>ENA-ORUB01000203-ORUB01000203.1-human-gut-metagenome-genome-assembly--contig:-NODE-203-length-78867-cov-12.888570_pt1 | contig 78867 bp, 61 predicted proteins | sample MGYA00241918_ERZ509200 | MGnify/ENA primary metagenome ERZ509200 (study PRJEB26280, sample SAMEA2338853) | human gut metagenome | biome: human gut; feature: human-associated habitat; material: faeces... | reverse complement strand
CGCGTCGGTCGGTGCAGACATCCGCGTCGGTCGGTGCAGACATCCGCGTCGGTCGATACGAAACAAACAATAATGAAAAAGAGGTTATGACATTGAATAGTCATAACCTCTTTTTATTTAGTTGAGAATTCTCAATTACTTAATAACAACTTTCTTTCCGTCAACAATGTAAACGCCTGCAGCAGGCTTGCCGTTCACACGAACACCACTTAGTGTGTACACCTTGTGGTTCTTTGCATAGTCAGCCGAGATTGAGTTGATGCCGTCAACCACCTTCTTCTCGAACTTCACGGTGTAAACGGTCTGGCTCTCAGCGTTTGCGGCGTAGTCGTTGCCGTTTACGGTGATGGTCAGCACGTCGCCCTCTAAATCCGTTGTGGCAGAAGCACCCCTACCCTTCACTACATACTTAATCTTATCAGCAGCCTCGGCTACGTCGCCATCGATGGTGATAGTGTAGTCGGTCTTGTCAGCAGAGAAGCCGGCGAGCTTAACACCGTTGAATGTAAGGTTGCTAAGTGCGTGATAGTAGATGAGCTTGATGTTATCAAGGTCGAGCTGGTCATCCTTAGATGCACCTGGCACGGGGTTGGTTGTTGCCGAAGCAAGAAGATACATATTGTCGCTCTCGTTGCCAGTGTAGTTAAACTCGCCCGTGAACTTCGTCCAATCTGCTGTTGCCGGGATGAGCACCGCAGCCGAAGCAATCTTGTTAGCAGCCTGCTCGCTGAGCTCTGGGTCGTGATATGCCACCTCGCCATGAACGATGAGCTGAACGCGACCCTGAAGTACTGTACCCTCATTCTTGGCTGTGCCAGGAGCGAAGCGTGCATACACCTCGAACGCGTCCGGTGTACCCGTGAACGGCAGGTTGCCCCTTACGTTGTTTAAGTCGGTGAAGTTGTAGTTAGCGGCATCTGCAGGATTTGTGCTACCCATATTGATAAGACCGGTTGTGATATTGCCGTTGGCATAAGCCATACTAAGATCTTTCGACTTGATGCGGACACCATAGCCCTCAAATCCATCTATCTTTTCGGGCTTCGGCGAGTAAGAGGCAAACGAAGCCCATCTACCAGTTGCTGATTCAAACGAGTTCCAGGTCTCAGCGAGGGCTGTCTCGCCCCAGTTCTCGAAATCGGCGTTAGGTATCTGATAGAAAGCAGCCTTCTCCTTCTCTTCGAAAGTGATAGTATAGACATTGGTCAGCGTCTCCTCATCTTCGACAGTGATAGTGAGCTTACCTGTAAACTTGTCGTAACTTACATTAACCTTAGCTGTCTCAGAAGAAGCCTTGTAAGACACCTCACCGGCTTGATACTTACCAGCAGTAGTGAAGTTCTTATCGTCCTTGCCTGCCGAGATAAACTCCTTGCCTGCCACAACGAGCGAAGTGAGTGTCGGAGCCGGTTTCTTATACTTAATGGTATAGGTGCTGATAGCCGACGGATTGCTCTGTGCATCGTAGTCATTGCCCTTCACAATGATAGAGAACACGCGAGTAGCCTCGTCGTATTTTGTATCCACCGTAGCAGCTATGCCCTTCTTGGTGTAAGAAACCTTCGTCTTGTTAGCATCATACACCGCATCAACTGTGTAGTTGTAGCTATCCTCAGCGAATTTCTCGTTCAGTGCTATAGCCTTGCCTTCGCTGTCGGTTGTGGTCAGAGACTCAAGAGTGTGATAATAGATGAGCTTGAGGTTGTCAAGGTCGAGCTGGTCGTCCTTAGATGCACCTGGCACGGGGTTGGTTGTAGCCGAAGCAAGGAGATACTGCTTACCACTCTCGTTGCCAGTGTAGCTGAACTTGCCCGTGAACTTGGTCCAATCTGCTGTTGCCGGGATGAGCACCGAAGCCGAAGCAATCTTGTTAGCAGCCTGCTCGCTGAGCTCTGGGTCGTGATATGCCACCTCGCCATGAACGATGAGCTGAACGCGACCCTGAAGTACTGTACCCTCATTCTTGGCTGTGCCAGGAGCGAAGCGTGCATACACCTCGAACGCGTCCGGTGTACCCGTGAACGGCAGGTTGCCCCTTACGTTGTTTAAGTCGGTGAAGTTGTAGTTAGCGGCATCTGCAGGATTTGTGCTACCCATATTGATAAGACCGGTTGTGATATTGCCGTTGGCATAAGCCATACTAAGATCTTTCGACTTGATGCGGACACCATAACCCTCAAATCCATCTATCTTTTCGGGCATCGGCGAGAAAGAAGCAAACGAAGCCAATGAGCCGGTTGCCGATTCAAACGAGTTCCATGTCTCAGCGAGAGCTGTCTCGCCCCAATTATCGAAGTCGGCGTTAGGTATCTGATAAAAAGCTACCTTCTCCTTACCATTAAATGTGATAGTGTAGACATTAGTCATCGACTCCTCATCTTCGACAGTGATGGTGAGTTTACCTGTAACTTTGTCGTAACTTACATTAACCTTAGCTGTCTCCGAAGAAGTCTTGTAAGACACCTCATCGGCGTTGTACTTACCATTAGCAGTGAAGTCCTTATCGTCCTTTCCTGCCGAGATAAACTCCTTGCCCGCCACAACAAGCGAAGTGAGTGTCGGAGCCGGCTTCTTATACTTAATGGTATAGGTGCTGATAGCCGACGGATTGTTTACAGCGTCGTAGTCCTCACCCTTCACAATGATAGAGAACACGCGAGTAGCCTCGTCGTATTTCGTATCCACCGTAGCAGCAACACCCTTCTTGGTGTAAGGCACCTTTGTTTTGTTAGCATCATACATCGCATTGACGGTGTAATTGTAACGGTCTGCTGCAAACTTCTCGTTCAGTGCTATAGCCTTGCCTTCACTATCGGTTGTGGCAAGAGTGTCAAGAGCGTGATAGTAAACAAACCTAACATTGTCAACAGTGAGCGAATTGCCGTCCACGATGTTGTTGCGGCCACCGAAGTAGTCGGTAGCCGAGAAGATTACGTTCACCTTCTCCACACCTGATGTCATATCCTTATAGTCGAACGGGATAGTATCGCTCACCCATTCGCCTTTAGTGCTATTTGTAATGTACTTCTGTAACGACGCAAGAAGCTTAGCGTCGTTGGTATGCGTCACCTCGCCACCAAGTGAGCCTTGCATTTGCATACCAAGCACATTACGCTCGCGGTCCTTCATGTCTACGTATGTAGGATTGACATACTTAATGAAGTTCCAAGAAGGATTTCCAGGAACATCCTTCTGTGTCCAAGTTCCTTTCCACAAATATGCAATCACAGTAGCATTCTCATCGCCCTTGGAGTTGTCACGCTTATATTCGTAAGCTATGGCATCGGGATGATATGTAAAATCGATACCGCCCCAAGTACCTCCATCCGTAGAATTATCTTTTACTTCGTACCAGAGGAATCTCACCTGTGCTGTAGCCCACGGTGTACCCAAAGTGAGGTATGCAGGAATTTTATTAGACTGATTAGTCAAGTGTACTGCCTGACGAGTATTATTACTGCCCTCAACAGCAGAACCAACAGCTATACTTTTGTTTACACACACATTAGATATATGCCATCCCTCGGGCTGAGCACTTACAATAGTCGTGTTGCCATCACTTGTCCAAGGCACACAATCCTTCCAATCGCCATCAAAGTCGCCATTAATCTGTTGGGCATTAGCAGCAAAAGCTACTCCTCCCAACATTAATAGGGTTAAAATCTTTTTCATCTTTAATGAGTTTTTGTTTTTAATACCTAATAATCTCTTTTACTAATAATTATCCTTTCAAAAAAAACAGTGAACACTCATGCGGAATAAACGTTTACACACCGCACAAGGTGCCACAAAATCGCTACAAAGTTAATGCAAATATTTGAAATTCAGCACTTTTTAAAATATTTTATAATAAAAGCAAACTATAAAGCAACTTTTACCGACATAAATATCACTTTTATTCGTTTTTAATATACAAAACGAAACGCCCTCACCAGTTTCAAAATCATCGAATTTAGGTATTGCGTAAAAGTCGGAAGCAAGCTAATTTTGCAGCGGTGATAAAACCAAATTCTTTAACCATACATTTACAAATAAAAACAACTAAGATTATGAAAACAACTGTAATCATCTACGGCACAAGCACCGGCACCTGCGAAGACCTGGCTGGCAGAATAGGAGCCAAACTGGGCGTAGACAACGTTATCAACGTGACCGACCTCGACGCGAGCGTTCTCGCCGACAACGAAAACTTCATTCTCGGCACGTCTACATGGGGCGCAGGCGAGATGCAGGACGACTGGTATGACGGCATAAAGACACTCAAGGGCACCGACCTCAGCGGCAAGACAGTGGCTCTCTTCGGCTGCGGCGACTCGGAGTCGTACCCCGACACATTCGTGGGCGGTATGGCTGAGCTATACAATGCCGTTAAGGCGGCTGGCGCCAACGTAATCGGAGCAGTAGCTACTGAAGACTATACATTTGACGATTCGGAAGCGGTGGTAGACGGCAAGTTCGTCGGACTGGCTCTTGACGAGGTGAACGAAGACGACAAGACCGACGAGCGCATCGACGCTTGGGTGGCTGAAATAAAGCCATGCCTCTAAACCACACGCAATAAGTTCTCACTCTTACAATTAATTATTAAAGTTCGCAATCATGCAGCAATCCACAATTTTACCAGTAGACATGAAGGTTCTGATGAACCATATCTACGAATACAAGAAGGGAGTGCGCCGTATGGTGCTCTTCACGTTCAACAAGAAATACGAGGACTTTGCCATACGCCGACTGGAAAGCCAAAACATAAAATACGTCATACAGCCCGTAGGCAACGATCGCTTAAACCTGTATTTCGGCAGAGAGGAATGCCTCAACGCCATACGCATGATTGTGACACGCCCGCTCAACCTGCTAACGCCAGAAGAAGACTTCATGCTCGGCACTATGCTCGGCTACGACCTCTGCTCGCAGTGCGAAAGATACTGTGAGCGTAAGAGCAAGTGCAGCTGAAAAGCTGAAGGATAAGGCTTACTGAGGCTGATGAATAAGACTTTGAGGCTGACAGATAAGACTTTGAGGCTGACAGATAGGCTGGTAGATATCTCGTTCTGCGGATTATCTGCCAGCCTTTATCGTGCTCATACCGTGCAGCTTACAGCGATTATGGAAGATATGGAGGATTTTTCGCGTACTTTGTTTTATAGGAGATTAAAGTGATGAAACGCAATGCGTATGGCTTCAGAGATGAAGAATACTTCAAACTGAGACTATACGCATTGCATGATTGTAACATCACTCGGAATGTCGGATGAACCTAAAAACAGACTCAAAACACAATTTTGACATATAAATTCAACTTAAACAATTACAAACACAGCAAGTTTTTACTTTTCACTTAACCAGTTTGTGGAAAAATCAAATAATTAAATTTTGCAGTTTGTGCTTTTTATCGTATCTTTGCAATGGATTCAGTCGCAAGCGTGCGAGGTCAATCCGTTTTCGTGGTAAAAAATATAAGCGTTTGCTGTTTATTCATAAAACGTTCAGAAACTTGCAGGTAGAAGAACAATATACAGAATAAGCGAGTAAGCGTCCACATATAGCGTGGACGTTTCTCTTGTCTGTATATTAGGTTTCCTGCAAGTACCTTGAACGTGGACAAGAAGCGTCCGCGTTTTTTCGTATAGGTACTTGTAGGAAACTTTGTTTTCAAGAATATTCATCCGACGCATTAAAACTTAATTGTTTTTAATGCTATGCTCAAAGAGAAATCTGAGGGTCTGCATCATTATTTCAATGATTGCGGACAGGGTGAGTTGTACCCATACGAGAAGTCTGATTTCCTGTCAGACATACAACTTCCTATTAATTTTCCTTCAGCAGAAACAACAGAAAAAGGCAAGAAACATAGAGTATTGTCATTGTTCTCAGGCTGCGGAGGCATGGACTTGGGATTTGAAGGGGGCTTCATAGCCAACGCCAAATCCTTCCCTACCAACTCGCCATCAATCAAACACACAGTGAAGAAAGACTGGGTGCTGCTGAAGCGTACCGACTTCACAACTGTCTTTGCCAACGACATTCTGCCCGAAGCCGAAACAGCATGGACTACATACATGTCGCGCTTCGGACACACACCTGAAACATACCACCGCATGAGCATCGTAGACCTTGTAAAGATGCACAACAATGGCGTAGAGGTGTTTCCAAAGGATATAGATGTCGTAACCGGCGGCTTCCCGTGTCAGGACTTTAGCGTTGCAGGCAAACGCAAAGGTTTCGACTCTGACAAGAACGACATGGGTAAAAAGCGACTCGACAATGCTCCGTCAGAAGAAACACGCGGCAAACTTTACTTCTGGATGAAGCAGGTAATAGACATCGTGCGCCCGAAAGTGTTTGTGGCAGAAAACGTGAAGGGACTTGTAAACCTCGGCGATGTAAAGAACATTATACAACGCGACTTCGCAAGTGCCGACGGCAACGGATACATCGTGTTACCGCCCCAAGTGCTGAATGCAGGCAACTATGGCGTGCCTGAGTCGCGCGAGCGTGTCATCTTCATCGGCATTAGAAAGGACGCACTATGCGAAGAAGCCAAACAAGCCCTTACCGCCGAGAATATACCCGAAAAGTTCGACCCATACCCACACCCCACTCACGCAGGAAACATTACGGACAACGGCTTGCTGCCTAAAGTAACAACATACGATGTGCTGAAAGACCTCCCTGAACCTGCTGATGCCATCGACCCATCGCAAAGCATATACTCTAAAGCGAAGTTCCAAACCAACGGCAGTCAAGGACAGACAGAAATAAAGCTTGACGGACTCGGACCAACTATCCGTTCTGAACATCATGGCAACATCGAGTTCAGACGCCTATCGGCTGAACATGGCGGAAAACACATAGCAGAACTGAACAATGGCATGCATGAACGCCGACTAACCCCGCGAGAGTGCGCTCTGATACAGACCTTCCCGCCCGACTACCGATTCGTCATGCCCTACAATGGTCGCAAGTATCGCTTGAGTTCGTCAGGCGCATACAAGGTCATAGGCAATGCAGTTCCGCCAGTATTGGCGTTCAACATAGCCATGCGTCTACAGGAATTATGGGATAAATACTTCATTGATTAGGCAATATGGCATTGATTCTAAACAACTCGGACGCACGAATCCAAAACAACCTCATCTCTGTAAGACCATCGGATGCCACGCAAACCGATATTGAGTTTGCGCATTTCATGCGTCTTGCAGAGTCGTGGCTGAACGATGCGTCAGAAGCCGACAGAAATATATTCCGCAAGTGCAACGGCACAGAAATGGAACATATCGCATTGAAAGCCCTGAAAGATGTTGCACCGCAGACTTCATTCTGTGTAGACAACATCAAACTTGTTTCGGGTTTGCACTTTCCTGATATACAGGCTGCAGGACATTTCGGCGTTGAAGTGAAGTCAACGAAGTCAAACTCGTGGACATCAACGGGCAGCAGCATCGTCGAAAGCACACGCATACCCGATGTGTCGCGCATATACATGCTGTTTGCAAAGCTGGGAGGCGAAACGCCCGAGTTCCGATGCCGACCATACGAGCAATGCCTAAGCAACATAGCCGTGACCCATGCGCCACGCTATCTGATAGACATGAATCTTGCCGACAACGGAGAGAAGAATATCTTCGAGAAGATGAGTGTCGACTACGACACTTTCAGACTTTTGGAGGAGAAAGAGAAGATAAACAGCGTCAGAAAATACTATATGCACGCCAACCGCACTAAAGGCAAATACGAAATGCCGTGGTGGATGGGCGACGCAAACACCGAAGCATCCTCATCAATAATGATAAGGTTCTACACCGATCTTACTTTGCTGGAAAAAGAAGAGATAAGAGCAAGGATGTTCGTCCTCTTTCCCGAACTCTTCGGACCAAAGCAGGACAAGTATAAGAGAGCTGCCCTATGGATGTGCAGCCGCTATTCAGTAATATGCTCAAATCTTCGTGACACGTTCAGTGCAGGCGGAAAAGTGGAAGAGATAGGTGGCGTGAAGTTCAATCACAAAGTGCCGCAAGTGCTCAACACGTTGTATCAATATCGCATATTGATAAAGCACCTTCTGAACAATCCCGACGATGCACTTCTTCAAGATGTTGAGGACAATTGGGGCGAAAACGAATCGATTGCATTCAGCACGAACAAATGGTTCGACTTGATACAACAAACATTCAACACCAACAACGAACTAAAAGATGTAGATATACGTCAGCTATTCGATTTATGGGGTTAATAAGACATACCATTATTGCTGTCCGATAAAACTTAAGCCAAAGCCACTTCCCAACTGCACACTGCTGCGCAGGCCGGAGACCTCCGCTACTGGTAGATGCACCGTTAGGTGCTGACAGATTGGCTGGTAGATATCTCGTTCTGAGCCGAATCTATCAGCCTTTATTGTGCTCATAATCTGATGATTACGACAATGCTGACAGATATGGTAGATATTTTTCGCTAACAATGATTTTATCAGTCATCATATACATCAGAAACTGAAAAAGCCGCTGACAGCTGTGTCAGCGGCTTTTTGGTAAGTATAAACATAAGGATTGATTATCCGAAATTGTCGTACATAATACTCTCCGGGTCTACGCCGAGCGAGTCGAGGTAGTCGGTAACGGTCTTGATGAGCATTGGAGGTCCGCAGAGGTAGTACTCGCAATCCTCCGGTGCCTCGTGATCCTTCAAGTAGGTGTCGCGGATGCAGTTTACGGCGAAGCCCTCGTAGTACTTCACGCCCTGAGCATCTGCAACGGGGTCCTTGCGGTCGAGCGAGAGGTGGAAGTGGAAGTTCGGGAACTCCTTCTCCAACTCCCAGAAGTCCTCAAGGAAGAACGCCTCGCCAAGAGCGCGTGCGCCGTAGAAGAAGTGGAGCTCGCGGTCGGTAGTGTGCAGCGTCTTTGTCATGTGCATGATCTGAGCACGCAGCGGAGCCATACCAGCACCACCACCAATCCAAATCATCTCCTTGCCTGAAGTGAAGTTCGGGTGGAAGTCGCCGTAAGGACCTGACATCATCACCTTGTCGCCCGGCTTCAGTGAGAAGATGTACGACGAAGCGATACCGGTCGGTACGTTCTGGAAGCCCACCTGCGGACGCGGCAGGAACGGAGTTGTGGCGATACGCACGGTAAGCGTGATGATGTCGCCCTCGTCCGGATAGTTTGCCATTGAGTAGGCACGCACTGTAGGCTCCGGGTTGTGAGCCTTGAGCGAGAAGATGTTGAACTTCTCCCATGCGCCGATATACTCCTTGCCGATAAGATCCTTGTCGAAGTCCTTGTCGTAGTCGATGCAGTCGTATGCCGGAATCTTGATCTGAGCGTAAGAACCAGGAACGAAGTCCATGTGCTCGCCCGGAGGCAGAGCCACCTTGAACTCCTTGATGAATGAAGAAACGTTCTTGTTCGAGATGACCTCGCACTCCCATTCCTTAACACCCATAACCGAATCGGGCACCTTGATCTTCATGTCCGACTTCACCTTGCACTGGCATCCCAGACGCCAGTTGTCCTTGATCTGCTTGCGTGTGAAGTGGGGCTTCTCCGAGTCGAGAATCTCGCCGCCACCCTCAAGCACCTGCACCTTGCACTGTCCGCAGCTTGCCTTACCGCCGCATGCAGAAGGCAGGAAGATGCCATTCTCGTTGAGCGTAGTCATCAACGAAGAGCCCTGCGGCACGTTGATGGTCTTGTCACCGTTGATTTCGATGTTGACATTGCCGCTCGGGCTGAGGAACTTCTTAGCCACGAGAAGGATGACAACCAAGAGGAGTATCACGATAAGGAACACTCCGATACTTGCAAATATAAATGATGTATTCATAGTGTTGAGTCCTCCTTATTATATTTTAAGACCAGAGAAGCACATCATAGCCATAGCCATGAGGCCTACAGTGATGAACGTGATGCCGAGACCCTGCAGAGGCTTTGGCACGTCGCTGTACTGGAGCTTCTCGCGGATAGCACCCATTGATACGATGGCGAGTGTCCAACCGATACCGCTACCCAAAGCGTAAACAACAGCGTCGACTACGTTGCCGATGTACTGTGTGTTAGACGGGTCGAGGTTGATGCGCTGCTGCATGAAGAGCGAAGCACCCATGATGGCGCAGTTAACGGCGATAAGCGGAAGGAAGATACCCAGAGCTGCATAGAGCGACGGCGAGTATCTCTCGACAATCATCTCCACCAGCTGCACGATACCTGCGATGACAGCGATGAAGAGGATGAAACTCAAGTAGGAAAGGTCTACACCATCAACCAAGCAGTCCGGGCCGAGCACCTTTGTCTGCAACAGATAGTCGACAGGCACGGTAACGAGCAACACGAACGTAACGGCAAGACCCAATCCCAATGATGTCTTCACGTTCTTCGACACGGCAAGGAACGAGCACATGCCGAGGAAGAAGGCGAATATCATGTTGTCCACGAAGATGGACCGGAAGAAAAGACTTAATAAATGTTCCATTGTCATTAATTATTTTCCTTGTAAAAATAAGCTCTGTGAACCCATATCACGCAACCGAGCAGGATGAGCGCCATGGCCGGCATTGTCATCATACCGTTGTTGATGTAGCCTGCGTCGTAAACGCACTGCGGGATGATCTGGAAGCCGAGGAGTGTGCCACGACCGAGAAGCTCGCGCAGACCGCCTACCACAACGAGGATGTAGGCATAGCCCAGACCGTTGCCCACACCGTCGAGGAACGACGGCCAAGGCTTGTTCTGCATAGCGAACGCCTCAAGACGACCCATGAGGATACAGTTGGTGATGATAAGACCTACGTATACCGAGAGCTCTACGCTCACGTCGTAGACGAAAGCCTTCAGCACCTGGCTTACGATGGTAACAAGAGCTGCAACCACTACCAACTGCACGATGATACGGATGCGGTTAGGGATTGTGTTGCGGATGATTGAGATAATCACGTTTGCGAAGGCTGTGATCACTGTCACGGCAAGACCCATCACGATAGCCGGCTTGAGCTGTGATGTAACAGCGAGAGCCGAGCAGATGCCGAGCACCTGGACGAGGATAGGGTTGTCGAGGTTCAGAGGATTGGTGAAAGCTGCCTTATTCTCTTTTGAAAACAAACTCATAATCTTATTTCTCCTCCTTATTTAGATGTTAAGAATTTTGTGTACTCGCCGAGGCAGTTCTTGAGCATGTCGCTCACGCCGTTACATGTGAGTGTAGCGCCGGTCACGGCGTTGCACTGTGTAGACGGGTCTGTCTTCTCGTTCTTCTTCACTACAGAGAGAGCCACGCCATCCTTGCCCTCAGCAAAGACGTGCTTGCCCTTGAACTGGTCCTGCCAAGCGCGTGAGTCCTTGATCTCTGCGCCCAGACCGGCTGTCTCGCCTTCGTGGTTGAAATAGGCACCGTAAACGGTCTGCTTGTCGGCGTTGAGCGCGATGTAGCCGTTGATGCCGCCCCAAAGACCCATACCGTAAACCGGGATGACGTACTTTGTCTCGCCTTCGACGTTGCATACGTAGAGCGCGAGTTTGCCTTCCTTCATCGAAGCGCTGTTGCAGAGGAAACCTGCATTTGTGCCGCCCTGCTCGCCCTTCTCTACTTCCTCGCCGTTGCGGTCGATAACCTTGTCGGCTGTCACCACCTTATTATATATATCGGTAGCTTCAGCACCGTCGATGTCGCGGATGTTGAGCGCAGCGAGAATCTGCTTCTTCTTGTCGAGAGCTACGTTCTCGTCCTGCTGCGGCTTGAGCGATGAAGACACGAACGCCAGCAAGAATGCCACGATAACGACGATAACTACAGAATATAATATTGTATAAGAATTCGAACTGGTGTTGAATCCTTTCTTCTTTGTTTCTTCCATATTCCGAGAGTGTTATTTGTTGGTTAAACGTTTCATTCGCTTAGAGATGTTCTTCTGCACTACACAGTAGTCGATGAGCGGAGCGAACATATTCATGAAGAGGATGGCGAGCATCATACCTTCTGGGTAACCAGGGTTCATCACGCGCACGATAACGGCAACTACACCGATGATTGCGCCGTACCAGTACTGTCCGCACTGTGTGCGAGCCGATGTTACGGGGTCGGTAGCCATGAACACTGCACCGAAGCAGAAACCGCCGAGCACGAGGTGCTCATACCAAGCGATAGGAGTCATGCCGAGTGCCTCGAAGATGTATGCTGTGACAGCACCGCCTACGAACACGCTGAACATTGTACGCCAAGAAGCGATGCCTGTCCAAAGCAGGATAACGGCACCGATGGCGATGGCGATGACGCTTGTCTCACCGATTGAGCCTGGGATGAAGCCGAACACCATGTCGGCAAGGCTTGCGTTTGAAGCCACGCCCTGTGCTATCTCGCCGAGCGGAGTTGCACAGGTGAAGTTGTCGAGCAGTGTGTTGCCCAAGCCGAAGATTGTGTCGTTAGCCACCCAAACTGCGTCGCCTGACATCTTCGTAGGATAAGAGAAGAAGAGGAACGCACGTGTGATGAGTGCTACGTTGAAGATGTTCATACCTGTTCCGCCGAAGATTTCTTTGCCGATTACAACGGCGAAAGCCACTGCGATGGCGAGTGCCCAGAGCGGACAGCCAACGGGGATGATGAGCGGAATGATGATGCCCGAAACGAGGAAGCCCTCCTGTATCTCCTCGCCTTTCCACTGTGCCCATGCGAACTCGATGCCGAGGCCCACAACGTAGCTGACGATGATTTTCGGGAGCACCTGCAATGCTCCGTAGAGGAACATTGAGAAGAAGGAAGCGTCGGCGAGAGCACCTGCTGCCTTATAGTTCTGAAATCCCACATTGTACATACCGAACAGCAGAGCCGGGAGCAACGCGATGACAACGAAGCTCATGATACGCTTCGAGTCGATGGCGTCGTGGATATTTACGCCGGTCTTCGATGTCTGGTTGGGTACAAACAGGAAAGTCTCGAAGCCGTCGAACAAGCTGCGGAAAGCATGGAGCTTTCCTTCGGGCTCGAAGTTCGGCTTGACGTTATTAAGATATTTTCTCAGAAAATTCATACTTTTCTCTTTGTAATTAAATTAAACTTATGCGTTCTCCTTGCGAAGCATGTCGAGACCCTGGCGCACGATGTGCTGCAGTTCGAGCTTCGACGAGTCAACAAATTCAGCCAGAGCGAAGTCCTCTGGTGCCACCTCGTAGATGCCGAGCTGCTCCATGCGGTCGATGTCGCCTGCGATGATAGCCTTGATGAGATATTCGCCGTAGATGTCCATCGGGAGCACCTTGTCGTACTCGCCGCTCATGATCATGTGGCGCTCGCCACCCTTCACGCGTGCGTCGAGGCTGTACTCCTTCTTCTTGCCGAAGAGCCAAGAGAAGTAGCTGCGGCTAACGGAGAAGTCGTTGGTGCGCGGAAGTATCCAGCCCAACATCTCGTCTACGTCGTCGCCCTCGGGGATGGCTGTAATCTCAGATGTGTGTCCGCCTACGTAGTCGGCTGTAGTGCACTTGCGACCTGTGAGCGGGTTGCCGTTGATGAGGCGTACGTGCTCGGTCTTAGCGAGCTTGCTCTCAACGAGCGAAGAGATAGGCTGACCAACGAGTGCTTCGGTGTAAGCCGGCTCGTTGATTTCGCTGCCTGCTACTGCCACGAGGCGGCGCAAGTCTACCTTGCCGGTGTTGAACAGACGGCCGAAGAAGATAACGGCTGTAGGGTCTACGGTCCAAACCACCTCGCCCTTGTTCACGGGAGCGATGTTGTTCACCTGCACGCCTACGTTGCCTGCCGGACAAGCACCGTCGAACACTGTCACCTCTACGTCCTTAGCTCCCGTGAGAGCAGCACTTGTCTGCTGTGCACCGATGCCGAGATAGGTCTTGGCTACCTTTGCGAGAGCCGACAGACCGGTCTGGAAATCGCGCTCGTTGCCCTCGAGCTCGAACTCGAAGTCGCCGGCAAGCGGCATGTCGCGCAATGCGCTCACGAAGATGGCGCGCGGCTTCTGGTCGGGAGTAGTCGACACAGCATAGGGAAGCTGGTTGATGTAGCCGAACAGGCCGGCATCAAGCAGAGCCTTCACTACGGCGTCGCCGTCGAGCGAAGCCACTTGTTTCTGACCAAAGTCTACATACTGCTGCTCTTTGTCAGCGTCTACAACCACGCGCAACACCTTGCGGCGGTCGCCTCTGACCACTGCCGACACTACTCCACTCACCGGCGAGGCGAACTTCACGTCTGTCTGCTTCTTGTTGACAAACAGCGCGTCGCCGACTTTCACCGTGTCGCCCTCGCGAACGACAACCTTCGGGGTCATGCCTACAAAGTCGTCAGGTACAAGAGCGTACTGAGCACACTTGCCCGAAGAGAACTTCTGCCGTGCAGCCTTTCCCTTGAGGTTAATGTTCAAGCCCTTGCGTAACTTAATTACATTTGCCATAAAATATTTATAGATTATAAGAATATTTCAGCATAGCTTTTACGCCACCTTCTTGCACAACTCGACACAATCAAGACGGACAAGATTCGGCAACGTGCGGAAATTTCCTACAAAATTAACAAAAATAAGCGGATTCAGAAAGTAAATGCTCTCTTTTATTTTCGCACACAATTAGTTTTTGAACGGCAAGCGTTTAAAAGCCACAAATATGCAATATGGAGTTTGCAAATACAGCAATTTGCGAGATGAAGCCTATGTCAGAGCGCACTCAGCTTGACTACAAAAACATAATAAATGAACTTAAGCCATCGTTCACCGTTCGCCACCCAATCGGATTGCGTTCGCCACCCAATCAGATTGCGTTCGCCGTCCAATCAGATTGCGTTCGGAGCCCGATCAGATTGCGTTCGCCGTCCGATCAGATTGCGTTCGGAGCACGATGGTATAAAATCAACTTTCAATCGGGTTTTTCAACGCTTTTATTTGCCATTGTCAATGATTTTACGTAATTTTGCAAACTCTTTAACTACGACAAACTATAGGTTTCGCACGTGTTCAAACGCACTATCAAGATAATAATATGGACCATTACGGGTCTGTATCTCACCATCGTTACGCTTTTGCACATTCCCTTCATACAGAACACTATCGGGGAGTGTGTAGGCGATGCATTGTCTGCGAAGTTGGGCACGAAGGTGAGCATCGGACGCGTTGACCTTGGATTTGTCAACCGCATCATTATCGACGACTCGCAGATGCTCGACCAGCAGAACAAGCAGATGCTCACCGTGTCGCGTATCTCGGTGAAGGTGAACCTGTTGGCACTTGCCAACGGGCAGATAGAAATCACCTCCGCCCAGTTCTTCGGACTCAACGCCAATCTCTACAAGGCTACGCCAGAGACGAAACCCAACTTTCAGTTCGTTATAGACTCGCTTGCTTCAAAGGACACCACGAAGCAGCAGACACCTATCAACCTTCAAATCAACTCGCTCATTATCCGCAATAGCTCGGTGCGCTATCGCCTACTCTCAAGCGCATCGGTAGCTAACCGCTTCTCGCCCAACGACATCGAGGCGCAGAACATCAGTGCCCACTTCATAGTGAACCGCATCACCAACGACTCGCTGAACGTGAAGGTGAAACGCCTCTCGCTGAACGAGCGTTGTGGCTTCACGCTGCGCCGCCTTGCGCTCAACGCCATCGTCAGTCGCAGCGGAGCACAGATAGAGAAGTTGCGCCTAGAACTGCCCAATTCGACAATCGAGAGTAAGCGCATAGCAGCCACATACCGCATGAACGGCGATACACCCGACATGCAGTCGCTGCGCTTTGAAGGCACTTTAAACGCATCGCGCATCACACCCCGCGACATAGCCTGCTTCGTGCCCCAGTTGCGGGGTTTCGACATACCATTGGCTTTAAGTATTGGCTTCAACGGCACTGGCAACAGCCTGAATGTAAGCCACTTAAACATTGAGAACATTGACCACAGCTTTGTCTTCAATGCCAAAGCTCACGTTCTGCGCAACGCCCAAACGATATGGCACGCGGAGGTGAGCCGTCTCTTCGCTTCGAACGAGACTATCGGCTCTGTTTACAAGACCATTGCAAGCAACGAATTGCCCGACATCGTGAACCGCCTCGGCGACGTATCGCTCACCGCAAAAGCCGACGGCACGGATGCCGACGGCTCGCTGAGCACACAGCTCAACTGCGCTACAGGCAGCATAAAACTGACGGCTGTAAAGAAGCAGAAGACCATGCGTGCGCACGTTGAGACACACAAGTTCGAGCTCGGCAAGTTGCTCAACAGCGACAAGGCTGGCATCGTGTCGCTCTCGCTCGACGCACAAGGCAGCTCGAAGGACAACATCGGCGTGAGCGGAAGCATCTACGACATCAGCTTCAACAACTACACCTATCGCAACATCAACCTTAAAGCCGACTACATCAATAAAGCACTGAACGGCTCCGCAACCATCGACGACCCTAACCTGCGTGCCACCGTAGAAGGACTGTTTGAACACCGTAGCCCCACCCCACATCTGCGCGTCACCACCGACGTGCAGACGTTTGCACCTGCTGCGCTCAACATCACAACGAAGTGGAACGGTGCACAATTCGCAGGCACAGCCACATGCGACATCAAGGGCAACAATATCAACAATGCGGAGGGACTGATTGACATCGCCGACTTCACGATGCAGAATGCCGACTCGTGCTACACTATACGCAACATCAACGTCGAGACAGGCTTCAACGACGACAACCACTTCCTCAGCCTGAAGAGCGACTTCGGCACAATCGACCTGAACGGACATTTCAGCTACAGCTCGATTGTAAGGAGCCTGTTGAACCTCGTTGCCGACAAGCTACCTACCATACCAGGACTCAAAAAGCAACCACAGACCGACCACAACGACTTCACTATCAATGCGTCGATACACAACACCGAATGGCTACAACGACTGCTGGGCGTGCCTCTTGAGATACACCGTCCGCTCAGCCTCAGCGGTGAGCTCGACGACCGCAATAACAGTATCGACCTGTGGTGCGACGTGCCCTCGTTCACATACGCCGGCACCAACTACCGCGACGCTTACATCAACATCGAGTCGCCCGGTGACACGCTGAAAGCCGATGTACGCATAAAGAAGATCGCGCAGAACGGCAAGGCGTTGGCACTGAAGCTACATGCAGGTGCGTTCGACAACCACCTGAACACCTCTATGGAGTTCCACAACGACGCACGCCGGTCGCTATCGGGCGTGCTGAACACCAGTACCGTCTTCGCAAAGAACGAAGAGGGCGAATCGACAGCATACATCGACATACTCGAATCGCGCACCACCATCGGCGACACAACATGGCACATACACCCCGCCCGTGTCACCTACTACAAAGACCATCTCAACATCGACGGGTTCCACGTTAGTCATGCCAACCAAGAGATAGGCATCGACGGCACCGCGACACACAGCGTTGACGACTCGCTGACTGTGAAACTGAAGAACGTGGACGTGAACTACGTGCTCGACCTCATCAACTTCCACTCCGTAGAGTTCGACGGCAGGGCTTCGGGCACAGCACAACTGGCTGGCATCTTCGGCAAAGCACCGCTCATCAGCTCCGACCTGCAGGTAGACCAGTTCAAGTTTGAGGGCGGACGCATGGGCACACTCTTTGCCAAAATCGGCTACAACTCGGAGGAAGGACGCATCGAGTTCGATGCCGTGGCTGAAGACGAGGGCGACCGCCGCACCATCATCGACGGCTACGTGTCGCCACGCAACAAGTACATCGACCTCGGAATAAAAGCCGAAGGCACAAGAGCAGAGTTCCTAAGCGGATTCTGCGATAGCTTCATGGACAACATCGATGCCAGCATCAACGGCAAGGTGAATGTGGTGGGTGCGTTCAAGGACATCAACCTCATCGGAAAGGCGAAAGTAGACGGCAGCGTGCGGCTCACTGCGCTCAATACCACGTATGCTCTGCGTGGCGACTCGGTGCACTTCCTGCCCGACGAGATACGCTTCTGCAACGACACCATATACGACCGCCACAACAATATAGGCATCGTGACGGGCGGATTGCACCACCACAACTTCTCCAACTGGACATACGACATCGACGTAGAGGCGCAAAATCTGCTCGCATACGACACACATTCGTTCGACGGCGAGAGTTTCTACGGCACTGCGTACACCACCGGTACTTGCCAGATACGCGGAAAGAGCGGCGAGGTGACTATCGACGTGAACGCCACACCAGAGCGCAACAGTATATTGGTGTACAACGCTGCCGACAACAGCTCGCTATCCTCACAAAATTACATACAATGGCGCACACACGAGGTGAAGGATTCTGTAGACGCAGACACTGATAGCAACAATCTTGTGAACATAGGCACGAACATCAAGCTCAACTTCCTCATCAACTGCACACCCGACGCTACGCTGAAAATCATCATGGACGAAAAGACGGGCGACTACATAAAGCTCAACGGTGAGGGCGTGCTGCGTGCTACGTATTTCAATAAGGGCACCTTCGACCTCTACGGCAACTACTATGTTGACCACGGAACCTACAAACTGACTATACAGAACATCATCAAGAAAGACTTCGAATTCCTCAGCGGTGGCTCTATAGCGTTCGGAGGCGACCCGTATAACGCCACGCTCGACCTGAGCGCACTCTACGTCGTGAACAGCGTGAGCCTTGCCGACTTGAATATCGGCAACTCGTTCTCGAACAACAACGTGCGAGTGAACTGCCTGATGAACATCACCGGCACACCGGAGAGTCCGAAGGTGTCGTTCAACCTCGACATGCCTACACTGTCGAACGATGCAAAACAAATGGTACATAGTCTGCTCAACGCCGAGGAGGAGACCAACCAACAGGTGCTCTACCTGCTCGCCGTAGGTCGCTTCTACGCACAGAACGACAACAACAACGGAGCATCGACACAGCAGTTCAGCCAAACATCGCTCGCAATGCAGAGCTTCCTTAGCGGAACAATCAGCCAGCAGATAAACACTCTGCTCAGCAGCGTCATAAACAACAACAACTGGAACTTCGGCGCAAACATATCAACTGGCACCGATGGATTTTACAACGCTGAGTATGAGGGTATCCTGTCGGGCAAACTGCTCAACAACCGACTGCTCCTGAACGGACAGTTCGGCTATCGCGACAACCCGAACACAACAAACAACTTCATCGGCGACTTCGACATGAAGTACCTGTTATTCCCGAACGGCAACTTGGCTATCAACGTCTACAACAAGACGAACGACCGCTACTTCACACGCAACAGCCTCAACACGCAGGGATTGGGCTTGATTATGAAGACCGACTTCACCCGCGTGTCGGACCTGTTCTTCTGGAAGCGCAACAAGAAAGCGAAAGAGAAGAAATAGGAGGGTATGGCATCCTGCCATACCCACGCAGCCTACAAGCCCTCACACCATCTATTAAAAAACCATACTGCCTATATGGACTTGCCAAAGATATAACTACTACAACCTACCGACATCTATGAACCGAATCATCTGCATATATATCCTTCTATTCCTTGGCGTGCCGTGCCTTGCACAGCAAACCAAGGAGTATCAACAGCAAGTAGCATACGCATGGCTGCCCCTGTTTGAACAACTCTGCGACTACGACGACATCGAGGAGCACGATATGGAGGACATGTTCGAACAACTCTGCGAACTCGAACAGACACCGCTCGACCTAAACAAAGCTACGGACGAAGACCTGCTACGCCTCTTCTTCCTGTCGCCCAAACAACGCGAAGACCTCACCGAATATCTCGACCGCTACCGTCCACTGCGTTCGATAGGCGAACTTGCACTCGTTGAATCTGTCGACCCACTACGCAAACAACTGCTCGAAAGCTTTTGCTTCATCAGCGAAGCGAACGAGGAACGCCCATTTCCTACACTGAAACAGATTGCAAAGTACGGCAAGAACGAGCTGGTGGCAGCTACGCAAGTGCCACTATACGACCGCGAAGGCGACCGCAACGGCTACCTCGGATACAAGTATAAACATTGGTTCAGATACACATTCAAATATGGCGACTACGTAAAGGCAGGACTAACAGGAGCGCAAGACGCAGGCGAGCCGTTCTTCTCCAACTGCAACAAGTTGGGCTACGACCATTATGCCTATTATCTGTTAGTCAGGAAATTGGGACGATTTAAGGCGATTGCGCTCGGACAGTACAAGCTAAGGCTCGGTTTAGGACTGACTATGAACACCGGCTTCACGCTCGGAAAGACGGCAACGACAACCATGTCAATACCCACTAACGCTATCACAACCAACTCTTCACGCTCAGAGGCTTACTATCTGCAAGGGGCGGCTACAACCATCAGCGTAACAAAACATCTGGATGCCACGACGTTCGTGTCATACCGCAAGGTTGATGCCACGCTTAACGCCGATGGTACGGTGAAGACACTGCTGCGCACAGGCTACCACCGCACGCAGAGCGAGATAGAACAACGCCACAACACCTCACAATTCGTCGCCGGTGGCAACATCAACTGGAAAGCCAACGGTTTACGCATCGGTGCCACAGCCTTCAACACAGCCTTCAACCGCCCACTGAAACCAAACGCAGCACAAGCCTATCAAAGGTATGCGCCTAAAAGTATGAGCTTCTTCAACGCAAGCCTGTACTACGCCTACACCCACTATCGATTCTGCTTCAATGGCGAAACAGCAATGAATGGTGACGCTGCCGTAGCCACTCTCAACACCATAACATTCCAAGCTACCAACAATCTGCAACTCACTGCTATACAACGCTTCTACTCTTACCGCTACCACTCGCTTTTCAGTGCTTCGTTCAGCGACGGCGGACACATACAAAACGAAAACGGAGTGTACGCTGCCATAGCGTGGCATCCAATTGCAAAACTCACCCTGACGGCATACACCGACTATGCTTATCACCCTTGGCCACGCTATGGCGTGTCGGCTCCGTCACATTCGTGGGACAACATGCTGCAAACCAGTTTCCAGCCGAATCGCAAATGGACAATCTCAGCACGCTACCGACTGCGTTTACGCCAAAAAGACTACAAAGAAAACGACAAGGCGAAGACTCAATTAGCCGACAAAAATGAGCAGCGAGCACGCCTCACTGTAGGTTATGAGAGTGGCATCTGGAAAACGAAGACACAGATTGATGCTGCCTATACGCTCATCACCCCACCCCTCTCTTCAACAATAGTGAGCAAAGGATGGATGGCATTGCAAACTATCGCGGTACGCCTGGGACGTTTCACAGTGGCTGCCAACGCTGCTTACTTCCACACCGACGACTACGACTCACGGCTATATGCTTACGAACGCACCACACTCTACAACTTTTCGTTCCCCTCGTTCTTCGGTGAAGGCATACGTGGTGCGTTGTTTTTACGTGCCGACATCAGTAAGAACCTCGTACTGATAGGCAAGGCTGGCACTACGAAATACTTCGACCGCAACAGCATATCAAACGCTCTGCAACAGATAAACCAATCGTACAAGACAGACATCGACCTGCAACTAAAGTGGAAATTCTAACCACAGTTGTGGTGTATATTACACAAATCGCATCGAAACACTTGGCACATCGGCTATTTTTCAGTAATTTTGCACACTAAAAAGTTGCACATTGAGAATGATTAAACAATACTTATTATTACTGTTTGTGGCTTGTCTGTCGTTCGGTACTTCAAAGGCACAGACAAGCGATTCGCTTATTGTAAACCGCTTGCGCGCAGAGGGCGTGAAGTTCTCGCACAACAACACAGTGACGTTGTTGATGAACGGACAGGAGAAATTCGACGACATGTTCCGCGCAATACGCCAAGCACGCAGCAGCGTACATCTTGAATACTTCAACTTCCGCAACGACTCCATCGCCAACATGCTCTTCGACCTGCTTGCCGAGAAAGCCAAGGAAGGCGTAGAGGTGCGCGCCCTGTTCGATGCCTTCGGCAACAGCTCGAACAACCGCCCGCTGAAGAAGAAACACCTGAAGTCGATACGCGAGCGTGGCATCGAGATATACGAGTTCAGCCCACTACGCTTCCCGTGGATTAATCAAGTGTTTCACCGCGACCACCGCAAGATTGTAATCATCGACGGACAGATAGCCTACACCGGAGGCATGAACGTAGCCGACTACTATATCAACGGCACAGAACAGGTAGGCGAATGGCACGACATGCACTGTCGCATCGACGGCGACGAGGTGAACACGCTACAAGCCATCTTCCTGCGCATCTGGAACAAAACCGCTAAGCAAAACATACACGGCGCAAAGTACTACCGAGGCATACGCGGTGGCTATTACTTTGAAGGACTAAAGCCCGACACCTGTTCCACTGCTGGAAAGAAGATGGTTGGCATCATCAACCGCGAACCATACACCACAAACCGCATCATACGCACCTTCTACGAAGGAGCCATCAACGATGCCAAGGACAGCATAAAACTCATTAGCCCTTACTTCACACTCATACCGAAGGTGAAGAAAGCGCTGCGCAAAGCTGCTAAACGTGGCGTGCAGGTAGAAGTAATGATTTCGGAACGCGGCGACATTCCGCTCACACCCGACTGCGTATTCTACAACGCACACAAGTTGATGAAGCACGGTGTGAAGGTGTGGATATACCGCCCTGGCTTCCACCACACGAAGATAATAATGGTAGACGGCAAGTTCTGCACCGTGGGCAGCGCAAACCTCGACGCACGCAGTTTGCGCTTCGATTACGAAGAGAATGCCGTCATCATCGACCAATGCACCACCCGACAACTCAACGATATGTTTGAACGCGACAAGAAGAAGAGCGTTATGCTCACGCCAGAGTATTGGAAGACAGAACGCACAGGCTGGCAAAAGTTTCGCGGATGGTTCGCACATCTGCTCGCACCATGGCTGTAACGACAAAAGAATAATACGCAAATTATATAACAGTAATACGCTAAAATATGCACTAATAAGAAAAAATAGTTGTAATTTTGCAAAAACAGATTATTAACAAATCGTAAGAATGTATTACTTCATATATTTCATAATAAAGACATTGTCATACATCCCCTTCTGGATGCTATATGCCATATCTGACATCATGTATTATCCACTCTACTACGTCATACGTTATCGTAGAGAGATTGTACGCAAGAACCTCACCGAGTCGTTCCCAGAAAAGAGCCTCAGCGAAATAATAACGATAGAGAAGAAGTTCTACCGATTCTTTATGGACATGCTCCTTGAGAGCAGTAAAATAGCTTCAATCTCTCCCGATGAGATGAGAAAGAGGATGAAGTTCGTGAATATAGACAAAACGAACAAACTGCTTGACGAAGGAAAGTCGTTGGCATTCTTCATGGGGCACTTCTGCAACTGGGAGTGGATGACCTCCGTAGGTCTGTGGATAAAGGACGATGTAGTATGTGCGCAGGTATATCACAAACTCATCAACGAAACGTTCGACAAAATCATAAAACAAATGCGTGAGCGCATGGGCAATATATGCGTAGAGATGCGACATACGGCACGATTTGTAGCAAGCATGAAAGCCGAGAACAAGGCGTGCATGGTAGCACTCATTGCCGATCAATCACCCAAAAGAAGACAAATAAAACACTATGTGAAGTTCCTAAACCATATGGTTCCGGTACTGGTGGGGCCAGAGAAGATTGCTAATCACTTCGGGTATATGCCTATTTTCGTAAATGCGAAAAGAGTGAAGCGCGGCTACTACGAGTGCGAATTCTCACTGCTACACAATGACCCAACATCACTACCCGATTACAAATTAACAGATTTATATTTTGAACGCTTAGAAGATGAAATCAGAAAGCACCCCGAGTGTTACCTCTGGACACATAATCGTTTCAAATATGCAAAAAACTAATAACAATTACACTACTCATTATTAAATAGATAAATATGGATATTGATTTTGTGGTTACGTGGGTCAACATGGACGACCCTGAATGGCAGAATGAATTTTCAAAATATTCGGGCAACAAGGACAACACGAAGAACGGAGTGTCGAAAGCTCGTTTCAGAGACTACGGCTTCCTGAAGTACTGGTTCCGCGGTGTGGAGAAGTTCGCACCCTGGGTCAGAAAGATACACTTCGTAACAAGTGGACAGAAGCCCGACTGGCTCGACGAGAACAATCCGAAGATACACCTCGTAAGCCATAAGGACTTCATACCCACAGAGTTTCTACCGACATACAACTCGGTGGTGATAGAACGCTACATGTACCGCATACCCGGACTGGCGGAGCACTTCGTCTACTTCAACGACGACTTCTTCATCATCAACCACATTGAAAAGGAGCGTTTCTTCAAGAATGGTCTGCCTTGCGACATAGCTGTATTCACCTACAATCCCTCATGGTCGCAATGGTATGTGCGCATAAAGAACAACATACGACTCATTAACCGCCACTTCGACAAGAAGGAAGTGATGAAACGCTGGCACGACAAGTGGTTCCACAAGAGCTACGGCACAAAGGCACGTTGGAACTATCTGCTACGTTTCTATAATAAGTTCATCACGCTACGTGTGCCACACAACGCACAACCCTATCTAAAGAGCACTTTCGAAGAGGTGTGGGCAAACGAAAGCGACGAACTTACAAGGACTTCCGTGAACCGCTTCCGCGCCTTAGACGACTACACCCCTGAGCTATTCCGTATCTGGCAGATATGCAAGGGCAACTTCGAGCCTTACAACACATATCAGGACACGAAGATGTTTCCACTGATGGTGAAGTCAAAAAAAGCGATAAAAGCTATCTACGAGCAGTCGTACTCGCTTATCTGCCTGAACGACAACGTACACATACGCCACTACGAGGAGGTGATGGGAAGTCTGAGAGATGCTTTCCAGAGCATCCTGCCCGAGAAATCGAGCTTCGAACGTTAAAACCCTACGATTAATCAGAACGATTAGCCTATGAACAAAGTATTAGCAGAGATAGTAGCAGGAGTTATTCCGCACAAGATGACACGCAACAGATGGAGAGGTATTCTCAGATATGGCATCTTCAACGCAATAAGATTGAAGCGCGAAATCAGCAGAAACCACACCATACCAAAGTTTCAATTGGCTATCTGCGCCATCGCCAAGAACGAAGGCCCATACTTCAAAGAATGGATAGAATGGCACTTGGCTCACGGCGTAGACCAATTCTTCATCTACGACAACGAAAGCACAGACGACACTAAAGACATACTCGAACCATACATAAAGCAGGGCATTGTCGACTACAAACCATGGCCAGGCTATCGTATGCAGTTGGCAGCCTACGACGACTGTCTGGAGCGGCACCGCTTCGACGCACGCTGGATAGCATTCATCGACCTCGACGAGTTTATCGTGCCCGTACAGGATGCTACGATACCCGACTTTCTGAAGCGCTTCGAGGCATTCCCGGCGGTGGAGATCAACTGGCTTGTGTACGGCAGCGGAGGCAATAAAGAGAAGAGCGACGAGGACGTAATGAAGCGATTTCGCTTCCACTCTCAACCCGACCATTACCTTAACCGCCACGTGAAGAGCATCGTGAACCCACGCCGAGTATTCACAATGATAGGATGCCACGAGGTGGCACGCATCAACGGCAAGGCTGCCGACTCACACGGCAATATCATCAAGAACAACTTCAGAGAGCGTACACCGCAACAGGACGTGATACGCATAAACCACTACGCCGTCAGGTCGCTTGAAGAATTCCGCGAGAAGCAGCTGCGAGGCAGAGCCAGCGGCACCAAGACATCCGTACCGATGGACTATTTCAACCAATATGACCTCAACGACATTGAGGAGAAACAATAAACGATACACATTATGACTGAAAACAAGCATAAACAGCAGGTTGTCATCTCGATGACATCGTTCCCTGCAGCCATAAAGTTTGCAGAGCAAGCCGTGCGCTCACTCCTCAACGGCAGTGTGCTGCCCGACAAACTGATACTATATGTCACGCTGTCGCAATTCGCAGAAGGCGAAATGCCCGAAACGCTGCTTGCACTTGCAAAGCAGAACCCCGTGTTCGAGATACGCAACTACGACCGCGACATACGCTCTTATCGCAAACTGATACCGGCACTGGCTGATTTCCCCGAAGCTATCATCGTAACCGTAGACGACGATGTGTATTATCACAGACACATGCTGAAGGACTTGCTCGACCTGCACGCACAGATACCCGACGCAATACTGGCGCACCGCGCAAAGCGCATCAAGTACGGAATGCCGTACAGGAAATGGAGCAAATACCGCTGGTACCACTTCCTCTTCAAGCGCATACACCGCAGTTTCCAGAACATCCAGACCGGCGTAGGCGGCGTGCTCTACCCTCCCCACTCGCTAAAGGCGGACATGATGGACGTAGAGCTGTTCACAAAGCTCGCACCAAGCACCGACGACATATGGTTCTGGGCGGCAGGAGCGGCAAACGGCTTCCCCGTCGTGCCAGTGCCGTTCGGACGCAACAAGCCGCGCGGACTGCATAAGCCTAAAGAGTTCTCGCTGAAAACGAGCAACTTTAAAGCAGGAGTGGACCGCAATGTGAAGGCTTTCAATGCTATTTGCGAACATTACCCTGAGGTAAAAAAACTTATAGAGAAACAATAAAAACAAGATGGATATAGACTTAGTATATCTTTGGGTGAACGGCAACGACCCTAAATGGCAGGCTAAACGCGATGCTTGCATAGGACGTCCGTCGGGAAGTCAAGCACATTGCAAAGGCAGATATGCTGACAGCGGCGAACTAAAATATAGCTTGCGTTTTGCAGAGAAATACGCTCCTTGGATTCGCCGTATATTCATCGTCACTGACAACCAAATACCAGAATGGCTCAACACTGACAACCCAAAGGTGCAGATAGTAGACCACACGGAGATAATGCCAGCGGAGTGTCTGCCGTGCTTCAACTCAGCAGTCATTGAGATGTTCCTCAGCAATATACCAGGACTTTCGGAGCATTTCCTCTACGCCAACGATGATACGTACTTCGGCAAGCCCGTACAGCCACAGGACTTCTTCGACAAAGACAATCTTCCAAAGGTATTCCTCTTCCGCAAACCGTTCAGAAAACTGGCGCTATTCTACAGAGAAAAGGTGCTTGGAAAGAAGTTGTCCCCCAACCTTAACGCTATTAAGAATGCAGCAAAACTGGTAGAGAAGCACTATGGTAAATATTATGGCGGAAAACCCCACCACAATATCGACGCTTACTTGAAAAGTACGTTGGAAATGGCGAACAAGAAGTTTGAGAACGAGCTAAGACCAATGCGCACCCATCACATGCGTTCGTCGGAGGACATACAGCGTTGTGCTTACTCTTATGTGGCTCTCGCAGAAAAACAAGCACATCTGTGCTACGTTTCTGCAAGACATTCGTTCAGAATAGAGATCGAGAACAGAAATCTTTATAAGAAGTTTGAAGAATATAATCCTGTACTATTCTGCTTCAACGATTCGGAACACGCCACTGACGAGGATAGAGCATATGCTATTGAATTCATAAACAACCTATTCCCTGTTAAATCAGAATTTGAAAAGTAAAAAAAGCCCTATGGACATTGATTTGGTATATCTTTGGGTCAACGGCAACGACCCGAAATGGATTGCAAAGCGCGATGCCTGCATCGGTAAGCCGACAGACAAGCAGGAGAACTGCGCTGGTCGTTACGCAGACAGCGGCGAGCTGAAATATAGTCTGCGATCAGTGGAGAAGTACGCTCCTTGGATACGTAAGGTATTCATTGTAACCGACGAACAGGTGCCCGAATGGCTCGACACGTCGAACCCGAAGGTGCACGTGGTAGACCACAAGGAGATTATGCCCGAGGAGAGCCTGCCCTGCTTCAACTCTACATTGATAGAACATTATCTTGACAAAATACCAGGTCTCTCAGAACACTTTCTCTTCTCAAACGACGACATGTATATCAACCGTCCTGTAAGTCCTGCTACCTTCTTCGAGGCCGATGGGTTGCCTATACTATACATGAACCGTAAGCCTTTCCGCAAACTTGCGCTATTCTTCCGAGATAAGGTGGTAGGCAAACCATTGAGCATGTATCTGAAAATAATCAGAAACGCTGCAGAACTTGTAGAGAAACACTACGGAACATATTATGGATGCAAACCTCATCACAACATCGACTCGTATCTGAAAAGCACAATAACGTTTGCCAACAGAAAGTTCGAGAAGGAGTTCAGCCATATGGTCCAACATCATATACGTTCTGCCGACGATGTGCAGCGAAGCGTTTATTCATACGTAGCTCTTGCCGAGAAAAAGGGACACTTACGTTACGTATCGCAGTCGCATTCGTTCAGACTACACATAGACAACCACAAACTTTACGAGAAGTTTGAACGATACAATCCGGTATTCTTCTGCATGAACGATTCGGAGTTTGCTAACGACGCAGACAGAAAAGCTGCCATAGAATTCCTCGACCGACAATTCCCGAAGAAGTCGCAGTTTGAGAAATAACAATACACAAATCGCACGAAGGTTACATATGTAATACTCGTGCGATTTGTTTTTAATAATCAATCTGTTTTAACTGGTCGTAGTCCTTTTGCTACTGTATAATACAACTCTTTTGCAATATTCTCTCTCGTTCCTACAGCATCGTCGAAGAAACCGGTCTTTGCCAAATCCGTAATGTACTTCACCAGACTATCCGTTTGTGGTCCTTTTCCCATTTTATACAGAACTCTTGAACTACCCGTTAGAATAGCCCATTTTATATTACGACTCCACAAACGCAGACGCTCCGTGTTGCCATGTTCTTCATATAGCTTCTGTGCATAAGAGAGACCCTTAAGCTGAGACATCAGACGTTCTACCCCTTCCGTAGCTTTCGATATTGATTTATGATTGACATAATAGTAATAAAGCGGAAGATGAGTGATTGTGGCTTTCACTGGTTTTAACAACAACTCCGACCACCAGGGAAGATCTTCAAACTTCAATCCCTTGATAAATTTTATATCCTTTATCAAAGAGCGTTTAAACAGATGGCGCCAAACGTAGCAATGTTTTATCGGATATTTGATATCAGGATGGCGCCAGTCGGAAGCATGTTTCAAAGCATCGTCAGTAACTACCGATTTTGATCGTTTAAGACTATACCTAAACGGCATACGCCATGGACGGACATTGATAGTGTTCATTTTCAACTTATGCATCAAGCGTAGCTGAATGTTTATATATACAACATCCTTATACCAACTCACCATATCCGTCCCGTCACGCTTAATCAGCTTTACAGCAAGTTCCAATGTCTGAGGATGGATAAAGTCGTCAGAGTCTACAAACATTACATACTCAGCATCAGCGAGAGCCATGCCTTCATTACGGGCATGGGAAAGCCCACCATTAGCTTGGTGTACTACCATAAAGCGAGAATCTTTGGCTGCATATTCATCAAGTATCGCAGGACAGCCATCTGTAGAACCATCATCAATACAGATAGCACGCCAATGCTTATACGTTTGTTTTAAAACACTATTAAGACAACGTTGCAAATATGGTTCAACATTATAAACTGGAATAATAATATCTACTCTGTTAGTATTCATAATTGTTTGTCTGTTATATACGATTACGTTTGTTTGCAAAGTTAGTAAAAAACACCATAACATCCAAGCATACAGACTTTTATTAAGACCAATAATGATAGTTCTTTTATCTTAATCTACTATTTATACATAGAAAATGGCGAAAGTTATAAAACTTTCGCCATTTTCTTGTGCACTATTCAATTTAATTATTCATTCAACAATCGCTCCAATTCGCGCACCATTACGCCAGCATTGCGCTCCTTTTCAGCCGTCATATTGGCAGGTGTAAACTCAGCAAGCTTCTTGTTAAGGCGTGCAAGACGGCTCTTGTCGCCCGTTTTCTTGTACTGGTTGCGCAACTGCCAAATCTTCTCGGCATCCTGCAAGCCCTCTACGAGGCGCTCGAAGCGTATGCTGCTGCGCGGACCCGGATAGATGCTGTATGTGTCGCCGGCAGCCCATGTACGGAAGCGCGAATCGCGCAGTGGGTCGCGAGTCCAGCTGTTTACCGACCAGCGCAGATAGCCGTCGTAGTCGCCAGCTACGGCATGTATGCCTATCCATGCAGCATCGGCAGGGTTAGAGAACGAGAATGTGCCGGGGAACGGCTCCGTGCAGCAAGTGTAATAGGTGCTGATCTGTCCCTTCGCACGGCGCTCCTTCAGAACGTTCTCCGGGAAGCGTGCACCGTAAGGGATGCAGAGATAGTAGAGATCGGCCTGTATCTCGTCGTGATAGTTGCCGGCAAGCGTAATCTTGAAGTCGGGATCGGCTTCCTTTATCACCTTTATAGCCGCCTGCATAGCCTCCATCGAGCGCTCGTCCATAGAGATGGCGGTCTTCTCGAACCAACCTTTCTGCTTCAGATGGCGGGCGAAATCGCGCAAGAAACTACCCCAGTACTCGGCATACGCCTCGTCGCCGGGCTCTGCTTTGATGAACTGCACGCGGTTGGTAGCCTCGTCATAGTAGTCGAAACTCAGTTCCCAGGGTATCATGGTGTAGCAGGAGATGAGTCCCTTCACACCTATTTCGTTCATCATAAAGTCGACCCAGCGGTCAAACACCGCATAGTCGTACTTCCATGAGCCGTCCAAACGCTTGATGCGTGTCACCATACTGTCGAAGTGATCCTCGGTTTGTCCGTTCCACGGCTTGTGCATAATGCTGGCTGTTATGGACGATAGTCCGGCATCAGCCACCATTTTCATTATCGGACGCATTGCATCGAAGTGTTCCTTGCTCCACAACGGCACCTTATAGTAGCGTGCTACGGCATACGGGTTCTGCCACAGGTCGAGGTTCAAGTGCCACTCGCGCGGACTTGGTAGTGTGCGGTTCACGACCTGTAGGCTGAGATTGAGCACCTTGTCGTCCATACCGCCGCCACGCACGGTGATTGTGCCGGTGTATGTGCCGGGCTTAGCGTCCTCCGGCACCCATACGTTCACCCACAGAGGCTGCGCTGTCTTGCGCTGCACGGGCAGCCACTTGTTGATGTCGAGCGCGTCGGCAACGATAGACGAGTCCCACTCTGCCTTGTTCTCGCGGCATCCGCAGCCGCCCTTGCCGTCCTTGTTCAGCTCGTCGGTCATCACGTAGCGCACGAAGTGGGAGCGCACCTTCGAGGCAGGAATAACGTTTGCGCCCGAACGCAGGTCGCTCACGAGCATCTCCACATCGTTCAGATCAGTATTCGTCCAGAGTACAGCCTGTGCATTTACGCGCTCGCCACGCCACGCCTTCAGCGTGCAAGCGTTGCTGAGTTTCGCAAGCTGTGGCACATGATGCTTGCCGTAGCGCACGTCGGTTGACGCCCAACTGAGCATTACGGGCGACTTCATCGCAGCCCACTTGGCATCCGCGTCGTGCGGCTTGGTGTCCGTCAGCTCCTCGTATTGACCCAACGGGAACTCCTCTGCCTGCATATTGCGCTGCGCAGAAGCTGTGAGCGCACAGAAGAGCAGACCCGAAGAAAGCAGATAATGTCTTACGTTCATTGTTATTGTTTTGAGATTAGTTATTATTCTTAATATAATTTTGCTACTGTTGTGGGTGTGTCGTGATAGAATGAGCATGTAATGTCGCACCTCTGATGGCGTGCATCGGTCGGTGCGGATGTCTGCGTCGGTCGGTGCGGACGTCTGCGTCGGTCGGTGCGGACATCTGCGTCGGTCGGTGCGGACATCTGCGTCGGTCGGTGCGGATGGCAGAAACCTAATACAATGGTCATTATATATTGAGATAAACCCACATTGACATGCAAATATACAGAAAATAAATGGTATTGCTGCGGTTTGCGTGCATAAAAAGCCAATAGCCTACTGGTAATGCCTTAATATATAAACAAAAAACAGAAAGGAGAAGCCATTGATTGACTTCTCCTTTCTGTATTATAGTATTTGCTGGAGCTTGCGCCGTTAGTTGTTGACACTGCCACCAACGATGTCGAGCAGCTCGCTCGTGATGGCTTGCTGGCGACTCTTGTTGTATTGCAGATTGAGCTCGCGCAAAATCTCGTCGGCATTGTCCGTAGCGGTCTGCATGGCAACCATACGTGCGGCGTGTTCGCTGGCGATGCTGTCAAGCAGTGCCGTGTACACCATCAGGTGCAAGTACTTCGGGATGAGCTTCGTGAGCACGGTGTTCATGTCTGGCTCTACGAGGAAGTTGTCGTTCAGCGGAACGGCTTCCTTGTGTTCACCCTTCTTCTCCTCCTCCTTGCGCTTGATGTACTCCTGCGCCTTCTTTGTAATGACGTTTGAAGTAAGGTCGCGCTCGTGGTCGCGCTTCAGCTCCTCCTCGATGTCAATCGGCAGGAACGGCTTGCGTGTGAGAATCTGCGAACCAGCACTCTTGAAGTGGTGGTAAATCATCTCTACGCGGTCGTACTCGCCGCTGATGAACTTCTCGCCCAGCTCGCGCGCTATGGTGATGCAGTCGTTGGCGTTGGGCTTCTCGGCAAGCGCAGTGAAGTCGCCAGCCACGTTAAGCCCCATCTTAACTGCCTTCTCAGCCACCTTGCGACCTATCGGGTAGATTACGATGTTCTCCTTGCCCAATTCGGTGTACTCGTCTATAACGTGCTGCAGGAGGCGTATAACGTTGGCGTTGAAGCCTCCACACAGGCTGCTGTTAGACGCATATACCACCAATGCCACGCGCTTCACCGGTCTCACCTCGTTGAGCACCGTGCGTGCATCGGTCTCCGATGCAAGGAATGTCTTGAGGATATGTTCCAGGAGTGTCTCGTAAGGAAGCATATTCTCAATCATTGTCTGCGCATGATGCAGCTTCGAGGAAGCCACCATCTTCATCGCACTCGTAATCTTACGGGTGCTGTTGACAGATGATATTCGGTTTTTAATCTCTTTGAGCGACGGCATAAGCAATTAGTTTTTATACTGACCAGCGATGTCTGCCATTGTCTGTTCGATGACAGCGGTGAGTTGATCGTCAAGCTTACCACTTCCGAGTGCTTCGATAACGTCCTGATGAACAGAGCGCATCTTCTCAAGGAAGGCATCCTGACACTCACGCACCTTCTCTACTGGCACAGCGTGCATCAATCCGTGCGTACCGCAATAGATGATAGCCACCTGCTCGCCAACAGGCATCGGTGAATACTGAGGCTGGATGAGGAGCTGGTTGTTCTTACGTCCGCGGTCGATAGTCATGACTGTCACGGCATCCATATCGCTTGAGAACTTAGAGAATGCCTCAAGTTCGCGATACTGAGCCATATCGATCTTCAGCGTACCAGCCACCTTCTTCATACTCTTGATCTGAGCCGAGCCACCTACACGCGATACCGAGATACCTACGTTAACGGCAGGACGGAAGCCCTGGTTGAAGAGGTCACTCTCGAGGTAGATCTGACCATCGGTGATAGAGATAACGTTGGTCGGGATGTAAGCCGACACGTCACCAGCCTGAGTCTCGATGATAGGAAGCGCGGTGAGCGAACCACCACCCTTCACGTGTCCCTTCATACACTCCGGCAGGTCGTTCATCTGTTCAGCTACCTCCTGCTGGTCGTTGATGCGTGCAGCACGCTCCAACAGACGGCTGTGCAGGTAGAACACGTCGCCCGGGTAAGCCTCACGTCCAGAAGGACGGCGCAGGATGAGCGACACCTCACGGTAGGCAACAGCCTGCTTCGAGAGGTCGTCGTACACTACGAGAGCCGAATAGCCACGGTCGCGGAAGTACTCGCCGATAGCCGCACCGGCGAACGGTGCGTAGTACTGCATGGCAGCCGGGTCGGCAGCCGTAGCCGCAACAACGATGGTATAAGGCATAGCACCATGCTGCTTCAAGTTCTCAACAAGAGCCGCAACGGTAGATGCCTTCTGTCCGATTGCCACATATATACAATATACGGGCTTACCAGCCTCGTAGAAACTCTTCTGGTTGATGATGGTGTCGACAGCAATGGCAGTCTTACCGGTCTGACGGTCGCCGATGATAAGCTCACGCTGACCGCGTCCGATAGGAATCATCGAGTCGACCGACTTCAAACCTGTCTGCAGCGGTTCTTTCACCGGCTGGCGATAGATCACACCAGGTGCCTTACGGTCGAGCGGCATCTCAAAAGAGTCGGTAAGGTCGATTTCGCCCTTGCCATCAATGGCCTGACCAAGAGGATTGATGACACGACCGAGCATATTGTCGTTCACGTTGATTGACGCAATACGCTTTGTACGCTTCACAACCATGCCCTCCTTGATGCCGTCGGTAGAACCGAGAAGCACACAACCAACGTTGTCCTCCTCCAAGTTCATCACGATAGCCATTGTGCCGTTCTCGAATTCGAGAAGCTCGTTAGCTTCAGCGTTGCGCAAGCCATAGATACGCGCTACGCCATCGCTCACTTCGAGCACAGTGCCCACCTCGTCGAACTTATTGCCGTTGTTAAGGCCTTTAAGCTGCTCGAGGAGCACCTGTGACACTTCGCTTGGTTTAATTTTATCTGACATAGAAATTAATCTTTATTTAATTAAGCTGCGACAATATGGTGTTGAGCTGCGACTTCACGCTTGCGTCCATACGATAGGTGTCGTACTCGAGTACGAATCCGCCTATGAGTTCGGGCTTCACATTGGTCTTAAACTCAACAGTGCCATTTGTCTTACTTTCTACCAACCGACGCAACTTAGCCTCTGTCTGCGAGTCGAGAGTTGTGGCGGTAGTTAATTTAGCACTAATTAGATTGTTATGCTTTCTGTACAACGTAATAAACGAGTTAGCTATAAATTGCATGATACGCTCACGTCCCTCCTTCAGTACGAGTCCGAAGAACGTACGTGTGAGTTCGCATGAAGCGCCACCTGCCGCAGCCATCAGCAAGTCTCCCTTCTGCTGTCTCGACAGCATCGGATTGTCTATGGTAGCCTTGAACTGCGGCACCTTGGCATAGCTTTCCAACACCGTGAGCATATCGTTGTACACACGGTCGGACACACCTGCCTCAATGCCAGCCTTAAGCAAGGCTCGAGCATATCTTACCGATATTAATCCTAAATCCATAGCCTACACTTATTTATTATTTAATGTAACCTCGTCAAGCATCTGATTAATATAATCCATCTGTGCTGCATCAGTGCCGAGCTTCTTTCTGAGAATCTTCTCCGAAACCTCAACACTCAATATGGCTACTTGCTCGCGGAGTTCGCTGATAGCAGCTTGCTTCTGCGCCTCGATTTCGGCTTTCGCCTCACCAAGGATGCGTGCACTCTCCTCTCGCGCCTTCTCCTGAGCTTTCTCCACAATAGCATCACGAGTGGTAGCAGCCTCTTTCAGTATAGAGGCTTGCTTCTCTCGTGCTTCCTGAAGCATAGCCTCGCTCTCTTGCTTGATGTTCTCGAGTTGTGAAGCGGCCTGTTCTGCCTTCTTCAAACTCTCGTTGATGTACTTGCTGCGCTTGTCTACCATAACAATGATGGCAGGAAAACCCCAGCGCGACAATACAAAGAACACCACAAGGAATGCCAGCAGCATCCAGAAGAGGAGTCCGAGTTCAGGAGTTAGTATTGATGGTAATTTATCAAAATTCATTTGCTATAATTTACACGATGACCTGTTCCTACTTGATAAGGAAGGCGCAAGCTACGATGGCAAACAGAGCACAACCCTCTACGAAAGCAGAGGTAAGAATCATGTTTGTCTGGATTTTGCCAGTAGCCTCTGGCTGACGAGCGATAGCATCCATTGCGCTGCTACCAATCTTACCAATACCCAAACCTGCGCCGATTGTTGCAATACCTGCTCCGAGACCGCAGCCCAGCTGTGCCAGACCTTCAGCAGCCAAAAGTGATGAAATAATCATAGTTCTTTAGTTTTTTAAATTATTATTTTTTACTGTTAATATTTATTCTCTTAAGCTTTTAAGCCTCTGCCTCCTCGTCTTTCTGAGCCAGTCCGATGAAGACCGCACTCAGCAGCGTGAAGACATAAGCCTGAATGAATGCTACAAGCACCTCAAGCATGTTCATGAACAGCATCATGATGACGCTCACGGTGTTCAGTCCGATACCATAACCAACGCCCATCGACCATCCGAGGAAGATGACGCAAGTGAAGCTAAGGATAATTGCGTGTCCTGCCATCATGTTGGCAAAGAGACGCACCATGAGAGCGAACGGCTTTGTAAACACGCCGAAGAACTCTATCACTGGCATCAATGGCACCGGAGCCTTCAGAAACACCGGTACGTGCGGCCAGAAGATATCCTTCCAGTACTCCTTGTTGCCGAACAGGTTGATGGCAATCATAGTACACATAGCGAGGAAGAACGTGATGTTGATGTTACCGGTCACGTTAGCTCCACCTGGGAATATCGGGAGAAGTCCCAACAAGTTGGTTGTGAAGATGAAGAAGAACACTGTGAGCAAGTATGGAGCGAACGGCTTGAAGCGTTTCTCGCCGATTGCTGCCTTGATAACATCATCGTAGATAGTCATAACGAACATCTCCATCAAACCGACAAATCCTCTCGGAGCCTCGCTCTTCTCGTCTCTGTTCTTGTACCAATGTGCACAATAGAGGAACACCGCTATGAGCACGAACACAACAATCCATATCTGTGCTACGGTTTTTGTTATGCTCAGGTCGAGCGGTCTTACGCTTGTGCCGTCGGGCATCTTCTCGTAAATCTTGCCATGATGCTCAGCGTCAAAGAAGTAGTTGGCGGGCAGATTCTCCGCAGTACACAGCGTCCAGTCGCCTGTAGCCGAACTGCGTACGATTATAGGCAATGGTATGCTTAGACTCTTTCCTTCATACGAAGCGATATGCCACTCGTATGAGTCGGAAAGGTGCTCAAGAACCATCTCTGGTATGTCGATCTGTCCCTCTTTCTGATGCGAGGCGTTAGCCGCGAGTGGCATGAGCATCACCACCAGGAGTACGATTAATGACCTTATCTGTTTCATTATTTTATTTGTTTTCATTGTCACACGATGTGTGAGAATTTGATATGCGCGCGAAGAACACTGAGTGGTGTATCATTATGGCAAAATAGTAACCCATGAACACCAAGCAGTACTCCATCATCGCGTCACGACCTACCACGAAGTAGCACACAACTAAGGTTGCCAATGCCAACAACATACGAAAGCCCGACACGGCGGTGTAGAATGTGGGCAAGCCGTCGTCGCCTGCCTGTCGCACCTTGCCCCATACGAGAGCATCGACCGACTCCACTACCACTGCGAACGACAATGCGACAATGGTAGGCACTGTAAGGTTGCCTACGTTTGTCAGCAATGAGAGCAGTGCGGGTATCAGCGTGACAACTGCCAGGAGGCAAAGCGACTGCAGTATGTATCGGCGACTGATGCCTTTGATTTCTTCTTTCAACATGTCATTGTACGTTTCGTCAGAGTTCAACACAGATGTTCACGTTGTTCTTCTGCACTTCGACGAAACCGCCGTTAACCATCTGTTCGTGTCTGCCTTCAGAGTCTTGATAGACCAGTCTTCCCTTTTCGAGTGTGGAAATAATAGGCGCGTGGTTGACGAGAATCTCGAACTCTCCGCTTGTGCCGGGAACGACAACGCGCTCCACTGCTCCGTCAAATACCACCTTTTCGGGGGAAACGATTTTCAAATTCAAACTCATAGATACAAAACATTAATGATGATGTTAACCCTTGGCTGCCTCAAGCAGTCGCTTACCCTTAGCAATAGCGTCCTCGATGGTTCCCACGTTGAGGAATGCCTGCTCTGGCAGGTTGTCTACCTCTCCGTCGAGAATCATGTTGAAGCCCTTGATGGTGTCCTCGATAGAAACCATCACGCCCGGTATGCCGGTGAACTGCTCGGCTACGGCGAACGGCTGTGAGAGGAAGCGCTGAACGCGACGTGCGCGGTTCACGGTGAGCTTGTCCTCGTCAGAGAGTTCGTCCATACCAAGGATGGCGATGATGTCCTGCAACTCCTTGTAGCGCTGCAAAATCTGCTTCACGCGCTGTGCACACTCGTAGTGAGCTTTACCCACGATGAGCGGGTCGAGGATACGCGATGTAGAGCCTAATGGGTCGACAGCTGGATAGATACCAAGCTCGGTAATCTTACGCGAGAGCTCGGTTGTAGCGTCGAGGTGTGTAAATGTTGTGGCTGGAGCAGGGTCGGTCAAGTCGTCGGCAGGCACATACACCGCCTGTACTGATGTGATAGAACCCTTCTTTGTAGAAGTGATGCGCTCCTGCATCTTACCCATCTCGCTGGCAAGTGTAGGCTGATAACCCACAGCTGACGGCATACGGCCAAGCAGAGCCGACACCTCAGAACCAGCCTGTGTGAAGCGGAAGATGTTGTCGATGAAGAACATGATGTCGGCAGCCTCGCCGTCCTTGCCTCCATGGTCGCGGAACTCCTCTGCCACGGTAAGTCCTGAGAGCGCAACAGAAGCACGTGCTCCTGGCGGCTCGTTCATCTGTCCGTAGACAAGTGTCGCCTGACTCTTCTTTAGTTCCTCCGGGTCGACGAGCGAGAGGTCCCATTTGCCCTCCTCCATCGCCTTTTTGAACTTCTCGCCGTAGCGTATTACGCCCGACTCAAGCATATCGCGGATAAGGTCGTTGCCCTCACGTGTACGCTCGCCTACGCCGGCGAACACCGAGTAGCCGTTGTGTCCCTTGGCGATGTTGTTGATAAGCTCCATGATGAGCACGGTCTTGCCTACGCCGGCACCGCCGAACAGACCGATCTTACCACCCTTCATGTAAGGCTCGAGGAGGTCGATGACCTTGATACCCGTAGCGAGCATCTCCTTGTGTGTAGACAGGTCTTCGAACTTTGGAGCCTCGCGGTGGATAGGATAAGCGCCCTCCATATCGAGCTTGCTCATACCATCAATAGGCTGACCGATTACGTTCATCATACGGCCCTTGATTTGTTCACCTGCCGGCATAAGGATAGCGTTGCCTGTAGGCACCACTTCCAAACCGCGTTGCAAACCGTCGGTGTTGTCCATTGCTACGCAACGAACCGTGTCCTCACCGATGTGCTGCTGAACCTCAATGATAAGCTCCTGTCCGTTAGGACGCTTGAGCTTCAGCGCTTCGTGTATTTTAGGCAGTACCTCTTCTGCGTTCTTACCAGCCGTATCGAAGTAAACGTCGATAACCGGACCGATAATCTGTGAGATGTGCCCATTGAGTTGTGACATACTATATTTATTTAAATTTTTAATTCCGTTGCAAATATATTAATTCCGCTGCAAATATAACAACTATATCGTTATAGAAAAAACTATTTAATATTTATTGTACTTTCTTGTACCAAATCAACCAATACCGTGGTGGGTTTTTACCACTATTGTTAGATACTGAGCTCGTCGAGCACCTGGATGAGTTTGCGGTCGAACGGCTTGTCGCTGCGGATAGCCTCGCTCAGTGGCACGTAGACAATCTCGTTGTTGCGCACACCGATCATCACGTTGCGTTGTCCCTGCATGATTGCTTCGATAGCGCCAACGCCGGTGCGCGATGCGAGGATGCGGTCGTGTGCCGACGGGCGTCCGCCGCGCTGCAGGTGACCGAGGATTGACACGCGCACGTCGTACTGCGGGAACTCGTTGCGCACGCGCTCTGCGTAGTACATGGCACCGCACTTCGGGCTTTCAGACACGATGACGATGCAGCTCTTCTTCGACTTGCGTATGCCGCGCTCCATGAAGCGTGCCAACTGGTCGACGTCGGTAGAGTCCTCGGGGATGATTGCTGCCTCTGCTCCGCTGGCGATAGCTGAGTTCTGTGCGAGGAAGCCAGCGTCGCGTCCCATCACTTCGATGAAGAAGATGCGCTCGTGGCTCTGCGCTGTGTCGCGGATGCGGTCTACGCACTCCACGATGGTGTTCATAGTGGTGTCGTAGCCGATGGTTGAGTCGGTGCCGTAAAGGTCGTTGTCGATTGTTCCGGGCAGACCGATGCAGCAGACGTCGTACTTCTTAGCGAACTCCATTGCGCCGGTGAGCGAGCCGTTACCGCCGATTACGACGAGGGCGTCGATGCCGTGTACCTGCATCTGCTGGTAAGCCTTCTCCTTGCCTTCGTCTGTCATGAACTCCTTTGAGCGTGCGGTTTTCAGAATTGTACCGCCCGACATGATGATGCCGCTCACGTTCTCTGTAGTGAAGTCTTCTATCTCGCCATTGATAAGTCCGTCGTATCCTCGATAGATGCCTTTTATATTATATCCGTTACAAATACCTGCACGTGTCACCGCTCTGATGGCGGCGTTCATTCCCGGTGCATCGCCACCTGAGGTGAGCACACCGATTGTCTTTATTTTTGCCATTGTTATCAAATTATTATATTGGTTTGGGTTCTTTTTTCACCTTATTATATATATAGCGAGCTCTCCCCACCTTACATCAGCATGATGTACATAGCGACGAGTCCTACAGTGGCAGCTGCGAATGCCACCAAGCCTACATTTCTGAAGTACCAGCCGAGCGGTATGCGCTCCATCTTCATCAGCGCCAATCCGGTGATGCTTCCGATACACAGGATATTGCCGCCTACCGCCGAGGCGTATGCCATCATCTTCCAGAACACACCGTTCTGCGCATACGCTGTCGCCTGCACGCTGTCAGCCACATCGCGCAGCGACACCATCGTCATGAGCGACATAAAGTTGTCGAGCACGCTGCTGAGCATCTGTGTGAAAAATCCGAGCACGAGCAGATTGCTCATGTATCGGTCAACTAACTGCGCCATGTACGCAGCCACACCGGTCTCTCTCACGAAACCTACGATGAGCATTATGCCGAGCACGAAGAGCATCATCTGTATCACGCCGTACTGCAACACGCGCGGCACACGACGTTGTATCATCTCGTCGGTGTTCATCAGTTTGCGGTTCACAATCTCGTTCACTATCCACAGAACGCAGAGCACGCAGAGTGCTCCGAGGAACGGACTGAGCTTCGTGATGCTGTGGAACGTGGGGATAAACCATAGTCCGCCGATGCCCACAAAGAGCATCACGACGCGCTGCCATACGTTCAGACGTGTGTCGTCGCCACGATACGGGAGCACTATCCATTGTGTCTCGATGCGTGTAGGTAGCTGTCTGCCTATCCAGAAGATGGGCACGAGCCACGCTATAAGACAGGGCAGAGCCATCGAAGCCGAGAAGTTGGAGGCGGTGACGGCACCCATATTCCACAGAACGATGCCCGAAGGGTCGCCGATAACGGTGAGCGCACCGCCACAGTTGGCGGATATCACTATGGCACAACCGAGCAGCACACGCTGCCGCTGCCGTATCACGACATCGTGCATTATGGTGAGCATCATAACGGTTGTGGTGAGGTTGTCGAGATTGGCTGATATGAGGAACGTCACAACGGAGAGTGTCCACAGCATACGCTGACTGCTACGTGTACGCAGCAGCTGTGAAATAAAGTCGAAGCATCCGTTGTTCTGCAATATCTCTACGATAACCATCGTAGCAAGCAAAAAGAGCACTATCTCTGAAGCCTTGCCTACATACTTGAGGAACACGTTGTAGGCTATGAACTGCTTCACATCTGCCGACGACGACTCGGCTCCACCGAGGAACGTAGCATAGTCGACAGCGTGCTGCCCCATTACGAAGTCGGCACCGAAACAGACATAGAGTATCCAGCCAAGTGTACCTACAAAGATGGCAACCGCAGCTTTGTTGATATTGGTGTACTTTTCTGTAGCAATCAGAAGAGAACCAATAATTAATACCGTAACGATTAATAGTATCATAATGCAGTCTTCCTACAAGGGTTTTAGTGATTGCAAAGGTACAAAAATCTTTGGATTATACAAGATTTCATTCTTTTTTTATATAAAAAGCAGTAACTTTGTAGCACTAACATCAATTTTAAAACACACATTATATGGCATACTGGTTTGTTTTCTGTCGTGGAGACGTGCTTCTGGAACGACGCACCGACGGCACTCACACCATTCCGAGTGGCGAGCAGCCTCCCATCGGCGTGACATCAGACACTCACATCCTTAACGTTTCGCCTATGGACGACGGCACCCCGGTGAAGGCTTTCGCCATCGACGAGGTGGGGGGCGACCCACGCTACGAGATGTGCGGACTGCGCCAATCGTTCTACAAACTCCCGCTGCCGCTCTATCTAAAGGCAGGCAAGGCGCAGGAGCTACTCTACTGGGACCGCAACACTCGCTTCTGTGGCGTATGCGGTGCGCCGATGGAGATGAACACCGACATATCGAAGCGATGCCCCAACTGCGGCAAGACTGTGTGGCCGCAGCTCGCCACGGCTATCATCGTGCTCATAAACCGCGGCGACGACCTGCTGCTGGTGCACGCGCGCAACTTCAAGACCGATTTCTACGGCTGCATAGCCGGATTCGTAGAGACGGGCGAGTCGCTTGAAGAGACGGTCAGACGTGAGGTGATGGAGGAAACGCAGCTCACTATAAAGAACCTGCGCTACTTCAAGTCGCAGCCCTGGCCCTACCCTTGCGGACTGATGGTGGGCTTCTTCGCCGAATACGAGAGCGGCGAGCTGAAGCTACAGGACGAGGAACTCTCGCGCGGCGGATGGTTCAACAAGCACTCGCTGCCTACGATACCCGAGAAACTGAGTCTGGCACGTATGCTTATCGACGATTGGCTGGAGCGAAACAAATAGGCTACTATAGCAAGCGGGCATGTCAAAACTACAGAATTGCGATGAAAGGCTAACTGTAGGAGGCTACGGCATTCCTGCCGTAGCCATTAATCGCTACAACTATTGGCTATGACTATTGGCTGTTGGTAATGGCTACGGCAAGAATGCCGTAGCCTCCTACGGTTAAAAAGTTCACGTTAAGTCATCGGACGGCGAACGCAATCTGATCGGACGGCGGACGCAATCTGATCGGGCGGCGAACGCAATCTGATCGGACGGCGGACGCAATCTGATTGGACGGCGGACGCAATCTGATCGGGCGGCGGACGCAATCCGATGACAAAAGTAGGGCTGCGACATCAGAAAAGACACACCGAGAGACAGACATCGGTTTAATTTTTGACTCATAAAACACGATACGAATATGAAACAGATAGGTTGGGGATTTATAGGTTGCGGAGAAGTGACCGAGAAGAAGTCGGGACCGGCATTTAACGAGGTGCCCGGCTCGAAGGTTGTGGCGGTGATGAGCCGCAACGAAGCGAAAGCGAAGTCGTACGCCAAGCGACACGACATAAAGCGATGGTACACCGACCCACAACAACTCATCGACGACCCGGAGGTGACTGCGGTATATATCGCTACGCCACCGTCGAGCCATGCCACCTTCGCCATCATGGCGATGAAGGCGGGCAAGCCTGTGTACATCGAGAAACCGTTGGCAGCGAGCTACGAGGACTGCGCACGCATCAACCGCATCAGCGAGATAACGGGCGTGCTGTGCTTCGTGGCTTACTATCGTCGCTATCTGCCTTACTTCAAAAAGGTGAAGCAGATTATCGACTCGGGCGAGATTGGCACGGTGACGAACGTGCAGATACGCTTCTCGGTGCCACCACGCGACCTCGACTACAGCGACTCGCACAACCTGCCGTGGCGTCTGCAGCCCGACATAGCTGGCGCAGGCTACTTCTACGACCTTGCACCGCATCAGCTCGACTTGCTGCAGGAGATATTCGGCATCATCACACGTGCTCATGGCTACTGCTCTAATCGTGCGCATCTGTACAAGGCGGAGGACACGATAAGTGCGTGCTTCTACTTCGAAAACGGACTGCCGGGCAGCGGTTCATGGTGCTTCGTGGGCCACAAGAGCGCAAAGGAGGACTGCATAGAGGTGATTGGCGAGAAGGGAATGCTCTCGTTCTCGGTGTACAACTACGACCCTATACAGCTCGTGACGAGCAATGGGAAAACGAGCATCGTGGTGCCCAATCCGCCATACGTGCAACTGCCTATCATCAAAGCCGTTATAGAGCATCTACAGGGCACAGGCATCTGCACCTGTACGAGCGTGAGTGCTACGCCCGTAAACTGGGTAATGGATCGCATCTTGGGCAAACTGTAATACTTAAACTACAACATCCATAGATACATAATGAGACTATACGCCGTCATACTCTGCCTTGCTATACACGCAAGCATACAGACCTCAGCACAGACACCTGCCGACAGCTGCGGCATGGTGGCTTCGACTGACTCTGCCGCTACGTACGTAGTAGACGACACGTTGGCGACAGACTCAATCACAACGCCTTCACCGCAAAAGAAGACACCGTTTTTCAAGAAGGTGAGAAACGCATTAGTTTGTCTATTCGAGAAGTTCTCCGAAGTGGACACCACCTATATTGAGCCACAGAAATACAACTATGCGGCAATGGTACAGAACACCAACACCTACGAACGCTATCGTATAACAAGCTCGCAGGGCAACGACTTCACATTTGCCCCCGAACCGAAGATAAAGTTCGGGCCTTATTTCGGTTGGCGTTGGTTGTTCCTCGGCTACACCGTAGACTTCAACGAATTGGGTAAAAAGAGTAGAAGTACGGAGTTCGACTTGAGCCTGTACACTGGCATGTTTGGCATCGACCTGTTCTACCGCAAAACAGGAAGCAACTACAAGATTTCGTACGCCAGCTTCGACTCTAACAACTCTATCAACACGCGCCCACTTAAGAACATCGACTTCGACGGCATCAACGTAGGCATCAAGGGCTTCAACCTCTACTACATCTTCAATCATCGACGCTTCTCCTACCCTGCCGCATTCAGTCAGAGCACCATACAACGCCGCTCAAGCGGTTCGTGGCTCTGCGGATTGGGCTATACAAAGCACTCGCTGAAGATAGACTGGGACAAACTCTACACCACCGTTGCCAACCGTTTGGGTGAGGACGTGGCGGAACGATACATGGACAGCAACCTGAAGATGAAGGAGATAAAATACACCGACCTTTCCGTGTCGTGCGGATACGCTTACAACTGGGCGTTCGCTCACAACTGGCTGGCGGCGGCTTCACTGTCGATGGCGTTAGGCTACAAGAACGCTACTGGCAATGAAAACAGCGACGTGCTCTCATTCCGCGACTTCAGCATGGACAACTTCAACATCGACGGTGTGGGACGCTTCGGCATCGTGTGGAACAACATGAGATGGTTCGCCGGCATGAGCGCCATAGTACACTCGTACAACTACAAGAAGCCTCGATTTTCAACGAGTAGTATGTTCGGAAGTCTGAACATATACTTCGGATTTAACTTCAATAGAAAAAAGTAACACTATACATTAAATACAAACAGCATGAAATCAATCGTATTCACAATAATAGCCTCAGCAATGCTAACAACGCAGTGCTATGCAGCAACGAACGACAGCGCACTCGTGATGCAGCACATAGCAAAGGCACAGAAATACCGCACATCCATGCCAACGACAACCAATGCCGACATACAGCGCCGGAAGCTGCTGCTGCACATAGCACGCGGTTTTCTGGGCATACCATACGTGGCAAAGACGCTGGAGGTAAACCCAAAGGAGAGTCTTGTGGTCAATCTGCGCCAGCTCGACTGCACCACATACGTAGAAAACGTGCTCGCCGTGTACGAGTGCGTAAAGAACAACCGCACCTCCTACGCCGACTATCTCTACTTCCTGCGTATGATACGCTACGTTGGCGGCACGGTGTCCTACTCTACGCGTCAGCATTACTTCACAGAGTGGATAGAGGAGAACACAAAGAAGGGTTTCGTGCGCGAAGTGAATACCCCAAACCCACCATTCAATACCCGACAAACGCTCCGCATCAACTTCATGAGTACGCATACGGAGGCATACCCGATGCTGAAAAAGAATCCTGAAATGGTGAAACCAATAGCCCAAATGGAGCAACGCCTGTCGGGCAAGACATATATGTACATACCGAAGGGCGACATCAAAAACACCAGACTGCTGCGGTCGGTGATACACGACGGCGACATCATTGCCATCATAACAAAGAAAAAGGGACTCGACACGTCGCACATCGGCATCGCCGTGTGGCACAAGGACGGACTGCACATGCTGAACGCATCACAGATACACAAGAAGGTGGTGGAGGAACCGATGACACTGCACGACTACATGCAGAAACATCCGTCACAGGTGGGCATCAGAATAGCACGAATCAACTGATCACCCTCAGGGGGTGCACTTGTCTCAAGTGCACCAACCAACCAAACGATGCACCAACCAACCAATAGAAAGCCCTCACCCCAACGCATCCTTAATATTCCGCATAAGCCCAGCATACTTCGCACGCTTCACCGCACTACCCTTGAACAGCTTGCGATATTCCTCTTCCGTAAGCTTGAGCCAGTCCTCACGCTTCATCGCAAGCAATTCGTCAGAAGGCTGCAGCTCTGGGGTCGTATTGGGCACAGCGAACCTATTCCACGGACAAGCCGACTGGCAACGGTCGCATCCATATATATAAGGAGCGAGCTTTGAAGCAAGCTCTTCCGGAATATCACCACGATTTTCTATCGTCTGATAGTTCAGACATAGCCTACCGTCGAACTTACAGGTTTCGCCGTCAGCGTTGCGCTGCAACGCCTGTGTAGGACAAGCCTCGACACAGCGATTGCACGTACCACAACGCGAGTGCATCGGCTCGTCGTACTCCACTTCTACGGGCAGAAACAACTCGCCAAGGAAGAACATCGAACCAGCGTGAGGGATGATGAGCTGATGATTGCGCCCTATCCAACCCAATCCGGCACGCACAGCCCAATAACGTTCGAGCACGGGGGCGGAGTCGCAGAAAGCACGTACTTGATCGTTCAACTCCAATCCGAGACGCTCTGCCAATTGGGAGAGCTTCTGCTTCACAACATCATGATAGTCCTTACCCAAGGCATACGACGCGAATTGAGGCGCATCTGAGGGCATACAGCGCGACGGGGCGTAGTTGAGTGCCACCGACACAATACTGCGCACACCGGGCACAAGCAGACGCGGATCGAAACGCTTGTCGGGATAGTTCTCAAGATAAGCCATGCTGCCGTTGCAGCCCTCGGCTATCCAACGACGATAGCTATCGACGACACTTTGCTCCACGGCATCCGCCTGCGCTATGCCACAAGCAAAAAAGCCGAGACTTGCTGCCTCGGCTTTTATTTGTTCAGATGTTATGGTTGTTGTCATAATATCAAATAGTTCTGCAGTTCCTATTAGTCGAAAACCTTAAAGCTATAGCCTTGCTCCTTTAGCCATTGCAGCGAACGCGGCAAAGCAGTATGTAGCTTCTCGATACTCTTCAGCGAGTCGTGGAACGTGATGATTGAGCCGTTGCGAGCGTAACGCTTCACATTCTCCACTACATCGTCGGCAGTGAGCCACTTTGAGTAGTCGCGCGTCACAAGATCCCACATCACGATGCGATACTTGCGACGCAGCCACAAATACTCGGCGTGACTCATACAGCCGTGCGGCGGACGAAACAGGTGAGAGCCTATCAGTTCGTTGGCGCGGTTGGTGTCCTTCACGTATGTGCTGGTAAGATGCTTAAATCCTCCCAAGTGATGATACGTGTGGTTGCCCACCTGGTGTCCGTCAGCCACTATCTGCTTGTAGAGCTCGGGGTACTTGCGCACGTTATCGCCCACCATGAAGAAGGTAGCGTGTATTCCGAACTCCTTCAGCGTTTGGAGAATGAATGGGGTCGACTCGGGTATCGGTCCGTCATCAAACGTGAGATACACCGAATGGTCGTTATGATCCATTCTCCACGACGCTCTCGGATAGAGCCATCGAAGCCATATTGATGGTTGTTCTATAAACATTATTACCTATTTATTCTCCGTCGTATGGTGCGCCTCCTTTTGCCTGATATACAGCATAGAGGGCATTAACTGTCTTCAAACGCTGATCGGCGAGCGAAGGATCACAAGCCTGTGTTATGTCAGCGATATTCTGCATGATGTAGAGCTGACGAAGAACGTCGTTCTGCGACATCATAAAGCGCGAACCTGTGAGCTGCAAGTAGTAGTCGGCATAACTCTTTGCGTCTGCCCACACCTTGTTAAGAATGCGTGCAGCATCCGCTTTCTTGCCGATAAGGGCGTAAGCGCGAGCCATATCAGCCGCTCCAGACATGAATGTGTATGGCACATTGTATTCGGGGAGCACCTTCTCTGCCTTGCGAAGCACCTTCTCTGCCTTTGCATTCTGACCCTCAGCAATAAGCTGCATAGCAAGCTGAGCAAGCAAATGGCGGTGGGTGTAGCACATACGCATCACAGTCTCGTCAATGTAAAGACCGGGCTTGTCGAGTCCGCCCCACTTGAAGCGATTCATCACATTATTATACACTTTCTCTGTGTCAAAGTTCTTTGCACCTGGTGCCTTAGTATTGAACGGAGTAATGCGGTAAGCTAAGCCCTCCTGCACGAAGTTGTCGCCGAGATTCATGTAATTGTCTGAACCCACGGTTGTAGCTACATACAACGGACGCTCCCAGTTGCACTGCGCGAGCATCTCAAGCATCATCATATCGTTCTTGTAGATAGCACGCTTGCCTGCAAGCGAGATGACCATACGATCGGGGATGGTGTCGCTTGCCATCATCATTCCTGAACGACGCACTGCCTCCTTATCAATAGTGATGTAAAGCGTGTCGGTCGGAATAACATGCGTGTCGTTGTCCTTAGAGCGCACCCAGTACTTCATTATGTTCTTCACCTCGAACGGCTCGTCGCCGAAAGCAGCACGCGCCTCCTTCGGATACTCGCGGTAGAAATCGAGAAGCTGCTGCTTCATAGCTGGTCTAACCTCAATGTAGTCGTTAGTACCCGAACAGAAGTCTATACGCGGCCATGTGATAGGCACAGAAGGCGAATCGTAAGCCGGACGCTTCATCTGGTCGATGTACCAGTCGGTCTGCAGATAAGAGAGGTTGCAGACACGCGCATCGGTGCGCACGCCCTCCGTCTCCTGGTTGTACCAGAGTGGGAAGGTATCGTTGTCGCCGTTTGTGAAGATAATCGGGTTACCCTTGTCCTGCAATGTCATCAGATAGTTCTGACCGAAGTCGCGGCAGGTGTAACGTCCGCTGCGATCGTGGTCGTCCCAGGTCTGCGAAGCCATCTGTATAGGTACGAGCAGACAGACTACGCCTACAACGCCTGCAACGGCTACATCATTGCCCTTGAGTTTCTTCTTGAGCATATCGTAGATAGCCAACACACCGAGACCGCACCAAATGGCGTATGCGTAGAACGAACCCGCATAAGCGTAGTCACGCTCACGTGGCTGCTGCGGAGTCTGGTTAAGGTAGAGCACGATGGCAAGACCTGTCATAAAGAACAAGAAGAACACTACCCAGAACTGGCGGATGCCACGCTGACCGCGCCAAGCCTGCCAGAAAAGACCGATAAGTCCGAGCAGCAGAGGCAGACAGTAGAACACGTTGTGTCCCTTGTTAGCCTTCAATTCTGCTGGCATCTTGCTCTGGTCGCCAAGCATCCAGTCGTCGATGAACGAGATACCTGTAATCCAGTTGCCATGCTCTGGCTCGCCGTTGCCCTGTATATCATTCTGACGTCCGGCGAAGTTCCACATGAAGTAGCGCCAGTACATGAAGTTGCACTGATAAGAGAGGAAGAAGCGAATGTTCTCCATCTGAGTAGGCATCTTCACCATCACAGGCTCGCCGCAGCGGTCGTAAGGCACCTGATTGCCCTCGATGCCACCCATCCAGTTCTCGTAAGCTCCAGCATGAGCCGACGAGTGCATACGTGGGAACACCATATTCTGAGCATAAATAAGCTTATCCTTGTGCGAAACCACGAAATAAGAGTCTTTCTCGCCCTCAGAAGCCTTCTCCTTGCGTTGCCATATCGCAGCACCCTCCTTGTGCTTCGGCACGCACATATTGCCATCAACGTCGTAAGCCACCTGCGAAGTGTAAGCCTGTCCGTAGAGCAGCGGTGAGTCGCCGTACTGGTCACGACTCAGATATGAACCGAGTGTGAACACATCCTCTGGTGAGTTCTGATCCATCGGAGGGTTAGCAGCCGAGCGGATAACGATGACAGCGTAGCTCGAATAGCCGATCATAAGCATCAGCATGCAGAGCAGGGCGGTGTTCTTGAAGCGTGCAGTAACCACAGGAACGAGGTCCTTGCCTATCTTCTTGCGATAGTTCAAACCGAAATACAGAGCTACGAGTATTACTAAGCCCAAGAGACCTGCACCCCAGGTCATTCCGCGGAACGGTATGCCGAGCATACCCACCGCAAGAACGAACGAGATGTTCTGACGCTTGAAACTCTTGTCGACATACGACTCATAGATAGCCCAAATAACAATGGCTACGAGCAGCACTATATAGATTATCTCGCCAGTGTTGAACGGACATCCGAGGGTGTTCACGAACAGGAGTTCGAACCATCCGGCTACGGTAATGATGCCCGGAACGACACCGTAGAGCACGGCTGCAACGAGCACGAACGAGCCAACAAGAGCAAGTAACGAGCCTTTAAGTTCGATGTGTGGGAAGCGTCGATAACAGTAGACAAGCACGATGGCTGGCAGACACAGCAGGTTCAACAGGTGGACACCGATTGACAGACCTGTCATGTATGCGATAAGCACCAGCCAGCGGTCGCTGTGAGGCTCGTCGGCGTGGTCTTCCCACTTCAAGATAAGCCAGAAAACGATAGCTGTGAATGCTGACGAATAGGCGTAAACCTCACCTTCTACTGCCGAGAACCAGAATGTATCGGAGAATGTGTAGATGAGTGCGCCTACCAAGCCTGATGCCTGAATAGCAATAAGCTTACCGAGAGTCATCTCACTCCAATCCTTCAGAATAAGCTTGCGCGCAAGATGCGTGATACTCCAGAACAGGAACAGGATAGTAGTAGCACTTAGCAAAGCACTCATCGTGTTCACCATACGCGCAACCTGCGACGGATCGCTCGCAAACTGCGAGAACAGGTTTGCGGTAAGCATAAAGAAAGGTGCTCCTGGCGGATGACCTACTTCGAGTTTGTAACCCGTTGTAATAAATTCAGGACAGTCCCAGAAACTGGCTGTCGGCTCAATCGTAGAACAATATATGAAGGCTGCCACGAAGAACGTGAGCCAGCCAAGCACATTGTTCACTAATTTGTACTGTTTCATTGAATATTTATATAATATTTGTTTATGCTACCTTTTAATTAGTGTGCGCAAGCACTTTTATCAATTATATTTAGTAAGGTGCAAAGATACAAATTATTATTATTACAAGAAAACAGTTAATGTTATTTAACCTGCGCTCGGCACGAACGTTTCCCAGGTCTGATCGTCATAAAAAACACGTATTTCGGTTATTCGACGCTGCTTCACCTCGCAACTTTTCATCGCAAAACCTGCAACATCACCACTTTTCGTAGCATAGTCTGGTATGGATTGATTAACAGGTGAGTTGTCGGCGTTATTTTGTTCTGTTTTTAATGCCGAATCGCAATCAATCAACAGGTCGTTTTCCGACCCATTTTCACCATTCGATTGTTCTGCCTCTTCATCACGCTTCACGAGCATGTCTCCCTTACCGAACATCAACCAGTCGGTAGAGATCTGCGGGAAGCGACTCTTTATCGCGTCAACTATAGCCAGAGTAGGGCGAGTGCGTCCAGTGAAAATACTACTCAAAGTAGCTGGAGCTATTTTCAACTGATCAGCGAAATCCTGTTGAGTGGTTCGCTGCATCTCCATAATTTTCTTGATTCTATCCTTCATTTTATAGTTACTTTTTACGTGAGACATACCCCAAAAGTGCTTTTTGGTCGCTTTTTCGTTGCATTTACAAAGTTAAACATATAAATCGACATATACAAACTTTTAAATTAATATTTCAATATCAATATTTTCATTTACATTTACAAAGCCAATATTACAAATTACATTTTACTTCATGCTTTATAGATTTGTAGACACACATTGCTGAATTGGGGCGTTTTATATATATAAGAATATGTTTAACGTTTCATATTAAATCACTTATTTTATTTCACTTACAAAACATACATACACAAATAAATAATATATAAATGCACAGATAAGCATGTATTTCACAAAAACAAACAAGTTTTTATATAACATAAAGTATTATTATACACTTTTTCAAGCACTTACGTCAAATCATCGAACTCGCATTAATATAATTATCACACTTGTATAGTATTGATTTGTGAATTTCAAAGTACAAATACACAAACTTATATAATTTACATTTACATATTCACTTACGCCTTTATGGGTTTACAAACATATATCTACTCACAATTTACGTGTGTAAATATGCAATTCTTTATGTTAAGGTTTACGAAACGTGAATATCGAAGTGTCGAAAATAGCGATTTTTTGCATTTCTGAAAAAATACGAACGAGGATAAAAGCAGCTCAAAAAACAGCCACGTATAAGGGCACAAAAATAGCCTAACCCATATGAATTGTAAGGAATTAGGCTAAAAAATAAGGTCTTTCAGAATTTCTATTTTAGAGAAAAACAGCTACAAAAACCAGCTATTTTAGTGCAAAATGAAGAAGATTAGCTCCCTCATTAGGTCGTCTGTGGAGGTATTTAGACTGTCTAAACCCTTACTTTTGGCATCCGTTTCTCTTATTTTGGCTAAAATCTGAAGAGTCTTCATTGCACTAAAATTGCGCATCCCTACCCTATAGTCTTTCAATCCCCACACCGATTTTAGTTCCAGAAATGCAGCGAGGTTATTGTCGTTGTTTTTATCGGGTGCATAGAATGCCACCATGAGATTTTGGAAGTAAGTATAGAGCAACGGCAGACACGAAAAGAGCGACCCTGCTTTGGGATTTTTATCGAAGTACTTCACAATTTGGTTTGCCTTGAACACATTGCGCTCTATGATAGCAGTCTTTAGTTCAAAAATGTTAAATTCCTTGCTCACTCCGATTTCGCGCTCCACAACATCCGGTGTCACTCGCCTATCGTCATCCGGAAGCGAAATCATAACCTTGTCGAGTTCCGAAATGAGTCGACTGAGGTCGGCTCCGATATGCTCAGCTATCATCGCAGCCGACTTCGTGTCTATTGCCACATGATTTTTCTTCAGATACGCCTCGATGAACGCCGGAAGCTCATAATCGCGCTTTTTCTTGCTCTCGAACACCACTCCAACAGCCTCCGCCTTGCCCACAACCTTCTTTCGGCGGTCGATAGTGCCATTTTTGTAGGCTATAACAAGCACCGTAGACGCCAAAGGCTTCTCAAAATAGCGTTCCAAAGCATCGAGCGACTTCAGCCCTTGCGCCTCCTTCACGATTACTACGCGATGCGCAGCTGGCATGACGGGGTATCCTTTTGCCATGTCTACCACTTGCGCCGCCGTAGTGTCTGCACCGAACACAACCGTCTGATTAAAGTCGCGGTCGTCGGGGTCAAGCACATTGTCTGCTATATAATCGGTTATTCGGTCGATATAGTACGACTCGTCGCCCATAAGCACGTACACTGGAGCGTATTTCTTAGCTTTGAGGTCGCGCATAATGGTCTCGAATGTGACCGATGATTTCTTTTCTGCCATAATTATAATATAATAAGGTGTAAAAATACGCAAAATACTGTATCTTTGCAGAGCAAAATTACAAAAATGATTCGATTAAACCTACCATCTTTCGAAATAAAGTTGTCGGGCACTAAAGAACAGCCTCGCATCTTCGACGTTCTGCGCCATCGTTACGTGGCACTGACACCCGAAGAATGGGTGCGCCAGCACTTCGTTCACTATCTGATAGAACACAAAGGCTACCCCGCTGCGCTCATGGCCAACGAGATGAGCCTCAGCATCGGCAACAAGAAACTGCGCGCCGATAGCGTGCTGTACAACCGCCATCTGCAGCCGCGTATGATAATGGAATACAAGGCACCTACGATAGAAATAACGCAGAAGGTGTTTGAGCAGATTGCTGCTTACAACCTGTTGCTACACGTAGATTATCTCGTGGTGAGCAACGGTTTGCAGCATTACTGTTGCAAAATAGACTACGAGAAGCGCAGCTACAACTTCCTGCAGGACATCCCGAGCTATGAAAGCATAGCGAACGACTGACTGGCAAACAAAGCAAAAGTCATCGTTCACCGAACGCAATCTGATCGGGCGGCGGACGCAATCTGATCGGGCGGCGAACGCAATCTGATCGGGCGGCGAACGCAATCTGATCGGGCGGCGAACGCAATCTGATTGGACGGCGAACGCAATCCACCGATAAACAGCAAACAAAACCACTATAAAACACATACAATTATGAAAAGAAACATCATCACAACAGCACTTGCGGCAATAGCCACGTGCGCCGTTGCGCAAAACCAGAACATCGCCTATCAGGACCAGAACGTGCGCTTCACCGTGATTACCGACGGAGCAATACGCATGGAATACACACCCGACGGACAGTTTCTTAACAACAAGTCGTTCATAGCCGTAGACCGCAGCTACCCAGCCGCAGCATACAAGGTGAAGAACACGCCGAAGACCGTCACCATCTCTACCGACCGCTTCGTCCTGTCGTACACCAAAGGCAGCGGAATGTTCAACGAGAACAACCTGCGCATCTCTTCCGTCAAGACGAAGCAGAAAGCCGCCGGCAAACAGAAAGCCAGCAGCCTGTACACTACCTCGTTCAGCTGGCATCCGGGTTTGAAGGACGATGCTAACCTGAAGGGCACCTACCGCACGCTCGACGGATACGACGGCGACACGAATCTCGACTCGCACAAGATGCCGCTCGAAGACGGACTCCTCTCGCGCAACGGATGGACATTCATCGATGACTCCAACGGATATGTGTTCGACGACTCCGACTGGCAGTGGGTGAGCCACCGACCGAACGAGGGAAAGACACAGGACTGGTATTTCCTCGCCTACGGCCACGACTACAAGAAGGCGCTGCGCGACTATACCGAGTTTGCGGGCAAGGTGCCACTGCCGCCGCGCTACGCCTTCGGCTACTGGTGGTCGCGCTACTGGACGTATAGCGACAACGAGCTGCGCAACCTCGTCACAAAGATGCACAACTACGACATTCCGCTCGACGTGCTCGTCGTAGATATGGACTGGCACTATGCCGAACCCTCACGCGGTGGCTGGACAGGCTACTCCTGGAACCGACGCCTGTTTCCCTCGCCTAAGGGCTTCCTGCAGTGGGCTAAGCAGCAGAATCTGCAAACCACGCTCAACCTGCACCCTGCCGACGGCATAAAGCCCGACGAGGATTGCTACCCGGCGATGGCGCAGTGGATGGGCATGAACCCCGACGAGAAGAAGACTATAGAGTGGACGGCGTCAGACAAACACTTCATGCAGGGCTGGTACGAGAAGGTGCTGCACCCGATGGAGAAGGACGGCGTCGACTTCTGGTGGCTCGACTGGCAGCAGTGGAGCAACGACAAGCAGTTCCCCAACCTCAGCAACACCTGGTGGATCAACTACACTACGTTCACCGACATGGAGCGCAACCGCGAAACGCGCCCTATGCTCTACCACCGTTGGGGCGGACTGGGCAACCACCGCTATCAGATCGGCTTCTCGGGCGACGCCATAATAAGCTGGAAATCGCTCGACTTCCAGCCTTATTTCAACTCTACAGCGTCTAACGTGCTCTACGGCTACTGGAGCCATGACATGGGCGGACACATGGGCGCCCACTCCATCGACCCCGAGATGTACATACGCTGGATGCAATTCGGTGCGTTCAGCCCTATTCTGCGCACCCACTCCACAAAGGATGCCGGACTCAATAAAGAGCCGTGGGTGTTCGCCGACCGCGAGCGCGACATCCTGCACGACATAATACGCCAGCGCTACCAGTTTGCACCTTATATATATAGCATGGCACGACGCACCTACGACGATGCCCTGCCGCTCTGTCGCCCGATGTACTACGACTACCCTGAGAGCGAGGAGGCTTACGCCAACCGCAACGAGTATATGTTCGGCGACAACGTGCTTGTCTACCCCATCACAAGCCCTATGCACGACGGCATCTCCACACAACAGGTGTGGCTGCCAGAGGGCTGCGACTGGTACGAACTCTCGTCGGGTACGCTCTTACGTGGCGGACAGACCGTCGAGCGCAAGTTCCAGCTCGACGAGTATCCGGTCTACGTAAAGGCAGGCTCAGTGCTGCCCGAATACGGCAAGGTGGAGAACCTCAGCAGCACGAGCGAACCGATAACCGTAGCCGTCTATCCGGGCAAGGGCGACAGCAGCTTCACGCTCTATGAGGACAACGGCAACGATAAAGACTACGCCCACGAGTACGCCACCACGCTGCTCACAAAGCGCACACTCAACGACAGCACCATAACCGTAACCGTCGGTGCACGCAAAGGCACGTACAAAGACATGCCTGCCAACCGTCGCTACACACTTAAACTGGTGGCATCGACTGTGCCCGCCAGCGTGAAGATAGACGGCGCAGAGGCGTCTTATGCATACGACGGCAACAACCTCTCAGTACTCATCGACATACCCGATACCGACTGCGCGAAGGAGAAGATCGTCACCATTGCGTTCCCGAAGAACGCCGCGCCTGTTGCCGACGGACTCATCGGCAAGTTCCGCCACATACAACAGGGCTGCGTAGCCCTCAAGAATAGCAATCCGGGCTTCGTGTTCAACGAACAGTTGGGCACAATGGAGTCGACAGGAGTCGCCATCAGCTACGCCCCGCAGGAGGCAGCTGAGCGCATCGAGGCGTTCCGTCGCAACTACGCCAACCTGAAGCAGGTGTTGTTGGAGAGCGGCATGGAAGAAGCGGAGGCTGACAAGTTCGTACAGAAGGCCTATTAAACCACTCGTAGCGGGTGTATCAAAACTATAATATTTGGAAAATAGAATGTAAACGATTCAAATCGTAGGAGGCTACGGCATTCCTGCCGTAGCCTCCTACGATTGGCTCTCCGCCTCTATTTTGTAGTTTTGACATACCTTCTACAGAAAAAAACAACAAACAATAAAAACAACAAAACATGGGAATTGGAAGATGGATTGGCGGTTTTCTCGGCTTTATTAACGGCGGACCGCTTGGAGCACTTGCCGGCTACGCCATAGGCTGGCTCTTTGATAAGGGAGCCGAAGGCTTTAGCAACAACGCCGACAACACGTTCGACAACGGCACGTACAGAAATAGCAACACATACGGCGGCTATTCAGCCCAGCAGCAGTATGAGGGACAGCGCAACTCGTTCCTCTTCTCGCTGCTCGTGCTCGCCTCGTACATCATGAAAGCCGACGGCAGGGTGATGCACTCCGAAATGGAGCTTGTGCGCAACTTCCTGCGCCGCAACTTCGGCGAGATAGCCGTGCGCGAGGGCGAAGAGATACTCCTGCGCCTTTTCGAGCGTCAGAAGCAGATGGGCGAAGCTGCGTTCAAGAACATCATACGCGAGTCGTGCGCCGAGATAGCGCAGCACATGGACTACTCGCAGCGTCTGCAACTGCTCAACTTCCTCGTGCTCATAGCGCAAGCCGACGGCGCCGTGCCGCAGAGCGAGATCGACGCCCTGCACTTCGTGGCTGCCAGTCTCGGCATCTCCGCCGAGGACCTCAGCTCGATGCTCAACCTCTCTTCGGGCGGCAACAGCCTCGAAGCCGCATACAAGGTGCTCGGCATCGCCCCTTCAGCTACCGACGACGAGGTGAAGGCTGCCTACCGTCGTATGGCACTCAAGCATCACCCCGACCGCGTGGCTACGCTCGGCGACGACGTGCGCAAGGCTGCCGAGAAGAAGTTCCAGGAGATAAACGCCGCAAAGGAGACCATATACAAAACAAGAGGGCTGTGATTTGCATCACACCCCCCTTGTTTCTTTGAGTGTTTTTTGCTAAAAAATTTGAATTCTCAATAATTTTTTGTATCTTTGCAGCATTAGTTCCAGCCGAGCCTCTTTACAATGCTTAAATAGGCTGGGCTTTTTTCGTTTATAGACTTATGGCAAAAAGAAATTTTGGAAAGGAGTACAAGAATCCCGAGGAGCTTGTATCTCTGTTAAAAAGTCGTGGGTTAATTATCAATGATAGTCAAAAGGCTCAACACTACTTGCAGAGCATTGGCTATTATCGACTGTCTGCGTATATGCATCCATTATTAGAATCTCCAAAATCTTTACACAAATACAAGAAAAACGCATCATTTTCCAAAGTAATGATGCTTTATCGCTTTGACAAAAAACTGCGATTGTTTCTTTTTAATGAGATAGAAAAAATCGAAATTGCTGTAAGAGAAGCTGTAATGAATATGACAGCAGAAAGAACTGGTGATATTTATTGGCTTACAGAATCTTCATATTTCCGTGATCAAACAATTTTCAAAAATAGCACAAACATGCTATCTAAAGAATACGAACGATCTACGGAAGACTTCATCGAACATTTCAAAAAGACATATACAGAGCCTTTTCCTCCAGCATGGATTCTTGGGGAACTTCTTCCAATGGGTAGTGTAAATATGTACTATAGAAATCTGAAGGATAAGACCCTCAAGAAACATATCGCAAAACGTTTTCACCTACATGCACCAGTATTCGAGTCATGGCTTTCTGTGCTAACACTTACACGTAACGCTTGTTGCCATCATGCCCGTGTATGGAATAAAGTCAATAAGATTATTCCAAACGACATGAAAGAAATGACTCGTCCCTGGATTACACTTCAGTCAGACAAGAAGAGGATATACTATAACATCTGCATTATAAAGTATTTTCTTGACATAATATCACCAAACAATGATATGTTAAATAAATTGTGTATTCTCTTCTCAGATTACCCAGAAATTGACTTGAATGCTCTTGGCTTTCCGCCCAAATGGAGAAACGAACCTTTATGGAAAGATATATAGCTGGTAGATAGCAAGCAAAGGCTGGAAGATAGGCTGGAAGATATCTCGTTTCCAAGCCTATCTCCCAGCCTTTATCATGCTCATAATGTGCAGCTTACGACATTTCTGGAAGATATGGTAGATTTTTTCGCCTACTAATGTATGTTACAGACAACAGACCGTAACTATTCTACATCGCCGAACACAAGGCTCTCGCCTTCGCTGCACGCCTTGTTCTTGCCAACAACCTTTTTATCTGAACAGCGAAGCTCACTACAACATACAGATCCGCAGCCCGACACAATCTTATCGAATTTAGCCGCTGTGCCTGAGAACTCAATGCTGCCTGCACCCGAAACGTTGCACAACAGCGTGCCTGTGCAACGCACATCAACCAAGCCACTGCCCGAACAGCTCACATGGAACGTTGCATCATTTGCATTCAGCTGCTTTATATCTACACTGCCAGCGCCCGACACAAAGAACTCTACGTTGTCGGTATCCATCTTGTCGGCTCTCAAACTACCAGCGTCCGACACAAAGAACTCTACGTTGTCTGCATCCATCTTGTCGACTCTCAAACTACCATTGCCTTGACATAGGAAGCGGTTTATGTTCGGCGCTGTTACATATACTGTAACCTCTTTCCGAACACGTACATACGGCACTCCGTTGACAAACACCTCGCCATGTTTGAAGTCCACCCTCTCCAGCGAGGATAGAAACCCGGCATTGACGTTCTTGACAGAAACGACAAGCATGCCGCCCACCACCTTGCAGTCGGCTATATCCGCAATGCTATCCAGCAACGCCTTTTCTGTCACCACTCTCACCTTATATTCGTCGCCCTGCTCGTAGACCACGTTACAGCAATTTGAAATGTTTAATGCGCTGAACGGCTTTACATCCTTGCAAACCCTCTCACCTAATACTCCCGTGCCATTAGAGCCGCTTGCCAATGCCGATATCAGGCATACAATCGCCGTTAATAACATTTTCTTCATAATTCTTTGTTTTTTAAGATTTTTGCTCCCTGCTTAATATCCCAAGCGCGACGTATCTACGCTTCCTGCGTTCTGCTCCTTGAAGTTGCGGAACTTGTACGTGAACGAAAGGAAGATGCTACGACGGTAGAAGCGTACGTCGGTAGTCTGACGCTGTGTATAGAACTTCTCCTTCATCAGCGGCATACCGCTCTCGAAGATGTCAGACACGTTAAGCGCCACTACGGCACGATTCTTCAAGAACTGGCACTTCAGACCTGCGTCCAGATTCCACTGGCGGCTGTAGTTCCACAGACCGACAATGGTAGGCGTGCGGAAGAAGGCGTTGACATCGAGAGCCACCATAGGCTTGCGCGAGAAGGTGAACGTGTTGGAGAGGTTGAGCATCGTAGCCCACTTGCTGCGGTTGAAGGCGTAGCCATACCAGTCGCTGCTCTTGTAGCGGTCCTTATAGCACGTGAGCACATAGTTGGCATTATACCACTTGCCGATGCTGACGGGCACTGTTGCCGTAAACTGCAAAGACGAGGAATAGTCGATGTTGAAATTCTTCGACACCATTTCGAGGCGGTCGGGATTCTGGTATGTCTGTCCTGTTATGAAGTTGCCCACGCGATAGTAGCTCACCGTGAAGGTGTAGCGGTTGTTGAAGACGTAGATGCCCTGCAGGATGTTATAATCCATGGGACGAAGATCGGGGTTGCCGATGCTCACCGTGTACTCGTCGCTGCGCTGCTCGTACTCCTGCTTCTCCCAGTAGGAAGGGAACTGGCGTGTCTTGCTGTACTGCAACATCATGATATGCTTCGGCGTGAACACGTATGTAAGCGAGGCTGTAGGCAGCACCGCACCACATTCGTAGTCGTTGATCTTGTAATACTGTCCTATCATGTGGAAATAGTAGCTGAGCTTCTGCTTGAACAGCGTGCCCGACAGCCCCGCATAACCATTGGCGGTATGCTCGTCGTTAGACGAACTGATGTCGAAGCTGCCTGCTCCGCCGTTCAGAATGTCGTCATTCTTCTGCCGGTTACCGGTCTTGGAGTAGGCGTATGTCGCTCCAACCGAGAAGCGTGCCGTCTTCCAGAGAGCGAATCCCCAGTCGGCACTGAAGTTGAAACGGTCGGAGGTCTGCTTGCGCCAGTAGGAGTAAGCCGTCGGGTTCTCATACTTCTCGTAGTTCATGTCCTGTGTTCCGTCGTTCGAGTAGCTCATATAGTTGGCATCGAGTCTCAGCTGCTTCAGCACATACGCCAAATGCAGGTTGTGCATGTACGAATTGCCGGAGGTGGTATAGTTCGAATTGCTAAAATAGCTGTTTGTCGTTCTGCCCCTCGTATCGCTCTTCGGCGAGAAACTTGCGTTGTAGCTTAGCGACACGTTGCTCTTGTCGGACACGTTGTATGTGGCGTTGGTGTATAACGTATGCGTGAGCGACGAGCTGTGAGTGCGCGTGTCGACGTCTATATCATACACCTGGTTGCCAACAGTGTGATGGCTGAGAAATTGGGAACGGCTTATGCTCTTGGCGTCTGCGAATGTATACATACTGTACAGCGACCACTTAGGCGTGGTATAGAACAGGCTGCCCGATTCCTGAAACGTGTTGTGATGGTTGTTGAGATACGACGACTTCACCTGACCGGTCAGCTCGCGTCCCCTGTTGTCCTTCAGCACAACGTTTATGACGGCTCCCGTAACGTGCATGTCGGGCGAAGCATTGTAAAGCAGCTCCACCTTCGCCACCTTTTCGGCAGGCAGCGTCTTAAGATACTCGAGCACCGAACCGCCATTCCACACCTTGCCGTTGACAAGCACAGTGGTGGACATGGTGCCTGCCAGGGAGAGTTCATTGTCGTTCTTGCACAGAATGCCCGGCACATACTTCGCCACGTCGAAGGCACATGTTACAATGCGGCTCTTTATAATGGACGATGCGTCCGCCACTATTCTGTCTCCCTGCACATTGAGCATCGGACGCTTGCTTTTTATCACCACGTCGCCAAGAACATTGGTCTTAGTTGCCAGCACTACGTCACCCACAGCATACGACGCACACTCGGGCATCACCGTTTCATAGCCGATGCTGCTCACGATGAGGCGGAACGGCAAAGGTATGGAGTCGGCCGTCAACACGAAACGTCCGTCGGCATCGGCTGTAGTTGCGCAAATGTTTATACTGTCCAATGTCTGGAGCGCAATGGTTGCCATTACCACCGACTGCTTCTCGCTGTCAACGATACGACCTGTTACTGTCTGTGCCTTAGACTGCACAAACAGCAGTAACAATAATAATGTAATGAGTGTGGTTTTCTTCATAGTGGGTTAAAATTAAAGTATGTTATACATTGCAAATGTAGCGTTTTTTTCTTAATAAAACAACACTTAAAAAACAGAACCGGACAACGAAAAAACGTAACGCACTGATAATCAATAGCGGCGTTTCAAAAATGCGCTGAAAATGTCCGAAAGTTTCTTTAATACATTTTGTCATTTATAAAAAATAATGTAGTTTTGTAAGGGAAAAGAAATTTTAAGATATGCAATACAACCGATTTTTACTTCTATTACTGCCGGTTATTTGTTCTTGCTCTCAAAACAAAACAATGGACAAACTAACACAAACAGATAGTTTGTTAGATAGACTGGAAACAGATTCTGTCAAGAAGATGCTGTGTGATATAGACACATTGAACACATCACAAGAGTCTAAAGTATATTACAAACTACTATATTCGCAGTATCAATATATAGTTGACGACAATTTTCAAGACACCACCCTACTAAATGACTGCATAAGATTCTATGAAAAGAAAAATGATAAAGAGAAACTTGCTCGTTCATACTACTACAAAGGTGAATGCTGTTTCAGAAACAAAGACATACAAAAAGCTCTTTTCTATGAAAAATATGCTGAGTACATATTAAAAAAAGGCGATCTCACAAACAAAAGAAACCTTATATTATATCAGAAGATATGCGAAGGCTTAGCCTTCATCAATATACAATTTGGGGAATACCGCTTAGCCCTACATTATGCGAAACTGGCTTTGCATAGCCTCAAGAAACTCGACGACAAAAGATACCAAGCCTACGAGTTAGGCATGATGTCGGCATGTTATAATCAACTGAAACAATTGGACAGTACAGCCATCTGCCTGTCTGAATGTGTTTCACTGCTTCCTCATACCGATGTTAATTGCAGAGGATATATATTCAGCATTCTAACAGATTACTATTTAGATAAGGACAAAAGAATTGCAAAGCAATATCTGGACAGTTCGTTTTGCTACACAAAAGACGCACTGACTTATCTTGGATCAGGAAACTATTACTATGCTATAAACAACAAGAAAAAGGCAGAAACAGAATGGAAAAGCGGACTCGTTTACGCTGACCAGCATTTTATTACTGCACAGATATACAGGAAACTGGCAGAAATGCATAAAGAGAATGGCGATATGGCTGGCTACTCCTACAATATAGAGAAAGAAGTGAAAGAAAAAAGTAAGATTTATGAAATAAACAACGGGGTAAAAGTAGGAGAAATACAGTTAGGAGCAACCAACTCTTTCTTCATAAAAAGACTTTTAAGCAATGTTGAATGTATTATATATACAATTATCACCGCTTTTTTGTGCATAGCAATTATTGCTTATATAAAATTCCGATTATACAAAAAGGGCATAAAACGGAAACATAACAAATCAATGTCTGAAAAAACAGAAGAATTACAAACAACCTCTACAGAACTGAAGCTGGCAAAGGCGCAGATTAAGTCGCTGAAAAAGGAAAGTGCAAAGAAATCGGACAGGATAGAGAGGCTGAACAACGACATAATGGTGGCGTCACAAAGCAGCGCAGCGAACGCACAATGCGGCAAGGAACTATACCACCATATCAAGAACGACGGCACAACCGTGACGTGGACTAAGCAAGACTACGAGCTGTGCATGGCTTACTGCAAGATAGAGTTTGCGGAGACAATGGCGGAGATAGAACGCTGCTACGGCAATATCGCTCCCCGAAAACAACTTATCATGCTGCTGCAACACCTCAACTACGACTACGCTGCCATAGGCAAAGTGCTCGGCATAAACAGCGACTCTGTAAGAAAGAACATTGCACGCATCACGCCGCTCACGAAATAAGCGTGATGCGTGCAAACCGATAAAATGACAGAAGCCCAAATAAGGTATTGGCTTTAGTGGCTTTCTACAAAAAAAGACTTTGGATGTAACGATCTACACCGTTACATCCAAAGTCTTTTTATGTTATTGTTATATGAGTCTTAGAAGAAGAGGTAGCGGTTGTCCACTACGTTTGCCTTGATGTAGAGCTCGTTCATGAAGTTGCCTGCCATCTGCATCTGACGCTGACTGAGACGCTGCATCTCTGCCTTCTCGTCGAACTTAGCAGGACGCTGTGTCTTATTTGTTACCTGGAACACATAAACACCAGCGTTGCCCTTAACCGGATGCTTAGAGAACTTGCCCTTTGCTGTAGCTGCGATAGCACCGCTCAGAGCCGGCTCGCTTGCGCCTGTTGCAGCTACGAACACCGGAGCTGCGAATGTAACCTGAGCAACCGGAGCTACTGTAGCACCCTTTGCCTTAGCGTCAGCAACTGACTTAACAGCCTTTGCCTTAGCAAGGAGCTGCTCTGCCTTCTTATCCTTGATAACCTCTGCCTTGATGTACTCTTTAACCTGAGCATCCTCAAGTGAACGGTAACCAATCGGGTTGATGTTGTTGAGAACTACGATGAGAAGGTGGTCGTTGTCACCGCACTCGTAGAGTGAAGAAACGGCACCCTTCTTAGCCTCGAACAACCAACGCATTGCGTCGCGTGTAGAGTGGATGCCAGCGAGGTAGTGCTCAGCTGTTGTAACGTCCTTACGCTCCTGAACGGTGTAACCGCTCTTTGCTGCGTTCTTCAAAAGCTCGTCGGCTGTGAGGTTAGCACTTACGAATGAGCTAAACTTATTGTAAGCTGCAGAGTAGGTATCCTTTGTAAAGGTGATATTCTTCTTAACAACGGCTGCTACGTACTTTGTAGTCATTGCCTTGCGGTCTACAACCTGAAGCACGAGGTTGCCCTGTGCGAGTGTGAGGTTCTTGAGCTCGCCTGTAGCCATTGTGTTAAGGTTCTCGATATAGTTCTTTGTATCCTTATCGAGCGATGGTGCGTTCTGATACTGACGTGTTGTCATCCATGTCTTCTCGCCGGTCTGACCGTACTTCTTGGCTACAACCTCGAAGTCGGCACCTGCCTTAATGGCGTTGAGGATAGAGTCGGCGCGTGTAGCTGCCTCGGCTGCTGTAGCACCGCCTACCTGGATGGCACGGAACTGGATTGAATCAGGGAGCTCACGCTTAGCAATGAGCTTCACGAGGTTGAGTGTGTTGTCGTTCTTGTTCTCGATCACCTTGCTTGTAGAGCCTACTGCCATTGAGTCGAGACGCTGTGCGATGTCGTAAGGAAGGGCTTCCTTCTTCACTGGCACACCGAGGTAGCTAACGAGCGATGTGCTCTTACGCACTACGTCAGACGGGTCGGCTGCGGCTGCGAGTTCTGCGCTGTAGCCTGCGAATTCCTTCTGGAGAGCTGCACGATCGGCTGCAGAAGCCTTCACCTGTACGTCGATATACTTGATGTCGCGTGTCTCTACGTACTGCTTGAAGATGCTCTTCTTCTCGTCGTACTTAGCCTTGAGGTCGGCGTCAGTAACAGTAATCTTGTTGTCGTCGATGGTTGAGTAAGGGAAGGCTGCAAGCTGCACCTGGCTCTCCTGATTCTGCTCGTCGAACGCCATCTTTGCCTCTACCTTGTTAGAAAGGAAGCAGTGAGCGAACAGACCCTGATACTTCTGCGAGAGGAGCTGCTGGCGCAGTGTCTTCTCGATGAATGTCCAGTACTTGTAAACTGTCTCGTACTGCTTAGCCATCTGCGGATTGGCTGTCTGCTGTGTCTTGTATTCTGCAAGGAACTTCTTCAGAGCGTTCACGTCGAAGCGACCTGTCTGCTGGTTGAAGAACGGAGTCTGCTGAAGCATAGGGTTAGTACCCTCGGCAAGAACCTGCTGGAGCTCAGCGTCTGTTACAGTAAGACCGAGCTTGTGTGCCTCGTTCTGTATGAGTTTGGTCTGAACGTATGTGTTCCAAACCATGTCCTTGACCTGATTGAGCTGGTCTTCGTTGAGGTTCTCCTGTCCCTGCTGCATCTTGATGACTTCTGTGTACTCGTCAACAAGTTTCTGGAACTCTGTTACGTTGATTTTCTCGCCCAACACTTCGCCTACTTGCTGATGTTTGTCAGCGCTTGCAGAGTCGCATGAGCGGAACGCCTCTTCGGCGATGAAAGAGAAAAGGCCTAAGCCGATAATGCCTATCAGCAATGCGCCTCTGCTTCTAATTTTTCCTAATGCTGCCATTTTTTTGTTTTTATTTTTTATTTATTATTTCGTTAGATGTAGGTTTGTGCATCTGTCTTGCACCAGTTGCGGAGCTTGCCCCATGAGGCGGCTCTAAGCGTGATACCACAAAATGCGTACAAAAATACTAATTTATTGCCAAACGAGGGCATGTTTGCACGAAAAATTGAGTTTATCGGGCTACTTTTAGGTGCTGTAGCTTTATTTAGCGACTAACTTTTAGCTTTACCAACTCTATTTTCGTCATCGTACTCTTGATGATGCGGAACTCGTAGCGTCCTATAGTTATCACTTCGTTGAGTTTTGGGAAACTCTGATATTCGTGTAGGATGTAACCACCGACGGTCATATAGTCGTCGCTCTCGGGCAGACCGAGATCGAAGAGGTCGTTCACCTTGTCAATCTCAAGTCGAGCAGAGAGCATATACTCGTTCTCGCCAACCTGTGTGGCGATGTATTTCGTTGAGTCGTGTTCGTCTTCTATATCGCCAAAGATCTCCTCAACGATGTCTTCGAGGGAGACGATACCACTGGTTCCGCCGAACTCGTCAACCACCACTCCAAGACTCTTCTTCTGCTGCAAGAAGATGTGCATAAGCTTCTGTGCAGCCATCGTTTCGGGCACAAAAGGCATCTTGCAGACGCACTCGCGCCAATTTTCGCGGTTGCGGAACATTTCGGAACTGTGTATGTAACCAATGATATGGTCGATATCGCTATCGTAGACAATAATCTTCGAGTTGCCACTCTCCACGAACTTCTGCATTAGTTCGTCGACGGTGCAATCGTTCACGTCTACGGCGTTCACCTCGGTTCGCGGCACCATGCAGTCGCGCACCTTACAGTCGGAGAAGTCGAGTGCGTTTTGAAAAATCTTCACCTCTTCGTTTATCTCGTCGTCGCTCTGTGCATTCTCTATGCTCGACTGCACGAGATAGTCGAGGTCGACCTTAGAGAAGCCATCGTCATCGGCTTCTGTCTCCATACGTATGCCCACGAGGCGCAACAAGTACTTCGACACAAGTGTAGAAAAGCGGCTGATAGGCCAAAGAATTATATAGAAAAGATATGCTGGCACGGAGAAGACCGAGAGCAACCTATTGGCGTTATTCTTAAACAAAATCTTCGGCAAGAACTCACCAGTGAAGAGAATAACAAGCGTGGATAGCAATGTATCTGCCGTGACTTTCATACCATCGTCGAGCGAACTGAAGATAGTATTGTCAAATAGGCGTGCCACAAGGATACCATAAACAACAAGCACGATATTGTTGCCTACAAGCATCGTACTAACAAAGCCGTTGGGATGGTTGTAAAATCGGGAAATAATATTCTTGGCTATGCTATTTCCCTCGCGATCCATCTCTGCGAGCATTCGGTTGCTGGACACGAAGGCTATCTCCATTCCTGAAAAAAATGCAGATAGTGCCATTGTTGCAGCTATGCTAATTAAAAGAGGTATGTCTACTTCCACTATAGTTTAAATATTGGTTCTTATTATTTATCACGCAGGCGGCGTTGCGGTTTTGTCTGCAGGCGCATTGTTGCCTTCACTGTATCGGGCGCGGTAGTGATGGTGTCGCCATCGCTTGAGAGCTGACCTTTCTCGAACGAGCCTGAAGTGTTGGATACGTAATAGTTGGTCATGCGCTCATCGCTACGAAAGTATGTTCCCTCAAGCGTTCTTTCAGGAGTGACGAGCTTAGAGGGCTTGTTCGAATAGAGTTCGTGAGCCGCCTCGTCCCAAAAGAGTTCTTCGCTATTGAATTTCAAGCCGTCTTTGGTGAGCACACTTACACGGCTACGCAGCTCCCACAGCTTCTTCTGGTCGTAATAGTAGGCTGTGTCTGCCTGTATGTACGACTGCACATGGAATTTCTCATCGAACTGTTCAAAGAATACACCTTTCTCAAATATCCATCTTGACGGATTGCGCACGGTGTTCACTTCCCATCGCTCGGTTATGATGCGGTATTTGATGACACCGGAGTCAGAGATAAGGGTGTTGACACCGTAACTCGTCATCATAGACACCGAGTCGCGGTCGTGTATGGCTGGTGCCGTGTGCTCCTTCTGTTCGCCACACGAAGCAAGCGCCACGATGCACACCACAATGATTACTATGTATTTAGATAGTCTCAACGCTTATTTTAAAAGTATTGTTTTCTTACTCCATCTTCCACTTAGCAAACCAACGCTCGTTGAACGTCAAGCCGATATTTATGCGGAACGAATTTTCGGTGACAAAAGTCTTCGAGTCCTGACGCACCCACTGTGCCGAGATATTGAGCAACGAACGGTTGTTGTAGCCGTTAACTATTGGAATGCCGAAACCTGCACTCACGCTATACTCTTTCGGTCCGTTCTGACCTTTTATCTTCAGATAGTCGGTGGCATAAGATGCGCCCATGCGGTAGTGAATACGTTTGAAGAAGTTGCGACCGCGCTCCTCTGGACAGAACTCGCCACCAACGGTCAACTTATGACGATCGGCAAACTGGCCGCTTGCCAGCTGATAGCTATTTGTGGACATATCGAACTTCGGATAAGCTACCGACGACCATTTCTGCAAGGTGTAGTCGACACCAATGCGCCAACGATTAGCGCGGTTCCACATCAAGCCTGCACCAAAGGTGTGAGGCAACGCCAATCCATTGCCAATGGTGTGTGTTGTTGTGTCGGCAACAGCAGTCTGAGCATTGGTAGAGATAATCTGACACTTAGGGTCGGCACCAAGTTTGTGACCCAATCCGTAGGTAAGACCCAACGTAAGAGCGTCCTTCTTTGTCAACTTCTGCGTGTACTGCAAACCAAAATCAAGTTTGTAGCTATGCACTTCCGCTGTATAGTACTTCGATAGCGTGTTGGCATAGACATCTGTATAGGAATTGACAACTGAACGTGTGTAGTCGCCCCATAGGTAAGCAGCATTCACACCAATAGCCAATCCCTTTATCGGACTCCAACCCGCACCCAAATAAACCTGGTGCAAGCCGCCCGAACCAGAATATGCATTATTACTATACACAACAGTAGTACTGCCATCGGTGCTATTGAGCGGCTTCTTGTTAGAATACGAATAGCCAATGTTGCTATACGGCAGCAAACCAAAGCTCAAGCCAAGACGTTTCGCAACACGAAAACCGGCAATGACATACTCAAAGTTGGCGTTTTTAGCGTTCACCTTAACACCACTCTCGCTATAGTTCGTAATTTGTCCAGACACACCTGCATCGAAGATGAACGACAAGGAGTCGATGGTGGCATACGAAGCAGGGTTAAGACAGTTCACTTGGTTGTGCTCACTAAAACCAATACCAAGTCCGTTCATGCCACGATTAAAGCCGCCCGACTGCTCGCCAAGCGTACCCAAACCATATTGACTATAGGGAGAATTAGTGCCACTTTGAGCTGCCGCAACTAAAGAGACCGCAGCAAAGAAGCCTGTTGTGAGTGCTTTCCTCATTTATTTATCTAATTAGATTTTAGAAATTCTATTATATATATAATATGTATATAGAGGTGTTTTTACAATCCTTTCCAGGATAATGCTTGCAAAATTATCGAAAAAAAACGAGATAATAGCAGAAAAGTGAGAAATTAAAGTTATTTTTGCACCATGAAACTATTTGAAAGATTATTTAAACACATAACATTAGCGTTTTTGCTGTGCTTTTTCGCCCCCACAACAGCTTCTTCACCGAACAACGAGCCGACGCTACAAGCCGACTCGATAGAGATCAGCCTGCTTACCTGCGGACCTCGCCAACAGATCTATAGTTTGTACGGACATACGGCGATACGCTTTCAGGACAAGCAGACCGGCAAAGATCTCGTCATCAATTATGGCGTATTCTCGTTCGATAAGCCATTCTTCGTATTGCGCTTTGTATTCGGATTAACCGACTATGAGATAGGTATCGCCCCCTTCGACTTGTTTCAATGGGAATATGCCAGCACCGGCTGTGGCGTAAGACAACAGGTGCTCAATCTAACGACACAAGAGAAGATGGCGATAGCACAAGCCGTAGACCGCAACATGGAGCCACAGAACCGCGTGTACCGCTACAACTTCTTCTACGACAATTGTACAACACGTGCTCGAGACATCATCGCAAACAACCTTAACGGACGCATCGTTTATGATACCTCAACACCTCAACACCTCAACACCCCAACACCCCAACATCACAACACCCCTGCACAATACCCCACATTCCGCAACTTGATACATAACTATAACGAGGCGCATCGCTGGGCACGTTTCGGCAACGACCTGCTTCTTGGCGTGAAAGCCGACTATTATACAACATTCGAGCAACAACAGTTTCTACCAGAGCGTCTGTGTGCAGACTTCGAGCGAGCACACATCATATCCGCAGACGGCACAAAGCGCAATCTGGTAAGTAGTTCGTTTTGGCTTTTTGAGCCTACAACGAAGCAACAAAGCATCCAACAGACAAACATGAGCATATTGGATGTATTCTCACCGTTAGTTACTTTTAGTATTCTCTCAATACTCACGCTGATTATAGCCATCGTGGAATATCGACGCAAACGTATAATATGGGTGTTCGACACAAGCATCATGCTTACTACTGGTGCATGCGGCCTACTCTTATTCGCCATGATATTCTCGCAACACCCCACTGTAAGTCTCAACTTGCAGATACTGCTGCTAAACCCCATTAACATCTTCATGCTCTACAGCGTGACGAAAGCAGCACGCCAAAACCGTATACATTGGTGGACTAAGGCGTGGAGCGCACTCATACTGTTGCTCCTCGCAGGCTCTTTCTTACAGTCGTATGCAGAGGGCATCACAATTGTGGCATTATCTTTGCTATTAAGAAACATATCGAATATTTACACATTTAAAAATACGGGCAGCAAACAGCCCGAAGCATAAAGCATTAGACACATAAATATGAGCAAATACATATCGACGATAATGATGTTGGCAGCACTTGCTGGCACCGAGATGCAAGCGCAGACCTTGCAGTCGGCACCGCGTCTTGTGGTGAACATCACTATCGACCAACTGCGCACCGACTACATTGAGCACTTCTCCCCACTCTATGGTGAGGAAGGCTTCCGCAAACTATTGCAACATGGTTGTGTCTACGAAGCTGCCAGCTACCCTTTCTCGCCCATCGACCGCGCATCAGCAATGGCTACGATAGCCACTGGTGCCACACCTCACTATAACAACATCGTTGGCACGAAGTGGCTCGACCGCAACACGTTACGACCCGTGTTCTGCACCGACGACCAAACCTATGGTGTGTCACCACAGAAAATAGCAACCACCACCGTCAGCGACGAACTGAAAATATTCACCAGAGGTGCTGCGCTTGTCTACTCTACAGCTATGGAGAAAGACGCAGCTGTCATCTCTGCAGGACATGCTGCCGACGGAGCCTTTTGGCTGAACGAGGAAAACGGACAATGGACTACATCCGCATACTACCCCAAAGGTGCACAAGCATTTGTGCGTGCCTACAATAGTATCACACAGAAACGTACGAATGGAGACAACGACGCTGTTGCCGACCTCTCCATAGCTTGCGTCAACGACTTAATGCTTGGTCGCGACAATATTACCGACATGTTATCTGTCACACTGTCAGCAAAATGCACCGACGTGACCCACTGGCAGACCGAGATGGAGATAGTATATCTAAAGCTCGACCGCACTTTAGCATCACTCATCAAGCGCATCGAAGAAAAGGTAGGACGCAACAACGTACTCTTTGTGCTCACAAGCACAGGATACACAGAAGACCAACAACCCGACTACGAGCGTTTCCGCATACCTTCGGGCACGTTCTACATGAACCGCTCGTGCAACTTGCTCAATATGTACCTCGGTGCCATCTATGGTCAGGCGAAGTACGTAGAAGCGAGCTTCCGCAACCAGATATACATAGACCATAAACTCCTCGAGCAGCGCCATCTGAGCTACACCGACGTAATAACACGCTCGAAAGAACTGCTTGCGCAAATGTCTGGCGTACGCAGCGTTATATCAAGTCCATACAGTTCAGCCGTATCAGGCGACCTCCTCATAGAGACCGCTCCTGGCTGGAAAATCATAAACGAAGACACAAACGAGAATTATTTTTCGCGTGCCGCCTTTGTACCCTTCCCCATCATCCTGTACGGAAGCGGAATAAAGGCAGAGCACATCAAGACACCGGCTACGGTAGATCGCATTGCGCCTACCGTAGCTAAGGCTATTCGTATACGTGCGCCTAATGCCTGTTCGGTTGCGCCATTGCAATAAAAACCAACTTACACCTATATTAATGGTGATATATGGATTTTTTTTAGTAATTTTACACCCGAATAAGTATTTAAGGAAAAAATAAAAATAATATACAATGAATTTCAACAAATTTCTACAGTCATTGTTTGGCAACAAGTCATCAAAGGACATGAAGCTTATCCAGCCACTCGTAGAGAAGGTGAAGGAGGCATATCCAGAGATTAAGGCGCTGAGCAACGACGAATTGCGCGCACGCACAAAGCAGCTTCAAAAGTACGTTCAGGACTCTGCTAACGAGGAGAAAGCAAAGATTGCCGAGCTCAAAGCAAAGATTGAAGACACTCCTATCGACGAGCGCGAGAGCATCTTCAACGCTATCGACAAGTTGGAGAAGGAAGTGCTCGAAATCTACGAGAAGGCACTCAATGAGGTGATGCCGGTAGCTTTCAGTATCGTTAAGGACACAGCACGCCGCTTCGCAGAGAACGAGGAGACAGTGGTTACAGCCACCGACTTCGACCGCGAGCTGGCTGCCAACCCGAAGAACGACTTCATCACTATCGACGGCGACAAGGCTATCTATCACAACCACTGGACAGCAGGCGGCAACGACCTGAAGTGGGAAATGGTTCACTACGACGTACAGCTCTTCGGCGGTACCGTACTGCATCAGGGCAAGATTGCGGAGATGGCTACCGGTGAGGGTAAGACTCTCGTGTCTACACTTCCTGTATTCCTCAACGCTCTTACCGGCAACGGTGTTCACGTCGTAACCGTCAACGACTACCTCGCAAAGCGCGACTCTGAGTGGATGGGACCGCTATACATGTTCAACGGTCTCTCTGTCGACTGTATTGACAAGCACCGTCCTAACTCGCCGGAGCGCCGCAAGGCTTACATGGCAGACATCACATTCGGTACGAACAATGAGTTCGGCTTCGACTACCTTCGCGACAACATGGCTATCTCGCCTGCCGACCTCGTGCAGCGCAAGCACAACTATGCCATTGTCGATGAGGTCGACTCAGTGCTTATCGACGACGCACGTACTCCGCTTATCATCTCTGGACCTATTGCAAAGGGCGACGACCAGATGTTCGAGGAGTACCAGCCACTTGTAGAGCGTCTCGTAGACGTTCAGCGCAAGCTCGCAACACAGTATCTTGCTGAGGCAAAGCAGCTCATCAGCGAGGGTACGGCCAACAAGGATCAGAAGAAGATTGAGGAAGGATTTCTCGCATTATACCGTTCTCACAAGGCTCTTCCGAAGAACAAACCGCTTATCAAGTACCTCTCAGAGGAAGGTATCAAGGCTGGTATGCTCAAGACCGAGGAGTACTATATGGAGAACAACAACCGCCGTATGCCGGAGGCTGTTGAGCCGCTCTACTTCGTTGTAGACGAGAAGTTGAACAGCTGCGACCTCACCGACAAGGGTACTGCATGGCTTGCAGGTCAGGTGAACGACAACGAGCTCTTCGTGCTGCCCGACATCACTTCAGAGCTCTCGGCTCTTGAGAACGAGAAGGACCTCAGCGAGCAGGAGCGCCTCGACAAGAAGGACGCCATGCTCAACCACTATGCCGTACAGTCGGAACGTGTACATACCCTGCAGCAGTTGCTGAAGGCTTACACCATGTTCAACAAGAACGACGAGTACGTTGTTATGGACGGCGAGGTGAAGATTGTCGACGAGCAGACTGGCCGTATCATGGAAGGCCGCCGCTGGAGCGATGGTCTCCATCAGGCTGTAGAGGCTAAGGAGCACGTAAAGGTGGAGGCAGCTACACAGACATTCGCTACCATCACACTGCAGAACTACTTCCGTATGTACCACAAGCTCGCTGGTATGACCGGTACTGCTTCTACTGAGGCAGGCGAGTTCTGGGATATCTACAAGCTCGACGTTGTTGAGATTCCTACAAACCGTCCGGTACTTCGCAAGGACCTCGACGACCGTGTGTACAAGACTAACCGTGAGAAGTATGCAGCCGTTATCGACGAAATCGTAGAGATGCGCAACAGCGGTCGCCCGGTGCTCGTAGGTACTACATCGGTAGAGTTCTCTGAGCTTATCTCTAAGATGCTCAACATGCGCAAGATTCCTCACCAGGTGCTCAACGCCAAGCTCCACAAGAAAGAGGCAGACATCGTGGCAGAGGCAGGTCGCAGCACAAAGGGCATGGTGGAAATCACCGAAGAGGACGGCAGCAAGCACTTCGAGGAGCGTATGCTCGGCGCCGTAACCATCGCTACCAACATGGCAGGTCGTGGTACCGACATCAAGCTCACCAAGGAGGTTAAGGAGGCAGGCGGTCTTGCCATCATCGGTACAGAACGCCACGAGAGCCGCCGCGTCGACCGCCAGTTGCGTGGTCGTGCAGGTCGTCAGGGTGACCCAGGTAGCTCAGTGTTCTACGTATCGCTCGAGGACAAACTCATGCGTCTGTTCGCTTCAGAGCGCATCGCAAGTCTCATGGACCGCCTCGGCTTCAAGGAGGGCGACCGTATCGAGAATCCGATGATCTCTAAGAGCATCGAGCGCGCACAGAAGAAGGTTGAGGAGAACAACTTCGGTATCCGTAAGCACCTGCTCGAGTACGACGACGTGATGAACAAGCAGCGCACCGTAATCTACGAGAAGCGCCGCCACGCACTCATGGGTGAGCGTATCGGCATGGACATCACCAACGTCATCTGGGACCGCGTGGTGAACATCATCGAGACAAACGACTACGCCGGATGCCGCGAGGAATTCCTCAAGATTTTGGCTATGGAGTGTCCGTTCAGCGAGGAGGACTTCGAGAACGTGCGCCACGACGAGCTTGAGGAGCGTGCCTTCCAGAGCGCAATGGCTACCTTCAAGCGCAAGACCGACCGCATCGAGAGCGTTGCTTGGCCTATCATCAAGGAGGTTGAGGAGAACCAGGGCGCTATCTACGAGCGCATCATGGTGCCTATCACCGACGGCAAGCGCGTCTACAACATTCCGTGCAACCTTAAGGAGGCTTACCGCACCGAGGGTCGCGACGTTGTCAAGCAGTTCGAGCGCGTCATCATGCTCCACATCATCGACGACTGCTGGAAGGAGAACCTCCGCCAGCTCGACGAGTTGCGCCACAGCGTGCAGAACGCTTCTTACGAGCAGAAGGACCCGTTGCTTATCTTCAAGCTCGAGAGTGCTAAGCTCTTCGACTCAATGGTGAACGATATGAACAACCGCATCGCTTCTATCCTCACACGCGGACAGATTCCTGAAATGCAACAGCAGCAGGAGGTGCGCGAGGCAGCTCCCGAGGAACGTACACAGCGTCAGCAGTATACCGAGCAGAAGGCCGAAATCAACGACCCTGCACAGCAGGCAGCCGCTAACCACGACACTCGCGAGAACATCGAAGAGAACCACACTCCGCTGGTTAAGGACAAGCTCCCCGGACGCAACGACCCGTGTCCTTGCGGTAGCGGCAAGAAGTTCAAGAACTGCCACGGCAAGGGTCTTGAGTAAAGAGCATAGGAGGCTATGGCATCCCTGCCATAGCCACGCACCCACAAGGTGATTGATAAGAGGCTACGTGGGTATGGCAAGGATGCCATACCCTCCTACTATAAGTACATAAAAAAGGCTGAGTTCCCAATAACGATGTGGAACTCAGCCTTTTTGTTTGTTTTCAGCAAGCAAATCGTTACGCCTATCCCTCTACAGCCGAGATAGTGACGTCAGCAAACCCGTCCATGTAACCGATCACCCTCAAATTGTCCGTCGTGCCACGCTTCACCTTCAACTGTATATTAGCCTCGACAAACTCGCCTTGCGATGTGCGTCGTTCTTTTATCTGATATGTCTGCACCTCAATGCCGTCATGTCGCATAGTCGCAATCAACACTCTAACCTGCTCTATCGACGAAGCGGAGAAAGAGATCTCGATGGTTGTGGTGCCGAGCTGCGGTATCATAGCGTTTATCACCTCCAGTCCGAGCAGCATCATTGCCGTTACTATAGTAGCAGCCATAAACATACCTGTTCCGCACGCCAGTCCGATGGCTGCCGTCACCCATAGGCCGGCAGCCGTAGTGAGTCCGCGCACCACGTTCTTCTGAAAGATGATAGTTCCGGCACCTAAGAAGCCGATACCCGACACCACCTGCGCCGCCACACGCGACGAGTCCTTCAGGTCGATACCGAAGCCGAACTGCGACACGACGCAGAACAGCGCACTGCCCAGAGCCACAAGGAAGTGTGTGCGAAATCCGGCTTCCTTAGCTCTATACTCGCGCTCAAGCCCAATCATTCCGCCAAGCACGAATGCAAGCGAAAGACGCACTATCAATTCTATATACGAAGTTTCCATAATTGTCCCTCCTTTTGCTTTTATAATCAGATTGTAGTTTAATTGAAACTACAAACTTACATAAAATTGACGAATAAAACGAGGGCTTTCTTCATAAAATTATATAGAGCCCATAAGTAACGGTTAAATATTATTCGCCAGCACCGAATAAAATCTATTGTTTTTATTTTGTCGTACCGAATACTTCCGTGAGAAACGTATCTGGCTAAATAGTTTATACAACCGTATCTTCTTTAACGATTTGATAGTGCGCCATAAGATTAAAAATGAAGATGCTTTGCGTCTTTGTGTGCGCCGTTTGGCAGAGAGCGTCATGCAGCCTTGTTCGTTGAACAGACTGAGCAAATTACTCTATATAAGAGATATAATAAGAGCGTATATTATTTCAATCGCAATATAGAGGTCGACTTCTATATACCCGACGAAGGGTTGGCTATTCAAGCGAGTTATAGAATGAGCGACGAGGTGACAATTGAACGTGAGACAAAAGCACTCGTAGCTCTAAACTCTCTATATACTCTTAAAAAAGCTATAATTATTACATACGAGGACGAAGGTGAAATAGAGCGTAATGAATTAAGAATTGAAATAATACCGAGTTGGAAATGGGTGTTAAATGAAGGTCATTCAGACACAAACAGACAATATATCTATTATTAGTTGATTATCAGTATTATACGCTTTAAACGGTAGAAAAGTGACCGTATGGAATCTGATTAGATACGAAAAGGTGAATATTTAACGTATTCTCATTTTGGGAACATTTCAAGTGACCACCAAGCAACAAGTATTGGGTATCAATGCAATAACATCACTCTTATATAATCCTACCCAGATTGCACATGATAGCAAATATACCTTGTATCATTGTCCATTCACAAATTCTACCTGTTTTATTTTATCGTTGATATGATTAGCGTAAGAACCTTTCTCTCGCAAAAATATAAGACAGGTGACATCTGTCAAGGATTGCAGCAATAGCAATACTTCCGATTATGCTAACGGCAATAGTGAAGACCGTATGTACCCCCCCGAATTATCAAAATGGAATAGTGGCAATGCTAACTTGCCTCCCATTGTGAATATTGGATGAAAAAGGTATATAGGAAGTGTGTTTCTTCCGATATATCCTATAATTCCCAAGACCTTCTTGTTATTGATACTCTGTATGAGTTTCGGAACGAAAGAAAGGAATGACAATGCTAATATTGTAACCGCTAAAAAGTTCCAATTTTTATAGTTTGGGAAACTTGCTATTGCTATGAAAGGCAGAATACTCCACAACGATGGTTTTATAATTTCATCAAGACGTTTTTCAGACAGACGCAAACAGACACCAGTGAAATAAAAAGCTGCATTCGTAGAATTAAGAACTGGAGTGTATTGTGAGACTAACATAAGAAATGTGGCAAATAAGCACAATTTGCCCATTATGCTCCATTTGCCAACCAAATTGAATGTCAAATAATATATTACCCCGCATATAGCCATTGTGTGCAAGAACCAATATGGACCAATAGAGGTGACAAATATCGTATTAAGAATTATAGGTATTGTAAATTCGTTTACCCCATCTCTTACTGGTAGTAATGTTGAAACAAAAGCATAACCGGTAACCATTATTATATAAGGAATGAGAATCTTCATGATGTAAGACGCAAATTCCTTATACGTTTTTCTGATGTTTACCAAATAGCCTGTAATCAACAAAAACGCTTGCATGAAAAAGAAGTTTATAAAGTTTTTTACGTCAGGGTATAGTGTACTGAAATTCACGATGTGTATCATCACGACCATGCATATAAGTACACATCTTTGATAATCTATATTGTTGGAGAGTGTAAAATAAACTGTGTCAGGCTATAATAATAATAGTTTAACACAGTTTTTATAATATGGACAATTTGGAAATAGACTACAAGAAAGCAGC
>ENA-ORUB01000180-ORUB01000180.1-human-gut-metagenome-genome-assembly--contig:-NODE-180-length-83610-cov-13.162336_pt1 | contig 83610 bp, 57 predicted proteins | sample MGYA00241918_ERZ509200 | MGnify/ENA primary metagenome ERZ509200 (study PRJEB26280, sample SAMEA2338853) | human gut metagenome | biome: human gut; feature: human-associated habitat; material: faeces... | reverse complement strand
AGTTGTTTGCATAAGAAATACAGATTGTTAAAAACACAACAATATTATATGAGCCCTGTAAACTCCATTATCAAGAAAAAGGGAGAAGAAACCTCTGTTTTAAAATTTTATCTTGATAAGACAAAACCATTGGAGGACAATGGCAAACATCCCCCTCTTACCATTCCATTTACATCAATGACGAACTTTATCAAAGCTACAAGTACAGACAGTGAGCATGTACGGATAGTGTCCGCGGAACAATGCCACTATAAAAGTGGTGATATAGTAAAGGTGATTGATGGAGAATTTAAGGGAGTAACCGGTCGTGTGGCTCGTATAGCAGGACAGCAACGTGTCGTTGTGGAAATATCAGGGTTATGCTTAGTCGCAACAGCTTATATACCAAATGGATTTTTAGAAACAGTACAAAATCAATTATAAATTAAAAGATTCCTACAATGAAAAAAATGTTCGTATGTACGTTTGCCATTCTTTGCCTTAGTGCAAACATAACAGCGCAGACTACAAAAGATGTTCGTAAAGAACGTCAAGAGATGCGTAAAGCGTCCAAGAGTGAGCTAAATGAAAAGGCATCTAAAGATGCAAGAAAAGAAGCCAAGAAACTGACCAAAGAAGGTTGGGTTACAGTACCTGGAGCTTTGCCTTTAGAAAAGCAATTGGATAAATCGTATATGATGCAGACGGAGTACGATGAAGATATGTATCCTAAGTATCTTATGGGCGAAGCAATGAGCATAGGTGAGAACTATGATGCTGCAAAGATGCAGGCTTTGGAATTAGCCAAGCAGAATCTTGCAGGTCTGATACAGACTGAAGTAACGGCACTTGTTGAAAATTCTGTAGCCAACAAACAACTTGGTGCTGAAGAAGCTGCATCATTGACACAAAGTATCATGGGTGCCAAGAATCTTATCTCTCAAAGTATTGGTCGTACCATAATTGTAATGGAGTGTTATCGTGTAAAAAGCAACAAGAATAAAGAAGTTCTTGTTCGTATAGCTTACAATGGTGCTATGGCAAAGGCGGCAGCAAAACGAGCCGTGCAAGATGAACTGAAAGACAAAAGCGAGGAAATACATAAAAAGCTGGATAAGATATTAGGATGGTAAAGAGACTCCTATGCTGCTTGATGTGCATCACATTCTCCATCTGTTGTTTTTCTCAACAGACTAAAACAGTAGATGGAGAATACACATACTTTGTGCCAGAGAATGTTGATTTAGAAAAAGCCAAGCAAATAGCGTTGGAGCGTCTGAAAATCCAATTGATTGCAGACGAGTTTGGCACAACCATATCACAATCGAATTCTACATTGGTTAAAAATAGTAATGGTGAGTCGGAGGTGGATTTCCTTTCTATCGGCAGAAGCGAGGTTAAGGGTGAGTGGATTGAAACAATAGGCAAACCACGATTCGACATTTCCTATGAAAAGGATATACTTGTAGTGCGTGTTGCGGTGAAAGGACGGATTAGGGAAATTGTTTCATCTACTATTGATGTAAAATCGTTGGTGTTGCGTAATGGCATAGAAGACAGATTTGAAAGCAATTCGTTTAAAAGCGGTGATGACCTCTTCGTTTCATTTCAGTCACCCACATCAGGTTATCTTGTCGTATATCTTATAGATGCAGACAAACGTGCTTTCTGTCTTCTACCATACCAGAACATGGAGAGTGGTTGTTTTCCCGTGGAAGCCAATAAAAGATATGTATTATTCTCTATAAAAAACGCATCACCAGAGCTTAAACCATACGTAGACGAATATACCATGACTTGTTCACACGAACAGGAAATGAATCAAGTGTATGTGGTGTTTTCAACCAACTCTTTTGTGAAGGCGATAGACAACAAACACGATGAAGGGCTGCCAAGAGAACTCTCTTATGATGATTTTCAAAAATGGCTGGCAAAATGCAGAACACGAGATACTAATATGGTGTTAAAGAAAACAACTATAACAATTAACAAATAAAGCAATGAAAAGATTACACCTTACTTTGATTGTAGCTTTATTCCTTTGTACAATAGCGTATGCAAATGAAAAGGATATTAAAGTAGGAGGATTCCACTATAGGATTCTTAATGATAATGAGGTCGCTGTTATTGGAACCGAAATCAATGATACAGTGATAAGAATACCTTCGACCGTTTCTATAACGAACAAACAGTATGCTGTTGTGGAAATTGCAAATAAGAAACCAGAAAAAGAAGGGAAGAATTGGGCATATTACAAAAACCAGAATTGGGGCGCATCTACGATAGATATTATCGTTCCTCAATCTGTGAAAAATATTAAAGCAGGAGCGTTCTATTATAATTCTTTTCGGAATATATATTTACCTGAAGAAATGGAGTGTATTTCGCCATATGCTTTTTATCATTGCCAAATAGGTTGTATACGATTTCCTAAGCATATTAGAGATTTTCATGATTATGCTTTTGAGGATAGTTATATAAGAGCATTGGATTTTAGAGAAACACAATACTCAAAATTTGATATAAACTGGCTTGGCACAATTGGAAAATTTGATGCATTATTTCTTCCGCGAAGTATAGAAAAATTAAAAGATACAAGTTCTAACCCTCATATTCATTGTAGGTCAGAATCGCTTATTTTGGATATAGATGGCAAAACACTCAAGGAAGCAATTGAACATTATGATGCTCACACACTATTTGAGTCTGTTAAGATGTTAGCAATAAGAAACATTGAAAAAATTGACTTCCGGGTTTCTGATAATTTCCCTAATTTGAAAGAAGTGTATCTACCAGATCCTATAAGAGAAATTGGCAAAGATGCTTTTTCTAATTATGGTTACAAAGGAGGTCAGCTTGAAAAAGTTTATTTAAATGATAATATTGAAAAAATTGGGGAAAATGCTTTTGTTGGTAATCCAAAATTATCAAACATACGTTTACCCAAAAATCTAAAGTCAATAGGCAAAGATGCCTTTTACGAATGTAAAGGTTTAGAGCATATAGAAATTCCTCCTTCTGTTACCTATATTGGCGAAGGTGCCTTTTTTAAATGTAAAGGTTTAGAGCGTATAGAAATTCCTATTTCTGTTACTTATATTGGCAAATGTGCCTTTTGGGAGACGGGCATAAAAGACGTAAAGGGTTTGAATTCAAATATTAAGTATGAAATGTCTGAAAGTGGTTTTACACCTTTTTTGACTACTCCATTTGATAAGAAATTCGAAAAGATACAAACAACATTTAGCTATATGGCATTAGGCAAAATAGCTAAAGAAATACCACAATGGCAAAAAAAGAAAGAATATGAAACCACTGAGCAATGGAGGCAACGAGTTACTGCTGAAAATCAGAAAAACAAAGTTGATGAGATTGCAAATCAGGCAAAGAAGGAATTTATAGCCTTACACAAACCTAAAACAATAACCGGAACATTAGGTACGTACGATGCCGACTATGGAGCTTATCCGGTTAGTATAGAGGGGGCAAACACCATTTACGCAAAAATTCCTTTAGAAGAAGCATTGCAGTTCAAAACTAACTGGAGCAAAGTAGCGATGCAACCGACATATGGTATTATAGATGACAATATCGCTGTGACATCTTGCATATTCAGTTTAGGCAAAAAGTCATGGAAGAGCACAGAGAGGGCTGCGAATGACAATCTGGATTATTTAAGCTATGATGTGCCGACTCTGAATGTTGATTTTGACGGAAAAACTTCGGTTGCTCAGAACACGTCTCCCAAGAAAGCTGTAGACAATACTATCGACAAGAACATTCCACAAACAGCATCATTACAGTCGAACACATTTGTCATTGCTATAGGCAACGAGAACTACAACCTTGTGCCTAAGGTTGCGTTTGCCAATAACGACATGAACATATTTGCGCAATATTGCCAAAAGACACTTGGCATACCCATGCAAAACATTCGTAAATATAAGGATGCTACATTTGGTTCTATGCTCTCGGCTCTCAATGACATTAAAGAGATTGCCAATGCTTATAACGGCGACATGAATGTCATCTTCTATTATGCTGGACATGGTATACCTAACGAGAAAGACCAAACAGCATATCTGCTTCCTACCGACGCTGACGGCAAATCAACAGAGGTGTGCTTCCCTCTGGCAAGGCTTTACAAAGAATTGGGCGAACTTAATGCTAAGTCTGTAATCGTATTTATGGATGCTTGCTTTAGTGGAGCACAGAGAGGTAATGGTATGTTGGCTTCGGCTCGTGGTGTTGCAATTAAAGCCAAAGAACAAAAACCTATGGGCAAACTTATTGTTCTCACAGCATCATCAGGAGAAGAAACCGCTTATCCGTATAATGAGAAAGCCCATGGTTTATTTACCTATTTCCTTTTGAAAAAACTGAATGAGACAAAAGGAAAATGCTCTTTAGGAGAATTGTCTGAGTATATCACTACAAATGTAAGACGCCAGTCTATCGTGATAAATCGGAAACCACAAACTCCCGCAATAATTTTCTCTGATTCCGTAAAGGATGAATGGATGAACTATAAGTTGACAAGATAATTTTATGAAGAATGATTTAAATAAACTCCGAATCATAAAAGAGGAAATAAAAACTGCTTTATTGTATAAAGACTATGATAAAGCGATGGAAGGCATAGGAAAATTAGAAGATTTTATAGATAATAATAACGTATGTTGGTGTAATATCATAAACTGTAAATTAAGGGATTTCTTAAATAATCTACCTCTTCAGATTTATCCAGGAACAGTACCAAATAGTAAACCATTAGAGATAAGAGTTACGAAAACTCCAGAAGGTAAAAAGAAAAGTTTTTTTGACATAGTATCAATACCGGATAATTCAAAAGATTCTCCATTATTACACAAGTTTGATAAATATACAATAGGCAAGAATAAAGCGGTTGCCGCCGTTATTCCCAAAAATGAAAATGGAAAGTTTACAAAATAACTTAGCTTCGTATATAGCAGAAAATTCAAGGCTGTTCAATAAACATGCAGAAAGAATCGTCTATGCCTTGTTTGGGTCTTCATGGGCAGCAATGTTTACAACAGAAACGAATTTAGAAAAGAAGCAATTTTATATCGTTATTTTCCTTTGTATTCTATACTTGTCTATCGAAATGGTGTATCGCTTTATAATGCAACACATCGCACGAGTTTTACACAAGTATGTTCGATTTGGGAAATTAGAACCTAAAAAAGCTGCCTCTGCTTGGAATTATATAAGTGACAAAACTTCATATATTTTATTAATAAAACTGCTGCTAATAGGATTAATGGTTGTTGTATTTGGCATTCATTATTGTAACTTATATGTTTAAATGACTAAGGAAAATATTCCTGACTTAATGACATTCGGCGGACATTTAGAAGTGCTTCGTCGAATGTTATTTCGTATTATAGGGTTGTTGCAGGTGCGCTCTCTGTAATCGTTATTATGATTGTTGCTGCAATTATGACACCTCCTGATTTGATGACACTTGTGTTGGTAACGATTCCTTTATACCTGTTGTATGAAGTAAGCGTTAGAATCGCTAAAATTGTTGAAAGTAAGTAGGTTGGTATGCGGTAATGGTACTTATATTATAAAAAATAAGTACCACTTATTTTGTGTTGTCTTTCTTTTGCATTATCTTTGTATTCACTTTTTTAGTTGCTTAGTATCTACGATGTATATATTAAGTATCTACGATGTACTAATTAGATATCCACTTGAAGACATAAAACGACATGGAGAATACAGAACAGCAGAAGAAGGACGAGCAGTTTATGCGTCGTGCTCTGGTGGAGGCAGAGGCGGCACGCGACGAGGGCGAGATACCCGTGGGCGCGGTTGTCGTGGCTGGCGACCGCATCATTGCGCGTGCGCATAACCTCACGGAGACACTTGGCGACGTTACGGCACACGCCGAAATGCAGGCGATAACGTCGGCTGCTAATCAGCTCGGTGGAAAGTATCTCACCGACTGCACGCTCTACGTCACCGTAGAGCCTTGCATCATGTGCGCCGGTGCCTTGGGCTGGGCGCAGGTGCGGCGCGTGGTGTATGGTGCTGCAGACGAGAAGCGCGGTTTCCGCGCCTTCGCTCCAAAGGCTCTGCACCCGAAGTGCGAGGTGGTGAGTGGCGTTCTGGAGGAGGAGTGCCGAACGCTAATGACCGAGTTCTTCAAGTCGAAACGCTGAAATAAGAAAACCGTTTAATAACCCTTTCTTTTAGATATTAGAATGAACAACAAATCAGAAACAAAACACACCTGTTGTGGCGGAAGGCAGAACTTCTGGCTGTGGCTTGGCGCATTGGCCGTGGGCTCGTGCCTCGGATTGCTCGGTGTGGAGTGGGTGAACACGATGGCTAACTTCGTGGCTACCATCTTCACACGTCTCTTCCAGTTTATAGCTGTGCCGACCATAGCACTCGCCGTGACAACAACACTCGCCACGTTCGGTATGCAGCGCGAAACACGTCGCATATTCCGCCATACCATCAGCTACACGCTGCTCACCACCATCGCTGCAGCTGCTGTGGGCATGGTGCTCTATATCATAATCTCGCCCGACAACTTGCCGATGGAGATGGTGAAGAGTAGCCGTTTGGGTGACGGCGTACCGCAGGAGGTGACCAATGGGTCGTACTTCGACTATATGATTGGCATCGTGCCCGACAACTTCCTGCGCCCGTTTATTGAGGGCAATGTACTGTCGGTGCTGCTCATCGCCGTGGCTGTGGGCTTGGCGTTGGCGAAGATGCCCGAGGGGGAGAACAAGGTGCTGCTTATGCGCGGACTGAGTGCGCTGCAGGAGGTGGTGTCGCGACTCATCCGCTGGCTCATCGCTGTGCTGCCTGTTGGCATCGTGGCGTTCGCTGCGCAGCTGTCGGCAGAGGTGTCGGCAGGCACGGTCGTAGCATCGATAGGCAAGTATGTAGCCGTGATATTGGGTGGTAATATGCTGCAGTTCTTCGTGGTGCTGCCACTGTTCCTCGTGGCTCGCGGACTCAACCCCGTGCACGTTATGCGCCGCATGATGCCGGCTGTGCTCATGGCTCTGTTCACGAAAAGTTCGGCTGCCACGCTACCCGTGACGATACAGACCTCGGAGGAGCGACTCGGCGTGGACAGCAAGGTGGCGCGCTTCGTGCTGCCCATCTGCACAACCATCAACATGAACGGTTGTGCTGCGTTCATCTTCGTGACATCGCTCTTCGTGATGCAGAACGGCGGTGTGGAGCTCTCGCTGCCCGTGATGCTGCTTTGGCTGTTCATCTCCGTGGTGGCTGCTATCGGCAACGCCGGAGTGCCGATGGGGTGCTTCTTCCTCACGCTCTCGCTGATGTCGGGCGTGGGTGCGCCTGTTGCGATAATGGGTGTTATACTGCCCGTCTTCACGGTGCTCGATATGATTGAGACCGCCGAGAATGTGTGGTCGGACTCGTGCGTCGCGGCAATGGTGGATAAGGATATGAAGAAATAGTAAAAACGAGCAAGGGAGTCAACAATTGTTGACTCCCTTGTTCGTTATTGTTTGTTGGGGCTAAGCCTTTTTAAGCCTTCTTAAGCCTAAGCCTTTTAAGCCTTCTTAGGCTGCGTTTAAGCCGAACTAAGCCTTTCTAAGCCTTACTAAGCCTCTTTGGGCATTGTTAACTTGCGTTTATTTGTTTTCTGCGTCGATAGCCTTTATCTTCTGGCGAACCAGTTCGAGGTCGTCGCGCAGGTGCTGTACCTTGCGGTTCATCTCGTCGATGAGACTGTTGCCCTTCTTAGAGCTTGCGTTGAGGAAACCGAGGTTGTTCTCGTAGGTCTGTATCTCCTGCTTGAGCTGGTCGAAGCGGCGAACCAGACGTCCGCGCTCGTTGTCGAGAGCTTCTTCGCCACGCTTTGCCACGTTCTTGATGTTAGCCTTGAAGTCGTTCAGACGGCGGCGCTTTGTAGAGATGTTCAGCTCTTTGTAGATGCGGTCGAGCACTTCGTGATAAGCCTCGTAGAGCTTATCCTTCTCCTTGTACGGCACGTGTCCCACCTTGTTGTACTCCTCGGTGAGTGCCTGCACCTTCTCGCGTGTAGCTTCGGCAGCGTTCTCGGCGAGTGCTTTCAGCTGTTCGATGATGCCCTGCTTCTTCTCGAGGTTGGCGTGCTCCTCGTTGCGCTGACCGGCGCCGGCTGCGTTGCGAGCCTCGAAGAACTTGTTGCATGCGCCGAGGAAGTCCTGCCAGAGCTGGTCGCCGAGCTTCTTCGGAACCATGCCTACGGTCTTCCATTCCTTCTGCAGCGCGATGAGCTTGTCGCTTGTAGCCTTCCAGTCGGTGCTGTCGGCGAGTGCCTGCGCCTTCTCTACAAGTGCCTTCTTTTTCTCGATGTTCTCTGAGAAGGTAGCCTTGAGTGCCTTGAAGTATTCAGCCTTGCGTCCGAAGAAGTCGTCGCAGGCAGCGCGGAAGCGTTCGAATATCTTCACGTTCATCTTCTGCGGAGCGAAGCCAATGGTCTTCCACTCGTTCTGTATGTCGATAATCTCCTTAGAGTGCTTCTCCCAGTCGGCAGCACCCTTGTTGTCGGTCTTGCAGAGTTCCTCCACCTTCTCGCAGAGGGCAGTCTTGCGTGCGAGGTTCTCCTCCTCCTTAGCGCGGAGATCCTCGAAGTGCTGCTGGTGGCGCTTATTGATTACGGTAGATGCAGCCTTGAAGCGTGCCCATACCTCCTCGCGCAGCTCCTTAGCCACTGGTCCGATCTCGCGGTACTGCTGGTGGAGCTCCTGAAACTGGTGGAAAGCGCTGATTACGTCTTCCTCGTCGGCGAGCTTTTCAGCTGCCTCGCAGAGCTTAGTCTTCAGCTCGAGGTTCTTCTTGAAGTCGTACTCGCGAGCCTCAGAGTTGAGCTTGAGCAGGTCGTAGAACTGCTCTACATATAACTGGTAGTTGCGCCAGAGCTCGTTAGCCTTGTCAGCCGGCACGTTCTTGATGTCCTTCCACTGCTGCTGCAGCTCCTTGAACTCACCGAACGACTTGCCTGCCTCGTCGGGCGATGTAGCCATGGCTTTGATTTTCTCAATTATTTCGAGTTTCTTCTCCAGGTTGGCTTGCTTTTCTGCCTCCTGCTGCTGCATAATCTGCGCACGTTTCTCGCGGATTACAGCCATTTGCGCCTTGAAAGTTTCCTCGGTTTCGTCGGGCAAAACCTGATAAGCTTCAGGGTTACCACCGCCGTTGATGTATTCCTTCAGGCGTGCTTCACGCTCTGCGATGTGGAGTTTGTAGAATACTGTCTTTAAAAGGTCGATTTCCTCCTTAACTGGAGCTTCGTCGCTTGCGACGATTTCCTTCAGGCGGTCAACGACTTCTTGTTTAGTTTTGTAGACTTTTGTGTTCTCTACTTGCTGAACGTCGGCTGCAGCGGTCTGCTCTACGGCAGTCTGCTCCACGTTCTGCTCTTCTTGTGCACCTTGCAACAGGGCGTTTTCTTGAGAGTCCATCATTTAACTGTTTTAAGTTTATGATAAGGGTAATTCACACGAATGTGGCGCGAAGCCACATCCTCACATTATTTATTATAGACTGCAAACTTAAATAAAATATTTTGAATAGCGACAAAAAACGCAATTTATTTTTGCATTTTGCTTTAAAGCAGTCGCTTATGTCGCAGTATAATCCACGAAAGGGCTGATATTATCACCGATATTATTATCGCCACGATGAAGCCGAACGGGTATTCTTCCATGCCGTTGATGAGGTTCATTCCGAAGAATGAGGAGATGAGCGTAGGCAACATCATGATGATTGACACGGAGGTGAGTGTACGCATCACGGTGTTCATGTTGTTGTTGATGATGGATGAGTAGGTGTCCATCGTCGATTCGAGGATGTCGGAGTAGATGTTCGTTGTCTCACGAGCCTGTGACATCTCGATGTTTACGTCCTCGATGAGGTCGGCATCCAGTTCGTCCACCTGCAGCTTGAACTTCAGTTTGGCAAGCAATGTCTCGTTGCCACGGATAGATGTGACGAAGTAGGTGAGTGAGTCCTGCAGACGCGAGAGTGCTATGAGCGACTCGTTGTTCACGTTGTGGTCGAGGTTGTGCTTCGCTTTCTCGATGAGCGTGTTAATCTGCTTCAGGCGTTTTAGATACCACACGGCAGAAGAGAGGAAGAGGCGGAATGTCATGTCAACATAGTCGGTAAATCCCTCGCCGCGCTTCTGGTGGTAGGACACGAAGTCGATCATCATGTTCGTCTCGTAGTAGCACACGGTGATGGTCACGTCGCGTTTGTGAATGATGCCGAGTGGCACGGTGGTGTACGGCGTACGTGAGCGTATCTCCTTGACGTACGGAATACGGAGGATGATGAGCATCCAGCCGTCGTCGTACTCGTAGCGGGCACGTTCGTCGGTATCGCTGATGTCGGAAAGGAAATAATCGGGTATGTTAAACTCGTCTTCCAGCAATTGCTGGTCTTCTTCTGTTGGACATGTAACTTGTATCCAGCAGTTCGGCTGCCACTCTTCGATTTGTTTGAGGGTAGAATTGGTGTTCCAGTATGTTCTCATAAAGCTGTCTCCTTGGGTTAAACGATGCTTGGGAGACCGCATTGTGAGAGCGTCCTCCTGCATTACAAATTCGGGTTTTCCGCGTGATAGTCGTCCATAAATTAGTTACACTTTGATTTAACGCTTGCAAAGTTACGTATTTTTGTCGAATAAGTCTTCCTCGTCGCTGTGTTTTTTTGCACAAAAGGATGCAAAAAACATAGTCGCTTTCGATTTTTATTAGTACTTTTGTCGTTAGAGTTAAATAAACGTTTCAATTCGATTGCTGCACCAACTTGAGCGTAGCGTAACAATAAAAGTACAACTATGAAGAAGCTAATCGTTATGTTGAGTCTGTTCTGTGCGTGCACAATGCAGGCTCAGGAGCAGAAACACTCCACATTCTATTATCAGCGTGCCACTCTGTTTGAGGCGCTGCCTACGAGCAAGAGCGACATCATCTTCCTCGGCAATAGCATCACCAACGGTGGCGAGTGGGCAGAGCTGCTGGGCAATCCGCACGCCAAGAACCGCGGTATCAGTGGCGATACAACCCAAGGCGTACTCGACCGTCTGAGCACTGTGACAAAGGGCAAGCCGGCGAAGATATTCCTGCTCATCGGTACCAACGACTTTGCGCGCGGCAAGAGCATGGACGAGATTGTGAAGAACGTGGAGAAAATTGTGGAGCGCGTGAAACGCGAGTCGCCTGCGACGAAGCTTTATGTGCAGAGTGTGTTCCCTGTGAATCCGAAGTTCAACAAGTTTTCTGGTCATATGGACCGTAAGAAGAATATTCCTGCGCTCAACGCAAAGATAAAGGCTGTTGCCGCACGCCATGGCGTTACATACATCGACGTGTACAAGTCGCTCGTAACGCCTTCTACCGACGTGATGAACCCGGAGTACACCAACGACGGACTGCACCTGCTCGGCAAGGGATACCTGAAGTGGGTGGAGGTGCTGAAACCGTATCTGAAGTAGTATTTGTAGACTCTTAACAGTATGAAGCATAAAAAGTTATTCGTCACCCTTGGCGCCACCCTTGCGCTCTTCCTCGCCATAGTTACGGCAGGGTCGTTCTACCTCGTCGACTATGCTCTTGTGAGTGCTGAGCGCGAGCGCAACTCCAACTTGGCACAGATAGAGAAGCGTTTTCCCGAACTGAAGTCGTGGGTAGACAGCTTGCAAGCCGTGGGCGCACTGCGCGATACGTTCGTTGTGATGCCCACAACGGGTAAGCGTGTCCATGCTTTGTTTGTTCGTTCGCCACGTGCGAAGGGGCGTACCGCCGTGCTTGTGCATGGCTATTGTGACAACGCCACACGTATGTTGCCCATCGCACGCATCTACAATCGTGAGCTTGGGGCTAACGTGCTGCTGCCCGACCTCTATGCGCACGGACAGAGCGACGGCGACGCAATACAGATGGGATGGAAGGATCGCCTCGACGTGCTGCATTGGATAAGCCTGGCACCCGAACTGTTTCGCACCGAAGCCGACTCGATGCGCCTTGTGGTGCACGGTATCTCGATGGGTGCCGCTACGACGATGTGCGTCAGTGGCGAACAGACACCGCAGTATGTGAAGTGCTTCGTGGAGGACTGTGGATATACGAGCGTGTGGGACGAGTTCTCGAACGAAATATCTGCCCGCTTCTCGTTACCCGACTTCCCACTGATGTACACTGCCTCGTGGCTTGTGCAGGTTAAGTACGGCTGGAACTTCAATGAGGCATCGCCACTGAAGCAGGTGGCGAAGTGCCAGAAGCCGATGCTTTTTATACACGGCGACAACGATACGTTTGTGCCCACCTGGATGGTGTATCCGCTCTACGAGGCGAAACCGCAGCCTAAGGCACACTGGATAGCACACGGCAGCAAGCACGCCGATGCGTATGGTGACTACAAAGAGGAGTACACGCACAGAGTGCTGGAGTTCGTAAAGAAGTATATGTAAGAGTCTTGACACGGTTCTAAAGTAAAAAGGTAAAATGCAGTTGTGCATTTTACCTTTTTACTCTTTTACTTTTTTACTTTTAAAACCATTTCCTTCGCTGTGCGCTCCGACGGACAGTCTGCACCAATCTTCTGCCATACCTCCTCGTAGCCGGCAAGCATCTGCTGGCGTGGCTCGCCGTCGGGAAGCAGGCGTGTGAGTTGCTCGGCTACGTTAGCTTCTGAGAACGTGTTAGCCACTAATTCGGGCACCACCTCGCGGTCGGCGATGAGGTTGACAAGCGACACGTATTTCACCTTCAGCACCAACGGACGCAGCAGTCCCACCAGCTTGGGCAGCGCGGTGTCGTAGCACACCACCTGCGGAACGCGGAAGAGTGCCGTCTCGAGCGTAGCCGTGCCACTCGTGACGAGTGCCGTGTGGGCATGAGAAAGCAGGGCGTAGGTCTCACCGCGCACCACGCGCACGTTGCTTCCGTTGATGTGTGCGTCGTAGAACTCGGGTTCGATGCCTGGTGCCGCAGCAAGCACAAGCTGGTAGTCGGCGAAACGCTGCGCTGCAGCAATCATCTGTGGCAGTGTGCCCGCTATCTCCTGCTTTCTACTGCCGGCGAGTAACGCTATGATGGGACGCGCATCGAGCCCATGCTGACGGCGGAAAGTGGCATCGTCTACGTTGTATGTAGCCTGGAACTGTCTCACCTCCTCCGCTGTAGGGTTGCCTACGTAATGGATGGGGTAGTGGTGCTTCTGTTCGAAGAACGGCACCTCGAACGGCAAAATAGAGAAAAGCTCGTCGACGTTGCGCTTAATCTCCTTGATGCGATACTCCTTCCATGCCCATATCTTCGGTGAGATGTAATAATAAACGGGAATGTGCGTGTTGTTGTGCACGAACTTTGCAATCTTCAGGTTGAAGCCCGGATAGTCAACAAGTATCACTACGTCGGGCTGCCACTCCACGATGTCGCGCTTGCAGAACGCCATGTTGCGCAGAATGGTGCGCAAGTGGAGCAGTACGGCGATGATACCCATATACGCCAAATCGCGGTAGTGGCGCACACGTGTGCCTCCGACAGCCGACATCAGGTCGCCACCGAAGAAACGGAACTCCGCTGTGGGGTCTTCCTTGAGCAGAGCTTTCATAAGATGCGAGGCGTGGAGGTCGCCCGATGCCTCGCCAACGATTAAGTAGTATTTCATTTTTTAGGTGATGTTTAAGCCGAGGGCAGGTGGCGTTTAAGCCGAGGGCAGGTGGCGTTTAAGCCGAACTAAGCCTCTTTAAGCCTTTCTAAGCCAAGGATTGGAAGGGCTTTTTTACCTTTTTACTTTTCTCAAAACTTGTTTTGCCAGTTGCGCAGCAGATCATAATCCGTAACATCGATGCGTGTCGGCGTGATGGATATGTAGCCATGTGTGAGCGCCCAGTTGTCGGTGTCCTCCTGCTCCGGCTCGTCGTTGCGGTAGGAGCCAGTCATCCAATAGTAGTCGTAGCCGTGCGGATGGCGCTGTTTTACGCATTCGTTGTACCATGTGCCCATAGCCATACGACATACTTTTATGCCCTTAAACTCAGTGAGTTTCGGGAAGTTTACGTTCAGGCACACGCCCTTGGGCAGACCCTCGCTGAGTACCTTTTGCACAATCTGACGCACATACGGGCGCAGCGGCTCGAAGTCGGCATCCGAAGAGAAGTCGCAGAGCGAGAAACCGATAGACGGGATGTACTTCATGCACCCCTCAAGTGTCACACCCATTGTGCCGCTATAGTGAACATTTACCGAAGCGTTGTCGCCGTGGTTGATGCCTCCCAAAATCATGTCGGGTAGGCGGTCAGCGAATAGCTCCTGCAGCGCAATCTTCACGCAGTCGACCGGTGTGCCGTTGCACGACCACATCTGCATACCCACCTCGTCGCGGCGCAGCTTGAGGCGTAGCGGAATTGTGGCAGAGAACGCCGTGGCGAAGCCCGAGCGAGCCGATTCGGGAGCGCATACGATGATGTCGGCAATATCGCGCAGCATGTCAATGAGCGAGTTTATACCCTTGGCATGATAGCCGTCGTCGTTAGAAATCAGTATCAATGGCTTTTTCGTATTCATAATTTTGGTTTTATTTCTTATGCAAAAGTACGAAAAAAGGTTTAAACGCGCCTATTCTCATATAAAATATGTACCTTTGCCGAATAATTTTGACTTCAAATGGGAAAGATAATAGCATTGGCCAACCAAAAAGGTGGCGTAGGCAAGACAACAACAACAATAAACTTGGCAGCATCGCTCGCTACATTCGAAAAGACGGTGCTCGTGGTGGACGCAGACCCGCAGGCAAATGCGTCGAGCGGACTTGGTGTGGACATCAAGGAGATTGACTGCTCGCTCTACGAGTGCATCATCGATCATGCTGACGTACACGATGCTGTCTACACCACCGACATCAACGGGCTCGACGTCATTCCCAGCCATATTGACCTCGTTGGAGCTGAGATAGAGATGCTCAACCTGAAGAACCGCGAGCGCGTTATCAAGAATATGCTCGACCAGATACGCGACGACTACGACTACATACTCATCGACTGCAGTCCGTCGCTCGGACTCATCACCGTGAATGCCCTCACCGCAGCCGACTCGGTCATCATTCCCGTGCAGTGCGAGTACTTCGCACTCGAAGGCATTACAAAGCTCCTCAACACCATTAAGATTATAAAGAGCAAGCTCAATCCGGCGTTGGAGATAGAAGGCTTCCTGCTCACCATGTACGATAGTCGTCTGCGCCTCGCCAATCAGATATACGACGAGGTGAAGCGACACTTCCAAGAACTTGTGTTCAAGACTGTCATACAACGCAACGTGAAGCTCAGCGAGAGTCCGAGCCATGGACTCCCCGTAATACTTTACGATGCCGACTCGGCAGGGTCGAAGAACCACTTGGCACTCGCCAAGGAAATAATCAACAAAAACGAAAAAAGAGTAAACAAACAAGACGATGGCAGTACACAAGAAATACAATAGAAGCGTATTAGGACGCGGACTCGACGAGATAGAAGGCGGACGCGGACTCGACGCTCTTATCGACACCGGTGGTGTGCGCACGCAAGGTACGTCCACAATCAATGAGATTCCGCTCAGCCAGATAGAAGCAAACCCCAATCAGCCCCGACGCGACTTCGACCCTGAAGCACTGCAGGAGTTGGCTAACAGCATCAGTGAGATAGGCATTATTCAGCCTATCACGCTGCGTCAGGTGTCTGACGACCGCTTCCAGATTATCGCCGGCGAGCGTCGTTGGCGTGCTTCGCAGATGGCAGGACTCACAGCGATTCCGGCTTACATACGCACCATCGCCGACGAGAACGTTATGGAGATGGCTCTCGTTGAGAATATACAACGCGAAGACCTCAATGCCATAGAGATAGCACTCGCCTACGAGCATCTGCTCGATGCCGACGGAATGACGCAAGAGAAGGTGTCGGAGCGTGTAGGAAAGAGCCGTACAGCCATTACCAACTATCTGCGTCTGCTCCGTCTGCCAGCTCAGGTGCAGATAGCCCTGCAGAAGAAAGAGATAGACATGGGACATGCTCGTGCCATCTTGGCAATCGATTCGCCATCGTTGCAGATAAAGCTCTTCAACGAAGTGCTCAAGAACGGCTACTCCGTACGCAAGGTGGAGGAGATGGCGCAGATGCTGAAGAATGGAGAGGACGTGAACAGTGGCTCGAAGAAGATTGTGGCAAAGTCGAAGCTTCCAGAGGAGTACAACGCGCTGCGCACCCACCTCTCCGAATTCTTGCAAACGAAAGTGCAGATGACATGCTCGCCGAAAGGCAAGGGAAAGATAACCATTCCTTTCGCCAACGAAGAGGAGTTGGAGCATATCATGGCTGTGTTCGATAAGATGAAGTAAACGTTCTGTGCGTTACTTGTAGATAAACAAATCATAAAGAAGAACAGTGAAAAAGGACATTACATATATATTACAAACATTGACACTTACTGCGTTTCTGCTGCTGTTCGGTACAACAGCAAAGGCGCAAGAGCAGGTCGTAGCTGATAGTATGGATGTTCAGTTCACGTCTATAAAAGCCGATAGTATCTTCGTAGCCAGTGACACCATCATAGGTAAGCCTAAGCGCGACTGGAGCACGTGGCGACCCAACCCGAAGCGTGCAATGTGGCTCGCTATTGTCCTACCTGGTGCCGGACAGATATACAACCGCAAGTATTGGAAACTGCCGATCGTGTATGGCGGATTCGTTGGTTGCGCCTATGCCATGCGTTGGAACAACCAGATGTATTCCGACTATTCGCAAGCGTATCTCGACTTGATGGACGACGACCCGAACACGCAGAGCTATAATCAGTTCTTGCATCTCGGAGCGAAGATTGACGAGACAAACATACAACGCTATCAGCAACTCTTCAAGAAACGTAAGGACAAGTTTCGTCGTTGGCGCGACCTGAGCTTCTTCTGCTTGGTGGGAGTCTACGCACTCTCCATCATCGATGCCTACGTCGATGCATCGCTCTCCGAGTTCGATATCTCGAAAGACTTGAGCTTGAGGGTGGAGCCTACGATACTCAACAACGACCGCGAAAGAAATCCGTTCAAGGCTAATAGCTTGGGATTGAGTTGTAGCCTGAATTTCTAAAGACAAACAAACGAATATGAATAAATCACTGATACTTATAGCCGCAGCATTTTTCGGCTTTACCAGTCAGGCTCTCGCGCAGAGCGAGAATAATGACAACGAAATCGTTATAACCGATGCTCATGGTAAGCAGGAGGTTATCGACCTGCCCGAGGCACTTACCAACGATTATGATAGTCTGCTCAACAACTACAATAGCAAGACCTATCTGCATGTTAACTTCGACTGCAACATGCCCGATGTGAACCCCGTGTATAGTGCGGAGGTGTATAAAGAACGTCTGAGCCGTATGCCGACAATCATTGAGATGCCATACAATGATGTCGTACAGAAGTTCATAGACCGTTACAGCGGACGCTTGCGCCGCTCGGTGAGCGTAATGCTCGGCGCACAGAACTTCTATATGCCTATATTCGAGGAGGCACTCGAGTCTTACGGCTTGCCGCTCGAACTGAAATATCTGCCAGTGATAGAGTCGGCACTCAACCCGAACGCCGTTTCGCGCGTTGGTGCCACTGGTCTGTGGCAGTTTATGATTACAACCGGCAAGAAGTATGGCTTGGAGGTGAACTCGCTTGTCGACGAGCGTCGCGACCCCGTGCGTGCATCGTACGCCGCAGCTCACTACCTGCGCGACCTCTATAAGATATTCGGCGATTGGAACCTTGTCATCGCAGCCTACAACTGCGGACCAGAAGCCATTAACCGAGCCATCCATCGCTCAAACGGCGAGAAGGACTATTGGCGCATCTATCCCTATCTGCCGAAGGAGACCCGTGGCTATGTTCCGGCGTTCATCGCCGCCAACTATATTATGAACTACTACTGCGAGCACAACATCTGTCCGATGCGTGCCGATTTGCCCGTGAAGACCGACACCGTGGTAGTCAACCGAGATGTACACTTCGAACAGGTGGCTAAGGTGCTTGGTATGGATGTCGACCAGGTGAAGCAACTCAACCCACAGTATCGTCGCAATGTTGTTAACGGTAGAACGAAACCGTCTGCACTGCGCCTGCCCGTGGCTATGGTGGGCAACTTCATCGATAACGAAGACTCTATCTACGCCTATCGCCCTGACGAACTGCTCACAAAACGACTTGAGGTGGCTGTGAACACAGAGACCCCAACCGTGTCGTACCGCTCTAAAGGCAGAGGTAGACACAGCAAATCGAGAACACGTAGAGGCTCGAATGGTCGTAGTAGGAGCGTGACTATACGCCAAGGCGACACACTCTCTGAAATCGCACGTCGTAGTGGAACAACAGTGAGCAAACTGAAGCGACTGAATAAAATCAGCGGTACTAATATCCGTGCAGGCAAGAAGCTCCGCGTCAAGTAGTAATGATACGGAAGTCTTCCTACTGCTGCATACATATATATACCTTATTAATATATAGGAGACCTAAATCATGGACGACCAAAATCTGAAAGACAAGCAGCGTGAGCTTGCTGATGACCAAATGATTGAACAAGCCTTCAAGGAAGTACTTGATATATACGTGGCATCGCGTCACCGAAAGAAGGTAGACATAATAACAAAGGCGTTCAACTTCGCACGACAGGCGCACAAAGGTGTGCGCCGGTTGTCGGGCGAACCATATATTATGCACCCTATCGCCGTGGCTCGCATCGCCGTAGAGGAGATGGGACTCGGCTCTACAAGTATCTGCGCCGCACTCTTGCACGATGTAGTGGAGGACACCGACTACACCGTAGAGGATATCTCGAACATCTTTGGCGAGAAGATAGCGCAGATTGTAGACGGACTGACAAAGATTTCGGGCGGCATCTTCGGCGACAAGGCATCAGCGCAGGCAGAGAACTTCAAGAAGTTGCTGCTCACGATGAGCGACGACATACGTGTCATCCTTATCAAGATATGCGACCGTCTGCACAATATGCGCACGCTACAATCGCAGCCTGCCAATAAGCAGTATAAGATTGCAGGCGAAACGCTTTACATCTATGCTCCGCTTGCCAACCGCTTAGGTTTGAACAAGATAAAGACAGAACTTGAAGACCTCTCGTTCCGCTACGAACATCCGGAGGAATACGATTATATAAAAGGAAAACTTGCAGATACGCAAGCGCAGCGCGATGTGCTCTTTGAGAACTTTACCGCTCCGATACGTGCTGCCCTCGACAAGATGGGCATCAAGTATGATCTGAAGGCGCGTGTGAAGAGTCCTTATTCTATTTGGAATAAGATGCAGAACAAGCACGTCACCTTTGACGAAATCTACGATATTCTTGCTGTACGTATAATTTATACGCCGAAGGAACGCTCGGAGGAAATCAACGAGTGCTTCAAGATATACGTCGCAATCAGTCAGATATATAAGTCGCACCCCGACCGTTTGCGCGACTGGGTGAACCACCCGAAGGCAAACGGCTATCAGGCTCTGCATGTGACGCTCATGTCGAAGCAGGGTAAATGGATAGAGGTGCAGATACGTTCTGACCACATGGACGAGGTGGCAGAGCAGGGCTTCGCTGCCCACTGGAAGTATAAGGAGCAGGGACTGGAGTCGAGCGTAGAGACTGTTGATGAAGATTCGGAACTCAACAATTGGCTCTCTACTATCAAGGAAATCCTCGACGACCCACAGCCCGACGCAATGGATTTCCTCGATACCATCAAGCTTAACCTCTTTGCAAGCGAGATATTCGTGTTCACACCGAAGGGCGAGATTAAGACCATGCCAGCGCAGTGTACGGCTCTCGACTTCGCTTTTCAGATACACACCTTCCTCGGTTCGCACTGCATCGGCGCAAAGGTGAACCACAAACTCGTGCCACTGAGCCACAAGTTACAGAGCGGCGATCAGGTGGAGATACTCTCCTCTAAGTCGCAGCATGTGCAGGCATCGTGGATAAACTTCGTGTTTACGGCGAAGGCGAAGCAGAAGATTATGGCGATATTGCGTCGCGACAATCGCGAGTTGCAGAAACGTGGCGAACAGATACTTGATGAGTGGTTGCGCAAGAACGAACTTGAGATGACTACCCCCGTGCTCAATAAACTCTGCGATCTGCACGAGGCGAAGAAGCATGAGGACCTCTTCTTGATGCTCGGTAAACGTTCTGTCTTGCTCGGTGATAAGGATTTAGACGAACTGCGTGAACGTAAAACCGATCAAAATGGCGGTTGGCGCAAGTTCGTGCCGTTTCTCAAGAAGGGCGATAATAAGGAGGGTAAGAAGCCCAAACTGTTTGTTGTTGGTGAGGGCTTTAATAAGAAGAAGCCTGTCGTTATCAATGAGGAGAACATCTCGCAATACATCTTCCCAACATGCTGCCACGCCATACCGGGCGATGACATCATGGGATACATAGATAACAAGAACCGCATAGAAATTCACCGCCGCGACTGCAGCGTGGCTTCAAAGTTGAAGGCAAGCTTTGGCAACCGCATCCTTGATGCGAAGTGGGATATGCATAAGGTGATGTTCTTCGATGCTACAATCGAGTTGCGTGGCATCGACCGCAAGGGTATGCTGCGCGAGATATCGGAGGTCATATCTGACAAACTCGATGTCAATATGCACCGCATCACAATCTCGAGTGAGGATGGTATCTTCGACGGCACCATTGAGATTCGCGTTCACGATCGCAGCGAGGTTAGCGTCATAATGGATGAGCTAAAGAAGATTGAAGACCTCAAAGAGGTGTTACAGATATTATAAATATAAAATCCGCAATGCTTGTTGATTAGCATTGCGGATTTTTTATGTGTGTTTGCCAGAGAAGGCATTCAAAGTGTACTTTCGTGACCTACTTCTCGCCGTTCACTTCGAGCGAGCATGTGATGCCACGGCGCATCATGTCTTTCATTGTTGGCTTCAAGCGGGTGAGGAAGCCTTCCCATGAGCGGTTCTGCTGCTTTGTCCAGCCGGCTTCGGCGAGAGCGATGGCGCGTGGGTAAGCCTGGTAGTAGATGCGCTCAACGGTCGGGATGCACTCGCTCCAAAGTGTGCCAGCCACACCGAAGAGGTTGTTCTGCTCAAACTTCTCGTCCATACCCCACGCCGGGTCGAGCGAGTAGGCATCCTGCAAGGTTGTTGCAGGCATACCCCAGTTCACCTCCGGCATGTCGCCCTTCGACATTGGGTAGTCGAAGTAGCAGTGCTCGCCAGGGCAGAGCATGATGCGTGCGTTGTTGCGCACGGCAGCGTCGAGTGCCTCCTGCGTCTGTCCGCTGCGCCATGCGAAGGTTACGCAACCAGGCTGAATTTCCTTGAAGTCAGACTCGTACCAGAACATTGGTGTCTTGCCGTACTTGTCGCGCAGCAGTTCAATCATGCGGTCGAACAAGTAGCCCTGCAGACGCCAGTTCTCCGAGCGGTCGGTGGTCTTGATGCCGAGCTTCTGCTTCAGTGCCTGACACTTCGGACAGTCGGTCCAGCAGTCGAGTGCCGGGTTGCCAGCCTCGTCGCCACCGAGGTGTATGTACTTTGACGGGAATATGTCCACAATCTCCTTGAACACATTGCCAAGGAACTCGTATGTGAAGTCGTTGCCTGGACAGAGCAGTTCGTTAGACACACCGCATGTTGTGCGTACCGGCACCTGACGCTGGTGGCATGTCAGTTCGGGGAACACGCTGATGGCAGCCACCTCGTGTCCAGGCATCTCAATCTCCGGCACGATGTCTACGTGATACTCAGCACCCAGCTTCACGAGTTCGCGCATCTGCTCCTGAGTGTAGTATCCCTTGTACGGCATCTGTATGTCGTCCTGACCCCAACGCGATGAAGCCTGCGTTGTGAGCTGTGGGTATTTCTTTATCTCGATGCGCCACGCCTGGTCGTCAACCAAATGGAGGTGCATGGCGTTGAGTTTGTAGCGTGCCATCTCGGGCACAAAAGCCTTCAGATCCTCGAACGGTATAAACGTACGAGCAGGGTCAACCATCAGTTCGCGAACATGTGTGCGTGGTTTGTCGCTGATGAACAGCGCAGGGATAGCGTCGGCACACTCTGTAGAGCCGTTGCCGCGCAGCAGTTGGTCGAGCGTCATAAGCGCGTAGAACACACCACGTGCTGTCTTTCCCTTCGCCGTCACTCCTTTCGCGTTGATAGCGAGCGTGTACGCCTCGTCGTCGCTGAGTGAGTTGTTGAGTGCCAGCGTAATCTGTGTGCCGCGCTGACGACTGTTCACGATGTTGCCGATGCGCTCTGTGAGCACGCGTCGCGCTTGCATAGCCTCGTTGGCAAGTCCGTCGGCAGCTATGATGTTCCAGGCGGTTTTCACCTTCAGACTGCCACCTTTCTGCAGTTGCAGTTCTACGGGGAACGGCACGAGGCAGTCCTCCGGCTTGCTCACCTGATACGGCTCCTTAGCGTCGCTGAAAAAGAGGCTCCAGCCCGCAGCCTTGCGGTAGAGTTTCTCGCTGCCTGTAGGCACGATGAGCTTCACGTTCTGGCGGTTGATGCCGTAGAATGCCGTAGCATCGGCTTTCGGTGGCACCTTCGAGTCGATGCGCACGGTCTTCAGTCCCGCGAGTCGTGCGAAAGCATACTCTCCAATCTGTGGATTGCCCTTTATGATGATTTCCTCCAACGCAGTACAACCCGAGAACGCTGCTGCACCGATGCTCTCAACGCCAGCCGGAATGATTATCTTGCCCAGCTTGTCGCATGCGAAGAACGCCTGCGAACCTATCGATTTGGCTGCTGTTGGCAGCGTGATCTGCTCGAGCTGGTGGCGCGAGTGGAATGCGTTGTTAGGGATTGCGGTGCTCTGTGCCTCGCTGAGGTCTACGGAGTGCATCTGGAAACAAAGGTCGCGCAACTGACGGTAGTCGCTGTTGCCCGTCGTTGACAGTTCGCCTGTGAGCTTGAGGCTTACAGCCATCGACTTCTGTTCAGGTTTCAAGTCGTCCATACGTGATACGGTCTGCGCTGAAACTACGGCAGAGAGGAGCGTAGCGGCAGACAATAGGAAGAATTTTCTCATTGTTTTATTGTAGATTTAGTTTATAAATTAACGGTGTAAAGGGTGGGGCGGAAGGGTGAAAGCTTTATGATTGCCATCGTGCACCGAACGCCGCCCGATCGGATTTCGTTCGCCGCCCGATTGGATTTCGTTCGCCGCCCGATCGGATTTTGTCCGCCGCCCGATTGGATTGCGTTCGCCGTCCGATTGGATTGCGTTCGCCGTCCGATTGGATTGCGTCCGCCGCCCGATGAGTTTTGTTGGCGATGCATATCGTAGGAGGCTACGGCATTCCTGCCGTAGCCATTAGTAATAGAAATGCAACTTATTACTACTGTTTGCAATGGCTACGGCAGGAATGCCGTAGCCTCCTACGGTTTGCCATGCAACTCGTGTTTCTGTAGTATCTGCATCTTGCGTTATGCATCACACCATCCCGTCGAGTTGCTTCTTCAGCTCCTTCAGCTCGTCGCGCACGCTGATTAGTGTGGCAAGAATATCCGAACTCTTGTCCACGCCCGTGCGGTTCTTGTTGAGCATCTTGCGTGCTGCCGATAGCTTGAAGCCGCGCACCTTCACAAGGTTGTGTATCACGCGAATTTGCTCGATGTCCTTCTCCGTGTATTGGCGCACGTTCTGTCCCACGGTCTTGGGCTTCAGATGCGGAAACTCCGTCTCCCAAAAACGCAGCGTGCTCTCTCGTATGTCGAACATAGCAGCCACCTCCTTAATAGAGTAGTACAACTTCACGTTCTTATTGGTATTCAATGCCATATTATTTGCAATTTATTTGCAAAAGTAACCAAAACAAAGTACCTTTGCAAACGTTTTAGAAAGAAATTAAAAAACAAAACGACAATATTATATAATATGATGACAGCTAATGAAATCCGCGACTCGTTCAAGAAGTTCTTCGAGTCGAAAGGACACACCATCGTGCCGAGTGCGCCGATGGTAATCAAGGATGACCCAACATTGATGTTTACAAACGCTGGTATGAACCAGTGGAAGGACATCATCCTCGGCACACGCGAGCCCGAACCGCGCCGCCGTGCCGACACACAGAAGTGCCTTCGCGTGAGCGGTAAGCACAACGACCTCGAGGAAGTAGGTCACGACACATACCACCATACCATGTTCGAGATGCTCGGCAACTGGTCGTTCGGCGACTACTTCAAGGAAGGTGCCATCGACTACGCTTGGGAGTACCTCGTAGACGTGTTGAAGCTCAACCCCGCCGATCTCTACGTGACAGTGTTCGAGGGTTCGGAGGAAGAAGGACTCACACGCGACGATGAGGCTGCATCATATTGGGCAAAGCACGTGCCCGCCGACCACATCATCAACGGCAACAAGCACGACAACTTCTGGGAGATGGGCGATACGGGTCCTTGCGGTCCGTGCTCGGAGATTCACCTCGACTCGCGTACACCAGAGGAGAAGGCTAAGGTGCCCGGACGCGAACTCGTGAACAAGGACGACCCACAGGTTATCGAGATCTGGAACATCGTGTTCATGCAGTACGAGCGCAAGGCTAACGGCTCGCTCGTTCCGCTGCCGATGCACGTTATCGATACCGGTATGGGCTTCGAGCGCCTCGTACGCGCCATGCAGGGCAAGCACTCCAACTACGACACCGATGTCTTCCAGCCTATCATCAAGGAAGAGGAAGCTATCACCGGCATGAAATACGGCGAGAAGGAGGAGACCGACGTGGCTATGCGCGTATGCGCCGACCACCTGCGTGCCGTAGCGTTCTCTATCGCCGACGGTCAGCTGCCTTCTAACGCTAAGGCAGGCTACGTAATCCGTCGCATCCTGCGCCGTGCAGTGCGCTACGCATACACCTTCCTCGGACAGAAGGAGGGCTTCCTCTACAAGCTCATCCCCGTTCTGACACGCGAGATGGGCGAGGCGTTCCCCGAACTCAAGGCTCAGCACGACCTCATCCTCCACGTTATAAAGGAGGAGGAAGACTCGTTCCTGCGCACTCTCGAGAAGGGCATCAACATGCTCAACTCGGCTATGGACGAGCTGAAGAAGCAGGGCAAGACAGAACTCGACGGCGTGCAGGCGTTCCGTCTGTTCGACACATACGGCTTCCCGCTCGACCTCACCGAGCTTATCTGTCGCGAGAACGGATTTACCGTTGCCGCAGACGAGTTCGACGCCGAGATGCAGAAGCAGAAGGAACGCGCACGCAACGCTGCCGCTGTTGAGAACTCCGACTGGGTTATCCTGCGCGAGGGCGAACAGCAGTTCGTAGGCTACGACTTCACCGAATACGAGTGCCACATCCTGCGCTACCGCAAGGTGACACAGAAGAAGAATACATACTTCGAGCTCGTGCTTGACAACACTCCGTTCTACGGCGAGATGGGCGGTCAGGTAGGCGATACCGGCGTGCTCGTTAGCGAGGACGAGACCGTTACAATCACCGACACAAAGCGCGAGAACGGACAGTCGGTACACATCGTGAAGGCTCTGCCGAAGAACCCGGAGGCCGACTTCATGGCTTGCGTAGACGTAGACGCTCGCGAGGGCTCGGCTGCCAATCACACCGCTACCCACTTGCTCGACTATGCTCTGAAGCAGGTGCTCGGCGACCACGTAGAGCAGAAGGGCTCATTCGTATCGCCCACAACGCTGCGTTTCGACTTCTCTCACTTCACCAAGGTGACTGACGAGGAGCTGCGCAAGGTAGAGCGTCTCGTCAACGACCTCATCCGTCAGGATCTGCCGCTCGACGAGCACCGCGACACTCCGTTCGAGGAGGCTAAGAAGCTCGGCGCTATCGCCCTCTTCGGCGAGAAGTACGGCGACAAGGTACGCGTAGTGCGTTTCGGTCCGAGCTGCGAGTTCTGCGGCGGTATCCACGCACAGTCGACCGGTCGCATCGGTATGTTCAAGATTATCTCTGAGAGCAGCGTAGCTGCCGGCATCCGCCGCATCGAGGCAAAGACCGGCAAGGAGTGTGAGGAACTGATGTACGACATCGAGGACATGCTGAAGGCTATCCGCGGTCTGTTCAACAACGCAAAGGACCTGCAGGGTGTCATCGGCAAGTACATCGAGGAGCACGACGCTATGAAGAAGAACATCGAGCAGTTCCAGGCTGCTGCCGTAGAGCGCACAAAGAACGACCTTATCGCTAAGGCACGCGAGGTGAACGGTGTGAAGGTCATCACAGCTGTCCTCCCGCTGGAGCCGGCTGCTGCCAAGGATCTCATGTTCAAGCTGCGCCAGGCTGTTCCGGCTAACCTGCTCGCCGTTGTAGGGTCGGTAGCTCACGAGAAACCGATGCTCAACGTCTGCATGAGCGACGACCTCGTGAAGGACCATTCGCTCAACGCTGGTCAGATGGTTCGCGAGGCTGCCAAGCTCATCCAGGGCGGTGGCGGCGGTCAGCCCCACTTCGCTCAGGCTGGCGGCAAGAACGTCGACGGACTCTCTGCAGCTGTAGACAAGGTTGTAGAGCTTGCACAGCTCTAATCGACTTTTAGTACAAACACTATAGGAGGCTACGGCATTCTTGCCGTAGCCTTTATTATATGCCCTTTTTCTATTCCTTTCTCTCCTTTGCATTAACCCGAATAGTTAACAAGTGTTTCACAACGTGAAATACTCTGCATATAATTCTCTATTCTGCAATTTTAGGAGTACCTTTGCAAAGATGTCCGGCACATTCGTAATATCATACTATATAATATGATACACGTGAAAACGTTTTCATGGCTTTTCGGACTATCGCATACGTAGACATAACAGATGAAAAGAGTTCTCGACTTCATAATAGCTGCTGTGTGCCTCGTTGTCTTTGCGCCGTTATTTTTGATTTGCATCGTTGCCATTTGGCTCGAAGACGGTGCGCCAACGATATATCGGCAGGAGCGCATTGGGTTGCACGGCAAGCCATTCTACATATACAAGTTCCGCAGCATGACGCGCGACGCCGAGAAAGACGGACCGCAGTTGTTGCTCGAAGGAGCTTTGAACGACCCGCGCCTCACGCGTGTGGGTCGGTTCTTGCGTGCCCATCATCTCGATGAGCTGCCGCAGTTGTGGAATGTAGTTCGTGGCGATATGGCGTTCATCGGTTATCGTCCCGAACGCAAATTCTACATCGACCAGATTATGGAGCGCGACCCGCGCTATGAGCAGCTCTACGCTATCCGCCCAGGCGTCACGTCGTATGCCACGCTCTACAATGGCTACACCGACACCATAGAGAAGATGTTGCGTCGCCTCGAACTCGACCTTTATTATCTTGAGCACCAGTCGCTTTGGTTCGACTTCACCGTGCTCGCAAAGACATTCATAAGTATCGTATTTGGAAAGAAGTTCTGATTGGTATAACGCAGAGCTTCTTTTTTGTTTTTAGTAGAGGGTGTGCAAAAGTCGTAAACGGTACGCCCCGGAGGGGCAGCACTACATAGCCCAGGGCAGCGCCCTGGGTATTGAATGTACATATTGAGTAGTACGCCCTGTAAGGGCAACTATCTGTGGCTCAATAGAGTTGCCCTTACAGGGCGTGGAGTTAGTGTGGGGCATGTTAACCCAGGGCGTTGCCCTGGGCTATGTAGAATTTGGGCTTTCAGCCCGCATTAATTGAGTTTTGACACACTCCCCGCAAGCAATAATACCGCATAACAACGCCGCCGCAAGCTACGAATGTTATATAGCTACACGCTTGGTGCTGCGGTGGCCGAAGACCTCCGCTACAAAAAAACGCGCGCAACTGAATGGTTGCGCGCGTTTTGCGTTATTTGTTATTTGTTAGTTGTAAGTATGAATTAGCTCCAATCCTAAATCAAAATAGAATCAGAAAAGCTAATCATAACTCTCAACTCTCAATTCTGAACTCTCAACTATCTACTGCTTAGTCGCAGATAAGGTTCTCGCCAGTCATCTCCTCTGGCTTCTCCAGACCCATGATGTGGAGGATAGAAGGAGCCACGTCAGCGAGGCGTCCGTCCTTAACGGTAGCCGAGTTGTTGTTGGTTACGTAGATGAACGGAACCGGGTTGAGCGAGTGAGCTGTGTTAGGAGTCTCGTCCTCGTTGATAGCGTTGTCAGCGTTGCCGTGGTCGGCGATGATGATAACCTCGTAGTCGTTAGCCTTAGCTGTCTCTACTACGTCCTTAACGCAGTTGTCGATAGCGTGTACAGCCTTAGCGATAGCGTTGTAGATACCTGTGTGGCCTACCATATCGCCGTTAGCGAAGTTTACGACGATGAAGTCGTACTCCTGAGTGTTGATAGCACCAACCAACTTGTCCTTCACCTCGTATGCGCTCATCTCCGGCTTGAGGTCGTATGTAGCAACCTTTGGCGACGGAACAAGGATGCGGTCCTCGCCCTCGTACGGAGTCTCGCGGCCACCGTTGAAGAAGAATGTTACGTGAGCGTACTTCTCTGTCTCTGCAGTGTGAAGCTGACGCTTGCCTTGAGCAGAGAGATACTCGCCGAGAGTGTTTGCTACGTTCTCCTTCGGGAAGAGGATGTTAACGCCGGTGAACGATGCGTCGTACGGAGTCATGCAGAAGTACTGCAGACCCTTGATAGTGTGCATACCAGCCTCCTCGTGCTCCTTCTGTGTAAGCACCTCTGTGAGCTCCTTGGCGCGGTCGTTGCGGTAGTTGATGAAGATGACAACGTCGCCTTCCTCGATCTTGCCGTTCACGGTAGAGTTGCAGATAGGGAGGATGAACTCGTCGGTTACGCCCTCGTCGTAGCTCTCCTGCATTGCCTTCACCATGTCGTCCGACTGCTTGCCCTTGCCCTCAACGAGCAGGTCGTAAGCTTCCTTTACGCGCTCCCAACGCTTGTCGCGGTCCATTGCATAGAAGCGGCCTACGATGCTTGCGATGTGCGCACCGTTCTTGTCGCAGCACTCCTGAACCTGCTCGATGAAGCCCTTGCCCGACTTCGGGTCGGTGTCGCGGCCGTCCATGAAGCAGTGTACGTAAACGTCGTTCAAGCCGTACTCCTTACCAATCTCGATAAACTTGAAGAGGTGGTCGAGCGAAGAGTGTACGCCGCCGGTAGAGGTGAGGCCCATGAGGTGGAGCTTCTTGCCGTTCTCCTTAGCGTAGCTGTAAGCCTTAACGATCTCCTTGTTCTGGAGGATAGAGCCGTCCTTGCAAGCGCGGTTAATCTTAACGAGGTCCTGGTAAACGATACGGCCAGCGCCGATATTCAAGTGGCCAACCTCAGAGTTACCCATCTGACCCTCCGGCAGACCTACGTCTTCGCCGCATGCGAGGAGCTGTGAGTGTGCGCTCACTGCTGTAAGGTAGTCGAGATACGGAGTCGGTGTGTTGTAGATAACGTCACCTTTGCCATGTTTGCCGATGCCCCATCCGTCGAGGATCATCAATAAAGCTTTCTTTGCCATAATTCTTTGTATGTTATTATGTTAAAATAATGTTTCCTATTTACGTGCAAAGTTACAACAAATAATCCATAAATTATCCACTCTTGATGAGGTATTCTTATGTTTTTTCGTTACTTTTGCATTGGTTTAAACTTTATTATTGACTAACGGTATAATACTCGAATATGATAAATAAACTATTGTTGTCGGCTGCTATCGTTCTTAGCGGTGCGACTACTGTTGAAGCTGCTCAGAAGAAGTCGGCTAAAGTGGAGAAACAGTTGGCTGCGCAGTGTGATGCCGGCTTGCGTTCCATCACTGAGGATGCGGCTCGTGCGCATGTGTATTTCCTCGCCGACGACCTCTTGGAGGGCCGTCGTGCAGGCGAGCGTGGCTCGCGCATCGCCAAGCAGTATATCATCTCACAGATTCGACAGGCTGGCTTGAAGCCTTTCTTCGAGTCGTACGAACAGCCCTTCGAGGCTTGCGCCGTGCAGAAGCTAAAGAGCGGCGTGCGCTACTTCGTTGAGGCTGACTCGATAGCCGAGATAAAGAAGCAGGTGCACCGCACGATGCACCTTAGCAATGTGCTTGCGGTGCTGCCGGGCAAGAAGACCGATGAGATGGTTGTTGTGGGTGCGCACCTCGACCATGAGGGCGTGTACAATGACCTCGAAGGCGACAAGATATACAACGGAGCCGACGACAATGCGTCGGGTGTGGCTGCAGTGCTGCAGATAATGAAGGCTTTCGTAGCGAGTGGCGCAACGCCGGAGCGCACTATCGTGTTCGCATTCTGGGACGGCGAGGAGTTCGGACTGCTCGGTTCGCGCTACTTCACCGACAACTATAAGGACATGCAGAACGTGAAGGGCTACCTCAACTTCGACATGGTGGGCAGCGGTACGGACAGTCGCTACCTCATGTATTTCTTCACGGCTGCACATCCGAAGTTTGGCGAGTGGCTTAAGACAGACATGGCGAAGCACAACTTCTGCTTCGACCCCGACTATCGTGCTTGGGAAAACCCCGTTGGTGGCAGCGACCAGCAGTCGTTCCACTTGAAGGGCGTGCCTATCGTGTGGTATCACACCGGCGGTCAGCCCAACTACAACTTCCCGTCGGATGAGGCTGACACGGTGAACTATCCGAAACTGACGGACATCACCCGTGCGTCGTACCTCACCACGTGGCACTTGGCGAACGAAGCAGAATATTAATAAAAAATGGGATTGGATGCAGCTGCATCCAATCCCATTTTTCATTAGTTGAAAGTTGAAAATTGAGAGTTGGAAATTGAGAGTTTAGAATTGAGAGTTGAGAGTTATGATATGTATTGTTATCTACAAGATGTTCTTAAAGCTTTTAGTTTACCAATTCCAATCTTAGTTATAAAGTAGGTTGGCCCAAACAGCGATAATAAATAAAAAAGGTAATCATAACTCTCAACTTTCAACTTTCAACTCTCAACTGAGCCATACTTAATATAGCAGCATGAGTCCTGCGAACGCAGCCCAGCTTATCATCTTCATCGGGTTTATCTTCACGAACTTCGTGCCTACGAATGTTGCTACGAAGATGGCGATGCTCACCCAGAAGTTCCACGGGTTGATAGCTGGCGACGAGAAGTTCTCGGGGGTCATAAGTAGAAGGGCTGCTGCAGCGATGAGTCCTACCACGGCAGGGCGCAGACCCGACATGATGTTCTGCACCGTCGGTGTGTTCATGTACTTCATAAATACACGGCAGATGAGAATCATCAGTATGAACGACGGCAGCACGAGGGCGCACGTTGCTGTTGCGCTACCCAAGATGGATGCCCATTCGCCCATGCCGGCTTTGTGTATGGCGGTGTATCCGCAGTATGTAGCTGCGTTGATACTTATCGGACCTGGTGTCATCTGGCTTATAGCCACGATGTTCGTGAACTCAGGTGCTGTGAGCCACGCATGGTTGTACACCGTCTGGTTCTGTATGAGCGACAACATACCGTAGCCGCCACCGAATCCGAAGAGTCCGATTTGGAAGAACGTAAGAAATAGCTGGAGGTATATCATTTTATTCTGTTGGTTTGATTAGGATGCCGTACAGGTAGCCGCACATTCCTGCTACTACAAGCACGTAGATAGGGTTTACGCCCAGGAGCCATATCAGCAGTGCGCTGCCTACGGGTATCCAGCAGTTGGTGAGGGCGATGCGTGCCGACTTTGCCAGTGTGAACACGGGGGCGGCAATCAGAGCCACCACCGCCGGGCGTATGCCGTTGAATGCCGATGCAACTACCGCGTTGTCCTGGAACTGGTGGAAGAACATTGCGATGAGCAGGATGATGAGAAACGAGGGGAGGGTGACGCCGAGCGTAGCGCAGATGGCACCAGCGAGCTTGCGCATACGATAGCCGATGAACACACTCATGTTCACTGCCAATGCGCCCGGGCACGATTGCGCCACGGCGATAAGGTCGAGAAACTCCTCGCGCGTCATCCATTTGTGCCTGTTCACCACTTCTGCCTCTATCTGTGGTATCATTGCGTAGCCACCGCCGAGCGTGAAGATGCCTATCTTGAAGAACACGCGGAACGCTGCTAAGTAAAAGTTCTGCATACTGTTTTGCTATGAAATCGCCTTTATAGTTAGTTCTGTGAAGTGTATTTCGGGTGTTATGCCCGAAGCGTGCACTTCTGTCGTCTGCAAAGGTACATTATTTAAAGCAAACTCCCACAGAATTTCGCTAATTCTGTGGGAGTTTTTTATGTTTCGCGGTTGCGAAACGTTGTTAAGTTTGAGAGTTGTCGTTACTGTTTCTCAATCCACTGGCGTGCGTTTACGAATGCCTCAATCCACGGAGTCACGTCGTCCTGACGACGGTCAGCCGGGTACCAAGCGTTCTGCCATGGGAAGATGGCACGCTCCAAGTGCGGCATCATTGCCAAGTGGCGTCCGTCAGCCGAGCAGATACCAGCCACGTTGTAGTCGGAACCGTTCGGGTTGCCCGGATACTCAGCGTAGTTGTAGCGAGCCACCACGTTGTACTTGTCCTCTGACTCTGGCAGCGAGAACTTGCCCTCGCCGTGAGCCACCCAGATGCCGAGCTTGTCGCCGCTGAGTGATGAGAACATCACGCTCTTGTTCTGCGGAATCTCTACACCGAGGAAGTTGCTCTCGAACTTGTGCGAGTCGTTGTGCAGCATACGTGTGCGCTTCTCGTGGTCGGGGTTGATGAGGTTCAGCTCTACCATGAGCTGGCAGCCGTTGCAGATACCGAGCGAGAGAGTGTCCTTGCGGGCGTAGAACTTGTCGAGCGCCTCCTTAGCCTTCGGGTTGTAGAGGAATGCGCCTGCCCAGCCCTTAGCCGAACCGAGAACGTCTGAGTTGGAGAAGCCACCGCAGAAGACGATCATGTTCACGTCCTCGAGTGTCTCGCGACCGGTGATAAGGTCGGTCATCATCACGTCCTTCACGTCGAAGCCTGCGAGGTAGAGCGAGTAAGCCATCTCGCGCTCGCCGTTCGTACCCTTCTCGCGGATGATTGCAGCCTTGATGCCCGACGGTGTGCGGCGGTCAGCCGAGATGCCGTAGCTCTCGAGCGAACCCTTGAACGACGGGTGGAACTGCATTTCAACCGGCTGCTTCTTGTAGTTGTCGCGGCGCTTTGCAGCACAACCGTTGAAGCTCTGGTCGCGGTCGAGCAGGTACGATGTCTTGTACCATGTGTCGCGCAGTGCGTCGATGTCGAATGTATGTGTGTACTCGTCCTTCTTGATGACGATGGTGCGTTCTGCCGGAGTGGGGTAACCGATCTTTGCGTAGCCGATGCCGTTCTCCTCCATGTACTCCTTGAACTCCTCCTTGTACTTGTCCGAAACCTGAACAACAACGCCCGGGTTCTCGGCAAGCAGCATCTTGATGATGTCGTTGCCGGCAAGGTTGTGGAGGTTGACGTGCATACCGCCTTCAGTGTTGGCGAAGCACATCTCGAGCAATGTGGTGATCAGACCGCCTGCAGAGATGTCGTGACCTGCCATAATCCAGCCCTTCTCGATCATCTCCTGAACTGCGTTGAAGCAGTCGGCGAAGTATTCTGGGTTCTTCACAGTCGGTACGTCGTCGCCCACGAAGCCGAGGCTCTGTGCGAATGCGCTACCGCCGAGACGCTGCTCGTCGAACGAGAAGTCGATATGGTAGAGTGATGAGTTCTTGTCGTTCACGAGTACCGGCGAAACAACCTTGCGGATGTCCGATACTTCGCCGCCTGCGCTCACGATTACTGTGCCCGGAGCGATGATCTTCTCGCCGTTCGGGTACTGCTGTGTGAGCGACAGAGAGTCCTTGCCGGTCGGTACGTTCACCTTCAGAGCCAAGCAGAACTCGCTGAGAGCCTTCACGGCACTGTACAGACGAGCGTCCTCGCCCTTCTGCGAGCGGCATGGCCACATCCAGTTGGCAGAGAGCGAAAGGCTGTTCAGTCCGTCAGCGAGCGGAGCCCAGACGATGTTGGTCAGAGCCTCTGCTACAGAGAGCACGGAACCTGCCTCGGGCGAAGCCAGACCAGCCTGCGGAGCGTGTCCGAGAGCCGTAGCGATACCCTTCTTGCCGCGGTAGTCGAGTGCTACAACACCACAGTCTGAGAGCGGCAACTGAATCTCGCCCTGACACTGCTGGCGTGCTATCTTACCGGTTACGGAGCGGTCCACCTTGTTTGTCAACCAGTCCTTACAAGCCACAGCTTCAAGCTGCAGCACGCGGCTTACGTATTTGTCGAGAACGTCGTCCTTGCCGTTCTCCGATGTCTCTTCGTGTGTATATTCTGCGTCGCGGTAGTGGCGCTCTACGGTCTCGTCGCGCATGATGGTCTTCGGCGAGTGACCGAACATCTGAGCCACGTCGAGGTCGAAAGGCTTCACGCCGTCGCCCTGCTTGAATGAGAAGTGAGCGTCGCCGGTTGTCTCACCTACTACGTACAGCGGAGCACGCTCGCGCTCTGCGATGCGACGTACGTGGTCGATATGCTTCTCGTCGATGAGCAAGCCCATGCGCTCCTGGCTCTCGTTGGCGATGATTTCCTTTGCAGACAGTGTCTTGTCTCCGATAGGCAGCTTGCTCATATCTATCTCGCCACCGCACTCCTCTACAAGCTCCGAGAGACAGTTGAGGTGACCAGCCGAGCCGTGGTCGTGGATAGAAACCACCGGGTTCACATCCTCTTCGCACAGGGCGCGAACGAGGTTGTATGCACGCTTCTGCATCTCGGGGTTGGCACGCTGCACAGCGTTCAGCTCGATGCCGTTGCTGTAGCGACCTGTGTCAACAGAAGATACAGAGCCACCGCCCAAGCCGATGCGATAGTTGTCGCCACCTACAACGACAACCTTGTTGCCCTTCTGCGGCTCCTTCTTCAGGCAGTCGCGCTTTGTGCCGTAGCCTACGCCGCCGGCGAGCATGATTACCTTGTCGTAAGCGTACTTCTCTGCGCCTTCCTGATGCTCGAAGGTGAGCACCGAACCGGTGATGAGCGGCTGACCGAACTTGTTGCCGAAGTCTGACGCACCGTTAGAAGCCTTGATGAGAATCTGCTCCGGTGTCTGATACAACCACTTGCGTACGGGCATGATGTCCTCCCAGTCGCGTGTGAGGTTGTCGTCGTCCTTAAGACGCGGATAGGCTGTCATGTACACGGCTGTTCCGGCGATAGGCCATGAGCCTACACCGCCACCCATACGGTCGCGAATCTCGCCACCCGTACCAGTAGCTGCACCGTTGAACGGCTCCACGGTAGTCGGGAAGTTGTGTGTCTCAGCCTTCAGCGAGATAACGCTCTCGATGTCCTTCACCTGGAAGTAGTCGGATGTCGACTGGTCGTGCGGTGCGAACTGCTCCACAACCGGACCCTGCGCAAAAGCCACATTGTCTTTATATGCAGAGAGAATCTTGTTGGGGTTCTCCTTTGTTGTCTGCTTGATCATAGCGAACAGCGACGACTCCATCTCCTTGCCGTCGATGATGAACGTACCGCCGAAAATCTTGTGGCGGCAGTGCTCAGAGTTGATCTGTGCGAAACCGAAGATTTCAGAGTCTGTCAACGGGCGGCCAAGCTCCTTCTCTATCTTGTGCAGATACTCAATCTCCTCGGCTGAGAGTGCCAGACCCTCCTGCTCGTTGTATTCTTCTATGTTCTCCACGCGCTTGATTGGTTCCGGCTCGTGGTTCACTGTGAAGATGTCTTGGTCGAGACCCTCGTACATGCGCTGCAACATAGGGTCGTGGTCGGCATCTTTCGAGCTTACGGGGAAGTACTCCTCAATACGCGAAATGCCGTGGAGGCTCATATTCTGAGTTATCTCTACGGCATTCGTACTCCATGGAGTAATCATTTCGCGGCGTGGACCCACAAAGAAGCCCTCGACAGTCTCACCCTCGATGAGAGTGGCACCGCCGTAAAGCCAACACAGTTCATTGATCTCGTCTTGTGAGAGCTGGTGATCTGCTGCTGTAGCAATCACGCTCTTGCTTGGAGTCATGAAAAATAGAATCATACTGCTTGTATATTGTTTTGGATGAAAAACATTTTGTTGTCTGCAAAGTTACGACTTTTTAGCAAAATGAGCGCATGTTTGCATGGTTATTTTGATTATTTGATAGATAGATTGTGAATATTCTCGGGTGTGTAGGTAAAGGGCAGAGCATCCGCATCGGTCGACGCAGATGTCTGCGACGGTCGACGCGGATGCTCGTATCGGTCGACGCGGATGTCTGCAACGGTCGACGCGGATGTCTGCATCGGTCGATGCGGATGGTTTAAGCTCTGAGTGTGAACTCGAATCGAAGTCCTCCCTCCTCGTTGTTGTGTGCGCTGATAGTTCCGCCGTGCAACAGTACGGCGTTCTTCACGATGGCGAGCCCGAGTCCGGTGCCGCCCATCTTGCGCGAGCGTCCTTTGTCCACGCGGTAGAAGCGTTCGAAGATGCGTGGCAGATGCTCCGACGGCACGCCCACGCCGTTGTCGGAGAAGGTGAAGTGCCATTTGCGGTGGTCGTCGAACAGCTCGTCGGAGCTTAGCTCTGCGTCTATGGTTATCGTTGTGCCCACACCGGCGTAGGCGATGGCGTTGTCGGTGAGGTTGCGGAACACGCTGTAGAGCAGACTCGTGCTGCCGCGCACCACGATGTTCGGCTGCAAGCGGTTGCAGAACTTCATCTCCTTCTGCTGCAGTTGCAGTGCCGTCTCCTTCTGTATGTTCGATACGATGTCAGATATGTTCACGTTCTCCTCGCTCATCATCTCCGGTGCATCGTCCATGCGGTTGAGCGTAGAGATGTCCTGCAGTAGCGAGGTGAGGCGTTGGCTCTGTGCGTAGCTGCGCTGCAGAAACTGCTCGCGTGTGGCATCGTTGATGTTCGGGTTCTCGAGGATGGTCTCCAGATAGCCCTGTATGCTTGCCACGGGCGTCTTCAGCTCGTGTGCGATGTTCTGCGTGAGCTGTCGTTTCAGCACGTCCTGCTCGCGGCGTGTGGTCTGCAATCGCTTGTATATCTTGATGATGCGCTCGGCTATCTCGCCCAACTCGTCGTTGGGGAACACGGCGAGGTCTTCCGTTTCGAGCGACTCGTTGTGGTCGGCTCTTGAGGCGAACGTGCGCAGCGTCGTGATGTTGTCGCTCAGTCGGCTGATGAAGCGGTAGAGTATGATGGTGAGCAGCAGTATGGCTCCTATGGCGAACCAGATGTAGTGCTGGTCGGCTTGTAGCGAGCGTACGAGGTCGCTCGTGTAGGGCAGGGCGGAGCGTATAATGAGCTGCTGCTTGGGAAAGTAGGTGGCAGAGTAGAAGAAGTCGCCGTGTACGGTCTCGCTATTGCGGTCGACGGTCGAACCCGCACCATGCTTCAGTGCCGATGCTATCTCTGGGCGTGTAGAGTGGTTGTTGATGTGCGAGTAGTCCTTCAGCTTGCTGTCGTAGAGCACATCGCCGTTGGCGCGTATCAATGTCACGCGTATATTCTGTATGTAGTGAGTTTCTACATAGCGGTCGAGTGCCTCCTCTGAGAAGTCGGGGAAGAGGCGCAGATATTCCTCCATGCGCGAGTTGTAGTCTTGCAGCTTCAGGTTGAGCGTGTCAATCTTGAACTGTTTCTCGCGCTCCTGCTGGAACACGATGAACGCCACGGCGAACACAAGGAACACCGAGAGGATGCTGAGGTATAGTTTTTTGCCGACAGATATTTTCATAATTAGTAATTTAGGAGGGTATGGCATCCTGCCATACCCACGCAGGTGGTTTGTAGTAGGTAGGAGGGTATGGCATCCTGCCATACCCTCCTATGCGTCGAAGTAATATCCGAATCCGAGACGTGTCACGATGCACTTCGCGAAGCGACCTATCTTCTTTCGCAGACGTGTGATGTTCACGTCCACGGTGCGGTCGAGCACCAACACGTCCTTCGGCCATACGCGGTCGATGAGTTCCTGGCGCGAGAACACGCGTCCGCGCTCGTCGAGCAGCAGGTGGAGCAGTTCGAACTCGGTCTTCGTGAACGCTATCTCCTCGCCGTCGATGGCTACGGTCTTCTTGTCGAGGTTCATCACGATGCCCTGGTAGGTGATGAGGTGCGCCTCTTCCTCCCCGTTCTCAGTGGCTGTGCGGCGCAGCACGGCACGCACGCGCACCATCACCTCGCGCAGCGAGAATGGCTTCGATATATAGTCGTCGGCACCGAGATTAAATCCCGTCACGGTGTCGTTCTCTGTGTCGCGGGCGGTGAGGAAGATGATAGGCACGCGGGCTGTCTGTGGGTCGTCCTTCAGCAGTCGGGCGAGGGCGAACCCCGACATGCCGCCCATCATCACGTCGAGCAGCAGCAGGTCGAACGATGCTATGTCGAGCGTCTGTGCCTCTTCGGCTGATGTGGCGGTCTGCACCTCGTAGCCTTCTGTTTCGAGATTGAACTTGAGGATTTCGAGCAAGTCCTGCTCGTCGTCAACAACGAGGATTTTCTGATTTTGTTTCATAACTGCTATATCTTTGTTATGCTTGCAAAGTTATATATAATTGTATTCACACGTACTACTAAACTGTTACAATTTCGTTACGCCAACAAAAAAGGCACACCGCTGGGTGTGCCTTTCATATCTTAAAACGCCTGCTTATCGCCAACGATGACGTTAGCCACGGTCTTATACATTATATATATGTCGAGCCATACGCTCCAATGCTCCAAGTACCAGATGTCGCCAGCCACGCGTCCCTCCATCTGCGAGAGGTATTTTGTCTCGCCTCTGAAGCCGTTCACCTGGCTCCAACCGGTGATGCCTGGCTTGATATAGTGGCGCACCATGTAGTTGTCGATGAGCTTCGAGTAGTCGTTGGTGTGCTTCACCATGTGCGGGCGTGGTCCCACGATACTCATCTGTCCTAACAGTACGTTGATAAACTGTGGCAGCTCGTCGATGTTTGTCTTGCGCATTATGTTGCCCCACTTCGTCTTGCGTGGGTCGTTCTTTGTGGCTTGCAGCTTGTCGGCATCCTTGTTCACCTTCATGCTGCGGAACTTCAGGCAGTAGAACTCCTTGCCGTTAAGTCCGGTGCGCTTCTGTCGGAAGAACAACGGTCCTGGCATTGTTGTCTTCGTAACGATAGCCACAACGGCGAGTATGATGGGGAAGAGCGTGCAGAGGAATGTCAGCGACACCACGACGTCGAACGTGCGCTTTATCAAGCGGTTCTCGATGAGGCTCAGTGGCTCGTTGTAGAGACTCAAGTAAGGTACGTCGCCCAGCACTTTGAGGTGCATACGATGGTGTAGATAGTTGCTGACGTTGGGCATCGAATAGAAGTGGATGAAGTGATGCTCGCAGTAGCGTATCACTTCAAGGATTTCCTCGCTGAAGCGTGAGGGCAGACAGCAGTACAATTCGTGTACGTTGCTGTGCTCCTTCAGCACCTCTGGCATATCCTGCGGTGTGCCGAGATATGTGCATAGCTCAGAGAATTTCTCGTTGGGTTGGTGGTCGAAGTAGCCCAGCACGTTGAAACCTAAGTCGTTTGGTGTGGTCATCTGGCGATACATGTTGCGCACGTTGCTGTTGCTTCCTACGAACACCACGTTGTGAGCGTGCTTCGGCATACGTCGCCATGCTGCAACAACCTGACGTGTTATGATGCGGAAGATAGAAACACCGACGAATGCAGTCATCCAAAACTCTATCATTCTGAATAACGGCATGTGTTGGAAGTCGCCGATGGCGAACATGAGAATGCAACCGATTGCACTTACGAAGAAGTTCTGCATCACACGCATGATAATCTGGTGGTTGCTCACCTTGCGATGATGCAGCACGACACCATAGTCTATTGTGCAAGCTAAATATACGATAGAGCCTACCACCATCGTTTGGCGCATTGCGTCGATGTCGGTGTCATATTTTAAAACGCAACAAAACAGCCAGTACAATAGATTGATGATGATGAGATCACCAAGCAATACTGATACCTTCAATAGTTTGTTCTCGTGTGGGCTATGTATTGTGTTACTCATTATTCTTCATTTTGGGGTTATATGAATACTAATTTATAATTACTCTTTAATTCTCTAAATATAGTCCTTGTTGTAAGTATGCGTTTGATGTGTCTTTGTTTTTTTTGTGTATGCATAACGCAAACGCTGCAAAGTTAGTCTAAATAGTTCAGATTAGTGATACAAACGGGCAGAAAAGTGTTAATTAGTGTAAAAAACGCTAAAAGACCAAAATTTCTTTCGGAAGCAACGCCTCGGGCGTGCTTCCGGAGGAAATATAGCGGATTGTATCCGCTGCGTAATTGCGCAAGATATATGGAGCTTGGCGTGCGAAACTCAATAATTTTAAGTAACTTTGCACTTCGTATTTAATTTTAAAAACAGAAACAAATGATAGTCTGCATAGCCGAGAAACCAAGCGTAGCCAAAGATATAGCCCGCATATTGGGTGCCACAACTTCCCACAACGGATACATGGAGGGCAATGGCTTCCAAGTGACGTGGACCTTCGGCCACCTCTGCACGCTGAAAGAGCCCAACGACTACACCGAGCATTGGAAGCACTGGAGTCTCTCGGCGTTGCCGATGATACCGCCGCGCTTCGGCATCAAGCTCATCGACGACGACGGCATCAAACGCCAGTTCAGTGTCATCGAGCGTCTCATGCAGGCTGCCGACTGCATCGTCAACTGTGGTGACGCCGGACAGGAGGGTGAGCTGATACAGCGTTGGGTGATGCAGAAAGCACAGGCGAAGTGCCCGGTGAAGCGTCTTTGGATATCGTCGATGACCGACGAGGCTATCCGCGAGGGCTTCAACTCGCTCAAGGACCAGAGTGAGTACCAGCCGCTGTACGTAGCCGGACTGAGCCGTGCCATCGGCGACTGGCTCTTGGGCATGAACGCTACGCGCCTCTACACGCTCAAGTACGGACAGAACCGACAGGTGCTCAGCATCGGTCGTGTGCAGACACCTACGCTCGCGCTCATCGTCAACCGCCAGAAGGAAATCGACTCGTTCGTGCCCGAGCCTTATTGGGTGCTCTCCACCATCTATCGCGACACACTCTTCACAGCTACAAAGGGCAAGTTCACGACGAAGGAGGAGGGCGAGCAGGCGTTCGCCACCATCGCCGACAAGCCATTCGAGGTGACGGGCGTATCGAAGAAGAACGGTAACGAGGCTCCTCCACGCCTCTTCGACCTCACCTCGCTGCAGGTGGAGTGCAACCGCAAGTTCTCATACAGTGCCGAGACAACGCTCAACCTCATACAGTCGCTCTACGAGCGCAAGCTCACCACCTATCCGCGTGTCGATACGCAGTTCCTGAGCGACGACATCTACCCGAAGTGTGCCGGCATACTCACCGGTATGCGCGGTTACGAGCAGTACATACAGCCGCTTGCCGGCAAGAAGTTGCCCAAGTCGAAGCGTGTCTTCGACACATCTAAGGTGACCGACCACCACGCCATCATCCCGACTGGCGTGCCTGCGTCTGCACTCAGCGACATGGAGCGCAACGTCTACGACCTCATTGCACGCCGCTTCATCGCTGTGTTCTATCCCGACTGCAAGTTCTCTACCACCACCGTGCTCGGCAAGGTGGAGGATGTGGAGTTCAAGGTGAGCGGAAAGGAGATATTAGAGCCAGGTTGGCGTACCATCTACGCTCAACAACAAACCTCAACACCTCAACACCTCAACCCCTCAACATCTCAACCCCTCAACCCACAACCGTCGTCAGACGATGACGACAAGCAGGACGAGGAGCGCACTCTGCCCACATTCGTAAAGGGCGAGAGCGGACCGCACACGCCTACGCTCACCGAGAAGTGGACCACACCGCCTAAGTACTACACCGAGGCTACGCTGCTGCGTGCCATGGAGACCGCTGGCAAGTTCGTCGACGATGAGACGCTGCGTGCTGCGCTGAAAGAGAACGGCATCGGACGACCGTCTTCGCGTGCTGGCATCATCGAGACGCTCTTCAAGCGCCACTACATACGTCGTGAGCGCAAGAACCTCATCGCCACGGCTACCGGTATCGAACTGATTGACATCATCCACGAGGAACTGCTCAAGAGTTGCGAGCTGACCGGCATATGGGAGAAGAAGCTCCGCGATATAGAGCATAAGAAGTACGAGGCTGCCGACTTCATCAACGAACTGAAGCAACAGGTGACGGAGATTGTGTACGACGTGCTGCGCGACAACAGCAACCGCCGTGTCACTATCACCACCGACGAGGACTTGAAGAAGGCAAAAAAGAAAAAGACTGCTGCGCCGAAGAAAGCCGCAGCAAAGTCTGCAGCAACGTCGTCGACTGCATCAACAAAAAAAGCTGCCGCCTCACCGCAACCCGCAACAAGCGAGCCGTCGGCTGACGACAGTATAATCGGCACCACTTGCCCCGTTTGCGGCAAGGGTACAATCATAAAAGGTAAGACGGCTTACGGCTGCAGCAACTGGAAGAACGGCTGCACCTACCGCGTCGCGTTCAAGTAGTTTAGAACTTCACCACGCGCGAACCGTCTGCAGTCTCTTCGATAGTAACCTTCGTTGCGTCCTCAGGCAACAGGTCCTCTATCAGCTCCGGCCACTCCAGAAAGCACAGCGAACCGCTGTAGAAGTAGTCCTCGTAGCCCATGTCGTACACCTCTTCGAGCTTCTTTATGCGGTAGAAGTCGAAGTGGTATATCGCGTCGCCGGTTGTGGCGGATGTGTATTCGTTCACGATGGCGAACGTCGGAGATGTGATTACATCCTCTACGCCCAAACACTCGCAGATAGCCTTTACGAAAGTAGTCTTGCCTGCGCCCATCTTGCCGTAGAAGGCGAACACCTTGCCGTCGCCCATATTCTCTACAAATGTCTTGGCAGCCTCGTTGATGTCTGCCAGAGAGTTGATTTTTATTTCCATAGTTTTTTCGTTTTTCTATTATAACAGTAAGCTGCTTGCAGCTTTTTTATTTCCTTCCCTTTAGTGTTATCAGCGGTATGAGCATCTCTTCGAGCGAGATGCCGCCGTGCTGGAACGTGTCCTTGTAGTACGACACGTAGTAGTTGTAGTTGTTGGGGTAGGCGAAGAATGTGCTGCCGGTGGCGAACATGTACGACGTACTGATGTTTGGTGCGGGCAGCTGCGCCTCCTGTGGGTTCTTGATGACGAACACTTCCTTCGATTGGCAGTTGAGGTTCTTGCCCAGCTTGTAGCGCAGGTTGGTGTTCGTGTTGCGGTCGCCGATTATCTTCACCGGCTTCGACGCACGGATACTGCCGTGGTCGGTAGTGATGATGATGCGGCAGTCGATCTGCGAGAGTGCGTTGAGCAGGTCAGCCATGACCGAATGGCGGAACCACGAGAGCGTTATCGAGCGGTAAGCCGACTCGTTGTTTGCGAGTTCGCGTACCATTTTCGACTCTGTTCTTGCGTGCGAGAGCATATCGATGAAGTTGACCACGATGACGTTTAGGTCGTTCTTCGTCAGCTCGTTGAGGCGTGCAAGTAGTTTGTCGGCACCCGTCGAGTCGTTCACTTTGTGATACGAGAACGAGTCGCGGCGGCGGTAGCGTTCTATCTGCGTGCGTATGAGCGGCTCCTCGTTGAGGTTCTTGCCCTCGTCTTCGTCCTCGTCCACCCACAGCTCGGGGAACATCTTCTCAATCTGCTCGGGCATCAAGCCCGAGAAGATGGCGTTGCGTGCGTACTGCGTAGCCGTCGGCAGGATGCTGGTGTACATGTCCTCCTCTATGTCGAACATGTTTCCAATCTCCTTCGACAGCACGCGCCACTGGTCGTAGCGGAAGTTGTCGATGACGATGAGGAACACCTTCTCGCCCTCGTTTATCGCAGGGAATACCTTGCGCTTGAAAATGTCCGGGCTCATCAGCGGGCGTTCGGTTACGCCCGGTGCCACCCACGACAAGTAGTGCTTCTTTATGAACTTGGCGAAGCCGTTGTTTGCTTCCTCCTTCTGCATCTGCAGCATCTCGGTCATGTTGCTGTCCGTAGAGCTAAGCTCCAGTTCCCAGTGTACCAGTCGGCGGTACGCATCCTTCCAGTCGTCTATCGTGTTGCAGTTCATTATCTGCATCGAGATGTCCTGGAAGTTCTGCTGATAGCCCGTCTGCGTCACCTCCGACACAATCTGCTTGCGGTGTATGTTCTTCTTCAGCGTGAGCAGAATCTGGTTGGGGTTCACAGGCTTTATCAGATAGTCGGCTATCTTCGAACCTATAGCCTGATCCATGATGTTCTCCTCCTCGCTCTTCGTCACCATTACTACGGGTGTGGCAGGCGACAGCTCCTTTATCTGTTGCAGCGTTTCGAGTCCGCTGATGCCGGGCATCATCTCGTCGAGCAGCACCAGGTCGAACTTGTGCTGCTTGCACTCTTCGATGGCATCTGTTCCGTTGCTCACGGTCACCACCTCGTATCCTTTGCTCTGAAGGAAGATGATGTGGGCGCGCAAGAGTTCAATCTCGTCGTCTACCCACAGTAAATATCCGTTGCTCATAATGCTCTTTCTTTTTTTGTTAAAAACCGTCGAGGTCGTAATACTCATCGTCGTCGTAGCTCTCCGTCTGCTTGTTGTTCTGCTTCTTGCTCGGCGTGCCTTGCTTGGGCTGAGGATCTTCGCCGAAGTAGAAGTCATCCTCCAACTGCTTGGGTTCTTCCTTTACTATCGGCTTGGGCTCTTTCTTAACCTCCGGCTTCGGTTCCTCTACAGCAGTCGTTGCAGACTCCTCCTTGACCTCTGGCTTCGGTTCCTCAACAACAGTCGTTGCAGACTCCTCCTCGACCTCCGGCTTCGGTTCCTCTACAACAGTCGTTGCAGACTCCTCCTTGACCTCCGGCTTCGGTTCCTCCTTAACCACAGTTTCGGTAGCAGACTCCTGAGGTTGTTCGTCCTCGATGTTCACCACGCCACCCTCAGTCGACGGCTCTTCCGTAGGTTGAGGCTCTTCGTCGAAGAATGTGTTCGTAGTGTTCTGGTTGTTCGCAGGCTCCTCCTCGAAGTCGTCGCGCTGCTTTGTCGTAGACTGTTCGTCTGGCTCAACGACTGGTTCTTCCGGAATGTCGAGCAGATCCTCCGTTGCTATCTTAAGCGGAGCGAAGTTCTTCTCGTAGAACTCGGCGTAGTCGGCGTAGCTGAACTGCTTGCCGAGCAGCGGCAGGTTCACGTCGCTGATTACTATCTGTCGACTCTTGCCCACGAGCTTCATCAGCTGCTTCTGCTTCTGCAGCTGGCGTGCGTACTGCAGTGCCTCGTCGTAGTTGCGGAAACCCTTCACGAGCATACGGTTTAGTCCGTCCACCTGCTCCACCTCTATGTCGAAGTTGCGCACCATGAACGATGTGAAGTTGTAGCGAGCCAGCTCGAATAGCATACGATTGGCATCTATCGAGTCGGGTTGGTACGCAATCATGTATATGAACGCAGCGTTGCGGTCGTTAGAGAACTCGCGCACCGCCGTCGAGTCGCTTTCGTTGAGCACCTGCGAGCGTCGCTCCCAGATGTTCTCGAGGTCGAACTTGCCGCCTTGCAGCTGTCGTCCCTCGTTCACGCCCTTCACTATCATGCCTGCCATTACGGCTATAGGGCTTTGCGGATACTTCTTCACCACCGTGTTCAGGTCGTCGATGCAGCCCTCGTAGTCGCCGTCGTTCAGCTTGCCCAGACCACCGATGAAGAGGAACTTGTCGCGGTTGGCACCCAACGGGAACCGCTGTTCAGACACGCCGACATTGCCGCGCACCTCCTTGTAGCGCGCCGCCTTGAACGCATCGTATGTAGCGGCGTACAGCGAGTCTTCGAGGTGCACGCCGAGACGCGCGTTCTCCACGAAGTTGGGGTCGGTGAGCAGTGTTGTCCACTCGCTCTCGGGGTACTCCTGCTTGAGTCGTGCCACGTACGAGTCGGCGGTCTGTCGGTCGCCCTTGCGCATATATAATAGGTAGAGGTGATAGTAAGCCTCCGCCTTCTTCTCAAAGTTGGGATAGTCGCCGCCGATGAGTCGCATGAACTGCTTCTCGCTTCGCGGTAGGTTGTCGAGCTTGTCCTTGAAGATGACGCCCGAGTTGTAGAGTCCTTCGGCGATGATGCCGTTGCTCGCAGCCACCTGCTCCTCCGTGAACGGTATCTGCGCCATGTAGTACTCGCGTTTGTGTGGGTCGTTCTGTGCGCTGTCAGCGATGAGTGCGAGCGAGTCGGCTATTGCTTCCGCCTGCGCTATGGAGTCCTGCTGCTCCTCGGTGAGTTCCGGCTCGTCGGTCTGGAACGCCACCACCGTCTTGTTCACGCGCTGCCAGTCGTCCACATTCTCGCGCTTGCCCCATTGCTTCTGGAACGCTGCCTTACCCTGGCTCACCGCCATCTGGTTGTAGAAGTACCACTGCGCGTTGCGCTGGTTCTGCTGGTTCTGCATCGTCGTGTTGTTGCCGAACTGGTTGTTCTGTGCCATGTCGTTGCCGCCGTTCGTCTGGTTCTGCGCGTCCTGCTCTGCCTGCAGTCGGCGTTCCTCCTTCTCCTTCTTCTTCAGAGCCTCGATGGTGCGGTCGATGGCAGCGTTGCGGTCGCTCTCGCTCATCTTGGCGAGCGACTGCAGTGAGTCCTGCAGGTGTATAGCGTCGGTGTACGGCACGAGGTCGTCCAAAATCTTCGAGCGGTTCGACAACTCCTCGTAGTCCTTGCGCTCTTTGTCGAGCATACCGATGGCTTGACCGTAGCAGCGTTGCGCGTCGTTGTAGCGCTCCTTGTCCCAGTAGATGTCGCCGAGCTTCAGCAGCAGCACGCCCTTCTCTATGCCCGAGCGCGTGGCTTTAGCCGCTCCGCGCTCGTAGGCGTTGATGGCTTGTGCGGTGTCGCTCTGTGCGAGGTATATGTTGCCGATGGCGTAGTACACCTGGTCGAGATATTCCTTGTTCTTGTCCGAGCGTGCCATACGCTTCAGCCTGCCAATCATCTTCTTCGATTGTCCTACTGACATCACCTCCGTCATGCAGATGCGTGCGTTGAACTCCAGCTCGTAGGGTGGGTTGAGCTTCGTCACGTGCTTGAACGCCTTCATCGCCTCCACGTTGTTGCCCAACGCTGCCTGCATCTGTCCCATGAGGAACCACTCGCGTGCGCGCTGCTTGCGTCGCATCTCGTGCTTTATCACGTTGCGCAGGTGGGGTATAGCTTTCTCGTATTCGCCCGTGTGTATGTAGTAGTCGGCGTAGGTGTAGTCCCACTCCTTGCGTGCCGACCAGTGGATGGAGTCGCGCTGCATATTGCGTATCACGTCCTCGGCATCGTAGAGCCAACCCTCCTCGATGTAGCACTTGGCGAGCCATGCTCTCGACTTGGCGTAGATGGCTGGCTGCGTCTTGTACAGTCGGCTCATGTAGTTGAACGTGGCAGCTGCCTCGTCGAACGCTCCCTTGTAGAACTGCGAGCGTCCCATGAGCAACCACGCCTTCCAAAGGAACGGGTTGTACTCGCGGCGCGAGAGCCACTCCAAGTCCTTCGCTGTCTTCTTGCGCTGCTTTGTCCACTGCGGTCGGCGCTTTATGCTGTGCAGCTTGATGGTCTTCTGACACTTCTCGATGGCGCGGTCGTAGTTCGACTTGCCTATCTCTCGGCTGTTCTTGTTGCTCACGGTGTAGAGCGGAATAAGCTCGGTGAAGTTGTCCTTGTTGCCTTCCTCCTTCTCCAGCGAGGCATCGATATACGCCAACGAGCCGTTATAATAAGTGTTATAACGCGCCTTGAACGAGTGCCACCAGCGTGTGCGCGCGGTGTTTTTCTGCGTAGAGCATCCTGTCGCAACCACCAATACAGCTGCGAGAAGGATGGGTACAATATGTCTTGTCTTAAATAGTTTCACGTATAAATAACTCTGTTTGTGGCGTTTTATTGCCTTAACCCTCCCTGAGCATGAATGTTTCGTCCTTTATCTGGTCGGGCAGGTTGATACCGCGCAGTGTCAGACTGCGGCACCAGTCGGCTATCTCCTCGTGGCGCATGGTGTAGAGCACCTCGCTGAACTGCTCCACCTCCTCGTCGGTGTAGCTGTCTGACGGGCGTCCGCTGAACGCGTCGAGCTCCTCGTCGTCGTAGTAGACGATGTCCTTCGTGGCGGCTTCCATCATGCAGTCCTGCTCGCACTTGTCGTTAGTGCCGTTGCATGTGGCGCATGTCTCCACCACGGTTATCTTCTCCTCGCCGTCGTGCTTGCTCAGCTTGGCGATCAGTGCGGCAATGATGCCGAGCACAATTATCGAAATCACTAATATTATCATATTCTCTTCAAAGTTTTATTAGGTGTCCTCCCACGGATTCCTCCTTAGGAGGGTATGGCATCTTGCCATACCCACGCCACCTGCTATGGGATATTCTCCCACAGAATACGCCGAATTCACAGAACCTCCTGCTGAGATGTCCTCCCACGGATTTCTCCTTAGGAGGGTATGGCATCTTGCCATACCCACGCCGCTTGCCATGGGATATTCTCCCACGGAATACGCCGAATTCACAGAACCTCCTACTGAGATGTCCTCCCACGGATTTCACAGATTTACACAGATACTTAGGGTGCGCTGTTCTCCCACAGAATTCACAGAATTCACAGAATTTGGCAGCGTGGGTATGGCAGGGATGCCATACCCTCCTATATCTGTGAACATCCGTGCTAATCTGTGGGAGGCTCTTCTTTGCAAGAGGTTCTGTGAGTTCCGTGCGTTCTGTGGGAATCTCTTTCCTCCCACAGAATTCACAGAATTCACAGAATTTGGCAGCGTGGGTATGGCAGGAATGCCATACCCTCCTACATCTGTGGGAGGCTCTTCTCTGTAAGAGGTTCTGTGTATTCGGTGTATTCCGTGGGAGCTTCTTCACCGCTTGTTCGGTTGGTGCAGCAGAGACTGCTGCACCCCCTGGCGGAATCCACAGAAATAGTGTGCAAATCTCACCCTTTCACCTCAAACCCAGCCTTCTGCATGTCCTCCCAGTACTGTGGGTACGACTTCGTAACCACCTGCGGCTCGTTTATGCGCAGCCCGGGGAACACGATGGCAGCCGGTGCGAACGCCATCGCCATGCGGTGGTCGTCGTAGGTGTCGATAGGCTCTAATGTCGGCTCGCAGCGCGTGCCGTCCCAGACGAGCGTGTCGCCGTTCTCGTCGCGCAGCACATAACCTAACTTACGTAGCTCGCGCTTCAGTGCCTCGATGCGGTCGGTCTCCTTGATGCGCAGCGTAGCCAACCCCGTGAAGCGGAACGGTATGCCGCGCAGCGCGCACGTCACCACCACCGGCTGCGCCAGGTCGGGCACACTGCTGAAGTCGTAGTCGAGGCGTGGCAGCATACACGGGTGACTCTTTATGCTCACCGTCGGGAAACGCTCGCCCTCCACCTCGCTGAACTTCGTCTTCACGCCCAAGAGCGAGAAGATATACTTCACGATGGAGTCGCCCTGACGCGACGCGTCCATGAGGCCCTTGAAGCGCACCTCCGACTCGTCGTTCCCCTGCAGTGCCAGCATCTCGTACCAGTAAGCCGCCGCACTCCAGTCGCTCTCTATCGTGTACTCGCGACTCGCGTACGGCTTCGCGTTCACCGTGATGGTGTCCGCGTCGCTCCAGTCGGCATCAGCCCCATACTCGCGCATCATCCAAAGCGTGAGGTCGATATACGGGCGCGAGATGGTACCATCCGTGATGCGCAGTTGCAGTCCGTTCTTCAGCGTCGGCGCAATCATCAGCAGTGCCGAGATATACTGCGAGCTGATGTTGCCCGCCACCTCGATGTATCCGCCCTCCAGCATGCGCCCCTTGATGCGCAGCGGTGGATAGCCCTCCTCGCCCAAGTATTCGATGTCGGCACCCAGGTATCGCAGTGCGTTTACGAGGATGCCTATCGGGCGTTGCTTCATGCGGTCGGTGCCCGTGAGCACGTGTTCGCCCGGCGTGGCAGCGAGGTAAGCCGTGAGGAAGCGCATCGCCGTGCCCGCCCCCTTGATGTCTATCTCGTACGGGCGGCGTTGCATCGCGTCGATAATCACCTCCGTGTCGTCGCACACCGAGAGGTTCTGCGGCAGTATGTCGCCGCACGACAGCGCATGAATGATGAGCGCGCGGTTGCTGATGCTCTTCGATGCCGGCAGAGCGATTGTAGCGTTAATTGTCTGGGGTGCAGTTATGGTGTATTGCATGATGCGGTTTTGTTTTTACTCTCAATGTTCAGAGTTTGTTTTCTCTATTATGCAAAGTTACTAAAACTATTCCAAACTATTGCGTAATGCGTTGAAAAGTAAAAAAGTAAAAGAGTAAAAAAGTAGGAGGTATGGGCATCTTGCCCATACCACGCAGCTACTTTCAGTTCCTGCCGTAGTCATTCAGTAGGGGGTGCAGCAGTCTCTGCTGCACCAACCAAGCTGCGGTGTTCTCCCACAGAACGCACGGAACGCACGGAACCTTCTGGCAGAGAAGAGCCTCCCACAGATGAGCACGGATGTTCACAGATTAGGAGGGTATGGCATCCCTGCCATACCCACGCTGCCAAATTCTGTGTATTCTGTGGGAGAACAGCGCACCTAACTATCTGTGTCGATCCGTGGCATCCGTGGGAGAAAAGATGTTCCCACAGAACGCACGCACGGAACCTTCTGGTAGAGAAGAGACTCCCACAGATGAGCACGGATGTTCACAGATTAGGTGGGTATGGCATCCTTGCCATACCCACGCTGCCAAATTCTGTGTATTCTGTGAATTCTGTGGGAGAACAGCGCACCATAACAATCTGTGTTCATCCGTACCATCCGTGGGAGTCCTTTCTCTGCAAGAAGGTTCTGTGCGTTCCGTGCATTCTGTGGGAGGAGTAGCAGTTGTTTGGTGCAGCAGAGACTGCTGCACCCCCTGGTGGTGTATCCGTGCCATTTGTGGGAGGTTCTCTCAGCAATCGGCTTCCGTGTCTTCGGCGTGTTCTGTGGAAGGTCAACGCTCATCAAATTTGTTGTAAAAAACTTTGCGCAACCCCGTAACTTGCAATGCAAATATTGTTCAAGCACCCTCGACCTGAACACCCATTCTGGAGAAAAAAGCATAGTAGACAGCACCTTTTCGCCCTCGCTGTTCGCCTTGAAAACCACAAAAATGTAGTTTTTCGGTGTGCAAGTGCCACTTTTGCCCACCCAAAATGCCACTCTCGTCGGGTGCAAGTGCCATTTTCATCCACCCTAAGTGCCACTTCTACCCAGTACTCGTGCTGAGAGTACTGGAGTTTAGCAGCGCGAGTACTGGAGTTTAGCAGCGCGAGTACTCAGTGTAAGTGCCACAATAGCACTTGTTTTTATGAAATAACGCCACAATAGATTAAATATCAGTACGTTGCATTTCTTGTCCTTTCAACCCCTCCAAAACTCGCGAAAAATGCACCCACAATTTGTTTTCTGATTTTCTGCGCACTCTTGAGCGGTCAAACCTACAAATATCGTGTCAGGGCAAAAGGTGTGCCACGCACGCGAGAGGGAAGTAAACGAGCAGAGCACGCCAATTGTGTACAACACTTTTTATCAAAATTTATAATCAATATAAAGTTTGGCAGACTTAGAAACTAAAGATGTCCGTATTAGATCTAAACACTCAATATTCAAGTTTACTATAATCCTTACATTATATACATTATGGATACCATTTCTATTGAAAGAAATTTTGCAAGTTGAAAAATAAGTTGTAATTTTGCTATTGACTACAAATGTATAAATAGTTGTATAAATTTTAGTTTATTGCAAGAATTTTGTAAACCTAAATATTTTAACAATACAAGTCATGTACCCCTATTAATAATATGTTACTATCGTGCAAAGTGGACAAGTCACTTGATACTAATGTGTATCACTAATATTTAAGGGCAGTCACAACTAACTTCACAGCGATGGGATAATTAGTAAAATGTAACAACAATGGCAAAGAAAGGAACACGAAACATCCCACCATTTACCTTCATTGACCTCTTTGCAGGACTTGGAGGTTTTAATCAAGCCTTAAGCACGCTTGGAGGACGCTGTGTATTTGCTTCTGAAAAGAAGGAAGATTTACAACGCCTTTATCGTCTCAATTTTCCAAATGTTGTGGTTAAAGGTGATATTGAAAATGTAGACATTGAAAATGATATTCCTGCACACGATGTTTTATGTGCAGGATTTCCTTGTCAGCCGTTTAGTCAAGCAGGCAATCAAGAGGGATTTAATGATACTCAAGGACGTGGAAACATGTTTGATTTTATTATTAAAATCATAAACTTTCATCGTCCTAGATATGTTTTCTTGGAAAATGTTGCAAATCTTCAGACGCATGACAAAGGAAACACTTGGAAAATCATTAAAGAGAAGTTGGAAACGGAACACTATGTCGTTCACAATAGAATTCTTTCTCCTCATGAGTTCGGCTTTCCTCAACACAGAAAACGTATATATATAATTGCAATACGTGAAGATTTAGAGGTTACTGATTATGAGTTTCCTAAACCAACTAATGCTATATGTGATATTCATACAATAATAGACGAAGGAGACACCAACATACAAATGATAAAACAAGAAACTCGTTTTCAACTTGATGTTTGGGAAGAGTTTTTGCAAAATGTTGCTAAAAGTGGCCATACATTAGGTGGGTTTCCAATCTGGACAATGGAGTTTGGCGCTACATACGATTATGAAGGCAAGAAGCCATCACTTCAATCTGTAGAACAACTTAATGGCAAAAGAGGTAAATTTGGTAAAATCATAGACGGTTCAACTGTAGAGGAATGTCTTTCACAATTACCAGTTTATGCCCAACCAAGAAAAAGAGAAAAAGAAGACGAAACAGAGTTTCCCGATTGGAAGAAAAAATACATTCTCAAGAATCGCATTTTTTACGAACAAAACAAATCATGGCTAAAACCATGGCTTAGTAAAATAAAAGATTGGGAAAATAGTCATATTAAGTTTGAATGGAATTGTGGCAAAGACGTTGAATATACATTGAAGGATAAATTGATTCAGTTCCGAGCATCGGGCATAAGAGTCAAATTAGCAACATTTGCCCCTTCTCTAAATTTGGTCGGTACGCAAATTCCTATACTTCCTTGGATTAAAGGCGTTCCACGCAAAGGCTCAAAAGATGCAACACAAGGTAGATATTTGAGTATAAAGGAAGCTGCAGCGTTACAAGGAATGGAAAATCTGCACTTTGATTCACAAGATTTCAAATTGTCGAACACTAGAATTTATGAGGCATTAGGAAATGCTGTAAACGTACAAATTGTTAGATTAATAGCTGAAAAATTTCTAACTCATGAGTGAAAATAGAAAATCCACTAGTATAGCGCTTAATGCAAGCGTGTATGAAACATATAAGACTCGCCCCAATACTATATCCCATGCATTAGGTGAGTTTGTAGATAATGCAATAGCATCGTATCTTAGAAATAAAGATCGTCTTATAGAGAATGATTCTACATACAAATTACGAATTGATATTGAAATTGAGTGGGAAGATAAAAAAACTTCTAGAATTACAATAAAAGACAATGCTGCTGGTATTGCAGAATATGCATATCAAACAGCATTTGAACCTGCGCATAAGCCAGAATTTGATCAGGGTTTGAACGAATTTGGTATGGGTATGAAAGATGCTGCATTATGGCTAGGAAATAGATGGAGAGTTGTTTCTACTGCTTTAGGAGAAAGTGTGGAACGTGAATTATGTTTTGATTTAAAAGAAGTTGCAGAACGCAACCTAAAAACGTTACCTTATGATGAAAGAGTTGCTGATTCTAGGAAACATGGTACTACGTTCGAAATAACAAATCCTACTCATAACGCACCCACGCAAGCTAGGTTGCAAATGATTCAAGATAATATATCAGGCATCTACAGGGAATTTCTGCGTAAAAATGAGGTTGATATTTATATTAATGGTGACAAACTCCAGTTTGAAGAATATGAAGTTTTGAATGCGCCATATTATGCAGAACCTAATGGAGAACCGCAAGAGTGGAAAGTGGAATTTGACACAGGGCTTATTATGGGTAGATACCGTATCTATGGCTTTGTTGGGCTATTGGAACAAATGAGCAAACGCCAACGTGGTATCGTACTTCTTCGCAGAGGACGAGTCATTCGAGGTGAAGATGAAAACTGTTGTTACGAACCTAAAGAAATTGTGAGTGCTACTTCTAGTAGTCCGCGTGCAAAACGTATTTTTGGAGAAATGTTTCTTGAAGGTTTTGATGTTTCAACCGATAAAAGTGAAATCATGAATATGGAACTCCTTAATTCCATCATGCCCCAAGTAAGAAAGTTGCTCAAAGTAGGTGAGTATGACTTACTTTTGCCGGGAGATAACTATCGTAAAAAAGATACAGAAAGAGATGTTAAGGCTCTCATTGGCAAACACAAACGAAATAAAAAGCCAATTGTTATTGATACAAAAGAAAGAACTATAAAAAAAACAGAGGTTGAAACAAAGCCAATAACAGATGATGAGATAACTGAAGCATACACAATCAATGATGAAACTTATACTCTTGTTGTTAAATTTGTGAATGAAGGTGATGATTTATTTTGGCTTGACACATCACAAGAAGAAGACAAAATAATTAAATGTATGGTGAATTGCAACCATAAATTCTTCGAACTCTTTCCTCTTAAAAAATCTGGAAGGAGTTCTGTTTCCCTACTTAAGGCGTTAGCCGTTGCAAAGTACTGCCACCAATCTGATGAAGTGGACGACATGGTAGAAAATTTTAATGAAATATTGAATAAATTATAGTTTATGAGTAACATTACTATTACCCAAAATAAGCCAAAACAGAAGCAATTGCAGATTGTCAATCAGGCAGGAAATCTATTTGAATCTTTTGCGGCTTATAAGGGTATGAAAGATGAAGAACTTGCAAATCTTCGTTGTGAAACTGCTCACATACTCAGTTTTTGCAATAAACATGATAATGTAAAAGCTAAATCGGTAACGCATTTGGCTTTCGGTTATGTGCAAAGTGGTAAAACCATGTCTTTTACAGCTCTTACTGCAATGGCTAGAGATAATGGTTATAGGTTGATTTTCTATCTTGCTGGTATTGCGAATAATTTGTATGAACAAACCTACAAGCGTCTGCGTGAAGATCTGTTTGATAGAGACAGCCATCATTATCGTATGATTAAGGAGGATGCTCAAATGGCAAAGAATGTCAAAAATGCAATGTCTTTGAGTAAGAAACCTATAATGTTGATACCAATCTTAAAGCATCATGGACACCTTAAAAAACTGGCTAAAGTTTGTGAGTCTGAGACCTTTAAAGAAGCAATGAAGGGTGAAACTGTTATCATAATTGACGATGAGGCAGACCAGGCTTCTTTGAATAATTATGGCTATCAAAATAGTAAGACTGGCGAGTTTAAAATGTCTAGCACCTATGAGGCTATTATGAAATTACGTCTCGCTCTTCCTGGACATTCGTATGTTCAATACACAGCAACACCTCAAGCTCAAATATTAATTAGTATTGATGACATTCTCTCCCCAAAATCCCATACTGTTTTATCTCCAGGATCTAAATATACAGGCGGAAAACTCTTTTTCAAGAATGAACCCAAAGGTATCGTCGATGGATCACTTATAAAAATTATTCCTGATGAAGAAGTTTATAATGTACGCCATAATGACTTGGAGAAGATGCCCAAAAGTCTTCATGAAGCTCTGTGGTTTCATGTTATGACAACGGCTATTATTGTACATTTCCGTGAAGATGAAAAGATAAAGTATCTTTCTATGATGGTTCATCCTGACCAACCTGTCAAGTCAAGTAAAAAATTTCTTGATTGGGTTGAGGATGATCTAACTAGAAATGCAAAGATTTTGCAAAAGCCAGATGGTCAAGATGCTAAAAGACGATTTATAAAAGAATTAAAAGAAGACATTTATCCGGAAGTCGTTAAGTACATGAACGATAAAGAGAAACCTACATTTGAGGAAATTCTTCCATTCATGAGCGATGCTATTAATGACCGTCAGATGCATTATGTAAATAGCAAGAAGGATGGTGAGAAGGAAATTGATTGGAGTCTTGGTTCTATGCACATTCTGTTTGGTGCCCAGTTGCTTAATAGAGGTTTTACAATAAACAACCTTGCCACCACTTACATGCCTCGCCATACGGTAGGAGTTGCCACGGCAGATACTATTGAACAACGTTGTAGATTCTTTGGCTATAAGATGCATTATATCAAATCTTGTCGTGTGTATCTACCACGTCCTTCTGTTCAGAATTATATTGACTATGTTGACAATGAAGAGGAATTACGAACAATATTAAAAAGTTCAGAAACGCTAAAGGATGCGGGACATGCCCTCATGTCTTCACCTAATCTGAAGCAATGTAGAAAGAATATATTGCCATCTAACCTTGTAAAAACTACAATGGAAGGAAACTGTAAAATGGAAGCGTTTGACAATCCAGATGTGATAGAAAATAACAATTCTATAGTTAAGTTATTCATTCAAAAATTAGAAAAAGAAAGAATTTCCGTATACTCTATCCTAACACGACCAAACAGCGTGAACATCGCGTATGCAGTATTACCATAGATGAAGCAGTAGATTTTCTACTTGATTTTCAGTTTGCAAATGTAGCAGAAGCGGTACGTAGGGACAACACTGTTAGATATATCAAATATCTTGCAGCTTGGCCAGGATGTAAAATTGATCATGTCGATTTTATGCAGATGGCCTATGATGGTAAGCCTATGCATCGTGCATTTAATCCACAGAAATCTAAAATTAAATCAACTTTTTATACTGGTGCAGATAAAGATGCAACGGTGTATCCTGGTGATCAAAATGTCGAAATGTCTGAAGATACTATAACAATTCAGTTGTATAACTTTGAGTTGTCACCTTGCTATCCTAACCGACCAACAGCATATACGATATCTATCAATTATCCAGATAAGTTGAGTACAGCCTATTGCACCAACAACCAGGAGGTTATGGATGTTGATGTATTATTTAATGAAGTTGAAGAAGAGTATGAAAATAACGCCTGAAACATTATATGAGCAGTTCAAAGAACTTGCTCTACCTGTAAATGATGCAACCAATGTTGTGTCTGTTGAGGATTCATGCCATAAACTTGGCAAGACAAAAGATGGTTACCCTGAATTTTATGTGTGTTCAGATGGAAGGGAAGGGCATCCCCAAAGTACACTTTTGGAGTATCTTGATATTTATTACGACTCTCTATGTACTATACGTGAAAATGGAATGACTAAACAACAGGCATGTTGTGTACTATCGTTAAGGTGTACAGGTGAATCTCTTCATCTGTATTTCATAACTATTGTACTTAGAATTTTGGATATTCTTCCTGCTGTACCAACAAGTAGAAGGCTTGCAATAGAATTTGATTCGCTTATCAGCATTTTCTCACCTTGTCACAAGTGCAATGAAGAAAAGATTAAAGGTCTATGGGGTGAATTGCTGGTAATAGAACAAAGTAAAGAACCTGAAATGCTCATTGATGCATGGCATAGAAATTCGAATGATAAGTTCGATTTCACTTTAGGCAAAGATAAAATTGAAGTGAAAAGTACAGCAAGTGACGATCGAAAACATTCATTTTCGATAGGACAACTTGATCCATCCAAAAATTCTAATCTTATCATAGCTTCTATTTTTGTTCGTCCTTCTGCTTTATCAGAATCAGGATTGAGCATAAAGAATTTGTATGACAAAATTCAAATAAAAATTAGCTCGTCAATTTCAAGGTTGAAATTATTAAAAGGCATTACTAGTATCATTGGCATTGAATCTGACGCTTTCTTTTCATTGGGTTTTGATTATATAACGGCGTGTGATTCATTGCAATACTATGATTCATGCAAAGTTCCACACATTGATTCTAGCATAATACCTTTAGGTGTAAGTGATGTTTCCTTTAAATCTGATTTAAAAGGAGTTGAATGTCTGAATTGTAATTCTATATTAGTAAATAATAGCTCTCTATACAAAAAACTTTTCTAAATGTCACGTTTAGGTAGCAAGAAAATAATTTCAATGCTGAGAGACTGTTTAGAGCAATCCTCATGTCGCTTTAGTATTGAAGGAACTGAAAATCCAATACTGTTGTTAATAGAAGACCGTGTTTTCACAGTCTTCCTTAAGCCTATTGGTGATGTCTGTTATGACAATACCAATGAATCTACAAGAGTACAGTTGCCTAGGCGTCCATACTTTGATAAAATAAAAGCTTCTAAACGTCCTTTCCTTTTAATGGGATTTGATTTAGATAACAATGTGTTTACTATATGGAATCCGATAAGCACCAAAAAACGTTTAAATATTAAAAAGAATAGTTCATTTTATTGCAGACTATGTTTTCAACGTAAAGCCAACGAACTTAAAACTCCGATACGTTGCAATCTTACTAATGGGGATTTTGTCTGGGTTTTACCGATGAATTTACTTGCTGAATTTTTAATGTACATAGAAGACTTTTTCCCACAAGTTAGATCTGATGAGTATAGTAATTCTCAACATAATTATGATGTTACCAAAGAATACGAAGAACTCATAACAGAAGATGCCAATGACATAATTGATGAAAACGGAAAGATAATTGCAATAAAAAACCCTGTCATTTTAAATGAACTTAAAATTGCTCGTAAAAGTGGAAAGCCGTTTGCTGAGTATGATGTATTGTATGAGCATTATTCAGAAATAGCATCAAATATGGATTTGGCAGAATGGACATTGTTGCTGAAAACTTGTTTGTTGGAAGAAAATTATTAACTTTGCATACGTATCACTAATAACGAGTGCTTGCTTGAATAAGGCGGGCACTGCAAACAATAGATGTTATGGCATACTCCAAAATTAAAGAAATAGAAACTCATCACTACTCATTCACCGAGTATCTTCGGAGACGGATGGGGTGATAAGATTATCTATATGGAGGATGTGACAACCCCGGTTAAGTAAAGGATATAGTTGAGGTTGCAGATCTTCTAAGGAAGGATAATATTGATTGGCAACAAGATAATGAAATAGAAAAAGAATATGACGAAGAAGGAATCTCTTCAACTGTTTGAAGAAAAGAAGGTGCGCACCGTATGGGACGACAAGGAGGAAAAATGGTATTTCTCCATTGTGGATGTGTGCGGTGTGCTGACGGAACAGCCAGATACTGAACATGCACGAAACTACTGGAAAGTGTTGAAACACAGGCTTGTAAAGGAAGGTAATCAAACGGTTACGAATTGTAACCGTTTGAAGCTTCGTGCCTCAGACGGCAAATTGCGCATGACTGACGTTGCCGACACTGAGCAACTCTTCCGCATTATCCAGTCGATTCCTTCACCAAAAGCCAGTGATTATCTGCCTAATGTAGAGGATAAAAATGAATAATAGTGGACAAGGCAACATCGCTGATACGCTTGCTCCGACTGGTAGATAAACGCGAAGGCTGGAAGATAACAAAGGTATCTTCCAGCCTTCGCTGTATTTGAGTTTCAATGAGTTGCGGAGGAAAAAGGCGGAAAAATGGTAGATGGAAGATAAAAACGCAAAAGTACTTTATATAAACCGTTTACCATTAAATGCTTTCTAAGGCTGCGTGGTATGGGCAAGATGCCCATACCTCCTACTTTTTTACTTTTATTTTTCTTCCTCGAAGTCGACATATTCGCCCTCGTCCTTCGCAAAAATCTTGCGGTTGGCTTGGCGTGGTGAGCGTTCGTCGTAGAGTTCTTCTTCCACGACTACGCCGTCGTCGTACTCAGCGCTGCGACGCTTGGTGCTGCCCGCAGCAGAGTTTTGCTGCTGGCGACGGTTGGTGCGGTTGGCGTTGGTGCTGCCGTTGCGGAACTGCTTCGTCATGCGCTTTACGCGCAGATAGATGAAGCTGACGATGCCGATGAGGAATATGGCTACCATCAGCACCATGATAAATATACTTTTCAGAAATAGTCCGATGAATGTCATAGGAATGGTTTGTTTGGTGCTACAATCCGTTTCCACTCTCTTGTTGTCTACTTCTCGATGTCGACCGTGGTGTGGGTGCGACTCACGATGTCGGCTACTACGGAGGTGAGGAAGTAGAGGGTGATAACTATCCACATGCCACCGATGATGCCGAAGAGGGCGATGACTACGCCGGAGAGGGCGATGAACGAGTAGCGAAGCTCGTTGCCACGCCAGCCCCACTGCTTGAACTTAAGGGCGAACATGGGTAGCTCGCTGACGAGCAGGAGGCTTGTGAGCACTACGAGCAGCAGTATCGCGGGAATCATCCATGCTGACGACTCGATGAGTGTGGGCTGCGATACGAGCAGCGAGCCCCAGAAGAGGGCGTTGGCTGGTGTGGGCATTCCGATGAATGAGGTGGTCTGGCGTGTGTCGAGGTTGAACTTTGCGAGGCGAAGGGCTGAGAATGCTGCGATGAGGAAGGCGCAGTAGGGGATGTACGGCTCTACGCTGGCGAGCACTGTGGGGTATTCCATCACGCTCAACTGTGCGAAGACGATTGCCGAGGGGGCTACGCCGAATGTCACGTCGTCGGCAAGCGAGTCGAGCTCTTTGCCGATGGGTGATGATACTCCGAAGAGGCGGGCACTCATACCGTCGAAGAAGTCGAACACGGCACCGATAATAATCCATATCAGTGCACAGCGTGCGTCGCCTCCGAGTGCCATTACGGTTGCGATGCAACCCGAAACGAGGTTGCCGCATGTAAGGGTGTTGGGTATGTTGCGTGTTATGAAGTTAGCCATTACTTTATTTCAGTTTTGCTATTATTGTTCCGTTGCCAGTGGTCAGCTGTCCCATCTTGACGCAGATTTCGGTGCCGAGGGGCAGGTAGACATCGACGCGTGAGCCGAACTTGATGAAGCCGAGGTGTTCGTCGATGTAGCAGTCTTCGCCTTGCTTGGCGTAGGTGACGATGCGACGTGCTACTGCGCCTGCTATCTGGCGGCAGAGGATGTCGGTGCCTTCGGGGGTGGTGATGACTACGTCGGCGTGCTCGTTCTCCTCGCTCGCCTTTGGCAGCCATGCCTTGTGGAAGTTGCCGTCGTGGTGGGCTACGGTCTTCACTTTGCCGTCAACGGGGAACCAGTTGGCGTGTACGTTGAAGAGGCTCATGAAGATGCTCACCATGATGCGACGCTCGTGGAAGTAGACATCCTCGTCGACTTCCTCGATTACTACTACGCGACCATCGGCTGGAGCTACGACCAAGCCCGTTGTGTCTTCTTCGGGGAAGAAGCGTATGGGGCAGCGGAAGAAGTTGATGACGATGCAGTAGACGATGCCCATGATTGCCGTGAAGCACCAGAACGGCACCTTGCTGTCTATGAAACGCCAAAGCAGCAACGCGATTGCTGCGATAACGATGAAGCCATAAACGAGTGTGTCGGTTCCTTCGCGGTGAAGGCGTATTTTCTTTAGTTTCTTTATCTTTTTGATCATTGTTTGGTTCGGTATGTGTAAATTAGTTGTTGATAATCGGTTGTCGTAAAAATCGTATGCACGTACGCAGCCATTGTACGGGTACATATATTCTGTGCAAAGTTACCGCTTTTTTATGGAAGTGACAAACTTTTTGTTGCTTTTATGGAAAACAAAGACGCCGAAACAACCCGGCGTGTCATGCTGACGGGTTGTTTCGGCGTTTATCTATAAGGGGGTGCAGTTGTCTCAACTGCACCAATTTGCCAATTAGTTGCATTCTACATGGTTGGTGCACTTGAGACAAGTGCACCCCCTGAGATTACAGGAGTTCGTCGAACTTCTTGCGAAGATCGCCTTCTGTGATGGCACCTACATGCTTGCCAACGAGCTCGCCGCCCTTGAAGAAGAGCAGTGTCGGGATGTTGCGTACACGGTACTCAGCTGCTACGTCGTCGTTCTCCTCTACGTCGCACTTGCCTACAACGATCTTGCCGTCGTACTCCTCTGCGAGCTTAGAAACGATAGGAGCGATCATGCGGCACGGGCCGCACCATGTAGCCCAAAGGTCTACTACCAATGGCAGTTCGCCAGTTCTGTACTGTTCGATGTTCTCTGTTGTGATTGTTACTTCCATAGTTGTATTCGTTTATTTGTTAGTGATTATTCTTTATTTAATGACAATGCAAAGACAATGCGATGCAAATGCAAAGATAATGATTAAATATCAAAATCTGTGCCAATGTGCTTATTTGTTGGTGCACTTGAGACAAGTGCACCCCCTGTCAGTTGATGCCATAGCGCACGCCTTGTTCTGCCATTTCGTCGAGCGAGGTGAGCAGTTTCTTGTTCACGTCGACTGTGATGTTACGGCTGTAGAGCTGTATGTTGGTGTTGTTCTTGGCATCGTGGATGTTGATGTAGAGCGGTACGTTGCCGGTGGAGTTCTTCAGTGTTGTCTCCAGATCGGTGAGTTGTGCGTCGTTGAACATCGTGGAATCCATGTACACCGTGAACTTCTCTATCGACTTCTCCTTCACGTCGCTGAGGAACTCTATTTTCTTTATCACCATGTCGTAGGCATCGGGGTTGTTGCGGAAGCGTTGCACGCATTGTGCTGTGATATAGATGTGGTATTCCTCCTGCAGCATGGACTGCCATTTTGTCCAGTCTTCGCCAAAGAGTGCCAGCTCGCCTTGTCCCTCGAAGTCTTCGATGGTGACGATGCCGAACGGCTTGTTGGTCTTTGTCCAGCGTTGTGAAACGGAGGTGACGATGCCACCGAAGGTGAGTTCTTCGATTGAGGCGAACGCCTTCTTGTCCATCTCGCGGCCTATCTGTGGGCAGTGCAGGTTGCACATATGGTTGAGCACGACGGCGTAGTCGTCGAGCGGATGTGCCGAGAGGTAGATGCCCACCAGCTCGCGCTCGCGCTTCAGCAGCTCCATGGTGCTCCATGCTTCGCAGTCGGGCACGGGCGGTGTCTGTATCTCTACGCCTCCCATGTCGCCGAACAGCGAGTTCTGCATCGACGACTGTTCCGACTGGTACACCTGACCATAGCGCAGGAGCGTCTCGACAAAGGTGTCGCCCTTAGCGTTGGAGGCGAAGTACTGTTCGCGGCGTATGCCGAACGAGTCGAAGCCGCCGCTCAGTGCGAGCGACTCCATCGCCTTGCGGTTGACGGCGGAGAGATTGACACGCTGCACGAAGTCGAAGATGTCCTTGTATTGTCCGTTCTTATGTCGCTCGGCAATGATGTTGGTGGCGGCTGCCTCGCCCATGCCCTTGATGGCGGAGAGTCCGAAGCGCACCTCGCCCTTCTTGTTGGCGGAGAACTTCTGCTCCGATTCGTTCACGTCGGGACCGAGGCAGGGGATGTTCATCGCCTGACACTCGGACATGAGTTTCGTAATCTTAGTGATGTCGTTGAGGCATCGGCTCATATTGCCAGCCATGAACTCGGCAGGGTAGTGCGCCTTGAGGTACGCCGTCTGGTAAGCCACCCACGAGTAGCACGTGGCGTGCGACTTGTTGAAGGCGTAGGATGCGAACTTCTCCCAGTCGCCCCAGATCTTCTCGAGCACCTTTGGGTCGTGTCCGTTCTTCTTTCCGCCCTCGATGAACTTCGGCTTCATGGCATCAACGATGGCTTTCTTCTTCTTACCCATCGCCTTACGCAATGCGTCGGACTCGCCACGGGTGAAGTCGGCGAGCTGGCGCGAGAGGAGCATCACCTGCTCCTGGTAGACCGTGATGCCGTAGGTGTCCTTCAGATACTTCTCCATGCAGGGAATGTCGTATGTGATTGGCTCCTTGCCGTTCTTACGGGCGATGAACGACGGGATGTAGTCCATAGGTCCCGGGCGGTAGAGGGCGTTCATGGCGATGAGGTCCTCGAACACCGTGGGGCGCAGCTCGCGCAGATACTTCTGCATACCTGCCGACTCGAACTGGAACGTGCCTATGGTGCGTCCCTCCTGATAGAGCTTATATGTGAGTTCGTCGTCGATAGGTATTGTGTCGAGGTCGAGCGTGAATCCGTCGTGGGTGAGGCGTATGTTCTCCACCGTCTCCTTCATGATGGACAGTGTGGAGAGTCCGAGGAAGTCCATCTTGATGAGTCCAGTCTCCTCGATGACGTGTCCGTCGTATTGTGTGGCGAGCAGCTTATGTCCTGGGTCGCTCTTGTCCTCAGCCGTAGACACCGGCACCCAGTCGCTGATGGCATCGCGGCAGATGATAGTTCCGCAGGCGTGTATGCCCGTACCGCGCACGGTGCCCTCGAGCATCTTCGCGTACTTTATGGTGTTTGCCATCTGTGGGTTGGCACTCGCTTCGGCTTCGCGTAGCTCGGGCACGCACTTGATGGCGTTGGTGAGGTTCATCTTCAAGCCGTCGGGCAGCTTGTCGGGGATTGCCTTGCAGAGACGGTTGGATATGTCGAGTGGCAGCTTCTCCACACGAGCCACGTCCTTTATAGAGTTCTTCGTAGCCATCGTGCCGTAGGTGATGATGTGCGCCACCTTATCGTGACCATACTTGTCCTCCACCCACTCGAGTACCTTGCCGCGTCCGTCGTCGTCGAAGTCGGTATCGATATCGGGGAGAGAGATACGGTCGGGATTGAGGAAACGCTCGAACAGCAAGTCGTACTTGATAGGGTCGATCTTCGTGATGCCCAGGCAGTAAGCCACAACCGAGCCGGCTGCCGAGCCACGACCCGGACCCACCATCACGCCCAGCTCGTCCTGAGCCGAGTTGATGAAGTCCTGCACGATGAGGAAGTAGCCAGGGAAGCCCATCGTCTTCATGATGTGCAGCTCGAACTTCACACGCTCGTACACCTCGTCTGTGAGCGGTTCGCCGTAGAGTCGCTTCGCTCCGTCGTAGGCGAGCTTGGCAAGATAGTCGGCTTCGAACTTGATGCGGTAGAGCTTGTCGATGCCGCCGAGCTTCTTGATCTTCTTCTCCGCCTCCTCGTGCGACATTATCTCGTTGCCGTTCTCGTCGGTGGTGAACTCGCGGAACAGCTCCTCGGGCGAGATGCGTTTGCGTGTCTCCTCCTCCGTACCGAACTCCTCCGGGATGGGGAAGAACGGCATGATGGGCGAGTGGTCGATGGAGTAGGTCTCCACCTTGTCCAATATCTCGAGCGTGTTCGATAGAGCTTCGGGCACGTCGGCGAATATCTCGTTCATCTCCTCGCGCGTCTTGAACCACTCCTGCTTGGAGTAGAGCATACGTGTAGGGTCGTTCAGTTCCTTGCCCGTAGAGAGACAGAGCAGGTGGTCGTGTGCTTCGGCGTTCTCCTGGTCGACGAAGTGGCAGTCGTTGGTGCAGACTACCTTTATGCCGTACTCCTTAGCGAGCTTTATCAGTTCCTTGTTGGCACGCTGCTGCAGCGGGAACGTCTCGCGGTTGGCGCGTTGGTTCGGGTCCTTCACCTCGTGGCGCTGAAGCTCCAGGTAGTAGTCGTCGCCGAAGATGCTCTTATACCATTCTATCGCTTCGCGTGCTCCTGGTATGTCGCCCTTCAGTATCTTCGCCGGCACCTCGCCGGCGATACATGCCGAGCAGACGATGAGGTCCTCGTGATACTTCTCGAGGTCGGCTCTGTCGGTACGCGGCTTCGAGTAGAAGCCGTCCACCCAAGCACGCGACACGAGCTTGATGAGATTCTTGTATCCGTGGTAGTTCTTCGCAAGCACGATGAGGTGATAGCCGCCTGCGTCGCCCTTCTCCTTTACACGGTCGGCTTTTGTGCGGCGTGCCACGTACATCTCGCAACCGAAGATGGGCTTGAACGGCTCCTTGCCCTGTTCTTTCAGCTTGCCGTTTATCTTGTTGCAATAGTTGTACAACTCTTTCACGCCGAACATATTGCCGTGGTCGGTGATAGCCATGCCGCGCATACCGTTAGCCACGGCCTTGTCGACAAGCTTTTCCACCGGCGACTGTCCGTCGAGAATGGAGTAGTAGGTGTGTACGTGCAGGTGTATGAAGTCTTCCATCGTGCTGTTGCGATTTTTATGATTGAATGCTTTATAGTATAATGACTACAAAGTTACGCAAAAAAACTCATAACTCACAATTTTTTCCCTCCGAGCACCACCTTCTTAACAACCGGCGTGGTGTAAGCATACGGGATGAAGTCGACAGACGGCAGTGGGGCGGTGATGAAGAAGTTGGCAACCTTGCCCTTTGCGATGCTTCCATAGTCGTGGCTCTCGCCCATAGCGTAAGCACCGTTTATCGTTGCGGCGTTGAGTGCTTCGTTAGGCTGCAGTCGCATCTTGATGCAAGCCAATGATACCACGAACTTCATGTCGCCCGATGGCGTTGAACCAGGGTTGTAGTCGCTCGCCACGGCAACGCTCAAGCCTGCGTCAATCATCTTGCGGCCCTTGCCGTAAGGCATGTTCAGGAAGAACGACGTGCCGGGCAGCACGGTCGGCATCGTCTCGCTACCGCGCAGAATGTCAATCTCCTCCTCGGTCATGCTCTCCAGATGGTCGACCGACAATGCGCCGTGCTTCACGCCAATCTCCACACCGCCCGACGAAGCCAACTCGTCGGCGTGAATCTTCGGGCGCATACCCCATGCGGCAGCCGCCTCGAGCATACGCGCCGTCTCCTCTGGCGTGAAGAAGCCGCGGTCGCAGAACACGTCGATGAAGTCGGCGAGGTGCTGACGACCCACTTCGGGTATCATCTCGTCGATGATGAGCTTTACATAATCGCTTTGCGTCATGCCGCGAGCCACGGCATGCGCTCCGAGGAACGTAGACACAATCTTTGCCGACGAAGCCTCCTTCATGCGCTGTATCACGCGCAGCATCTTCAGCTCGTCCTCGAGGTTCAGTCCGTAGCCACTCTTTATCTCTATGCAGCCCGTTCCCTTGCGTATCACCTCGTCGAGTCGCTGCATCGCCTGGCGGAACAGTTCGTCCTCCGAGGTGTTGTGCAGCAAGTCAGCGGAATTGAGGATTCCACCTCCGCGCCGTGCAATCTCCTCGTAGCTCAGTCCGTTGATCTTGTCGACGAACTCGCGCTCTCTGCTGCCTGCGAAGACGATGTGCGTATGCGAGTCGCACCACGATGGCAGCACCATTCCGCCTTCCGCGTCGATGGTCTGGTCGAAGGTGCCCGTCGGCATACCGTCGGCAACACTACCGAACGCAGCGAAGCGACCGTCCTCAACGGTCAGCCACGCGTCGTCGATAGTGTTGAACGCAGACATATCTTTGCCCTGCAAGCGCAGTTTCGGAGCGTGCTCGATGCCTGCGAGAGTCTTTATATTCTTAACTAATAATCTCATTTGCGTAAGAATTCGATTGAGTTAGCAATGTGCGGATACATCACCTCGTCGCGTACGATGAACGGCACCACCTTGCGGTAGCTCTCGAAGATAGCCTCTACAGCCGGCGACGACTTCAGCGGACGGCGGAACTCAAGAGCCTGAGCTGCGTTGAAGAGTTCGATGGCAAGCACGCGCTCCGTGTTGAGCACCACCTTATACAGTTTGATGGCAGCGTTGGCACCCATGCTCACATGGTCTTCCTGACCCTGGCTCGACGGGATGCTGTCTACAGACGACGGTGTAGCGAGCGACTTGTTGAGGCTCACCACCGAAGCGGCTGTGTACTGCGGAATCATGAAGCCACTGTTCAGACCCGGACTTGCCACGAGGAAGCTCGGCAGACCGCGTGTGCCACTGATGAGCTTGTAGATGCGGCGTTCGGAGATGTTCGAGAGTTCGCACATGGCTATCGCGAGGAAGTCCATCGGCATGGCAATCGGTTCGCCGTGGAAGTTGCCGGCAGAGATGATGAGGTCGTCGTCGGGGCATACGGTAGGGTTGTCGGTAGCCGAGTTTACCTCGACGTCAATCACCGAGTCGACATACGCGATGGTGTCCTTCACCGTGCCGTGAACCTGCGGAATACATCTGAACGAATACGGATCCTGCACGTATGACTTCGGCTTCTCTACAATCTCGCTGCCCTTGAGCAGCTCTCTCATGCGAGCCGCCGTGATAATCTGTCCCTTATGCGGACGCACCTGATGCACTGCGTCGGTGAACGGCGCGATGAGTCCGTAGTAGGCATCGAGCGACATAGCGGCAATCTTGTCAGCCCAATCGCTGAGGCGGTGCGACTGCAAGAGAGCCCAAACCGCGAACGCACCCATGTTCTGCGTGCCGTTGAGCAGTGCCAGACCCTCCTTCGATGCGAGCTGGATAGGCTGCCAGTTGAACTTGCGGAGCATCTCCTCGCCACTGATTACCTTACCTTCAACCTCCACTTCGCCAAGACCGACGAGCGGAAGCGTGAGATGAGCCAGCGGTACGAGGTCGCCCGATGCACCGAGCGAGCCCTGCATGTACACAACAGGATAAACATCGTTGTTGAAGAAGTCGATGAGACGGTTCACGGTGACGAGCTGACAGCCCGAGAAACCGTAGCTGAGCGACTGTATCTTCAAGAGCAGCATAATCTTCACGATGTCGTTAGGCACGCGGTCGCCCGTGCCGCAGGCGTGCGACATCATAAGGTTTATCTGCAGCTGCGCCAGATCGTCGGCACCGATGCTCACGTTGCAGAGCGAGCCGAAGCCCGTCGTCACACCATAAATAGGAGCGGTAGTCTCCGCAATCTTGCGGTCGAGATACTCTCTACACTCCACGATGCGCTTCTGTGCGTCGTCGCTCAGTTCTATCTTGTAGCCACCATACACCACCTCGCCAATACGCTCGATTGAGAGATGCTCGGCTGAAATCTGATGTTTTTTCATTGTCGTTGTTTTTAGTTGGTTGTTGAGGAAGGGGTGCTTGTTTAAGGGGGTGCACTTGTCTCAAGTGCACCAACAAAGCAGAATAGTGCTAACAGACAGATTGGTGCACTTGAGACAAGTGCACCCCCTGGTATGCCCTATATTAGATTGATGATGTCGTCGTCGACGATACTCGGCATCGTAACCTGCAGTCCGTGCGAACGCTGCATCTCGCGCTCTATGCTGTGAATAGAACCCTCGTTGCGTGCCCAGGCACGGCGAGCGATGCCGTTGTTCACGTCCCAGAACAGCATCTCGCTGATGTGTCGGTCGCTGTCCGCGCTGCCGTCTATCACCATGCCGAAGCCACCGTTTATCACTTCGCCCCAGCCTACGCCGCCGCCGTTGTGCAGCGACACCCATGTAGCACCGCGGAACGAGTCGCCGATGACGTTCTGCACAGCCATGTCGGCGCAGAACTGCGAACCGTCGTATATGTTGCTTGTCTCGCGGAACGGCGAGTCGGTGCCCGACACGTCGTGATGGTCGCGTCCGAGCACGATGGGGCGGGTTATCTCGCCCTTGCGTATAGCCTCGTTGAACGCCAATGCAATCTTCGCACGACCCTCTGCGTCGGCGTAGAGGATGCGAGCCTGCGAGCCCACCACGAGCTGGTTTCTGCCAGCCTCCACAATCCAGTGGATGTTGTCAGCCATCTGTCCCTTTATCTCGTTGGGCGAATTCGTCATTATCTCCTCAAGCACACGTGCCGCAATCTCGTCGGTCTTGGCAAGGTCGGCAGGGTCGCCCGATGTGCATACCCAGCGGAACGGACCGAAACCGTAGTCGAAGAACATCGGTCCCATGATGTCCTGCACGTACGACGGATAGCGGAACTTGCCGTCGGCTTTGCAGATGTCGGCACCTGCGCGCTTCGACTGCAGGAGGAATGCGTTGCCGTAGTCGAAGAAGTACATGCCGTTGGCGGCGAGGCGGTTGATGGCAGTCACCTGGCGGCACAGCGACGCCTGCACATGCTTGCGGAACTCGTCGGGGTTCTCAGCCATCATCGCCTTCGACTCCTCGAGCGTGAGGTCGGCAGGATAGTAGCCGCCTGCCCACGGGTTGTGGAGCGAGGTCTGGTCGCTGCCTATGTCCACGTGTACGCCTTCATCGGCGAGACGCTCCCAGAGGTCTACCACGTTGCCCACGTAAGCCATTGACACCGTGCGCTTCTCCTCCACGCTGCGCTTTATGGCAGGTATGAGTTCGTCGAGATTGTCGTGCAGCTCGTCCACCCAGCCCTGGTCGTAGCGCTTCTTCGCAGCCAGCGGATTTATCTCTGCCACCACGCTCACCACGCCGGCGATGTTGCCAGCCTTAGGCTGAGCGCCCGACATGCCGCCCAGACCCGACGACACGAAAAGCATGCCGCGAATGTCCTGCGGTCCGCCCTTCTCGCTGCGCTGCTTGCGCGCCGCGTTCAGCACGGTGATGGTAGTGCCGTGCACGATGCCCTGCGGGCCGATGTACATGTACGATCCGGCAGTCATCTGTCCGTACTGGCTCACGCCGAGAGCGTTCATGCGCTCCCAGTCGTCGGGCTTCGAGTAGTTGGGTATCACCATTCCGTTCGTCACCACCACACGCGGAGCGTTCGGGTGCGACGGGAAGAGTCCGAGCGGATGACCCGAGTACATCACGAGTGTCTGCTCGTCGGTCATCTCGCTGAGATATTTCATTGTGAGTCGGTACTGCGCCCAGTTCTGGAATATGGCACCGTTGCCTCCGTACACGATGAGTTCGTGCGGATGCTGAGCCACCTCAGGGTTCAGGTTGTTCTGAATCATGAGCATGATGGCAGCAGCCTGTTCGGAGCGGTGCGGATACTCGTCGATGGGGCGAGCGTACATATCGTATGTAGGGCGATAGCGGTACATATAGATGCGTCCGTATGTGTCGAGCTCGGCGATGAACTCCGGTGCCAGTTTCGCGTGCAACTGTTTCGGGAAGTAGCGCAGAGCGTTGCGCAGCGCCAGCTGTTTCTCCTCGTGGTTGAGTATCTCCTTGCGCTTCGGCGCATGGTTTATATTCGGGTCGTAGGGCATCGGTTCGGGAAGGAAGTCGGGTATGCCCAAGCGTATCTCTTCTGCAAATGTCATAGGATAATGTTTTAGAGTTTTTCTTCAACGAGTTTTGTTATTTCTGCCTCTTCGCTGTTAGCCTTTGCTATGAGTTGGTTAGCCTCGGCGATGAGCGCTTCAGCCTTTTCGCGGTCTTTCAGCGAGCCGGCGTTAATCTTCACGTTCATGCCTGCACCGAGCACTGCCGCACGCGCAGCCAATGCGCCCACGCCAGCATCCGACACGCTGTTCGGATTGCCCTTCTCAACCATCTTGCGGCAAACGTCGAACACCTCGAACGAAGCCTTCATCGTTTCGAGCGGCACCTCCGTAGCGAACAGCGTAGCGGTCTGTATAGCCTCCGAGCGTGCAGCCTTCTCCTCCGGCGTGTTCTTCGGCATACCGAAGGCAGCCATGATGCGGTTGAACGCCTCTGTGTCCTCGTCTACGAGGTGGAGCAGACGCTCCTGCAGAGCCATGCCTTCCTCTGCAACGGCAGCGAACTCTTCCCACTGCTCGTCCCAACCCGGCTTGTGGCTCGACAGGTTAGCCACCATCGTAGCTAACGATGCGCCTAATGCGCCCATGTATGCCGAAACCGAACCACCGCCAGGAGCCGGACTCTCGCGCGATGTCTCCTCGGCAAATCCCTTCACGGTGAGGTCTACGAGCAGGTTCTGCTTCTCTGCACCAGCCGCCATTACGTATTCTATAATCTTCTCCTCGGGCTTGAACTCTTTGAGGTCGGAGAGTCCGAGCGACTTGATAGCGATGTCGAGGATGTCCTTCTTCGGGATGCCGGCAGAGCGCTGCTGCTTGGCAAGGAAGTAGCGACCGGCTTCGAGCAGGGTGCGCTCCGGCACGAGACCCACTATCTCGGTGCCCGTGACGCGCACGCCGCGGTTCTGAGCGCAGCGGCACACCTCGTCGAACGCCTTGTGCAGCGGCGTTACATTGATATTGGTGATGTTCATCGACACCTGAGCGATGCCGTACTCGTCGATGAACCAGCCGATAGCCTTCGTACACTTCAGCGTACCAGGCTTCATAATCGGTGTACCGTCGGCGTAGCAGAGCTTCTTGCCGGTGATGGGATTGCCCTCGCGCATCGGGCGGCCCTTCTCGCGCACGTCGAACGCAATGGCGTTGGCGCGGCGTGTAGACGTTGTGTTGAGGTTGAAGTTGACGGCGATGAGGAAGTCGCGTGCTCCTACTACGGTGCAGCCCGTGCGAGCCACCTGCTCGTCGAATGGGCGTCTGCCGAAGTCGGGCGCCTCAGCATCGTCGTCGATGCGCTCGGCGATACCCTCGTATTCGCCCTTACGGCACACGGCAAGGTTCTTGCGCTCCGGCTTGAACGCCGCAGCCTCGTAGCAATAGCACGGAATATTGAGTTCGTCGGCGATGCGCTTGGCGAGCTGGCGCGAAATCTCAGCGCACTCCTCAAGCGTGATGCCGCTCACGGGAACGATTGGCAGTACGTCGGTGGCACCGATGCGCGGATGTGCACCGTGATGCTGACGCATATCTATAAGTTGTGCGGCTTTGCCCACTGCTCTGAAGGCGGCCTCCACCACGTCGTCGGGTTCGCCAACGAAGGTTACGACTGTGCGGTTGGTTGCTTCGCCCGGGTCTACGTCGAGCAACTTTACACCCTTAACGCTTTCTACTGCGTCAGTAATCTGACGAATAACGTTCAAGTCGCGGCCCTCGCTGAAGTTAGGCACACACTCTACAATCTGCTTTGTCTTTGCCATAGTGTAAGATGTTATGTTAGTAGTAAATTTGTTTTAATGCAAAAGTATCAATGATACGGTTGCAAATATAGCAAAAATGGCAATTTGAAACAAGCAAAAAGGTGCGAAAAATGCAAAAAGAAGTTCTACTAATAGCATCCGCACCGACCGACGCGGATGTCTGCACCGACCGACGCGGATGTCTGCACCGACCGACGCGGATGTCCGCACCGACCGACGCGGATGTCTGCATCGACCGATGCGGATGTCTGCACCGACCGATGCGTGCTATGAAAGTGCTACTATTGATTAGTTCTCCTTCCAGAACTGTGGGGTGAATATCACAAGAACAGTGAATATTTCAAGACGGCCGATGAGCATCAGTACTGAGCATATCCACTTCGCCGTGTCGGGCAGAATGCTCCACGACATCGTCGGGCCGATCTCAAGACCGAGCGTCGGTCCGACGTTGCCGAGCGTACTCAGCGTGATGGTGATGGCGTTGGTGTTGTCGATGCCCATCGCAATCATCGAGAACGAGCATATGAGGCACAGAATGAGGTAGCTCGTGAGGAAAGCCAGCAGCGTTACGCGCTTGCTTTGCGGCACGTTCACACCGTCTATCTTTACCGGCAGAACGGCGTTGGGGTGGAGCATCTGGCGGAACTCGTTCTTTATCACCTTCAGAAGCATGACGCCGCGGATGCACTTGAATCCACCGCCCGTAGAGCCCGAGCATGGACCGAGGAACATACACACGGCGAGCACCACCCACGTCACGTGCGCCCACTTCGCTGGGTCGTCTGCCAACAGACCAGTACTGGTGATGAACGACACGACGTGGAACAGACTGCTGCGCACGGCTGGTTCCAGCGCGTAGTTGTTCTTCCACATTAGCTCGAAGGCTATGAACGCAGCGCAACCTAACACCATGGAGAGGTACAGACGGCACTCGGCACTCTTGAGCAGCGTGGACAGCTTGCGCTTAGAGACGGATATATATAATAAGGTGAAATTGACGCCCGATACGAAGCAGAAGAACGTGAGGATATACTGCACGGCGGGAGTGAAGACAGAGTAGGTGTTGTCTACCGCGAAGCCGCCCGTTGCCGCCGTCGCCATACTGTAGTTGATGCTGCGGAATGGCGTCATGCCGGCAAGCATCAGCGAACCGATGCAGAGCAGCGTGATGAAGAGATAGACCACCCATATCCACTTGGCGTTGGTGCTGAGGCGCGGGTGCAACTTGGTCTTGATAGGGCCCGTGGCTTCGGCGGCGAACACCTTCACGCTTCCGCCTACAAACGAGGGCAGAAGGGCGATGGTGAAGAATACTATACCCAAACCGCCTATCCACTGCATAAACGAACGCCAGAACAATATGCCGTGGGGCAGCGTGGAGACGTCGTCGATGATGGTGGCTCCGGTGGTGGTGAAGCCCGACATGGTTTCAAAGAATGCGTCTGTGAACGACGGCAGGTAGCCGCCAATGAGGAAGGGTAGGGTGCCGAAGAGTGAGAACACTACCCAGGTGAGCGTCACTACGAGATAGGCGTCGCGACGCGAGAGCGAGTTGTCGCACTTGCGTCCAAGCAGACGCATCGTGAGACCGGCAGTTGCAGAGATAATGACTGAGCAAGCGAATGGAAAAATATCTTCCTCCTCGTAGCCTATGGCGACGCCAAGGCATACGAGGAACATCGTTGTCTCGATGAAGAGCAGCGAACCGATGATTTTATATAAAAGTTTCAGGTTTATCATTACAGAAAAAACTTCTCTATTTTCTTCATGTTGACGTTGTGGCAGAATACCATTACCGAGTCGCCGGGCTGTATCATTGTGTTACCCGACACGAGCAGACCTACGCCGTCGCGCACCAGTCCGCCGATGGTCATGCCTACCGGCAGACCGAGGTCCTTAACGGGCTTCTGCGTCACCTTCGAACCTTCCGACGGTATGAACTCGGCAACGTCGGCGTTGGCGGTCATCAGGAAGCGCACGTTGTGAACGTTGGCATCGAGCATCATCTGATAGATGTGGCTTGCAGCTATCGACTTCTTGTTGATGATAGTGCCGATGTCCAAACTCTCAGCCATGCTCACGTAGTCGATGTTCTCCACCATAGCCACCGTCTTGCGCACGCCCATGCGCTTCGCCGTAAGGCAAGCGAGGATATTAGTCTCGGCGTTGCCCGTGAGAGCCACGAACGCCTGCGTGTTCTTGATGCCTTCCTCGATGAGCAGCGAGAGGTCGCGTCCGTCGCCGTTGATGATGAGTGCCTTCTCGTCTTCGAGTATCGAGTTGAGACGTTCGCAGCGTTGCTCGTCGGTCTCGATGATCTTCACGTCCATGTACGACGGCATAGTCTTCACCGTGCGCACCGCTGTCGCTCCGCCACCCATTATCATCACGTTCTTTACGTCGACGTAGTGCTCCTTGCCCACAATCTTACGGACGTAGGGTATGTACTGCTTGGTAGTCATAAAGTAAGCCAAGTCGTACATCTGTAGGCAGTCGTTACCGCCAGGGATGATGGTGTCGTCACCGCGCTTTATGGCTACGATGTGGAACGGGTCCTCCGGTCCGCATATCTCGCGCATCGGTCGGTCGAGGATGGTGCATGTCTCGCGCAGCTTCACGCCGAGCATCACCAATGCTCCGCCATGCACGTCCCAGCGCTGGCGCACCCACGACATCTTCAGTCCGTTGTTGATGTCGGTGGCTGCAAGCATCTCCGGATAGATGAGTTTGCTCACGCCGAGCTGCGAGAAGAACTCCTGCAGGTCGGGCGCAATGTATTCGGCGTTGTCAATCTTTGCCACGGTCTTCTTGGTGCCCAACGCCTTTGCCAACACGCACGAGTTCATGTTCTTGCTCTCGTCGGGTGTCACGGCAATGAACAAGTCGGCTTTCTCCGCACCCGCATTCTTCAATGCCTCGATACTTGTTGACGATGCCTCCATGGTGAGGATGTCTACGTCCGAACCGATATGTGAGAAGCGCTCCTCGTCGGTGTCCATAACGACGATGTCCTCGTGTTCGCGCGAGAGCAGTCGTGCGAGGTGACAGCCGATGGCGTAAGCGCCGGATATAATGATTTTCATATTCTTTTATTTTGATGTTGATGGGGTGGTGAGATGTTGTGATTTGCGTAGGAGGCTACGGCATTCCTGCCGTAGCCATTGCAAGCCATTACAAGCCGTTGCAATGATTTATATTTCAGTAGTCAAGGTCTACGGCAAGAATGCCGTAGACTCCTACGATTAGCCCTTTGTGATTTCGGCTTTAATCGCCTCTACGTCAATGCCTGCAATGTGATGCAGCTCCGGCACGGTGCCGTGCTCTATGAAGCGGTCGGGTATGCCCATGCGCACCACCTTTACCGGTTTGTCGTTGTCGCTCATCCACTCGAGCACTGCCGAGCCGAAGCCGCCCGTGCGCTGCGCGTCCTCGATGGTGATGATGCGCTTGAACTTTGCCGCGATGCTCTGTAGAAGTTCCTCGTCGAGCGGTTTGCAGAAGCGCATGTCGTAGTGAGCCACGCTTGTTGTGCACCCTTCAGCCTTTAGCTGCTCAATAGCCTTCTCCACGTCGTTGCCGATGGGACCGTAGCTGAGCACTGCTACGTCGTCGCCCTCGCGTATGCAGCGACCCTTGCCAACGGGTATCTCCTCCAGCGCGCACTGCCAGTCGTCGCGGCGCACGCCTCTGCCACGCGGATAGCGTATCACGACAGTGCCCTTGTCGGGCAGTTGGGCTGTGTACATCATACGGCGCAGCTCGCACTCGTCCATTGGCGAGCATAGCGTGAGGTTGGGCACGGGGCGCAATGCAGCGATGTCGAGCACGCCATGATGCGTGGCTCCGTCCTCGCCGACGAGTCCGGCGCGGTCGAAGCACAACACTAACGGCAGGTTCAGGATAGCCGCGTCGTGCACGATGTTGTCGTATGCACGCTGCGCAAACGCACTGTATATGTTGCAGAACGGCAACAGACCATCCTTTGCCATTCCGGCTGAGAACGTCACGGCATGACCCTCGGCGATGCCAACGTCGAAGGCACGGTCGGGCATCTCCTGCATCATGATGTCGAGCGAGCAACCCGTAGGCATAGCCGGTGTGACGCCCACTATCTTCGGGTTCTGCTTCGCCAGTTCGACAAGTGTGCGTCCGAACACATCCTGATAGCGTAGCGGTTGCTGCGAGGTGTCGCCCGTTAGGCGTTCGCCCGTGTCGGGGTCGAACTTGCCCGGTGCGTGCCATATTGTAGCCGCCTCCTCGGCGGGCTTGTATCCCTTGCCCTTCACGGTGTGCAGATGCAGAAGCTTCGGTCCGCGCATGTTCTTCAACTGATTGAGTATGCGCACCAGTTCCACCACGTCGTTGCCGTCGAACGGACCGAAGTAGCGTATGTTCATGCCCTCGAAGATGTTCTGCTGATGAGCGAGTGCCGACTTGATGGCGTTGTTCAGGCGAATGAGTCCCTTGCGGCGGTCGTCGTTGAGATAGCCTTTCGAGTGTAGCCACTTCGACGCACGATCGCGCAGACGATTGTACGTGGCGTTCGTGTCGAGGTTCAGTAAGTATTTCTCCATGCCACCCACTGCTCTGTCGATACTCATGTCGTTGTCGTTGAGGATGATAAGCAAATCGTTGGGCGACGACGAGACGTTGTTCAAGCCCTCAAACGCCAATCCGCCAGACATCGCTCCGTCGCCAATGACGGCAACCACATGTCGGTTGGTCTCGTTATTCTTATGCGCAGCCACAGCCATGCCCAACGCTACAGAGATAGAGTTGGAGGCGTGTCCGCACGTGAACGTGTCGTACTCGCTTTCTTTAGGAGAAGGGAATGGGCGGATGCCGCCTAATTTGCGGTTAGTATAGAACTGGTCTTTGCGTCCGGTGAGGATTTTGTGTCCGTATGCCTGATGTCCTACGTCCCACACAATGCGGTCGTAGGGCGTGTTTAGCGTATAGTGCATCGCTACAGTCAGCTCCACTACGCCAAGCGACGAAGCAAGGTGACCAGGATTGACTGACAATTCCTTCACGATATCCTGACGCAATTCGGCACAAAACTCGGGCAGTTGCTCAACGGGCAACTGTCTGAGGTCCTCTGGATACTGTATCTTGTCTAATAATTCCAAGTTGTCGGTGCTCATATATATATTGAAATATACTGAAATCTATAGAACTCTGTTAAATAGGTTTTGTTCAAAGAAGGCACAATACCTCCTATTTAATGCAAAGTTACGTAAAAAAAGTAATGTAAGGATATTAATTGCACAAAAAAAGCATCCATCTGTGAAAGATGAATGCTTTGTGTTGGGATACCCGGACTCGAACCAGGAAAGGCAGGACCAGAATCTGCAGTGTTACCATTACACCATATCCCAATGTTGCAAAAGCGGAACTTTATTGCAATAAAAAACATCCCTCTTTATAAGAAGAATGTTGCTATGAGGTTGGGATACCCGGACTCGAACCAGGAAAGGCAGGACCAGAATCTGCAGTGTTACCATTACACCATATCCCAATATGTGTTGCAACTTGTTCCCTTATTGCGAGTGCAAAGGTACGAATTATTTTTATAACAACAATGTTTTTCGTAAGTTTTTTTTAATAAAATCTAATAAAAAGCCATTTTCTATAGTTTTAAGTCGTTTTTTGGATAAATCGCTGTATCTTTGTACGGCTTAAAAAGCGCATATATAATATATATAATAATGTAGTCACATTAAATGATATACAATCATTAAATAAACAGAATATAAAATTAAACAAGAATATAGTAAATGGAAATTAAAGACAAGTTGGTAGAAGCCATCGTTAAGGGTATTCAAGAGAAGAAAGGACAGGACATAACAATCGCCGACCTACGTGGTATCGACGGCAATATAGCTAACTACTTCGTGATTTGCCAGGGCAACTCGCCTTCGCAGGTTGAGGCTATCGCCGATTCTGTGTGCGAGACAGCACGCATCGATGCTGGCGAGAAGCCGGTACACACCGTCGGATTGCCGCAGGCTTACTGGGTGGCAATGGACTTCGTTGACGTTATCGTGCATGTCTTCATACCTGAAGCACGCGACTTCTATAACCTTGAGACCCTTTGGGAGGATGCCAAGGTTATAAATATACCGAACCTCGATTAATAATAAAGATTATATGAACACAAACAATAATCCCTCAGGAGATAACAACCAACCGAAGATGCCGAAGTTCAATATGAACTGGATCTACACGATCATCATCGTGATGCTCGCCGTGCTGTTCTTCTCTGATGGAGGTAAAGGTTTCTTTGGCAGCCAGATGGCGAGCCAGGAGGCTACGTACACCAAGTTTCAGGTGTATGTAGACAAGGGTTATGCACGCAGTGTGGTTGTGAATAAGGACAACGGAACGCTGCGTATGTACGTGCGTCCGGACAAAATACGTGATGTGTTTGGCAAGTCGGCGCAGCAGGTGGGTCAGAAGCCATACGTGGAAGTGACGTACGGCTCGGTTGATGGTGTTGATCAGTATCTCTCTGCGGCTATGAAGAAGGGCAAGATACTCGACTTTAGCTATGAGAAAGACTCCAACTCCGGACTCTTGTCGCTCTTCTACACCTTCGGACCGATAGTGCTCTTCGTCTTCCTTTGGCTCTTCATTATGCGCCGCATGGGCGGTGGAGGAGCAGGCGGTGGCGTGTTCAACGTCGGCAAGTCGAAGGCTCAGATGTACGAGAAGGGCAACGATCTCGGTATCACATTTAAGGATGTGGCTGGTCAGGTGGGTGCTAAGCAGGAGGTACAGGAGATAGTCGACTTCCTCAAGCAACCGCAGAAGTACACAGAGCTGGGTGGTAAGATACCCAAGGGTGCTCTCCTCGTAGGACCTCCGGGCACAGGTAAGACCTTGCTCGCAAAGGCAGTGGCAGGCGAGGCAGGCGTTCCGTTCTTCTCCATGAGCGGCTCCGACTTCGTGGAGATGTTCGTCGGTGTAGGCGCAAGTCGTGTACGCGACCTCTTCCGTCAGGCTAAGGAGAAGGCTCCGTGCATCATCTTCATCGACGAGATTGATGCCGTGGGACGTGCGCGTAGCAAGAACCCTGCAATGGGTGGCAACGACGAGCGCGAGAACACGCTCAATGCCCTTCTTACAGAGATGGATGGCTTCGGTACAAACAGCGGTGTCATCATCCTCGCAGCTACGAACCGTGCCGACATGCTCGACAAGGCGTTGCTGCGTGCCGGACGTTTCGACCGTCAGATAACGGTCGACTTGCCCGACCTTACTGAGCGTAAGGAGATTTTCCAGGTGCATCTGCGTAAGGTGAAGATAGACGAGACGGTAGATATCGACTTCCTCTCGCGTCAGACTCCTGGCTTCTCGGGTGCCGATATAGCGAACGTGTGCAACGAGGCGGCGCTCATCGCCGCACGCCATAATAGCAATAAGGTAGGCAAGCAGGACTTCCTCGACGCAGTAGACCGCATCATCGGCGGTCTGGAGAAGAAAACAAAGGTGATGACTGAGGCTGAGAAGCGCACTATCGCGCTGCATGAAGCCGGTCACGCCACTGTCTCTTGGTTCTGCGAGCACGCCAATCCGCTCGTTAAAGTGAGCATCGTGCCACGTGGCAGAGCACTCGGCGCAGCGTGGTATCTGCCCGAAGAGCGTCAGATCACAACAAAGGAGCAGATGCTCGACGAGATGTGCGCACTGCTTGGCGGTCGTGCAGCCGAAGAACTCTTCACCGGACACATTTCTACCGGCGCTATGAACGACCTTGAGCGCGCTACAAAGTCGGCTTTCGGCATGGTGGCATACGCCGGCATGAGCGACCGTCTGCCGAATATCTGCTACTACAACAACCAGGAGTATCAGTTCCAGCGTCCTTACTCAGAGACAACGGCTAAGATTATCGACGACGAGGTGCTGAAGCTGGTCAACGACGAGTATGCACGTGCGAAGACTCTGCTTAAGGAACATGCAAAGGGACATAACGAACTCGCCGAACTCCTTATGACTCGCGAGGTGATCTTCGCTGAGGATGTGGAGCGCATATTTGGCAAGCGTCCATGGGTGAGTCGCTCGGAAGAGATAATCGAGGACAATACTCCTAAGCTTGAGGACATGCCCGAAGTGGTTCGCCAGGCTCAGAAGGAGCACGAGGAATCGTTGGCAAAGCAGGCAGCACTTCCAACTGATACAGCAGAAAAGGCTGATGACAATACCTCAGAAAAGCCGACTGACGATAAGACAGAACCTACTGAGAAATAATAAACGTAAGCATTATGAGCGATAAAATGAAAAACTTGATTGTACGTACCATCACCGGTGTGCTCTTTGTAGCAGCCATTGTTACGTGCTTCTTGCGTCCGGAGGCGATGATACTTCTGTTCGCGCTGGTTACAGGACTCACCATCTGGGAGTTTACGGGCATTGTGAACGACATAGAGGGCGTCACGACGAACCGTCTTATCACAACTGTTGCTGGCGTGTACTTCTTCTTCAGCATCGCAGGCTACTGCTCGGGCATCGTGCCGTCGGCAGTGTTCATACCTTACTTGCTGACCATCGTCTATCTGTTTATCGCCGAGCTGTACACAAAGGCTCCGAATCCGATAAATAACTGGGCGTACACAATGCTTGCGCAGATGTACATTGCACTGCCGTTCTCCACTATCAACGTCCTCGCATTCCGTGCTACGGGCGATGGAGTGGTGTACAACTACCTCCTTCCGCTCAGTGTTTTTATCTTCCTTTGGACTAATGACACGGGTGCTTACCTCAGCGGATCGCTCTTCGGCAAGCACAAGCTCTTTCCGCGTGTCAGCCCGGGCAAGAGCTGGGAGGGAAGTATCGGTGGCGGACTCCTCGTGCTGGCTATGGCAGCAGCCGTAGGCGTCTACGAGACATCCGCTCTGCATAGCGGTGCAGCCGAAGTGGCTCTCAGCATACCGCAGTGGATGGGCTTAGGTCTTGTCGTTGTCTTCTTCGGCACATGGGGTGACCTTGTTGAGTCGCTCTTCAAGCGCACCATCGGCATAAAGGACTCGGGCAACATCCTGCCCGGTCACGGTGGAATGCTCGACCGTTTCGACTCTTCGCTGATGGCGTTCCCTGCTGCAGTAGTATATCTGTACACACTCACTATTTTCTAAACTGTGAGTTGCGATTAATAAAAATCAGCAGACACTATTTGATAAATACTCGAATTAAATCGCCTGAGCGTCACAGTAATGATTGACGCTCAGGCGATTTTGTTGTTTATCGTTTGCCTGTCTCGCAAAAAAAGTGTAGATTTGCATTATGAACCGAACTTTCCATCATAACGTCAGTCTGCAGGGCATAGCCACGATAGTGTTGTTGGCAGTTGTAGCTCTGTGGTGTTTTCTTGTGCGCAGTGGCATCACCCCTGCGTTAGGTTTTGTGTGTCTGTTGCTTGGCGCGGCAGGTGTAGACCGTTTGGTGAACACCACCTACACATTCACCGCTGACGGCGACCTCGTCATCATTCGTGGCAGACTCGGCAAGAGTATGACGATATGCGTCAATGAGATAATCGCGGCACGTGCAGTGTGCGGCACGCTGTTCACGGCACGCCACATCGTGATAGAATACGGTTGCGGAAAGATAACGTATGCGCAACCGCAGCAGACAAGCGAATTCATCGAAGAGATACGGCGCAGACAGAGACAATATGAAGACAAGGATAATTAAGAAATGGACATCAACCATTACAAACAGGCATGAAAGACTATATATATAAATATGTATTGACCCTCGTGGCGTTCCTCTTCGCATTAGGAGCAACGGCACAGACAGATGTCGAGTTTGACGAAGACGACAGTTCGGCGGTTGCCGACACACTGATGCCCGACACGTTCAAGGTGGCGGAGCAGGCATTGCCGTGGAATATAGCTGTGGCAAAGCATCTGGACAACCTTCTTGAGCACGATATGTTCGAGACATCCACCGTCGGAATGATGGTGTACGACCTCGATGCCGACTCGGTGCTCTACAGTCACAATGCGCGTCAGCTTCTGCGCCCTGCATCGACAATGAAACTCGTCACGGCGATAGCAGCCATCGACCGCTTGGGCGGCAGCTACCAGTTCAAGACCGAGCTGTGCTACACCGGCGAGGTGAACGACCGCACGCTTACGGGCGATCTCTACTGCGTGGGCGGCTTCGACCCACGCTTCAACTCCGACGATATGCGTGCCTTTGTTGAGGCTATACACAAGATGGGAGTCGACACCATACGTGGCAACATCTATGCCGACAAGTCGATGAAGGATGCCGATCAGTTTGGTGCAGGCTGGTGTTGGGATGACGACAACCCCGTGCTATCACCGTTGCTCATCAGCAGGAAGGATTCGTTCGTAGAGCGTTTCGTCAGCGACCTCCTTGCCGACAGTCTCGTTGTTGAGGCAAACGTTGGCGAGTCGCAACGTCCTGACAGTGCCTATTGCATCTGCCGTCGCTTCCACACCATCGACCAGATTCTGATGCGCATGATGAAGAACAGCGACAACCTCTACGCCGAGTCGATGTTCTACCAGTTGGCTGCATCTACCGGCACCAGGCAGGCTTCGGCTAAGCAGGCACGCAGCGTAATCAATAGGCTGATATCTAAGGTAGGACTCAATCCGAAGCGTTACGAGATAGCCGATGGTAGCGGACTCTCGCTCTACAACTATCTCTCGGCTGAACTCGAAGTGCGCCTTCTGCGCTATGCGTTTCAGAACAACAATATATACATGCACCTGCGTCCGTCGCTGCCCATTGCCGGCGAGGACGGCACACTGCGCAAGCGCATGACGGGCGTGTTCACCGCTGGCAACGTACGCGCCAAGACCGGCACCGTGCAGGGCGTGTCGTCGCTTGCCGGCTATTGCACGGCAGCCAACGGCCACCGCCTCGCATTCTCCATCATCAATCAGGGCATACAGCACCACAGCAATGGTCGTGCTTTCCAAGACCGTGTCTGCACCGTGCTCTGCCAACCGTAGTCTTTTTACAAGATTATAATATAGTATTAACAGGTATAAAGTAATTAAATAAATATGAAGTTAA
>ENA-ORUB01000168-ORUB01000168.1-human-gut-metagenome-genome-assembly--contig:-NODE-168-length-87435-cov-8.410849_pt1 | contig 87435 bp, 58 predicted proteins | sample MGYA00241918_ERZ509200 | MGnify/ENA primary metagenome ERZ509200 (study PRJEB26280, sample SAMEA2338853) | human gut metagenome | biome: human gut; feature: human-associated habitat; material: faeces... | reverse complement strand
TTTTGAACCACCCGCTGGTGGACCACAAGCTCACCGTTCTTCGCGACAAGAACACCCCGTCCTCCACGTTCCGCGAGCTCGTTTCCGAACTCGTGATGCTTGAGGCCTACGAGGCCACCCGCGACGTCGAAGTCGTGGACAAGCCGATCGAGACCCCCGTCGCTCCGATGGTAGGCAAGCACATCGCTTCCCCGGCGCCGATCATTGTGCCTGTGCTGCGCGCTGGCCTGGGCATGCTTGACGGCATGACCAAGATGATCCCGTCCGCTGAGGTCGGCTTCCTTGGCATGAAGCGCGACGAGGAGAACCCAACCCAGCAGATCACGTACGCGAACCGTCTGCCCGACGATCTGAGCGGCCGTCAGTGCTTCCTGATCGACCCGATGCTCGCCACTGGCGGCACGCTGGTCGCAGCAACACATTACCTGGCCGAGCGCGGCGCAAAGGATGTTACCGCCGTGTGCATTCTGGGCGCTCCGGAAGGCCTGAAGTTCGTTGAGGAGAACCTCGACCCATCCATTAAGTTCAAGCTGGTGCTGTGCGCCGTCGACGAGAAGCTCAACGACAAGTGCTACATCGTGCCAGGCTTGGGCGATGCCGGCGACCGTCTATATGGCGTGATCGACTGACCGCATCAGAGCTCAACCGAATCAACCCAATCAGTCAATCAAGTAAATCGAATAAAAACGGCCTGCCACAACGCAAATCATGCGGCGGCAGGCCGAAATCATATGTAAAACCTCTACTGCTCGTCGGGGACGAACGCCTCGAAAATATGATGGTCGAACCAGTCATCGCACTGGGCGAGCTCGTCGCGGCTGCGCACCGTCCACGACACGGGAACGGCACCCATGAAACGGGCCAACCGTACCTGCGGACTGTTGCCGCCATGCCAATCGTAGGCGACGAAATCAGGGCGGGAAATCCAGTCGAAAATCAGCGCACCGGCCGCATATTCCTTGGCGAGCGCAGCAGGATCAGACGGCTTCTCCTCCCCCTGCGGCCACCAGGAAAGCTGGCCACGGCACACTTCCGGACGGTTCTCCTTATACCAGTTGACGGCAGCCGGATTGAACGATTCGATCACATACGCGCCGGAATAGGCCTGCAGCAGCGCGTCGCCCTTTTCCATGAGCTCGACATCGCGCGAACCCCACTTGGAATTGTCGTCGAACTTGTATTCGACGATCAGCGGCACACGACCCGCCACTACCTTGAGCACGTCGGCGAACAGTGGCACATGCTGGAAATACCCTTCCGGAGCGCTGTCAGGTGTGGTGACCAGCGGCGGATTTTCAAGCGAACCCGGCAACGGCGCTGCCACGGCGGCACCGGGGGCGTCGGTCGGGAACAGCGGGATGCGGGTCAGCTCATCGTACGTGAGATCGGCGATACGGCGTGGATCTCCGGCGACGCGCATCAGATCGCCGTCATGCACCACCACGATTTCGCCGTCGGCGGTCATCTGCAGGTCAAGCTCGATGCCATAGCCGGCTTCGCAAGCCGCTGCGAATGCCGCAAGCGAGTTCTCCGGAGCGATCGCACCAGTCACGCTGGGGCTGCCATAGCCGGCCTTCATGGCCATGCGACGTGCCAGCGCCACATACTCGCCGCTCTCGTTGGCATACTGCGCGGTCAGACCGGAACCCGCGTCATGCAGGCCACGATGCGCGTACCACACGTCGGGAATGGACGGCACATAATTGCGGCGCTTATCGGAGAAGGTACGCGGCGCGATCGCCCACACTGCGGCGCCTGCAGCGACTGCGCCGCCGAGCAGCGCCTTGTTGACGAATGATTTGGACATGGGCTTTCCTCCCTTACGCGGCCGCTCGCGCATTCTCTCGCGTTGGTTCTCACCGTTCGCGGCCATCGAATCTGTCTCTTCTGAGATTAGCCCATAAATCACAAAAACGGCGACCACCTACGCGATCCGCGATCGTATGTCGCCGTCTCAAGCCACCAACAGCCGAGCCATATCTCGACTATATATGGCAGATTTTGAGTCTCGTCACGAGGCATCTCGCTTATATATGGCAGACTGGAGTCAGAAAACATGCGTTTTCATACCCCCTATATGGCTTTTTAGCGAAGTCTTCTGCCATATATAGGCGAGATGCTTCCTGACAGACCCGCAAATCTGCCATACATAGGCGAGTTATGAGCAAAATGGGGTCCGATGACGTCCGAGTTCACACAAACGTAGGGGTCGGACCCCAAAGGTCGGCGGCTGAATACGTGTGCTTGATCGTAGGCTTGGCCACTGAGCCGTGAAGAGGAAAGCCCAATGGGCTTTCCTCAGGCGAAGTGAGCGGCTTGCCGCGAAGACCGCGTAGCGGTACCTTGAGTGCGTCAAGCACACATATTCAGTCCAGAGGCCGAGGCTGAGAACTTACCACTTTTATATTGGATTCAGTTACGCAGCTTGCCCCGCTTGGCCACGAAGATGCAGCACCCCGCCGTGGCCAGCACCGTCATGGCAATGACGATTGCCGTAGTAGCGACGCCTGTAGAGCTTAGCTTCTTCTTACGTTGAGACTGAGATTGCTGCGATGATTGCGGTTTCGCAGAAGGCTCGGCATTATTACCGTCCTGCTTGCCGTTGTTATCGATATCCGGAGTCGGCTTTGGAGTTGGCGTTGGTTCCGGCTCGGGCTCAGGCGTCGGATCGGGGGTCGGGTCCGGAGTCGGTTCAGGTGCATGAACCTGCCATTCGGCGGCAGCCGGCGATGCACTGCCGGATTGAATCACCATGCGCAGCTTAGTGGTCTTCACCGCGTCAGTCCAGGTTGCCTCGCTCCATCCGCCGTTATCGGTACCGTAAGCGCCGGGAGCATTGGTGACCAATGTATATGTGGCATCGGGAATATCCACAAACGCATTCGTTCCAGCATCCCAATACTGCAGTTTCCACGACGCCGGCATTCCCAAGCCCCCTCCATCGGAGGTGAATTGCACACGGCTGGAATCGATGGTGACTTCGCGATCCCATTCGTAGTCGAGCTTCATTTCACCGGTATTCGGCCACGTACCCCAAATGCAGGCGTTATCAACCGTGCAATCGCCCGGAATGGTTTTGCCGTCGTTAAGCGCGGCAACACCAGCTGTCCAAGAAGACGCTTTTTTGTCCACGTCAGTAGCAACGGCATCTTGCTCGATATAGCCGGCCAACGGCACCGACGTATCGGATGGAATATCTTTGACGCCCGCAGCCGACATATTGCCAGCAATGTCCGAAGCCCGATAGCTCACCGTTTCGCGCTTCGACGAAGAAGCAGTAATCGCCGCGCCTTCTTCATATTGCTGCCATTCGCCGTTTCCAACCCGGTATTCCACCGTTTTCACACCGGATCCAGCACCATCTGAGGCGGTCAATGTCATAGTGCGGGAAACCGTATCTACCGAGGCGGTTACCGTAGGAGCCGTAGCATCCACACGCGCTTCCGCAGCAGCGATTTCGCTCACATTGCCGGCCGCATCAGTGGCACGCGCACGCACACTCACTATACCCTCGCCAGTCACAGCCTTTACCGCAGTGTTCACATTCGTTCCGACGGTCACCCATGCGCCATCCCCGACCGCAAGTTCGAGTTTTGCGATCGGCGCAGCCGCATTGTCGGAAGCCGTAATAAGAGCGATCGGTGAAGTGACCAGCCAACCATCATTGCCAGCCGTGCCAGCCAATGCCACACGCACGGCAGGAGCAATGGTATCAGCCGGTTTTACGTAATCGTCGGAAACATGTACGGTCACGGCTACGTTGCCGGCTGCCAGATCATCAGCCTGCTGCTTGGTTTCAATGCCAGCAACCACACCTTGCACGGTGAACTCACCCGCCTGCGCATACGAAGAAGCAGACACCGTGCGCCACAAAACCGGAGTTTCCACTGTTTCCGAGCCGTACGCGACTTTCACCGTGTTCGACAATTCCGGCGCGTCTCCGGTCTTGGCGTAGACGTCGGCTGGCCGTTCAGCCACAACTGCTCCCTGTTGCGCATATACTTCCCATTCAGGAACGCCAACGGAAGCATAGCCCCCGTCAACGGCTTGCGCGGTCATGTCAAGTTTGAGCGCAGTGGTGGTCACTGCGTCGAATGTCACTTCATTAGGCGCGTTCTTGCCTGTATCCACGCCGTATTCGCTGGAATTGGGCACGTCCTTCCAGGAACCGTCTGCGTCAAGATATTGCAGTTTCCATGAGGCAGGGGCACGCAATGCGTTCGCATCGGTATCGAACCAGACTTTCGATCCATTCACACGTACAGCGCCATTCCACTGGTAGATCAGTGAATCGGAGGATTGTGTTTGTGGCATCTTTCGATAGTTCGTCCAATGGTTCGGCGGTACTACAGCAGTTTCCAGCACTCGCCCGTCGTTCACGGAACCCTTGTAGGCGGGTGTTTCGGTGTAGGTCGCGTCCACTGACGCATAGGGGGCCACGTTGCGTGAGGGTTGCAACCGTTCGGCTTTGGTCGGATGCGAAACGGCGTTCATGCGCCCGCCATTCCACGTCACTTCATCGATGCAGACTGCACGGCGGAAGTCAGTACCACCAGTCTTGTCTCCAGTGTGGTAGGTGACCCACCATTTGCCGCCGAATCGTTGAATCGACGGATGCATGGTGGTGGACGATCCCGATTCGACGATTACGCCTTGGTACGTCCACGGCCCAAGAGGGCTTGCCGACGTGGAGTATTGCACGCACGCCTGATAGTTGGATTCCACGCAGGTCGCCACTCCCGACCCGGGTTTGCCACCGTCGTACACGTTGTAGTAGGTGTCTCCTTCACGGAACACCCATGCCGCCTCAAAGAAGCCTTTGGGCCCGTTGGCATAAGCGCCGCCGTTGTTGCCCAAGGTCAGCGACGCGTTCACTTGGTTCGCATAGTCGCTGCCAAGCACGTCTTTGCTGGCATCGTAGTCGGGTATGTTGGCGAGCGCGTCGGCGTCACGCATATTGTAGATTTTCGGCGCTCCATCCGCCGTTCCGTCCATGGTTTCCACGGCAACATATGAGGTGCGGCCAGTGTTGGCGTCCCGCTGCATTTTTACGGCGAGTTCGCTGTTGAAGGTGCCGAAGTGCAGATATCCGGTACCGTCATTGTCCACGAAGAATGCGGGATCGATGGTTTCGATTTGCGTCTGCATGGTAGTCAGCAACGGCGCTCCGATGGCGTCGACCCATGGTCCGAGGGGGCTTTTTGATTTGGCCACGCCGATGGAGAACGGGTCGGCTCCCGCGGCTGCGTTCTTGTCTTTGACTGGCACGTAGTAGTAAAACCAGTCGTCGGCCGTGTCTGCGGTGCCAGCATCGTCGACTACTACTTGTCCTGCGTAGGCTCCGTCGCCGGTTGCCCAGTCGAACAGGTCGGCTTTGGCGATGGTCTTGTAGTGCGTCCATTTGCCGGATTCCGGATTGTCGGTTACGTAGACGCCCCAGTCTTTCATATTGAAGGACCCGTAGGTTGGTTCGGCCTCGTCGTGTCCTGTGAATACGAAGAGTTTGCCATCGTATTCAAGGGTGGATGCGTCTGCGGAATAGTAGTTTTGCGACAGGTCGTTGGGGGTATTGGTTCCTTCGTTCTGCCCGATGGGGTTGCGAAGGGTTGCCGGCAACGCACTGTTGTCGATTTGCGTGACGGTGACGTCGGGATTGCCGACCGGCAGATCGTTGTAGGCGTGTCCGGCGACGCTGGGCGCGGTACTTGCGTCGGCCGCGTTGGCTGTCTGCATGGTTGCGATTGCTCCCGTGCATAAGGTGGCTGCGGCTGCGATGCCTGCCACCAGCGTCTTCATCGACGCATGTGAGATGTGCGAAAAGCTCATGAATATTCCTGTTTTCACGATTGGATATTGAAAAGTCCTCTTACGGATTGCTTAGGTTACGTTGGTATTCCTCGTGCGATCCGTAAGAGGACTTGAGCAATTGCTAGCGCTAGTCGCGGTTGCGGCGCGTCAGCATGATGGCGGCTCCCGTCAGCAGGACGATCATTCCTACGACGGCGATGCCGATGACATTGCTGCCGGTGCTGCTGATTGCGGCACTGACTTCAGACTTGGAAACCGGCTTGTTTCCAGGCTTGGCATTCGGCTTGGGGTCGGTCTTGTCGTCGTCCGGCTTCGGTGCTGGCTTGAGTTCAAGTCCGGCGATGGCCTCGGTCAGCTGCTTGACTGCGGCATCCGCATCAGCTTGGGTGGCGTTCTCATCGTTCAGCACCTTGGAGGCGGCATCCACTGCTTCAGCCAACTTCTTGGCGCTGGCTTCGGTGTAGAGGTCACCGCTGACGCCCTGTGCCTGGTCAAGAACCGTCTTCAACTCAGTGGTGTCGGCTTTCTTCACCAGTGTCTGCTGGGCTTCTTCAAGCTGCTTGATGGCCGCATCCACCTGATCCTGGGTGGCGCTCTCGTCCGCATACACCTTTTGAGCGTTACCCATGGCTTCGGAGAATGCCTTCCAGCTGTTCGGCGTGAAATTAGCTTGTTGCACGGAACCGGCTGCGTTGATGGTGGATTCGAGCCTGCTCTTGTCCACGCTTGGTTCCGGATCAGGGGTTGGATCCGGGTCAGGAGTCGGTTCCGGATCAGGAGTGCTTTCCGCAGCATGCACGCCCCACTCGGCAACCGCCAGACCGAAGGTGACGCCCTCGGCGGTCGGCGGATCAAGCACCAAGCGCAACGACGTGGTCTTCACCGGAGTGAATGTGGCCACGCTCCAGCCTTGAGCATCGTCAGAGGCACGTGAGGCCGGGGAATTACGCACGGTGGAGTATTGCGCATTCTCCACATCCTTCCATATACCATCAGAAGCCAAGTACTGAATCTTCCAGCTGTCCGGAACATCCAAACCACCCTTGGCATCATTACGCTCCGCGAAGTTGGCCCAGAACTGCACACGGCTGGAATCGACGGTGGCTTCCTTGCTCCAGGTGTACTGCGCGTACATGCCAGCGGAAGCTTGACCCCAGCTGCCCCACACGCGGCCATTCACATCGGCGTCATCATCAGACGGCCACGTATCGTCAACCAGCACACCATCGTTGAGCTTGCCGGAAGCCGGAGACCAGCTCGCCTCGGCACTCACCGTGGTGTCAATGGCCCTGCCTTCAATCCAACCAGTCAACGGAGTATCGGGCTCCGGCTTGGGATCCGGCGTCGGCTCAGGATCAGGATCGGCACCACCATTCGGATCGGCGACCACATGCACTGTAATCTTGGCCTGCGAGCTTGAACCCTCAGCCGTGCCGGACACCTCATAATCGCCGATGGTGTCCAACCTGACGCCGGCAACACTTGCCTCATCCCACATAACCGTGCGATCGTCAAGCATGCCATTGGGGAATCGCACCGGAACCACAGACGGCAAAGCCACCGACTTGGAATTCTGGTACACCGTCTGTTCGATCGGCTGAGCCGCACCAGCAGTCTGAGACTGCGCGTCGGAACGCACGCCAATAGTGGCCTTGGTTCCAGCGAGCGCGCCAATAACCGTTCCGGAAACCGCAAACTCGCTATCGGAAGCAAGCTGATCGTCAGTGATGGCATCCCACGCAACACTCAAGTCACGACGGGAACCGTCCGTATAGCTGGCACTCACCGTCTTCGGCAGATTCACATCGGCAGCCTTGCTGCCAGTCTGCACCATACGATTCACGCCATCCACGCTCACCGGATCAAGCGCATACGCCTCAAATTCGGTAGCACCAACAATGGCACCCTTCGGGAACAGCACACGCAACTTGTTCGTCTCCACCGTTTCGGCAAAACGAACCTCATTGCCTTCACCCTGCATCGTGGTATAAGACTGGCCGGCGGCAAGCTTCACATCCTGCCAATCGCCATTCTCATCCGCATACTGCAACTTCCACGACTTGACCATCGGCACACCGCCACCGTCAGTCCAGAAGAACAGCTTCGCCTTCTTCAACGGAACAGTGCCATCCCAGGCAAGCTGCAGCCACGGCTCGGTACCGGTATTGTCACCCCAATTATTCCAGGTCTCATTCGGAGTATTGGTATACAACACCTGACCGTCGATAACCTTCTTGGCATTGTCCTTCGCCTGATATGGATTGGTGAAGCTGGCGCTCGCAGTGGACTGTGAAGCCACATTCACCGTGCCGTCGGAAGGAATGCCGTGAACGGTGACTTCCTTGAAACCGGTCTTCTCACCGTCGAATGCGGTGAGTTTGAGCACATAGTCACCCTCACGGTTGAACGTGACCGTAGTGTTGGCAGCGGTTGCGTCGACGAACTTCGCTTCGCCGTTTTCAGGGCCAGACACCTGCTCCCATGTGGTGGTGAGCGTGTCAGACGGCAGGCCGTCGTCCTTCACCGTGCCCACCAGCTGCGCACCGGACGAGGTGCTGCTGGCAATGTAGGCGTCAACGCTTGGCGCCTGGTTCGTAGGTTCGCCTTCCGGCACAATGTCGGTTTCGTAGGCCTGAATCTCCTTCAAGCCAATGGCCTGACCTGCTTGCGGAGTGAAGGTGGCACGAATGGCTTTGGCCACGACCTTGGAGAACTGCACGCGGTTGTAGTTGGCTCCCGCGTAAGTAGGCGTACGCACCTGGTTCGGCAGGACATGCCATGCGCCGGCCTCATCCTGATATTCAAGCGTGTACACCGACGGCTCACTGTAGCCGGCAATCGTCTGGCTGGACGAGGTCTGGTAGAAGTACAAACGCACGTCGTCGATGTTCTGCACGCCATTCTTGAACGTTACGGTCAGCGAATCCTTGGCGTTCTTGGATCCCTTGGTGCCCCAGAAGGATTCCATCACGTTCTTGCCGTCCACTGCATTGGTTGCCGGGTATCCCTTGGTTTCGTAAGTGGCTTCCACATCGGCGTCCTTGGCCACGTTGGCCTGGCTCTTGGACGCTTCGTCCACGTTCTGTCCGGACTGCGCGAAGATCTGCGTAACCCTGCTGTTCGATGCGTAGGTCACTTCGTTGGCGTTCGGCATGGTGGCGGTGGTCGCGCCGGTGATCACCGCTCCGGAATCATCGGCAACCTCAACGGTTCCACTGGCCGGATCGTAGATGAGGTGGGCGAGCTTATCGGAGGTGAACACGGCGTTGCCGTCCACATACAGGGTATATCCCTTCGGAGCGTTGTAGGTGCCGTCGTTGTTCCATACGATCGACAGATCCTGCCCGTGGTAGCTCAGGTTGTTGACGGTGAAGTGGTTCCAACCGGGAATCTCGATCGGATTGAGTTCAATCTTGTTGTCTTCACGCGGAACCATACCTGCCACGTCTTCCACAATCGTCCAGTTGGTGGTGCCAAGCTGGGTGTGGTGAATCCAGGAACGGTAGGTGATCTTTCCACCGTTCTTGCTGGCGTCGGCGTTCTTCTCCGGAATCGTGCTTCCTGCGGAATTATTATCCATATTCCAGAATTCGTTCTGGTCCGGATACTGGTTGTCGCCTCCCTGATAATGCGAGAACGCCACCCAATACAGCAGTTTCTTGAACGATTCGTTCGTGATATATCCGTTGTCTGCAGCATTATAATCACGGATTCCCGCAGAATAGATTTGCAGCAGCGGAGTTGCATTGATAATGGAGAAATTGTTTGATCCTGGGAAATTCAGCGCCTTCTTGTCTGCCTGATTCGCGGTGAAGAACGGGAAAATCGGGAATTCGTCGGCATCTTCGAACAAGCGCAACGCACTATCGTAATCATCATTGCCGATCGGCATCAGACCTTCGGAATACGGATAGTAGTTGTTGAGTTCCTTGTATTTCGCGAATTGACCGTCGTTCAGCCACTTGTGCAGCAGCAGTTTGCTGTCGGAATCCCACAGGTTGTCGAGCACATCCTGCTTGATGGCGTCGGCGATCTGCTGCATTTCAGCGGCTTTTTCGGTGTCTCCGGCAGCCTTGTATGCTTGCGCGGCGGCATTGGCGTTGGCCCACATGTTGGCGGAACCGTCGGCACGGTCCATACGCTGGCCGGAACGACCGGGTTCGGAGAACGACACCGCGTCGGCATCGTTGCCGGTCATGGACCACCACGACCAGTCGATCAGCTTGTTGCCGTTGCTATTCTGGTTGTCGTTGCTGTCTGGCTCGCTTTGCGAATTGAGCAGACCTTTGACATCTTCGGAACCGTAATCACCCAACGCTTCAGCCAATGATGACGGGCCGCCGTGCACCTTGTAGGAGTCCCAACCGGCCTTGGTGATGTACTGCGTGTAGCTGTGGTTCCAATTGGCTGGATCGCCCGGATTGTCGTGGTAGTAGTAATACCCGGACTGGCCTTTCTTGGCTGTCTGCCCGGCCGACACCCAAGTGCCGTACGAGTATTCGGCGTTACGGAACCACTTGGTGTCGTTGATGAACATGCCGGATGTCAGCACGATCTGGTTGTTGTATCCGAGCACGCCTTCGATGGAGGTCGGATACTGGAACGTATTGCCCGGCATATTGGCATCCAACATGTTGAAACGGCTCAGCCACCAGCGGTAGAACACGGTTTTGTCGATATTGTGTTCCTGGGTTTCCACGTAAGGAATGTTATCGACCCACCACTGGTTGTAGGTGGTCACGGAATCCTTGTAGGAAGCGGCCGGATCGGTGAGATCGCCGTTGAATCGGGCTTCGTATTCCGCGGTGGAGTCCGGCAACTCGTTGGCGATCAGGCCAAGCTGCAGCTTGGTGGTTTGTGGCACGTTCGCTTCCAAGGTGAGGGTGGAAGCGAGTTTGCCGTCCTTTACGGTGAAACCGTTGCCGGAGAACCGTGGATAGATGGTGGTCAGATCGTTCTTCACATTGAAGCGACCGGTCAGTTCAGTGTCGCCGTCATTGCCGTCTTGTGCGAATGGCGAGGCTGCTGTCAGCGTTACGTCACCGCCGGTGGTGCTGGTGATGGTGAAATTCGCGACCATCACATTGGTGTAGGTGATGTACTTGACTTCGGTGACGGTAATGGTCTTGTCGCCGTTGGTGAATTCCGTGGTGAAGTAGCTTGGCGTCTGCTTGCGCTTGTCGGTGTTCTCGCGCAGGGTCTGCTTGGAACCGCCAATGCTTACCTCAACGGTAAAGCCGTCGTTGCCGGTCTGATCCCAGTATGCGACATCTCCTACGAAACCAAGTGCTTCCGGCGTATGCGTGTACATGAATGCGGCACGGCCACGTGAGAACAGGTATTCGTTCTTGTCTGCGCCCGCATAGTTGTAGTCGCCAGCATCGTTGGTGCCGGTACCGTTTGGTGCGGTGCCTGTGCGCGTCAGCATCTTGTCGATCCAGAAGTCGTGTGCGGTGTCGGTTCCGGCACCGTTGGCAACATCCGCATCGAACACCTGCTTGAGGTAGCTTGTCGAGGGATCGAAAGCGACGCCGGTGCCCGGAATCGGGTCGGCGGCCCCCTTGAAACTCGGATACCCCATGGCAGAGTTCGGATTGGCCAGCGCGTCATTGGCGTATGCGGTCATCACACCGCCAGACAACAGTGTGGCCACTGCCGTCAGCACGCCCAATGACGTGACAATCCCTTTCTTCCTTGTTGATGGTGTCATCAATTCCTCCTACATGGACCATCGTTGGCCCTTGGTTGCCAAGGCTCGTTCCCTGGCATCCAACTTTCTTTCTGTAGGAATGAGAGTCGTGCGATGGACATGAGATTGGAGCGTCCACCGACATTTCAAGAATACATGACGCGAATACGGTTTCGCAAATTTTCTTTCAGTTTTCTCCAATGCTTTCTAAGTGAACTGCCATACGATGGCTTTTATGCGAAAAGGAAAGTTTTCGCATTTTCCCGTCTTATACTAGGGGCTATGACAAAACCGGCCACCCCATAAGGGGCAGCCGGTCTCTCATTCCAGTCAGCGCGGCGCATTCGGCTCCAATCGATCACGCCGCGCTCACCCGCTTCCCGGCACCATGGCACTCATAGCGCCGGGTAGCAAGTCTTTCTTTTGTTTAGCTGCGCAACCACACGTTCATTTGGCCGAGTTCGCGGTTGGCCCATGCGTAGTAGGGCACCAGCTTGAGCGACGTCCGCTCATCTGAGGCGTCACGCTGAGCGGACATGTACAACGGGGCGTCCACGGCATCCGCAGCCTCACGAACGGCAGGCAACGTCACCGCGTCAACACCTCCAAGCAAATCACTCTCGAAAGTAACCGTGGCATCCGCGACATCCACGCCATCAGCAAGACGGTACGTCCACAGATCGCCGGCATTATCGGCTTGCTCCGCGCAATAGACGAGCGGACCGCGCATCACCGCAACACGACCTGCATCGCAACGCACATGAGAGTTGGCACGCACCAATCGCACTGCCATATCAAGATCCAGCACCACATGCAATGCAGTTCCCGGAGCAACTGCGAAATATACGAAACCGTTTTCCGGAGCCGTCTTCACAGCAACACCATCGCATGTCAGCGCATAGGAATCAGCCGACCATGTGGGAATACGCACGCCGAAACGTACCGAATCAGCCGCCTCAGCGGGCAATTCCACCATGTACTCAATATGACCGTTCCACGGAAAATCGGAACGCTGCTCCACATGCAACCCGGAATCAAAACTTGCCTGATTCGCAATGAACTGGTGAGCGAGCACCGTGCGACCGCCGTCACGTTCGGTATACACATAACGGTCCACCGACGCGATCAATCGCGCGACATTAGCTGGGCAGCATGCGCAGCCAAACCAATCGACACGATGCGAAAGCACATGATGCCGATCCGGATTGTCCAAACCGTCCGGCGAAGTCTCCAACGCATTCACATAGTAATACTGCTTGCCATCAAGGCTGATGCCCGCGATGGCACCATTGAACAGCTCACGCTCAAGCACGTCGGCATATTCACCATTCGGTTCCAACAGAAGCATTTGGCGGGCAAACATGCTCATCGCCACAGAAGCGCACGTTTCGCCATACATGGTGTCGTTCGGCAGATCGTAATCGTACGTGAACGACTCCCCCACATGTGTGGAACCGATCGCACCCGTTACATACATGCGTTTCGACACGATGTTGTTCCAAAAACGATGCGCCGCATCCAGCAAGCCCTGATCGCCGGTAATACGCGCCACATGTGCGATTCCAGTGCATAAATAGGCCACGCGCACAGCATGGCCGTCAGCGGTCTGCTGCTCGCGCACCGGCTGCGCGGCTTGGAAGTACGTGGGCTTGTAGAATCCCAGATCCCGGAAAATGTAGTCGTTGTCGACAGCGGCGATCTGCTTGGCGTAGAACTGCGGATCCTGACCACGCACGTCGATGAGATACCGCGCCAGATTCAGATAGCGCTCCTCACCGGTCGCATCATACAGCTTCGCCAACGCCAATTCGATTTCCGGATGTCCATCAGCACCGTGGATCTTGCCGTCCTCCGGGCCGAAATTGGCATCGATGCAATCCGCCATACGGCACGCCACGTCAAGCGCCTGCTGGTTACCGGTCACCTCATGATAGGCGACAGCAGCCTCAATATAGTGGCCCATGACATACATTTCATGGCTTTGCTGAATCAGTGTGAAACGCTCACGATGCGCCCATTCACCGGTTTTGATTTGGTACGGAGTGTCCAAATATCCGTCCGATTGTTGCGCACGTGCGATGAGGTCGACGGTTTTATCGCACAGTTCCCGCAATTGCGGATCAGGATGATACGACAGTGCGTAAGCCGCTTCCTCCAACCACTTATATATGTCAGAATCCTGGAAGACCATGCCATGAAATTCACCGGTCTCATCACCGGCTGCGATACGCAGATTCTCCACGGCATGACTTTTATTATCGGCAAGCTGATTGCCAGCCGGATCATCCGGAACTTCAGTGGCAATCTCATCATTCATCACACCCCACTGATAGGGAATGACGGATTCAACGATCTGGTCGCGACGCTGCTTCCAGAAAGGAGAAGTAATAGTTACATTCATGATATTTCCTTAAGATTAAGGACTTCGCCAGCCCTTGACGGCTCTTGGCTACTCCGCCTTCGGTTCTGCTCAGGCCGGAGCCTGGAAACAGTCCACTGGGCTGTCTCCCAAGGGCTGACATCGCCAGGTGTCAGCCCTTGACGGCTCCAGCCATAAACCCTTTGACGTAGTACTTCTGGAGGGCTAGGAAGAGGATGGCTGCGGGGATCATCAGAATTACGACGCCAGCTTCGGTGGCACCGTAATCAATGACGCCCATAGTCTGCTGACGCATGTTCACCAAAGCGAGCGGCAGCGTGGCGTTCGACGAACTCGACAGGTACAGCGGAATCATGAAATTGTTCCAAGCCTCAAGGAAAGCAAGCAGACCGACAGTGACCATCGACGGCTTGACGACCGGCACCAGAATCTTAATCAACGACTGCAGGGAGTTGCAGCCATCGACCATGGCGGCCTCTTCCATATCCTTCGGAATCGCATCGAAAGCATTACGCATGATGAACGTGCTCATCGGCAGCTGGAACAAGGTAATAACCAAACCGACACCCAGCAAGGAATCGTTCAGACCAATATCCTTGTACCACACCATCAGCGGAATCAGCAGAGACGCATACGGTACCATCAAAATGGACAGCGTCACCATGAATCCGAGATTGCGGCCCGGATAGTCGAAACGGGAGAACGAATAGCCTGCGAGCGTGCACACCACCACGGAGAACACCACGGCGACCAACGTCACCACCACCGAGTTGAACAGGTACTTCGGCAGGCCTTCCTGGTAGCCGAACAACGTCAGATAGTTGTTCACACCCCAGCCCTTGGATTGTGCGGAACCAGGCTGCGGACTGAACGAGCAGACCACCACCCAGATCAGCGGCGAAATGAAGACCAGAGCCAGCAGACCTTCGAGAATATAGACGATTACGCGCTTCCACAATGGAGTAGTCATGTGAGTTCCCTCCCCTTGCTCACTTGGTGTTGTCGCGCATACCGCGCATCTGGATGGAATTGATCACCACGAGGGCCGCAAGCACGATCAGCGACAGTGCGGCCGCCATGCCCAGATCCTTCTTGGAATCGAATGCGAAGTTGTAGATAAGCTGCACCACGGTCATGGTGGAATTGTTCGGACCGCCCTTGGTCAGAATGAAGAACTGGTCGAACGCGAGGATGGAACCGGTGACGCAGTAGATCAGACACATCACGATGGTCGGCTTCATCAGCGGCAGGGTGATGGAACGGAAAATGCGCCACGTGCCAGCACCGTCCATGCGCGCGGCCTCATACAGGTCGCCCGGAATGGCTTGCAGGCCGATCATCATGAGCAGCATGTAGTAGCCGGAGAAACGCCAGACGATCACAATAATGGTGGCCCACAGCGCGCTCTGGCCGGTGGCGAGCACGGAACCGCCCTCATCCATCAATCCGAAGAAGCTCAGGATCTTGGTGACGGGGCCCACCTGCGGGGAGTACAGCGCGTAGAACAGCAGCGAAGCGGAGGCGAGACCAGTTGCGGACGGCAGCAGGAAGCACGTGCGCAGCATATTGTTCCACTTGGTGCTTTCCTGCACGATCAGCGCCAGGCCAAGGCCGAGCACCAGCAGGAAAATCGTGACGATCACGGTGTATTCAAGTGTGAACAACACCGACTGTCCGAGCAGTTTATTTTCGAAAACCTTGACGAAATTCTCAGGGAAATTCCAACCACGGTTACCGCCCATCAACGACCAGCGGGAACCGGCCATGATGACGAGCAGCACGATTGGCACGAAGAACAGCATGATGATCATCAGCCAATCAGGCAGCGCATACAGCAGGCCACGACGGGTTGCCTCCGCCTTGGCCTTGGAACGATGCGTCTTCACTGGCGCAGCGTTCTTGGAAACAGTAGTCATATTCCCTCCTTGGAACACTTTTGGCGACTCTCTCTTGAATCGTTCGGGGTTTTCGACATAAATGGCCAAGCGATTGGATATGCGTTTGGAAGTGCGATTCCGTCTCGTGCGGCCGTTGAAATCCGCCATGAAGACCGACATTGTTTTTGAATTATTGTCGATCTCCATGGCAGACCACAACTGTGGTCTGTCGATTTTTGTTTTCGATATTCAGTTATTCGATATTCAGTTGTTCTTAAGTTATGTAAATCGGGGAAAGGAGAAAAAGGAGGAGAAGTTTGTTTTCAGTGGCTCACCTCACTGACCCAGCACGTCGGTGATGGCCTGGTTGTCGGCCTTGAGATCGCCATCGCCCCAGACTGCGTTCTGGATGAGCAGCTGCCACGGGGAACCGGCTGCGTTGAAGGCCTCATTGAAAGCTGCGGACTTCGGGGTCTGGCCATTGCCGTCGATGATTACGGAGTTGATGGTCTGGACGCGAGGATCGGCATCGTCGTAGGCGGTCTTCAGGGTCTGGATGTTGGATGCGGTGTCGCCGTTGGCTGCGAAGACTTCCTTCTGGGCGTCATCGCTCATGAGCCATGCGAGGAAGTTCCAAGCCTGAGCGACGTGCTTGCAGTCCTTGGAGATGCCCATGGCATCGCCGCCGAGGAACGTGGAGGTCTTGCCTTCCTTGGTGCCCGGGATCGGGGTGACACCCACTTCGAAGCCGCCGTCCTTCTCAGCTTCGAACAGTGCGGTGGAAGAGGTGTTCGGATACGGCATCACACCGATGTTGCCGTTGGCGAACGGAGCGGTCCAGGTGGCACCGGTTTCTTCCTTGGAGCCCGCGCCCAAGCCGTTGGTGGTGTTGGCGAGTTCCTTGTAGGCGTCGAGCACGGCCTTCATGGAATCGTTGTCGAGGGTGGCTTCGGTGCCATCTGCGTTCATCACGGATTCGCCGTCAGCCCACACGGACGGGAACAGGTCGAACACGAGAGCGCCACCGGACTGGCCGGCCAAGTAGGAGCCTGCCACGCCGTCCTTGTTGAGGGCCGCGACCGCCTTGGCCTGCTCAACGAACTCGTCGATGCTGCTCGGACCCTTCTCCGGGTCAAGGCCTGCTTCCTTGTACAGATTCTTGTTCCATACCATCACGGAAACGTCGGTGATGAACGGCAGCGTGTATTCCTTGCCATCCACGGTACCGGCTTCAATGTGGCCCTGCTGCAGGTCGGACTTGTTGTCGAGTCCGTCGATCTGCTTGGTGATGTCGGTGAAGATGCCTTCAGAAGCCCAGTACGGAATACGCACCACGTCACCGGCGAGAATGTCCGGAAGGGAATCGGTCTGGGAAGCACCACCAACCTTGCCTTCCATATCGTCGTTCGGAATGATTTCCAGCTTGACCTGGTTCTTGTGGGAGGCGTTGTAGGCCTTCACCGCGTTCTTGGCCTGACGCTCCAGCGGAGAACGGGTCCACAGAGTGATCTCAGTGCCGTCATCAGTGCCGACTGCCGGAATATCGGCCGGAGCCGCGGATCCACCACTGCTGGAACCACCGCCGCATGCAGCCATCGGAATAAGCAACGCGGTTGCCGCGATGCCGGCAATAACGCGAGTGACCTTGTTGAAAGACACCATGTCTACTTCTTTCTCTATGTATCGCTCAGCTTTGAGCCATCCGGCGGGCCTTCCGCCGTCTGCCTTCACGATTTCCGGTTGTTCTCCTTCGATTGAACCGTAGTGCGAAAGCCTTTTCTCAGTATATGGTTTTCTCCAGATTTTGCAAAATCGCTTTCGCACATCAGAATGCAAAGGTATTCATATCGATAAAACCGTTACAAATAAACGATTCTTAGCATTTTAAGAATCGTTTATGACAGCAAAAAATGACGTGAGATGCAGAAAATGCGAAAGAAAAATGTGTTCATTTTCGCAAATGCGAAAGTTTCGCAATTTGCAAGTGAAAATGTCAGCAATCGGCTATATAAAGCCGTTTTGTCCACTTTTTGACACAATGCGAAAACTTTCGCAGTTTTGTCGTATAATATTACGCAACACAAGGGCGGCGAAGCGCATCGACGCGCAGCCAACGTTTTCGTCACACCGTAAAAAAGGGGAACATCATGGCAACTGCAGATACTCACTCAACAGCAAGGCTTGAAGATGTAGCAGCGCTGGCCAACGTGTCTTTGGCAACGGCTTCAAAGGCGCTGCATGGCAAACCGCGCGTCAGCGAAGACACCCGCGAGCGCGTGATGGAGGCAGCGCGGCAACTCAACTATTCCCCGAATAAGCTGGCGCAATCGTTGGCAAGCGGCAGAAGCGGAACCATCGGTTTGGTCACTTCCGATCTGCAAGGCCGTTTCTCCACGCCTATTCTTATTGGCGCCGAAAACGAGCTGCGCGCACAATCGACATCGGTACTACTCGCCAATGCTCGCGGTGACGATGCGCTGGAACGCAGCCATGTAGAGAAACTGCTGTCGCTGAAAGTGGACGGCCTGCTGATTGTGCAGTGCGAGACGAATCCGCGCCCGTCGCTGGGGCGTGATTGGGGCGTGCCGCTGGTGTATGTGTATGGTCCTTCCACCGACACCAACGATTGTTCGGTGACGTGTGACAATGTGGACGCCGGGCGCATGGCCGTGAATCATCTGATTTCGTGCGGACGCAACCGTATCGCCATTATTGGCGGCGATGAAACGTATACGGCCTCCACCGACCGCACCAAGGGCGCGTTGGAAGCGTTGTCCGAGGTTGGTTTGGAACCGGCTGGCCCGATTCGCTATGGCCGTTGGGACGAGAATTGGGGGCGTGCCGCCACCAGACTGCTGCTCGACCAAGGCGTGAAGTTCGACGCCGTGGTATGCCAGAGCGATCAGCTGGCACGAGGATGCATTGACGCGTTGAAGTCGCAGCATCTACGCATTCCTGAGGATGTGGCGGTGATCGGCCACGATAATTGGGACGTGCTCACCAAGAGCTCCCGCCCGCCGCTGACCAGCATCGACAATGAAACGGAACTCATCGGCCGCAAAGCTGCCCGCTACCTGATGGACGCCATCAACGGCCAGCCCCACCACGGCACGGAATACCTCCCCTGCCGCCTCATCCAACGCGAATCCACTCTCCCCCTAGACTAGCGTCATCGCTTTTTGTTGGAACGTCCCTTGAAGTAAATGTCGAACACGATCCAGACGGACAAAACGAACGCGATCACATAGCCGAGGAAACCAACGATCGGAATACCGAAAATCACCGGTTTGATGCCCGCATAGTACACGATCGACGAGCCGATGAACAATCCGACGACGATCAGCGCCATCGTAAGCCTGTTCACCATGTTGGCAAGCAGATGGATCGGTTCCTGCGAGCCGACCATCTCCATATTCACGCGCAACTGGCCGCGCGTAAGCATACGGGAGGCCACTTTCAGCTCATTGGCGGCAGCGAGCAGACTGTGCAGCGCCTGATGACCTTCGATAACCAGCGATTTCGCCTCATCCTTGGCGAAATCCTTCTTCGACGTGCTTGCGGCGATATGGTCGGAGATGATCTGAATCATATTCACGTCTGGAATGAACTCGTCGAGCAGGCCTTCCAAAGTGACCAGCGCACGCCCGACCGTGGTGACGGTGCTCGGCACTTCAATGCCGTGTCGTTGCGCCATTTGCGTCAATGCGGTGAGCATGGCGGCGATATCCAGCTCGGCCAAATCCACTGTGCCGAATTCCTTGACGATCACATCCAAGTCGGCCAATAACGCCGGATAATCCTCCGGATCGGCCTCGGCACCGGCGAAACGCAGCAGACCGTCGGCAAGCGCGGGCGAATCCTGTTTGGCGACCGCGAAAATCATGTCTTTCAAGACGGAACGGGTTTTGGCATTAAGCCGGCCCGTCATGCCTAGGTCGAGCAGCACGATCCGCCCGCCGCGCACCATGATGTTGCCCGGGTGCGGATCCGCGTGGAAGAAGCCTTCGTCAAGCACTTGCGTGGCGTAATTGTCGACCAGTTTGGTGCCGATTTCCTTCAGATCGTAGCCCGCTTCGATGAGCTCATCAGGATGCGAGACGGAAATGCCTTCGACGTAGTCCATGACCACCACGTGTTCGGTGCACAGGTCGGAGTATGGCTTCGGGCAGTCCATGTATTTGTAGTGTTCGCAGAATCGTTTGAATTCCGCCAGATTTCGCGCTTCGATCATGAAGTCGGTTTCGGCTTCGAAGGTGTCCCACAGTTCTTCGACCACGCCGGAGAGATCGACCACTTGGGCGCTGGGCATGGTTTTGGCGGCTATTCGTGCGATGGTGCGCATGATGGACACATCCTGTGCCATGGTTTCGCGCACGCCCGGGCGTTGCACTTTGACGGCCACATCTTCTCCGGTAGTGAGTTTCGCACGATGCACTTGCGCGAGGCTTGCCGATCCGAGCGGTGTGGCGTCGATATGGTCGAAGATTTCGCCGGCCGGGCGTCCGTATTCGTCTTCCAGCACTTGCAGGACGGTGCCGTACGGCATGGGGTCGGCGTCGGCGCGCAGTTTGGCGAGTTCGTCGCAGAACGATTGGGGCAGGATTTCGGAGCGCATGGACAGGATCTGTCCGACTTTCACGAAAGTTGGGCCAAGCGCTTCGAACATGAGCCGCATTTTGACGGGGGTCAGGCCGTGCACAATGTCGAATTGGTTGACGATTTGCGCGATTTGCGCAAGTCGCTTCAGTTTGCCTCGACGAGTCAGGTGGTAGCGCTGCGAGAATGAGTCTTTACGCGGGCCGAACAGTCCGATGGTTTCGGATTGCGTAAAGGTTGCGTCGTTCTGTTTGCCTTGCGATTGCGGGATTCCCGTTTTTCCCGCGGATTTGGCTGCCGTTGCCGCAGCCGCGTCGGACGAGGGGTTCGCCGTCGGATTGATCACCGCGTTGACTCGGTCGGAAAGTGTGACCGGCTCCACGCTTTCGGGGCGGGCCGCATCCGGCTCGATCGGAGAATTCAAAGACATATCGCTGCTCGCAAACGTTGGTCGGATTACGATGAGTGGGATTCATGAGGAGACTTGCGTCCCGCGTATTTCATGCGATTCGCATGTTTCGCACGTTTCTTACGTTCCGCACACGGCCGTTCGCATGTTTCGCAAGTTCCGCATAACAAATCGCCGTCTGAACGTGATGCGACGAGCAGACGGCGATGTGAACGATTGAACGTTACTCGGCTTTGGCTTCAGGTTCGGCTTCCTTGGTTTCCTCTGCAGCCTTGGCTTCAGAGGATTCCTTGACCTCCGCGACCTTGTGCTTGAGTTCGGCGTTGAGGGCCTTGCCCTGTTCGACGGTCAGCTCGCCCTTCTTGACGAGATCGTCAACGATTTCCTGGCTCTTCTCAACCGTGGTCGCCAAAGCGCCAACGCCGGCGAGGAAGACCTTACGCAGGCCGTCACCAAAATCAAAATCAGCCATGATTACCTCCTTAGGTGATGGTGGTACCCACTCTATCGCATTTTCTTCACAAATAACATCAACGAAACTAGTCAATCGTTACAATTCTGCGGAAGACTCGCTGCCGTATGCTCACAGCGTACGAAAACGCGAAAACTACGAAACAGCGCGAAAACAATCAGCGCGGGCGTGACATGGCCACGCGACGCGCATTGCTGGCAATCGTGTTGATGCGATCAAGTTCCGCACGCTGCGCTTCCGTCTGCCCTGCAGCGGCCGGATCGAACGAACCATACCGGCGTTCTGCGGCGGTGCGGATCAGAAAATCGGCGATCGCGGGGTTTTTCGGCAGCAGCGAGCCGTGCATGTATGTGCCGATCACATTGTTGACGCGGGCGCCTTCCGTATGATCCTCGCCATTATTGCCGGTGCTATCCGCGTCGACGGTGCCGAGCGGCTGCACGCCTTCGCGCAGGAAGGTTTGGCCGGAATGGTTTTCGTAGCCGATGATGTCACCGAAATCGGCGGAATGCTCGGTCAGATTGCCGATCATGCGCACTTCCTGACCGACCGTGTACGCGCCGATCACGCCGATGCCGTCGAGCCGGGAACCATCCACCGTTTCGAAATATTCGCCGAACAGCTGGTACAGACCGCAAATCATGAGCATGGGGGTGCCGCCGGCGGCCAGCGATCGCAGCAGGTCGGCGCGTTTGAAGAAGTCGTCGATGATTTTCTTCTGGCCGGTGTCTTGGCCGCCGCCGCCCAGAATCATGTCGACGTGTTCGGGCCACGCGTCGCCCTGATTGTAGGCGTGCACGCGCGGCTCGTAGCCGTATAGGGCGAGACGGCGCTGGATGGTGAGCACGTTGCCGGAGTCGCCGTAAATGTTCATGTCTTTCGGATATAGCGACACGATGTCGATTACCTGGCTCATATCGTCTCCCTCATGCGGTTCATACGTTCTTCATGCGTTTTCATGCGTTGCGCGGATTCGCGCTGTTATTTGCCCACGCCAGCGTCGGCGACTTCGGCGATTTTGCCGAGCGCGGCTCGCGTTTTGAGCATTGCCGTGTATGTGCAGTAAATGTGCTTGGGGGTGCCCGGATTCGCGTTCACGAACGTTGAGACGGCCTCTTCGAGTTCCGTGTTGACGCTATTCACCGGCACCTGATCGTATTCGAGGCGCAACGCCATGTCCCAGGCACGCACGCCTGAAACCATGGCCACACCGGTGTCTCGCAGCGAGGAGAAGTCCACGTCCCACAGCCAGCTCATGTCACGCCCGTCGGCGTATTCGTCGTTGATGGCGATCATGGTGTCGCAGCCTTCAGGGGTGAAGGATGCGAGCGACAGACGGAATCCCATGGGGTTTTTGACGAGCAGCAGCTCCACCGGCGAGCCGTTCACGTCGATGACCTCGCCGCGTCCGAACGCCGGAGTGACTTCGGCTGCCACGTCGATCATGGCTTGCGTGGTGGAATGCGCGAAGTCGATCATGCGCTGTGAGATTCCCACTTGTCGCAATAGTTCGTCGGTTACGTTCTGCTCGAACGGCAGGAACATTGCCTGCGCGTCGGCTACGACCGCTCGCACGACGGCCAGCGCGGCCGCCGCGTTGTACAGGTTGTACACGCCTTCCAGTCTCACACCGGTTTCGTACGTTTCACCGTCGATGCCGAAACTGGCACGATGGTCGCCCACGGCAAGCAAGGTCACGTCAGCTGGTAGCTGTTCCGCAATTGCCGCATCTCCCGATTTTTCTGCATTTTCCCCAGTTTTCGCAATCACTGCAGCATCGTCAATCTCAATATTTGCGGACGATGCAGTATCGACTGTCGTGCACATGTCGTCGTCGGACGGGAAGAAGCTGCGCAACGACCCGTCAAGACCGAAATAGCGCACTTCCACACCATCTTCAGTATGTGCGACGTCAGCAAGTCGTGCGATGCGTGGATCCTCACGATTGAGCACTACGGTTCCGGTGGTCGCTTCGGCGGCTTTGCTCAGCAGTCGTGCGGTATTGTCGATTTCGCCGAAACGGTCGAGCTGGTCGCGCATCACGTTGAGCAGCAGGCAGTAGTCGGGTTGCACTTGTTTGACGAAATGCACCGCGTACGCTTCGTCGAGTTCCAGTACGGCGATGTCGGCGTCCAGTTTGCCGCCGAGCGAGACTTCGGCCAGCAGCGACGAGACCACGCCGCGGGTGAAATTCGATCCGGTCGGATTGGTGAATACCTTCAATCCCAACGATTCCAGCATGCTTGCCACCATGCGCGTGGTGGTGGTTTTGCCGTTCGTGCCAGACACGAGCACCACGCCAAGCGGTAGCTGCTGCAGGGTGCGTGCGAGGAATTGCGGGTCGATCCGTTCCACGATTTTGCCGGGGAACGCGCTGCCGCCGCCATGTGCCAGGCGGGAGGCCGCACGCACGGCCTTGCCGATCAACGGCGTTGCGAATGAGTTCCACGCCATGCTATACCTCCTGTTGGCTCTGGTAGTCCTGCGGCATATCTTTGAACTTGGAGTATGCGCCAAGGAACGCGAGATTGAACGTCTGCGTCGGACCGTTACGATGCTTCGCCATGATGATATCGGCCTCGCCCGGGCGATCTTCCTTGTCGTAGGCGTCCGGCCTGTGCACGAGGAACACCACGTCGGCGTCCTGTTCGATAGAACCGGATTCGCGCAAATCCGAAAGCTGCGGCTTTTTATCCTGACGCATTTCGGGGCCACGGTTCAGCTGGCTCAGCGCCACCACCGGCACTTCCAATTCCTTGGCAAGCAGCTTCAATGCACGCGAGAAATCAGACACTTCCTGCTGACGGCTTTCCACAGCCTTGCCGGAAGTCATGAGCTGCAGGTAGTCGATCACCACTAATTTCAGATCGTTCGTCTGCTTCAATCGGCGGCATTTCGCACGGATCTCCATCAAACTCATGTTCGGACTATCGTCGATGAATAATGGTGCGTTCTGCAGTTTATCCTGCAGATTATTGAGGATATTCCAACGTTCCTGCGTGATTTCTTCCGCTCGGCGCATGGCTGACAGCGGAATATTCGCTTCCGCCGAGATGATTCGTTGCGCAAGTTCGGTTTTGCTCATTTCCAAGCTGAAGATCACGGACGTCATATTGTGGTGCAGCGCCGCAGCTCGCGCGAAATCAACGCCGAGCGTGGACTTACCCATGGCCGGTCGGCCTGCAACGACGATCATCTGGCCCGGCTGCAGGCCTTGCGTCACGTCGTCGATGTCACGGAATCCGGTTGGCACGCCTTTGGAAACCTCGCCGTTTTGCAGTCGGTCGATTTGGTCGAGGGTGTCGGTGATGACGGTGCCGATCGGCGCGTAATCCTGCCTCACTTTGCCGGTCGACATTTCGTAGACTTCGGCCTGTGCCAGGTTGACGACGTCTTCGGCTTGGGATCCTTCGGCGGTGTAGCCGAGCTGTGCGATTTTGGTGCCGGCTGCGATCACATTGCGCAGGATGGCACGCTGGTGGATGATGTCGGCATAGAAGGTTGCGTTGGCTGCGGTCGGCACGGATGCGACGAGGCTGTGCAGATAGTCGGATCCCCCCACTTTTTCGAGGTCGCCGTCTTTGAGCAGCTGGTTGGCCACCAGCACCGCGTCGACGGGCTGCGATGCGGAGAACAGGTTGATGATGGCTTCGTACACGGTTTGGTTGCGCGGCTGGTAGAAGTCGGTGATGTCAATCATCTGCGAGACTTCGCCGATGGCGTCTTTGCTCATGAGCATGCCGCCGAGCACCGCCATTTCGGCGGCGTCGTCATGTGGCGGCACACGGTCGAAGATGGCGTCGCGAATAGCCGTTCCCGACACGCCGGAAATGCTGCCATTGCCTGAAAAACCGCGGTTTTGCCCTTGATTCAGGCCATTGTTCCAAGAATTGCTCTCCGCCATGCTTCTCCAGCTCTTCGATGTGTGGTGTACCGGGAAAAACCATAATACCTGTGCCACTTCACGAATGATGTTGCGATGAGATTCTGGAGGAATCTCCGCATTGGCAGGATCGAAATCACCCGACACGCGCGAATCGGTTCGCTGTGGATAAGAAAGCCGAAAAACCCGAGTTATCCACATACTGGGGATAACTATGTGGAAAACATATCGAGTTATCCACCAAATGGGGATAACCAAGTGGACAACTTGGGGACATCTTTCGTACGGGTGCCCATTCCCCTGGTTGTGACTTGCTTAAGTGAACCGAAGGTGATATGTTCCCCACTTTTTCTTAAACGATGGGTTTCCGCCGACGCGGCGGGTACCGCATCGGTAACCATGTCGCTTTGCCGGGCATTTGCTCACAGCCTACGCGGCCTCACATGTGGTAGCGGGTGGCGTTGTACATGGTCCGGACAAGGGTTTCGCGCCATTTACTCCAGCCGTACTGTTTGGAAATGGTCTCGCCGGCCGTGGCACCCAACGACGAACCGTCAGCACGAGTCAGATCGAACAGCATGTCAAGCAGCAGCGGATCATGATCAAGACGAGAGGCCAATTCGTCGCCAACATTCGGATCATTCGGATTCTGACCAGTCGCAAACTCCGACAACGTAAGATGCTCACGCACCAACAACGTGACCCACCAAATAATGTCACGGTCAAAACCCATACGTTTCAACACCGTAGACGCATGGCGCGCACCCTCCGCCGCATGATCGAAAACCCCCGGACGCTTACCGACATCATGCAAAATACCAGCCAACAGCAACGCCTGATAATGCCGATCATCATAACGGTTTCCACGAGGTGTTTCACGACCAAGCCGCGTAACCACCTCAACCGAATGACGGTCAATCGTATACCGATGCGCAGCCGAAGCACTCGGGCGATTACGAATCGCCAACCATTCCGGAATCAGCCGACCCGGAATATCAACAAAATCAATCTCCTCCCACACCTGCAACAACGCGGGACCGCTCGCAAGCAAACGCAAGAACAGACTACGCGACTCATCATTCCACGTGCGATCATCGATCGGACACGACTTCAGATTCTGCAACGTGCCGGGAGCGATCGGCAGACCAAACTCAGCCGCAGCAACAGCAGCCCGCAACGCAAGACACGGATCGGACTTCGGATCGGCACCCGGCGCAAGCACGATCTCCTCCTCATGCTTGGCGATACCGGGCGCAATCACATCAAAAGTAGGCGCCTGACGTTTGCCACCGCCACGAGGCTGGAACACCTGGAAAAACGCAAAACGAGGCTTCTCATGAGTCAACGAATGCTCAGCGCGGGAAGCCGTGGAATCAAGCGAAAACGCGATCTGACGGCCAACACGCGCAAGCAACGTCTGCAAATCATCAATCGACTTCGCCTCACGCTCGCCATTCGGCAATGTCGGATCAGCCAAACCCAACATCGCCGAAACCCTCGCCTGATAAGGAGCAAGCAACATGTTCGTGTCTTTATTGGCCACCAAATGAATGCAGTCACGCACATCCAGCAACCGTTCGACAGCATCGTCATACTGGCCGTGCGGGCGGTCGGCAAGCCAAGAAGCGGCAAGCGCGGAGACCAGCACGGAATCGCGCAAACCGCCGCGAGACTCCTTAATATCAGGCTGATTGCTATACGCCATACGGCCGAACTCGTCCAAACGAGACTTGGCGGAGCCCAACAATTCGGGCAAGCGCTTACGGGCGGCCCTACGCCAACGCTCCAAAATGGAGACAGCCGTGGATTCGATCAGCTGCGTATCGCCCGCGATCGGCACCACGTCCAGCCAACCCATCGCGGCGGGCAGATCATGGTCGGTGACCGCCTCGCACTGCGCGCGGGTACGCACCGACTGGTCAAGATCAAGACCAGAATCCCAAATCGGATACCACAATTTGTTGGCAAGTTCGTTGAGCTGCTGGTCGGTGAGCGCGTGAGGCTCATAAATAACCACCAAATCAAGATCGGAGCTCGGACCCACCTGACCGCGGGCCAACGAACCCACCGCGCCAAGACCAATGCCGGACTGCGGAACGTCAAAAGACACCGTCTGGCAAGCCTCCTGCCACAATTGTTTGAGGCAATCCATGGCCAGATCCGTACGAGCCTTACGTTTCGCCGCACCATTGCGGTACACGCCGTCGGCATCCGGCTGACTCATATCCATGAAACGTTGTTTAAGACCATCAACCGCTGAAGTCATAGCAAATCCTTGAAAATCTTCGCAAAAGCAAGCAAATCTGAGCAGATAAAAGCGAAAGTGGGGAAATACGAAGCAAAAAATATGACGCGAAAATCGTATGAAAATCCCCGCACGGCGCGAAGCACGTACGGGGATCTGTCTATTGATAACTCGAACCTAAACCCGGGGGCCCTTAATATCTATCCGAATGAGTTATCAGATAGCGGCAGAGCCGGTCTCGCCGGTGCGCACGCGGGTCACCGAATCAAGCGGGGCAACCCAGACCTTGCCGTCGCCGATGGTGCCGGAGCCGGCGGACTTGACGATCACACCGACCAGAGTCTCGGCATCGGCATCATCGGACAGCACCTCGACGCGAATCTTCGGAATGAGATCCACGGTGTATTCGGCGCCACGGTAAACCTCGGTGTGGCCACGCTGGCGGCCGTAGCCGTTAGCCTCAGACACGGTCAGACCGTGAACACCTGCGGCAGCGAGGGCTTCCTTGACATCGTCAAGCTTATGCGGCTGAATGATAGCGGTAATGAGCTTCATCTCACTTCACCTCCTTGAGAACAGAGCTGGCGGTACCAGCAAAATCGTAAGCACGTTCGCCCTGATCGGCAAGATCGATACCGCCGACTTCCTGAGCTTCGGTGACACGCCAGCCAATCGTCTTCTCCAGAGCGAAGGCGATGATGCCGGTGACAACAGCGGACCAGATGATGGCAACGAGGGCAACGATGAGCTGCACAACCAGCTGCTTCCAGTCGCCGCCCGCGAACAGACCGGTACCTTCGCCGAAGAAGCCGATAAGCACAGTGCCGGTGAAGCCGCCGACGCCGTGGACGCCGACAACGTCGAGAGAATCATCGTAGCCGAGCTTGAACTTCAGGCCGCAAGCGAGGCAGGTGAGCACGCCGGCGATGGCACCGAGCACGATGGCCCACAGCGGGGAAACCACATCGGCGGCCGGAGTGATGGCAACCAGACCTGCGACGATGCCGGAAGCGGCACCCATGGCGGTGTAGTGGCCGGTGCGGATCTTCTCAGTGAAGCCCCAAGAGAGCATTGCGGCGGCGGTTGCAGCGGAAGTGGAAACCCAAGCGTAGCCTGCGGTGCCATTGGCGGCAAACGCGGAACCAGCGTTGAAGCCGAACCATCCGAACCACAGCAGGAAAGCGCCAAGCATCACGAACGGAACATTGTGCGGACGGAACGGCTGGGTGCCGAAGCCCTTGCGCTTGCCGATGATCAACACGATCACCAGAGCGGCGACTGCAGCATTGATGTGCACGACCGTACCACCTGCGAAATCGTGGGCGGCAGCGCCGATAGCCTGGGAGATCGCGCCGTCAGCGCTCAGCAGACCGCCATTCCACACCATGTGGGCGAGCGGAGCGTAATCGAAGGTAATCCACAGCGCGACGAAAATCATCCACGTGGAGTACTTGACACGTTCAGCGATAGCGCCGCAAATCAGAGCGACGGTAATCATGGCGAATGCGGACTGGAACGCCACATCGACGCTGACCGGGTAGTTGTTGGAGTTCAGCGAAGCCGACGTGAAGACACCGCCGTCGGAAACCATGGAATCCTTCAGCAGGAAGCCTGTGGCCGGATCACCGAAGACACCGCCGACCGAAGTGCCTGCGTAGGCGATGGACCAGCCCCACAGCACCCAGATCACCATTGTGACGGACAGAGCGGCCGCCTCCATAATCATCATGTTCAGCACGGCCTTTGCGCGGACCATGCCACCGTAGAAGAACGCCACACCCGGCGTCATGAGGAACACAAGGGACGCGGACGTCAAAATCCACGCGGCATTTCCAGAATCAAGCTGACCCATGTCACCCTCCTCTTTCTTTCTTTTTGAGTTCACATTTCCGGCCCCATCGTATGGGGCTGACAAAACGGTATGGAACGCCGCCCGCGTTTTGAAAACGTTACGACGTGTTACAGCAAGGTAACGCCATCTCGCCATTACGTCAACCGAAAACGGCGGAATAAAGCGGCTGGCACGTTTTGTTTCAGATTGCGCACCGCTCTCAGGCCAAACCACTATCAGCTCATTTTTCAGCGTATCTGCCTTATGTATGGCAGATTTGGAGGACTGACACGAGACATTTCGCCCATATATGGCACTCTCACTCGCAAAAAAGGTGCTTTCGGGGGTAAACATATACCTTCTAAGTCGACTTTCTCCAAAAGCATCTGCCATATATAAGCGAGAAACCAGCGGACGAACCGGCAAATCTGCCATATATAGGCGAGATAGAACTGGTCGGGGGTAAAAAGAAAGCCTCCCGCGCGGGGAGGCTTTCTCGGGAGCACAATCAGCTCAGGCGAGGATGCCGTCGACGAAGCCTTCCGGATCGAACGGGGCGAGATCGTCCGGACCTTCGCCGAGACCGACGAGCTTGACGGGCACGCCAAGCTCCTTCTGCACGGAAATCACAATGCCACCCTTTGCGGAGCCGTCGAGCTTGGAAAGCACCACACCGGTAATGCCGATGGCTTCGGCGAACACCTTGGCCTGGGTCATGCCATTCTGGCCGGTGGTGGCGTCGAGCACGAGCAGCACCTCGTCGACCGGAAGATTCTTTTCGGTAACGCGGCGGATCTTGCCGAGCTCGTCCATGAGGTTCGCCTTGTTCTGCAGGCGGCCCGCAGTGTCGATGATGAGCACGTCGGCGTTCTCTTCCTTGGCCTTGGCACTGGCCTCGAATGCGACGGACGCCGGATCGGCGCCGTCCTTGTCGGAACGCACGACCGGGACGCCGACCTTGGCACCCCAAGTTTCCAACTGGTCGGCGGCCGCAGCGCGGAAGGTATCGGCAGCTCCCAACATGACCTGCTTGCCTTCGGAAACAAGCAGGCGGGAAAGCTTGCCCGCAGTGGTGGTTTTGCCCGTGCCGTTCACACCGACCATGATGATGACGCTTGGCTTGTTGGCACCCTCCTTATTGGCATTGAGACGGCGATCCGTGTCAGTGCCTACGAGCTTCAACAGCTTGTCCTTCAGCGCGGCACGCACTTCGGCCGGGTCGGACTGGCCTGCGATTCGGGCGTCGTTGCGTAGTTCCTCGACGAGCTGTTCGCTGGCTTCCGCGCCCACGTCGGCAAGCAGGAGGGTGTCTTCGACGTCTTCCCAGTCGGCTTCGGAAAGCTGATCCTTCGCAAGAATGTTGAACAGAGCCTTGCCGAACGGATTGCCGGATTTCGACAGGCGCGCCTTAAGGCGCTGCATGCGGGAGCCGGCGGATTCGGGGGTTTCATGAACCGGTTCGGACTTGGCTTTGGCGGCTGGTGCAGGAGCCGCCGTTTCGGAAGAGGAAGCTTGAGCTGAGGACTCCTGCTGACTTTCAGCCGGAGCTTTTTCAGCTGCATCAACATTGGAATCAACGGATGGCTTCACCGTGGAAGAATCAGCCGCAGCCGACTTTGCTTCCGTGGCAAGACGGGCGTCAGCCTTGGCTTTCGCATCCTCCGTGGACTTATCGACGGCGTTCTTGCGGGTCTTACCGAGCCACCAACCGCCAATCACCAGAATTGCCGCGATAACGACAACGGCGACAATCGCAATAATCACATTCGTATCCATGACTCCAGCCTAAAAAGCGCAACGGACACTCTTCACCTACCGTTCAGAATGTCCGATTCTGCAGAATCGGACAAACACAAGCCCATATACATATCACGGTTGACCGTTTCTGCAGAAACGGGCAATGAACCGTCCAAATCCGGCGTTCAGATGACCGATTCGGGAGAAACGGACAAGTAGACAACGCCATACGCACCACAGTTGCCCGATTCACCAGAATCGGACGACTATCCACGGGGCGTGAAAAACTGGACGGCATGGCCAATACATCCAGAATGACGTCGTATCAACGGCGCGAGCAGCTCATCGAAATCGGTCGTTCGCTGTTCGCGTCGAAGGGTTTTGAAGCAGTAAGCGTGGAAGAGATCGCCGCCACCGCAAAAGTGTCGAAACCCATTGTGTACGAGCATTTCGGAGGCAAAGAGGGCCTGTATGCTGTGGTGGTGGACCGTGAGATGCGCGCGCTTACCGACACGCTCGTCAACGCGCTCTCCGACCCGCAAGCGCACCCCCGTCAAATCGTGGAACGTACGGCTCTGGCGCTGCTCACCTACGTGGAGGAGAACGCCGAAGGTTTCCGCGTGCTCACCCGCGATTCGCCGAAAACCGATCCGGCCAGCTCGTTCAATTCGCTTTTGGGAGACATCGCCCTGCGCGTGGAAGACATTCTCGCCGAAGCGTTCAAACGCCAGCATCTGCCGGCCAAGGGCGTGCCATACTACGCGCAGATGCTCATCGGCATGACCGTATACACCTGCCAGTATTGGGCGGACCAGCGCAGACTCAGCAAAGAACAGCTTGCCGCGCACATCGTGAATCTGGCCTGGCATGGCTTGAGCCGCATGGAAGCCAAGCCGGAACTGCGTTTCGAAAGCGACAAAGCCACAAAAGAGGCGGAAAAGCAGGAAAGGCGCGAAATCAAGGAAATCGCGAAACGCGAGCGCAAGGCCGCAAAAGAGGCACAATCACAAAACAATACGGAAAGCCCAGCCGAGCAGAACGCTGAACAGAATACCGAACAAGGCGCAGCCGGAAGCCAAGGCACGCAAGCCGAACAGCAGTCGTAAAACCCAGCCGCACCCAGTCATCGTAAGCATCGCAGCCCACGCCAACAGGCGCCCGACGCAAGAATCGAACAGTACCAGCAACAGGGGAATCGCAAGCATCGCACAAGCTAACAAGCATCGACGAAAACTGACGAATCGTCAACAACGGTACCCTTAAGGGAAATTTCAGGTGCAGATTGCGCTATTCAGGGTGCCTATTGCGCACAAACCGTTCCCCTGAAGCAAACAAGGTGCTACGTTAGTTTCGTTACGCAGTGACCACGCGCCGCGCGCGGAAGGTCACCTCGGCCGACCAAGGAAGACTATGCAGGAGAAGAAGACGCTCACCTTCGTGGTGCCCGCGTACAACATGACCGAATATTTGGAACGATGCGTCATGTCGTTAATCGCAGCGAAGCGCAACGACGACATCGAAGTGCTGATCGTGGATGACGGATCGTCCGACGGCACTCTGGAGATGGCGCAGAAATTCGAAGCCCGCTATCCGGGCATCGTGCGCGCGATTCATCAGGAAAACAAGGGGCACGGCGGGGCCGTCAATACCGGCATCGCGGCGGCAAGCGGCATGTATGTGAAGGTTGTGGACGCCGACGATTGGGTTGGTCCCGAATCACTCGAACAGGTCATGGCCGCGCTGCGCGAAGAGGCCGATTCCGCCGAGCCGATCGACATGCTCGTCACTAATTATGTGTATGACAAGGTTGGCAAACGCAACAAGCATGTGGTGAACTTCCGCCATGCCATGAAGGCCGGCGAGCGCCTGACTTGGAACGATCTTGGGCATTTCGGCTTGGCTGAATACATTCTCATGCACGCGCTGACGTACCGCACCGCCGTGGTGCGAGAGTCCGGCATGCAGCTGCCGGAGCACACGTTCTACGTGGACTTCATTTACGCGTACCAGCCGTTCCCGTGGGTGAAGACCATGAAGTATTTGGATACGCCGTTCTACCACTATTTCATCGGGCGCGACGGGCAAAGCGTGCAGACCGATGTAATGATCCGCCGCGTCGACCAGCTGCGCCTCGTCAACCAGTGCATGGTGCGTGCCACTCCGGAACGCGACACGGTGCCGGACGGTCTATACCGTTATATGATCCACTTCCTGGCGATTGAAAGTTCCGTGGCAAGTGTGTTCATGATTTTGTCTCGCGATCCGGAAAATTATGAGAAGAAAAAGGATATGTGGGACGACATTAAGGTGCACTCCCCCACTATTTACAAGGATGTGCGCAAGAAGGCCATGTCTCGTGCGTTGAATTTGCGCGGGTCGATCGGTCGTTTCGTGATTCGCAAGGGGTATTTCGTGGCGGAACACGTCGTCGGGTTCAACTGATCGGCGCCATCTGCCTTATATATGGCAGATTCGCGGGTCCGTCGGATGATATCTCGCTTATATATGGCAGATGCCCTTGATAGCAAGGCGACTTAGAGGGTATATTTTTACCCCCGAAGTCGCCTTGCCCACAAGCACGAGTGCCATATATAAGCGAAATGCCTCATGTCAACTCTTCAAATCTGCCATATATAAGCAAGATATGGGCAAAAACTGACGTACGAGGATGCGGATGCAGTCGTGAGGCTGTTGGGAGCAGCTGACGCTTCTAACAGCCTGCGTTCATGCGGAATGCTCCGAGCGCGGAAACCTGGCCCATTGGGACGGGTTTTGCCGGATTTCGGGGCTTTACGCTCAGTTCCAGCGATCGGACATGGCGAAACTGTTGTGCATGAGATTGCTGGACGTGTAGAGCACGTCGTTGAGCAGTTTCGTAACGTGAGTGCGCAAGTATTCCGCCATTTCTTCATTAGACTGCTGCAGTCTGGCAATACTTGCGATACTTGCGTTTTCCGTAATCTCCGCGGCACCTGCACGCTCCTGCGATTCGGACGCGCTCGTTTGTGCGGTCATCTCACGCAATTCGGCATCAGTGCGTTCCACCAGACGATGGCCGTAAGCGCGGGCCGATTCCGCAAATCCTTCGATCGCATTGCTGGTTTCGTAGAAATGCGCGTCGGCGAGCGCGGCGATCAAACGGTTTGCCCAGTACAGATTGTCGGTCGAGACTTCCGGCGTGGTGTCGCGCAGGTAGGTGGGCGTATCGTCGACGTTCGTGTAGAACGGCGTGGCCGCGGTGAAGGGGCCGGAACCGTATGAGATCCACATGATCGAACGGCTTGTCTCCGGCGCGTACGGGCGGATTTGCATGGCCACCATGTGCCCGGTGCGGTTGATGCCGATCGGACGGTAACGATGGCGGCTTTCCGGCGTCCCGAGCGTGCCGTACGGATCGTAAGGAGTGCCCTCGAAGTGTGCGCTCATCAGGAAGTCGACGTCTTCGAGCGTCACAGCGTTCTCCGGCACGCGGCACCACGGAATATCGTCGGATGCGGGCGTATAGCGGGCGGCCGGCGAATCCCAGTCCTCGCTTGGATTGAGGTGGCGCTGCATGTACCAGGCACGCGGCGTGTTGTAGATGCGGTCTTTGGTGGTGGCGGTGCCGAAAGCCTTGCGCGGATTGAAATGGCTGCGTCCCAATGCCGCACCACTACTGCTATTACTGCCACCGTTCATGCTGGCGTCTCCGAAAACGCTCGTCGGCTGGAATCCGAAGCCGCTACTCGCAGCCGCGCTCATAGTGCGGTCAAGGTGGTGCGTGTCCATGAATTCGCGCAGATCGGCACTGCACATGAACTCGCGTTGGACGCTGAAGGCGTCGTCGAAGTCGAAATCGTCGATGCCGAGCTGGTTGGGGATGGTCGCATAGCAGTCGTCCGGCACGCGGCGGGCGATCCAATGGTGCCCGCCGATCGTTTCGACATACCAGATTTCGTTTACGTCGGAAATGATGATGCCGTTCGATTCGTAGGTGCCGTATGTTTCAAGCAGTTCGGCGAGACGTGCGACGCCTTCGCGTGCCGTGGTTACGTAAGGCAGCACAAGGGTGATGATGTCTTCCTCTCCGATTCCGCCCGGGACTTCAGGGACGTTAGCGGCTTCGTTCGCCGGCTGCAGTTCAACGAGCGGATCAGCGGCTAGCACGCGCTCGTTGACCGCAATGGTTTCAGTGGCGCTCATCGCCACATTACGCTCGTTGACGCCCGCTTCCGCGAGAATTCCGCGATTCGGCAGCACATTCGGCACGATGCTGTATCGGCATGGATTGTCTGGAAGGTCAATTTCGACATGACTGAGCACACTGCGGTAATGCCTCGGCTGGTCTTGCGGTGCGACCGCAATGAATTTCTTCGGATCGTAACGGCCGGAACCGGAATCATCGTCGCGTGCGATGATGGTGGATCCGTCGTAGCTGGCTTTCTTGCCTACAAGAATCGTGGTACATGACATGCGTTCCACTGTACGAGCAGATATGCAGAAATGACGCTGCGATTCGCGAGAATTCGATGATGATTCGGCGATGACTTGGCGATAATCCACGTTTTTTGTTACTTACAGCTGATTCGTGTGGCGTTTTGCGTAAATATGCTGTATACTGTCTCACTGTTGCCCCTCTAGCTCAACGGTTAGAGCAGCGTCCTTTTAAGTCGTGGGTTGTGGGTTCGAATCCCACGGGGGGCACCGCGAAACCCTTGGAAACATTAGCTTTCAAGGGTTTTCAATTCCCGCGATTTTTTGGCTCCAGACGCAATTAGTCGCACTCACATTGTTCGCGCCCCAAATACGGATTGTCACATCATCATCCGCGCCGGTAAACACCCTGCCGTCGCCATCATCGGATTCCTCACCCTTACAGGCAAGACGCCTTGCTGGGATGGCGCCTTGCCGATTCCAAAAGGCTTCCGCCAATACAGCGGCAATAGGAAAGTGGGAAATCGAGAAAAGATTGCAATTCCAACGAACACGCCCTAGACTCTTAAAAAGTCGCTAGGGGGCAGCTATCATGGTCCTTCGGAATTCTTATGAGGGGGAACTCCACGCATTCAGGGCGGTATTTCGAAGGCATCGCTTTGGGGCAACTAGTTACGTAACTAAGAAAGGGTTTCCCCAAATGTCTTTTGGCAAAAAGATTATTGCGGGCGTTGCAGCTGTAGCGACTCTGGCCGCCTTGGCACCGGCAGTAGCAATGGCTGATACTGCCCAGAATCAGAATTCTGCAACTTCCTCGCAGGCTAAAGAAGAATACGCCACGGTGACGTTCTACACCGCTGACGGACACAGCATCCAGGGAGTCACCTGGCAGAAAGGCACCGCCTTCTCCCAGTACGCACTCGGCATCCAGGCACCGACCATCGAGGGCAAGACCTTCACCGGCTGGGCTTACTCCGAGGGCACCATGCTCAAGGACACCGATCAGGTGTTCGCGGACATCGCCGTATACGCGACGTACGCGGATACCCCGACACAGGATGACAACACCCAGTACACCGTCTCCTTCTACGCAGGCGCCGACCAGCTCATCCAGACCGTCAGCTACTACGCCAAGGACAAGGCAAAGTTCTCCCAGTACGCACTCGGCATCCAGGCACCGGCCGTCGAAGGCAAGACCTTCACCGGCTGGGGCTTCGCCTCCAACGACGGCAACGTCGCAGTCAACCCGGACGCAGAAGTGACCGGCAACTGGGCCGTCTACCCGATGTACAAGGACACTCCGACTTCGGAAGATAAGACTCTGAACACGGTCTCCTTCTACAACACCAAGAACGAGCTGATCCAGACCGTCAGCTACTACGCCAAGGACAAGGTCAAGTTCTCCACCTACGCCGCAGGCATCCAGGCACCGGCCGTCGAGGGCAAGACCTTCACCGGCTGGGGCTTCGCCTCCAACGACGGCGACGTCGCAGTCGACCCGAACACGGTCGTGACCGGCAACTGGGCCGTCTACCCGATGTACAAGAACGCTGAAAAGAAGGATGACACCACCCAGAACGTGGTCTCCTTCTACGCAGGCACCGACCAGCTCATCCAGACCGTCGGCTACTACGCCAAGGACCACGTCAAGTTCTCCACCTACGCCGCAGGCATCCAGGCACCGGCCGTCGAGGGCAAGATCTTCACCGGATGGGGCTTCGCCTCCAACGACGGCGACGTCGCAGTCGACCCGGACGCAGAAGTGACCGGCAACTGGGCAGTGTACGCCATGTACAAGGACGCTCCGACCGAGGATGACACCACCCAGAACGTGGTCTCCTTCTACGCAGGCACCGACCAGCTCATCCAGACCGTCGGCTACTACGCCAAGGACAAGGTCAAGTTCTCCCAGTACGCGCTGGGCATCCAGGCACCGGCCGTCGAGGGCAAGATCTTCACCGGCTGGGGCTTCGCCTCCAACGACGGCGACGTTCCGGTCGATCCAGACATGGTCGTGACCGGCAACTGGGCCGTGTACGCCATGTACAAGGACGCTCCGACCGACGACTCCAAGAAGGATGACAGCAAGCCGGCCGACACCACCAAGAAGAATGACACCAAGGGCAACACCAAGAAGACCGTTGCTCAGAAGATCAAGAAGGCCGTTCTCGGCAACACCGGCGCTACCGTTGGTGGCGTTGCGGTGTTCGCCGTGCTTGCCCTGCTCGGCTTCGCTGGCATCACCGTGCTCCGCAAGCGCGCCTGAGTCTAACTCAGTCAAGGTGGCATTCGCCTGAAAGCGATTAATTTGGCTCCGTGCAACGACTTCTCCTGGAGTACTTGCGCGGAGCCAAATTGCCGTATTTAATGGCACGTTATGGCTTCATTGAACACACCCTGCAATAAGGTCGCCGACATAGCTAAGGGTGTATAAGATAAGACTTGGCTGGCTGCCGGCGAGGGCTATACCTCAAACGCAGTTGATAGGTGAGGAAGAGCCTTCGAAAACACTTCTTCACCCTGATGCGCTGCCCTAGCCAGCGACCAACCATCCACCCCTGGGAATCGTACGATTTCCAGGGGTTTCCTGTATTCAGCGGAAAACCGCCGAACCTCAGCATACCGTAGAGCAAATTCCCGCGAATATGCTCACAGCCCCCTCAGAATTTCCTGTCAGCCCAACAGTCCTTAAGACAGTAGGCAAATCGGAATCATCAAGGTTGTTCAACCCGCCCACGCAAATTCGCGCTACGCATACTCATCATTTTAGGGGGGGGGGGTGACAACTGAGGTCATTTGCGGTATATTACCGGTGTTTTACATATGAATAAACAGTTTTCGCCGTGCCATCAGGCAGGCATTGACGTCACCAAGCCACCCCCCTATATACAACCCTCTCCATAAAACACGCACGACATGCGCGCGGACGTGAATTCCGTGGTTTGGGGTACACTAGACATATTCGAACAAACGTTCGTATTTTGGGGAATTCTGGGGAATTCCCCACTATATACAGTGAGGAAACTCACGACACACCACTACCGGTAGTGTGTATGCTAGATAGTGGCTTGCGTAAGCGAGCATAACCGAAGAACGTGGCCGACACGGCTTTCGCAAACGACGGAAGCCATTTTTGCATAGGGAGGAAATCGAATGACCGTGACCGTCTTCACCAATCCGAGCAACCCGCAATGCGAAGCCACCGAACAAGAGCTCGCAAAGCTGGGCGTGCGTTACGACACCGTTGATCTGACGAAGAACCCGTCCACCTTCGAACAGATCAAAAACGCTGGCTTCAAGCAGATTCCGGTCGTCATCTCACCGAACTCCTCATGGAGTGGACATAGGCCGGATCTCATCCGCCAGCTCGCGCAAAGCTTCGCCGCCTAAGCGCGTAGAAGTCGCAGGGCACCGAGTCCACAAAGGCAGTGCGGGCACAGGTCACATGCAGCCGTGCACGGCGCAACCAATAGCGGACGCACCATACACGTTCTTCCACAAAGCTTCGCCATCTAGCCCATAAAGCAGTCATCCATAAAACAGTCAGACACTACATGCGGCTGGCCGTGGACGGGTCGAGCGTCATGGTCTGGAACCGATTGGCCATGAAGTCGTCGTCAAAATATGTGGCGAAGAATTGCGAAACGGGCGAATCCTGCGCAATACCCGCCATACGCGAATACCAGGAATCCAGCGCCATCAACGTCATCACGCCGTCAACGAAAATCAGCGCGAAACACACCGCCGTCAACGTATAGCGAATCTTCCACGGAATACGCTGAATCATCGCAAGCAAATGCGGCAGAATCAGCTTCACCCACACCAAGCCGAGTATTCCCCAGAAAAACATGTATTTGCCGGATGTGCGCCCATCAATCGACAGCCATTGACCCGTGTAATCCCACGCGCGAATACCGAACGCAACCTCCATGAACCAGCTGGTGAAATATTCGAACGCGCCGCCAATCACCGCGCTGGCGCAGAAGATCAGCATCCAATTCGACCGCCACAAGTGGTTGAGCAATACCGTCAGGATCACCGCGCCAAAGCCGTAGATCGGCGAGAACGGCCCCCACAAAAATCCGGCGCGATCCTGCCATTCGCCGAACAGCACATAGTGGTATAGCGTCTCCACTACCAGACCGAACACGCATCCGACCACAAACAGCCAAAACAGGTTGAAGAAATCAAGCGAAATATAGCCCTTGCCGGTCAGATCACGACCGGCCATACCCTTCGAAACAGCCGTCTCATACTCGCTGCGCGCATCCAAACGACGAAGCGCGAACTGCAAACGTCGCTCCTCGCGCAGCGACGGATCAGCCGTGATATGCAACGCAACCAATACAAGCAGCTGCACGGTCGGACTGATCAGATTCACGCCCAAACCCTGCAACGACAACGACAATAGGCCTTCCGCAAGCGTGAGCGGAATCATCAGATACGTCCATTGCGCGATATGCCGACGCTTGTTGAGAATCAGCAGCATGCCGAAAATCGCAAGGCATGCGGTGGAGACCAGCAGCACCACAGCATGAATAACCGACAGAATAGTGGTGAGATTCAGCGCGCCAAACGCCAGTTTGCCGGAAAGCGCGGCGTGGACTGCATACAGGCAGGAAATCACGATGATCGGCAACGTCACCACGCCTTCGATCAACATGACGATGCCGTAAATACGTGCAATCAGCGGCAGCCTGCGGTCAGCAGGATTGCCGTCATCTTCCGCCGATTGCGATTGCGCAATGATGCCGGCCTCTTCGATTGCTGCGATTTCGGTTTCGTCGGCGATGGCTTCGCTCACATCTTCAATCTTGCTCATGCTTGTTCGTCCTTCCCTGCACAACGCTACCAAAACCCGATCGCAGTGCGCTACACGAGATGATTGTTTGCGCGCAACGCGCACAACCTGCGATTTCTGCCTGCGCAAGTCACATGTCATCCCGCAATCACAAGATGTGCAGACAGCAGACTCGACTTGCGCAGACACAGAAGGCAAGTTGCGCGGTCTCCAACAGCAAGATTCACAGTCCTGCCGCGGTTTGTCGTGTTTATTTCAGTCATGGACGGAGCGCATTTACGCCTGTGCCCAAATTTGTCCGAGAGCGAGTATTACGATACGGGAGGCGTAGCGCTACGAATAACGTATCGCTACGCGCGAACACGGTCGAACATCCATTGGACTGGGGAGACAATGCGCAACGTACTGCAGATTCTGCGTCGTGACCTCAAACGACTCGTCACCGTACCTGCCGCCTGGGTCATCATGATCGGTATAACCATCATTCCGCCGCTGTACGCATGGTTCAACATCTACGGATTCTGGAATCCGTATGGCAATACCCAAGGCATCAAAGTTGCCGTGGCCAACGTCGACAAAGGCACCGACAACGCCCTGCTCGGCAAAATGAACCTCGGCGACCAGATCGAAGACACGCTGAAAGACAACGACCAGCTTGGCTGGGAATTCATGGGCAAGGCCGAAGCGATGGAAGCGGTACAGTCCGGCGACTGCTATGCGGCGATCATCATCCCCTCCGATTTCAGCGAGGATCTCGCCAACGTCGTGACCGACAGCAAGAACCGGCCGACGCTGGAATACTATGTCAACGAAAAATCGAGCCCGATCTCCCCGAAAATCACCGATCAAGGCGCGACCACCGTCGACCGTACCGTCAACAACACCTTCGTCTCCACCGTCAGCGAAGTACTCACTAAAGCCGTGAACTCCGCGAATGACACCATCAACGGCAAAACCAACTCCTTCGTCAACGAAACCACAGCAGAACTCGACAAAACCCAGAAGAACGTAAGCCTCATCCGCTCCACCATCGAAGATCTTGACGCACAGCTCGCCAACGTGCCGCAACAAACGCAATCCGCCCGTCAGGCAATGAACGACGTGCAGCTGGCCGCAGCAAGTGCGGGCAAGGGACTGGCGAACACCGCCACCGCCATCGGCACCGCACAAAACGGCCTCAATACCTTCACGTCCAACGCCAACACCGCTTTGGAGAACGGTTCCGGCCTGATTTCGCAGGCCGCCAGCGACACCACCACCAGCATCAACAAGGTGACCACGGCCGTCTCGTCCGCAAGCGGCACCGCACAGCAGGCCGTCAGCAACATGCAAAGCGTGACCGACAGCAACGCCCGGCTCATCGAGAAGCTCAAGAACGTCAGCGACAACGCACAGTACCAAGACATCATCAAGAAGCTCGAAGACACCAACAACACGGCCGCTGGCACGCTCAACGACCTCAAAACGTTGAGCGAGAACACACAATCCACGTCCGACAGCGTGTCCAAACTCGCCACCGACTTCAACACCAGCACGCAAAATTCGCTGAAAAGCATGGGAGATGCCCGCAACACGTTGAATTCCGGTGCGCTCCCCCAGCTCAACTCCGGTCTGAGCTCGCTCGCCATGACCGCCGGCACACTGTCCGGCACCGTAACCAGCCAGACCACCGTGGTCAACCAGACCTCCGCCGTGCTCGACCAACTCGACCAGGTGGCGAACGACACCCGCACCACGCTGCAGAACACCGACAAGCAGCTCGAGCAGGTGGAGAACGAGCTCATCACCGTCAGCACCGACCTGAAAGCGCTCGGCAGCGTTGACATGCTGAAAAGCCTGACCGGCGACAGCTCCCTCAACACGGAGAAAATCGCCTCGTTCATGCAGTCCCCCACGGTGATCGACACGAAAAACGTGTATCCGATGAACTCCTACGGTTCCGGCATGGCTCCGCTCATGACCAACCTGGCCCTGTGGGTGGGCGCGTTCGCCTTCGTGGTGATCTTCAAGGTGGAGGTCGACGATGAAGGCCTCGAAGACCTCGACTTGACCACTTCCGAAAAATATTTCGCCCGCTACATGCTGCTCGGCATCATGGGCGCCATCCAAGGCGCGATCACCACCATCGGCAACCTCATCATCGGCGTGCAGACGGTGAACGCGCCGCTGTACATACTTACCGGCGTCATCACGTCGCTGGTATATCTGAGCATCACCTTCGCGCTGTCGACCTCGTTCATGCATATTGGCAAGGGACTGTGCGTCGCGCTGATCATCGTGCAGATTCCGGGCGCTTCCGGCCTGTATCCGATTGAGATGATGCCGAAATTCTTCCGCATGGTCTACCCGTTCGTACCATTCAGTTATTCGATTGACGCGTTCCGTGAGACGATTGCCGGCTTCTACGACGGGCATTGGCTCAAGTCGATTGGCGCGCTACTGATGTTCGCCGTGGTCGCGTTCTTCATCGGACTTGCGATTCGCCCGCTGCTGGTCAATCTCAACCGCCTGTTCGCCCGTCAGATCAAGGAAAGCGACATGATCATCGGCGAGGAGGTACAGCTTCCGGAACGCGGCTACAACGTGTCCCAGGCCATTCAAGTGCTCGCCGATAAGGGCGGCTACCGTGAGGCGATCGAGGAACGTGCGAGCCGCTTCGCCGAACTGTATCCGAAGCTCAAGCGTGGCGCGCTGGTTGCCGGTTTCATTGTGCCGGTGATTCTGGTGCTGATCTTCTCCTTCACCAACGGCGAGAAGATCGTGGTGCTTGCCACCTGGATCATCTGGGTGCTGCTCATCATCGGATTCCTGATGGTCATCGAATATATGCGTTTCAGCCTGCAACGCCAGGTGGAACTCGGCAGCCTCAGCGACGAAGCGATTCGCGAACAACTGGTGGAACGCCAAGCTGCAAGGCTGCGCCGCAAGAAGCGTGCGCAACAAATCAGGCGAGACAAGCTGATGCGCAAGGCACAACGAAGAAAACACGAAACCAAACAGGCGATCGCCAACGTCGCAGACACCAGCCAAGCCGATGCCGACGGCATCGCAACACTGGTACAGGCCATGAACGCGACCGGCAACACCGGCACAGCGAGCAACACCAATCCCAACGGTAACAGCGAAAGGAGCAACGCATGAAAAACATCTGGAAACTGTTCGTCGGCGACGTTCGACGCCTGACCAGCAACATCGTCTCCATCATCATCGTCATCGGACTGGTGGTAATTCCTGGCCTGTTCTCCTGGTTCAACGTGAGCGCAAGCTGGGATCCATTCGCCAACACCGGCAATCTGAAATTCGCCGTCGCCAACGACGATGAAGGCTACAAGTCCGATCTCATTCCCGTGAAGATCAGTATCGGCGATCAGGTGGTCAACACCTTGCGCGCCAACGACCAGATGGACTGGACCTTCACCACCAAAAAAGAGGCCATCGACGGCACCAAATCCGGCAAATACTATGCAGCAGTGGTGATTCCGAAGGATTTCAGCACCCGCATGATGACATTCTTCACCGCGGACGGCGACCATGCCACACTCACCTACTACAACAACGAGAAGAAGAACGCACTCGCTCCGAAGATCACCGGCCAGGGAGCCGACACCGTGGCAGCACAGATCAACGAAATGTTCTCCGCAACGTTGACGAGCACCGCGCTCAACATCGCCTCGCAGCTGGCCGATGAGCTTGACAAACCGAAATCGCAGGCCACGCTCACCAACTTCAGCAACAATATGAACAACTTCGCGAACACGCTGAACGACACGTCATCCGCGTTGACCACGTTCAGCTCGCTGACGTTGAGCGCGCAGAACCTGCTCGACAGCTCCAACAGCCTGCTTTCCAACGTGAGCGGCAGCGCGAAGAACGCCGTCAACGAGCTCAAACAGTCGAAGAACGGCATCAACGATCTGACCGGAGCCGTCAAAACCAGCACGAATGCGCTCAGCACCGCGTTGAGCAGCTCGTCGAACAGCTTCGGCGCTGTCTCCACCGATATTGACAGCGTATTCAACAATGCGGGCACCCAAGCCGGCAATACGGCCACCGCCCTGCGCAATCAGGCTGCGAACGTATCCAAGCAGGCGCAAGGCTATCAGAACATCTACGATGCCCTCGACGAGCTCAGCAACAACAATCTGGTGCCGGAAGTCGCGAAAATCGCCATCAATCATCTCAAAACCAACGTGGGCGCGACCATTACGCAACTCAACGGTCTAGCGAACTCACTCAACACCAGCGCCGACAATATCGACGCGAAAGTGAGCGACACCACAGCCGACCGCGAGCGCGTGAGCCAGCTTGCCCAGCAGGCGAAGGCCTCCATCGACGGCATCAAAACCGATTTCGACAGCCAGCTCAAGCCGCAGCTCAACGATATTTCCGATTCGATCAGCAGCACGGCCACCGCATTGAGCAGCACGGCCGCCGATCTGAAGGGCGCGTTGGGAGATCTCAACAGCACCACGAAGTCGGCAGGCAAGCAGCTGACCAATATTCGCACGGTGCTTGATTCCACCGCCGAAAGCCTCACTAAGGCGAGCACCGCGCTGTCTTCGTTCAATGGCACGCTTTCCGACGCGCTGAACAGCGGCAATATGGACACCGTCAAGGACGTGCTCGGCAACAACACCGATTCGCTGGCGACGGCTCTTGCGGCTCCCGTCCAGGTGAAGCGCACGGCTGTGTTCCCTGTGGAGAATTTCGGCTCGCAACTGGCTCCGTTCTACACGATTCTGCCGTTGTTCGTGGGATCGCTGCTTATGGCCGTAACACTCAAGACCACGGTGTCGCGCAAGAATCGTGAGGAGCTCGACAATCCGAAGCCGCATCAGCTGTTCCTCGGCCATTATGGCGTGTTCGCCGTGATCGCACTGTTGCAGAGCACGTTCTCGCTGGGCGGCGGCCTGCTGTTCCTGCACATTCAGGCAGTGCACCCGTGGCTGTTCATGTTGACCGGCTGGGTGGCCTCCCTCGTGTTCTCGTTCTTCACCTACACGATGGTGGCGAGCTTCGGCAACGTGGGCAAGGCCATTGGCGTGCTGACGCTGGTGTTGCAGATTTCCGGCGCGAACGGCGCGTATCCGCTTGCCGTGCTGCCGAAGATCATCGGCGATATCAGCCCGTTCCTGCCGGCCACGCATGCGATTACGGCATTGCGTGCGGCCATTGCCGGTATTTACAACAATGATTATTGGCATGCGATCGGTTCGCTGTTGCTGTTCCTGATTCCGCTGCTGCTGATTGGCTTGCTGCTGCGTATTCCGCTGGTCAAGTTCAATAGGTGGTACGTGGCGAAGGTGGAAAGCACCAAGGTGGTCGCATGATTACCGGAGTGCATGAGGCGGTTTCCGAAGCCGTTTCCGATGTGGTTTCCGACGCGGTCAGTGACGTGCATGAGGCCGTTCGCAAGGCGCAGAGCCGGCGCGAGCAGCTTCGCGAGCAAACCGATCATAAGATCATGAAGGCCACGCTTGCGATTGTGATTTCCGATGGTGTCGGTGCGGTGACCATTGAAGAGGTCGCCCGTCGTTCCGGTGTTGCGAAAACCACGATTTACCGTCGCTATAAGAATGCGGACGATCTGTTGCGCCGCGTTCAGTTGGAAGTTGCGGGATTGCCGGATTTCAGCGATGTCGAGTTGTCGGAAAACGGTCTGCTGACGATACTGCAACGCATTCAGGGCTGTTTTTTCGACAGTGAGCTTGGTTTGAAGGCCGTTGGCGTGGTGCTTTCGTCCGATAACACTTCGTTGAATGCGATTGCCGATCAAGTGCTTGTTCCTGCGGAAAAGCGTTTTTCTGAGTTTGTTGAACGCGGCATGAAAGCCGGAATGTTCCGTAATGGATTGGACCCGCAATTCCTGTTCAGCACGATACTCGGCTCCATGCTCGCCTGTAAGGCGTTGCATGGCGACGCGAGTATTCCTTGGCCTGAGAACATGGCGGCTGTTCTGTGGCCCGTTATGGCCGTCTGAAAGGCATTGCAGAGCAGAGTTGCACGTAGTAGTATCTGAAACTCATGAGCGTCCCCGCTACGGCCTTTAATCACTCTTTGAGTGAGGCTGTAGCCGGGGCGCTCATTGTACGTTTGCAGACTTTTCGCCGCTACTGGACCTACTGGATCGACGCTTCCTGACGGGCCACGTCCAACGCCTTGTTGAACGCTTCCGACGTCCAGCTGGCACCGGCCACCTTGTCTACCTTGAGGTCTTTGAGCGGTTTGCCGTCCACCACGCCGTTGATGGCTTCGGCGAACGCATTCTGGTGCTTTTTGGAGATGGACGTGAACGGATGCCCGATAACCTCCACATTGGTGACGGTCTGATCTTTGACCGTCACATGCACGTCGATGGTGTCTTCGCCCACCGGCCCGTACTGGCCGTTGATCGAGTAGGTACCGTCGGCATAGTTGCCGGTGTCTTGCTTGTCGGATGTAGTGCCGTTCGGATCGTCGGCATGGTTTTTGACGTCCGAATCCGCAGAATCGCCGGAGTCGGTGGCGCTACCGCTGTTCTTCGAATTTTCTTCCTGCGATTGCACGCTTTCGCCGGAATTTCCGGCATATTCATCGTCCATCGGTGTCGCCGTGGGTTCGCCGCATGCCGACAGCAGCGCAAGGCTTGCCGCAGACAGTGCGATCACTTTGATCGCATTCGATGATTCGTTGATCATGTTCGCTCCGTACGATTCGTCAGTGCTATGGCTTGGATTGTTCGGCTGATTTCAGCTTATTCCTCACCGCCGGTTTTCGCGGCTTTGGTCGGATCGGCGAAGCTGATGGCCGTCTCGCCATTCTGTGCGCCTTCCGTAGTGGAACCGGTGTATGCCGGCTTGCCACCCGCCTGCTCATAGACCTTCCGTGCGGCCTCATCATTCCACTTCTCACCGACGAGCACGCCATGGTTGAGCATGATCTCGCGCTGGGCACAGGATGCGACGAGCGCATCATGGGTCACGACGATGATGGTAGTGCCCTGCTCGTGCAGCTGACGGAACAGGTCAAGCACAATTTTCTCGTTCTTCTCATCCAAATTGCCGGTCGGTTCGTCCGCAAGAATCAGTTTCGGACAGTTGATGAGCGCACGTGCGATGCACACACGCTGCTGTTCGCCGCCGGAAAGCTGTCCGGGCAGATGGTGGGCACGCTCCTTCAGACCGACGCGTTCCAATGCTTCCAACGCCTGCTGCTCGTTGACTACGGAATGGTAGTACTGTGCCACCATCACGTTTTCCACAGCCGTCAGATGCGGTACCAGATAGAACTTCTGGAACACCAATCCGATCATGTTCTTACGCACGTCGGCAAGCTGCTTGGCGTTCAAATCCTCCAACTTGCGGCCTTCCAGCATGACGGAACCCTTTGAAGGCGTGTCCATGCAGCCAATCATGTTCATCAGCGTGGTTTTGCCGGAACCCGACGAACCGACAATCGCAAGCCATTCACCTTGCGGAACGGTCAAAGTCAAATCGTCGACGGCACGCAAATCGCCGTAAATCTTGGAAATATGATCCAATTCAAGCAACGTATTCAACGTATGTTCGGAACTCATGATTATTCCTCCCTCAAAACGATGGCGGGGTCGATACGGGTTGCGCGGCGAACCGGCGGGATGGATGCGATGACGGCGATGAGCACGCTCAACAGCAGCGAAGCGACGCCCAACAGCCAGTTGAAGCCAATGGCACGTTCGAATACGGATACGCACAGCACGCGGGCCAGCAGGTAGCCGATGGCAGTGCCGATCAGGCCGCCAATCAGTCCGTAGATGGCGGATTCCACATAGAATTCGATGCCGATGGCGCGCGAGGATGCGCCTAACGCCTTGCGCAAGCCGATTTCGTTGCGTCGCTGAGACACGATGGAACTGATGGTGGTGCCCACGCCCACAAACGTCAGCACGAGCACGACCAGCGACACGATCCAGAACAGGGTTTGCAGCATGGCGATGATACGAGTGTCGGATGAGGTGATTTTGGTGACGGTCTGCGCTTTCACGCCGGTTGACGGATTCGCATTGATCGATTTGACGACATCGTTGAGTTCGCTGCCTACCGCATTGACGGAATATTCGATCACGTCCGCTCCGCGTTTGAAACCGGCCAGTTTGGCCACGTCAGCGTTGACCGCGTAGACGATTTCGTCTTCGCTGCCGCCCGTATCGACGATGCCTCCGACACGGAATTCAGTGCCGGTGTTCTCCATAATGTCGGACGAAACGCGGCCGTTTTCCGTGACTTGCGCTTCGGTTTGGCTAAGAGCGTCGGAATCCTGCGCATCGTCGGATGCGCGGTAGCCGATGGTTACGGTCGAACCGATGGAGACACCGAGCGCGTCTGCCACGTCACGGCCGAGCATCACGTTGCCTTTGCTGGGCCAATCGCCAGTCACGTTCCAATGATGGTTGAGCGCCTTCACGTCTTTGGTTGTGATGCCAGCCAGCGTGTATGGCGCAGAATTGATGCGCACGCTTTCATACCGGTAAGCGGCGGAACGGGCGCTGTACGAGCCTTTCACCATCTGGTTCAACGCTTTGACGGTATCGGTGTCGATGCCGTGGGACTTTTCGGCTGATTCGGACGGCGTGACGATAAGATTCGCGCCATACGCACGCATTTCCTCGTTCATCTGCTGTGGAACGGCAATACACGTCGCCGCAAGGCAGAACAGCGTGGCAGCGCCCACCATGGAGGCGATCACGGCCATAACGGCCCGCGAACGACGGCGGAACACCGCGCCCCACAGCATGGTGAAGAACATCTTGCGATTAGTCATCTCATGCCCCTTACGGACTGTCTTGAACTCACCTACCATGCAACACCTCCGCAGACGAACAGCACAGTGCGCCGTTCGTGACCGAGGCCGCAGCCGCGGCCGAGTTTACGGAACTCAAGTTGACATCAGCGGCCATGCAACACCTCCGCAGGTTTGAGTCCCAGAATCGAACGGATCGACGAGAACGAGGCGATCAGCACGGTAAGCGTCAGCAGCACAAACACCAGCACAAACACCATCGGACGCATCGTAATGCCGGAACCGAATACCACATGTCCCACAATCTGCGCAACACCGGAACCCAACAGCGCACCGACAATCGCACCAACCAACGAAATCACAGCCGTCTCAGCGAGCATCAGGCGAGAAACCGCACCATCGGTGGCACCAATCGCCTTCAGCAACGCCAATTCTGAACCGCGCTCACCAATCGAGGCGGCCATCAGATTCGCCACCGCGATAGCGGCCGCAACCAGCGAAAGCACGGTCATCAGCACCATCACCGCCTGCGTTTTCTGCAGCACATCGCCCTGTAATGCGGCCACCTGACGCACCTGCTTGGCTACGGAACCGGGAATGACCTCTTCGATCTGATAGGCGATGGACGAAGGGTACGCGGTGCAATACCATGTTTCCCACTCATCTTGCGTGAGCGCATTCGGATTCTTCGACGCCTTACGCGCCAAATCATTGTCTGGCGTGGTCAGAGCCTTGACTTCGATCTTGTCGATGGAATCAGGCAGATTCGCAAGCACCTGCGCGGTGGATGACGGAATGTACATCGCATTGTTGTCGCTATCGCCGGAATCGTAAATGCCGGTGATGGTGATCCGCTGCTTGTTGCGGCTGCCGTCGGCGGTGGTTTTGTAGAGGGTTACGGTATCTCCCTTGGTCACGCCGAGTTTGGATGCGAGCGTGGTGCCGATCAGGCCTTGCGCGCTATCGTCTTTCGGCCAGGAGCCGTCAAGCTTCCACCACGAACGCATGCCGTTCATGCCCGCCACCGTGGATTCACCGGAATCCATATGCAGGGTCTTGGCGAACCATGTGCCCACGATCGGCACGCCGGAAGCCTTGCAGGAGCTGGAATCCACCGATTCGGACGCGCAGTTCACGTCAGCATGGATATTAAGTTCGGGGGCAAAATTCGTGATGTTGAACGCCCAGAAGATGGTTTTGATCTTCGGTGCGTCCGATTCCTTCAGAAATGTGGTCGGATCGGATTCGGAAGTGCCGGAAGCGTTGCTATTCGCGTCACCCCCCGTGTTGTACAGGTCGTTGACCACGGCATCAGCCTTGGGCTGCACGATAATGTTGGAACCATACGTCGACAGTTCGGCGTTCAGCTTGTCTCCAACGTCGAACACCACGCCCAGCATGGCCACGCTGACCGTGGCCGACAGGCACACGGTGACCGCGATCAGCAGTCTGCGTTTGAACTGCCTGCTGAACGAGCGGAAAATCATTCGAAGAAAGAACATGGCTACCTCTTTCCGCTCACTGGAAATGCGTCGACAATGCGTCGAGCGTTGAAGTTTGGATTACGATTTTGCCGGATTCAACCTGATAATCGAACGGTACCGGATTGCAGCCACCCTTGAATCCGATAGTGGCGAGGTTGATGGCGACATCGCACTTCTTGCAGATGATCTTGCCATCCTTCTCGTAATAGCCCGCGTCACCGCAGTTGTCACATGCGTCAAGACCGACACCGTACGCTCCACCATTTTTCTTGATGATGATGAAACGCATCACCGTACCGTCTTTCGCCTTGTATTGGAAGCGATGCAGATGACCATCGTTGATCTGACTGAATTTGATGGTGGCCACGCCGTCGCTCAGCGAATAATCCTCAGGCGGAGACAGCGTAATAACCTTCTTCGTTTGCGCCACACCATACGTGAGCGCGAACGTGATGCCAATCATCGCAACAAGGCTCCATGCGCCGGCCGCCTTCGCACGGCGACGGAACGCGATATGCGATCGCACAATGGCCTCGTTGGCACCTTCCGGCTTGATCTTGAAGCCCATCACAATGCTGGCAATCACCGGAATAATGAACACCAGCACCATGGCAATGACCATATGACGCTGATGATTAATGCACCACACCAACGCCAGGAACGCTTCCGTAGGGAAATGAACAATGCCCTTGGACTGCAGAATCTGCGCAAGATCAGTGAAATGCGAAACAAACAGCAGCGCAATCAACAGCAGCACAGCCGTAGTGAACGACCAACGAATCGCAGTGGAACGCATCGTACGGAAAATCAACGCCGCAACAATCGCAGTGACCACACCCAACGCGAAACCAAGCGCACGAAGGAGCATATCCGAAGTGAAAATCGGATCTCCCGGCTCCACGAAAATCGTAAGTCGCAAAATAACATCAGGCAATGCACGGAAGGTGGTGGCGGCGATTGCAAGAGCTCCAATCGTATTCGCAATATCAAGCAACGCGCGATGATCATGCCAATTCGTAGTAATGCGACGTGCGAACAGCACAATAACGAACACCGCGATATCGAAAATCACGCAACACCACAATGTGGGGTAATTGACGAACGTACGCTGATTGATCACCGCGGACGCACGCAACGCGGCGAACACAATGGCACCCGCGAATCCGATAATAAAGCCCGCAAGACGCCAGTACGCGCTCAACGGCTTGTCACGCCCCTCACCGACCGTGAGCATCACGTTCAGCGCCATAATCAGCAAAGCCGGTGCCAGCGTTCCCTGCAACACCGTGACGTACTGCGTCAGCATCTCACACCTTTCGTCGTATATCCCTGTCAAAGCCTAGTGAATTCGGCACACAAAAGGAACCCCCTTACCAAGATTCCTCCAAAAGCGCGTTATCCTCCAAAAGCGTATCCCCTAAAACGCAAGAGAGCGGTTGCTTGGATGGTTGTTCGACCGTAGGCTCGGCCAAACGGCCTTGAGTGCGTCGAACGACTATCCAGGCAACCGCGAACGCCGTACCCATATTCGCGCTACTTGCATACGTTTCGCGATACGTGAACGGCGTTAACCACGAGTTGAATCTCAACATGAATTCAGGCTTACATCCAAACCATTTCGCTTGGCATGTGCCGGAACTCACGTTTCAGATCACCACTCCTGCGGGGTGTAGTTCCACTCCGGGAAAGTGACCTCGAGCGGCTCGGTCCAGAAGCGACCCTTAACGCCGGTTTCCGGATCAACATGCAGCATCCAACCCTTCTTCTCCGGAGATTCGATCTTCAGCACGAGCTTGTAGGAGCCAGCCTCGTCGAGCTTGACGTTGGCGCCGTAGTGCGGGCCGTCGGAAGCGTTCATCTGCATGAAGGTACCGGAACCAACGGTCTCGTTGTTCGCGTTGTTGATGATCTCGTAGTTCACGGTCAGATCCGGCACGAAGTCGCCCTTGCCGTAGCCGAGCTCGGTGCCCTTCTCGTTGGCATGGATGTCGGCTTCCAGGTGGAAGGAAGCGTCGGCAGCCTTCAGGCCCATGCCGGACGGTTCCATATCGATCGGCTGGAAGTACACGGCGTTGACGGTCAGAGCGTCAACATCCTGATCGGAGTGCTTCTCGTCGACCTGAATCTCTTCGAAGCCGGCGCCGTTGCTGTCATCAGCGCTGGAATCGCTGGATTTGTCGGTGGTGTCCGAAGTGGAGGTGTCGGACTTGGCATCGGATGCGGAATCGTTGGAGTTGCCGCATGCGGACAGGGAGAAGGCCATGGAGCCGGCCAGCAGGATGCCGAGCAGGGCGGCGATCTTCTTATTCTTCATTGTTTTCTCTTCCTTTTCTTTGGTTCCTTGAGGAACGTTGGAAACTTATGAAAATCTCTAAATCTTTACTTGTGATTATTGATTGGCGCTTACTTAGCCTGTTCCGCCTGTGCGGCCAGCTTCATCCTGTGTTTCTTGATGAAGCCGACCACAAACAGCGCAACCACCGCGATCGCGGCAATCACCTGTGCCGTAATCGTTTCGACGTACGGATACAGGCCGATCCAATCGTTAGTTGGCACGCTGCTCAAGTAGGTGCCTTCAATAAGATCACCCTCGATGAGCGCATGGATGCCGCCACCCGCGAAAATCACAACCAGCACGGCCATCACAATCGAAGTGACGAGGAAGAACGGGCCGATCGGAATCTTCACCGAAGTGAATCGCAGAATCAGGAAGATGACGAGCAGCACCGCGGCGGCGGCCAGACCACCAACCCACATGCCGTGCGCATCCTGGCTCATGGAGTAGATGGACTCGTAGAAGATCACCGTTTCGGCGCCCTCACGGAACACGGCGAGGAAGCTCAGCATGGCAAGCGAGGTGATCATGCCCAAGCCCAGTCTCTGACCGGATTCGACCTTGCTTTGCGCGCCGGCCACAGCCGCTTCGGTCTTATTCCTGATGTAGTTGTTCCACGCTTCCACGGAGCTCTTGTTGAGCATCCAGTTACTGGTCCACAGCAGCATGAGAGTGGCGATAAGCGCGCACACGCCTTCGGAAATCTCCTGAACCGGGCCGGAACCGCCGAACAGGAACGTAAAGAGTACGGCGACCAGACCGGAACCGGCCAAACCTGCGACCACGCCAAGGTAGATCCACTTGGTGAAACGCTCGTTGCCGGACTTCACCAGATAGGCGATCACTGCGGCCACCACCAGCAGCGCTTCGAGGCCCTCACGGATCAGAATGAGGAACGCCTGGCCGGCGGAGCTGGTGACGAGCTTGGTGAAGCCGTTGACATTGCCGGACGCGCCACCGTCAAGGGTGGCCGCGTCTTCCACGAGCCAGCTCTTCAAATCGTCGACATGCTGCTTGATTTCCTTGTCGGAACCGCCGTCGCGCATGATCTTACGAGTCATCTTGAACTGGTATTCGACCTGCGAAACACGATCGCCGGAAATCACGTTCATCACGTTCTTTTCGAAGCCGAGTTTCTCGTAGTACTGGTAGTAGGCGTTGTTGACCAGCGTGGAGCCTTCGTCGCCCTTGCCGGAAGCGGCGGCTTCGTACGCCTGATCGAGAATGACGGTCATTTCGCCGGCAACGTCACTCCACGTGCGGTCGCCTTTGCCTTTGGAAGAATTCTTCTTGGCCGCGTCGAGCTTCTTGCGCTCTTCCGCGGTTTGCGCGGCACGCTGCTTCGCGTATTCCTTAGGATTGGCGAGGTCTGCGTTCGTGTCGAGCGTTTGCGCGGTTGCGTTGATTTCGGCGGCCAGCGCGTCGATTTTGGCTGCAATGGCGTCGCCTTGGTCCTGCTGGTAGGCAAGACCTTCAAGATCGGTGAATTGCTGCAGCAGTTCCTTCTGCTTGTCAGCGCTGATTGTGTCATTGACGACCTTCGAAAAATTGGACGCGTCGTAGCCAATCCAATGCGCGGTCTGAAAATCAGTGCCAGCCTGACCGTAATTGCCGTCATTGTAGTCTTTTTCGGCGGTCGCAAGCTGGTCTTCGATGTTCTTCGCAGCGGCAGCCCAGGAATCAAAATTCGTTTGGCTGTCATCGGCGGCGATTGCCGACTGCGGGACCACGGTAGTCGCGAAAAGCGTGGTCAATGCGATCAGCAATGCCGCGATGAACGCGACAAGGCGACCGAACGCACCTGTAGCCCGCTGCGTATCGCAGGATGACATAAGACCGCTTCCTCTCTCAGCCGTTCATAATCCGATTCGCATGTGCGCCATCTTTGCCGTACGCACATGCGCACCGGCTTCACAAGATAGAACGAAAAAAATTGAAATAACAGTCTTGATTTTTTGGCAGTTTTGTTGTAAACACCCATAAAACGGTGGAATTCCGCCATTCTTATTTTCTGCGATCCGCGCGCGTCGTCTCACATAGTGATTTTTTGAGGCGCTTTCGCCGTTCCTCTCCATGCATATTCGTGCGATTGGAAGATTCGGGAATTGGGAGATTTGGGATGGAGCTGGACTTTCTGACCTCACGATTCCGCCCTGGTGACCTCACGATTCCGAAAAAGCAACGAAAAACAAAATCGTGAGGCCAGCGGGCGCATGGACGGAATCAGGATTCGAGCACGTCAAGCACCTTGCGTTCGTTGTAGAACGCGAACACCACACCGCCGATGCCGCACAATACCGCGGCGCAAACAGCCGCAATGCGATAGCCGGCGCCCGACGCCATGCCAATCGTGCTCACGCCGGTAAACAGCAGCATCGCCACCGACTGACCCATCTTCATCGCAAACGTGCGAGCCGCATAGAACATGCCCTGACGATCCTGACCGGTCGTTTTCGAGCTCGCGTCGGCAATATTCGCAACAATCGCCTGCGGAAGAATGCCGAACGCGGCCATCGGAATCGCGCCGACAATCGAGAGAATCAAGCCCTGCGCCATCGGCGGAATCGCAGCGAGCAGACCGGAGCCAAGCGCGCCCGCAAACGCGAACGCACATGTGAAAATCACGAAAGCGACCAGCAGAATCCGCTTCTTGCCAACACGATTCGCCAATACATTCACCGGCATGTAGAACAGCACCGACACTGCGGTCATGAGCACGAAATAGATGGTGGTCGTGGTCTCGGGAAGTTTGAGCAGGCTTGTCACGAAGAACGGCAAACCAGTCTGGAATGTAGTGATCGCAACCCAATAGACCACGTCGGAGCAGACGAACTTGCGGAATTCGCCGTCGCCGAACGTCTGCTTCAACGATTCGATGGTCGATTCGGACGTGGGCTGCGAGTTGACGTAATCGCGTTCCTTGATGGTGAGCGGCGGAACCAGCATGCACACGAATGCGATGGCCGCCATGATGGTGAACGTCAAACGAATGGCGTTCACACGCCCCAAGCCCGGCACGAAACCAGCCCAAATCACCGGTGCCACGTATGCAATGGCGGTGCCGGCCACCCACGTGAACGAAATGGCGGTGGAGATGGTGAGCTGCTGTTTGGAATCGTGACCAAGCTCGGCGATCAGCGCGTTGTAGGGCGTGCAGTAGAACGTGAGCGCAATGTAGTAGCCGATCACCGTGGCGAACAGGAACGCGCCGTTGATCCAGCTCGTATCGTTGATTGGACTCCAAAACACCAGCACGGTGACGAGGGCGAGCGGAAGGGCCGCAAATTTGAGGAACGGCATGCGACGACCGGATTTTGATGTGCAACGGTCGGAAAGACTTGCCACGGCCGGATCCACGAATGCGTCGAAGAAGCGGGCGAACGCGGTGATGCCGCCGACTACGGTCACCACGCCGAGTACGGCAAGACCTTGCGGTACGAACACGGTTTGCCCTTGCGAGATGGTTTCGCTGTCAGGCTGGTAGAAGTAGACGAGCCAATTCGAAATAATGCCGGAAAGTAGCGCCCAGCCGAATTGGCCGACGGCGAAAGCCCAGACTTTGGGCATCGGCAGGCTCTTCACCGTTTTTGTTGTGCGCATGGCTGCACTTGCATTCTCGACGTTCCCCATATCAACCTCCATGTTGACGCCCTGCCGGCAACTGTACCATGCGCCCCATCGCGAAAGTCCCATTTCCCCCAGCAGCTGGAGGAAATGGGCGGGTAGCATCGGAGGCATGGATTCTTTGACGCAACGCATGCCGTTTGTCACGGCGTTTTATAGGGCGCTCGGCACCGGTATGGTGATTTCCGTGGATTCGCCGATCGACGACAAGGTGCGTTCCGCAATGGAATCGCTCATTGAGGATTACGAACACGTGCTGTCTCGATTCCGCAATGATTCGCTGATTGCGGCGATCGGCAAGGCCGAGCATGGCGGAAGTTTCGATTTTCCGGATTGGTGCGCGCCGCTGTTCGATCTGTATGATGCGCTATTTTCCGCCACTTCCGGCGCGATTGATCCGTGCGTCGGCGAGGATTTGATTCGACTTGGATACGATGCGTCGCTGAGTTTCACGGTTACGCAAGATGCGCCCGAGCATTTGGGCGCATTGCGCGGACGCGCCGTTTGGGGACGCGATGTGACCCGCCACGGAACCACATTGGTAACGCATGAGCCGGTGCAGTTGGATTTCGGCGCCTGCGGCAAAGGCTATCTCGTCGATCTGCTCGGGCGCATGCTGCAGTCGTCACAATTCGTGATTGATGCGGGAGGTGATTTGCTGATTCATGCGGAACAGCCCATTTCCGTCGCACTTGAGGATCCGGAAGATCAGTCCCACGCAATCGGAATCGCACATATTGCGAACGGAGCGTTGTGCGCAAGCGCACCCAGCCGACGCCATTGGAACGTGGCAGTCAACGAGCGCACCCAAATCGCCATTCATCATCTGCTCAATGCCATCGACGGACTGCCCGCGCAACAAACCGAAGCCAGCTGGGCATACGTTCCAGCAAACGCAACGCTCAATCTTGCACGCGACTACCCCACCGCCGTTGCGGACGGCCTGGCCACGGCCCTGTTCGTTTCCGACGTAGCACAACTGCAACGCACGTTCGATTTCACATACGCAACATTGGACGAATCCCGCCAAATCGCAGTCAGCCGCAACTTCCCGGCCGATCTCTTCCTGCGATCCGCATAACAGCCGAATACCAGCCGAAATAAACAAAGACCGCACGTCTTTGGGGACGTGCGGCTCCTGTGAATCAGCCAGCCAGAACGGCGAATCAGTCGGTGAGGGCGAACTGGCTGTTGTAGATGTCGGCGTAGAAACCGCCTTTGGCGAGCAGCTCCTCATGCGTACCGCTTTCCACGATGTCGCCATGGTTCATGACCAAAATCATGTCCGCATCGCGGATGGTGGACAGACGGTGCGCGATCACGAACGACGTACGGTCCACGGTCAGCGCGTCCATGGCCTTCTGAATCAACTCTTCCGTACGCGTATCGACCGAAGAGGTGGCCTCGTCGAGAATCAGAATCGGCGCATCCTCAACCATGGCTCGCGCAATGGTGAGCAACTGCTTCTGACCCTGCGAAAGCGTGGCCTTGTCGTCAAGCACTGTGTCATAGCCATTCGGCAGCGACATGATGTAGTGGTGCAGCCCCACGGCCTTGCATGCGTCCTCGATCTGCTTGTCGGTGACGTCCGGCTTCGAATACGCGATGTTTTCACGCACTGTTCCACGGAACACCCACGTATCCTGCAATACCATGGAGAACTGGTCATGCACGTTCCAGCGTGGCACGGACTTCGTATCCACACCATCAATCGCAATCGAACCGCCCGAAATCTCATAGAAACGCATCAGCAGATTCACCATCGTGGTCTTGCCGGCACCGGTCGGACCAACAATCGCAACCTTCTGACCGGACTTCACCGAAGCGGAGAAATCGTTGATGATCGTCTTGCTCGGATCGTAACCGAACTTCACATGACTGAACTCAACGTCACCGCGCACCGGTTTGCCGTTCACGCCGAGCAGCGCCTGCTTGTCGGATTCGTCGGCCATCTCCGGCTCTTCAAGGAAGCTGAACACGCGCTCGGAAGCGGCCGCGCAACGCTGCAGGTTCTGGAATGCCTGCGCGAACTGGGAAAGCGGCTGGGTGAACAGTCGAATGTACATCATGAACGCAACGATCACACCAAACTCGATCTTGCCATCCATCGCAAGCACAGCGCCAACCACGCACACAACCACGTAGCCGAAATTGCCGACGAAATTCATCAACGGCATCATCAGGCCGGAAAGGAACTGGCTCTTCCATCCCGAATCGTACAAATCGCCGTTGTACTTTTCGAACGCGCGAATCGAATCAGCCTCGCCGCAATACGCCTTGACCACGGTGTGGCCGGCGTACATCTCTTCGACGTGACCGTTGACATCGCCCAATGCGATCTGCTGACGGGAGAAGTACTTCTGCGAAACCTTCATGATTGCGCCCATGATGAGCAGGCCAACCAGGCTGGAAGCGATGGCGCACACCGTCATAATCACATTGTTGTAGAACATCATGATGAGCGCGCCCACGAACAGCGTGACCGACGTGATCAGCGAGCCGACCGACTGGCCGAGCGTCTGGCCGATGGCGTCCACATCGTTGGTGATGCGGCTGAGCACATCGCCGTAGCTGACCTTGTCGAAATACTTGAGCGGCAGCTTGTTGATCTTCACGCTGATGGCTTCGCGCAGCTCCTGTGCGGTGCGCTGCGTGACGTTCGCCATCATCCAGCTTTGCACGTAGCACAGCACCGCGTACCCCACATACAGCGCCACCAGCAGCCATGCGATGTGCGTGACCGCGTCCATGTCGATCGCACCGAGCACCGGCTTGCCATTGACTAGCGCAGGCAGGCCTTTGGCGATCTCGTTGGTCATGTCCTTGAGTTTGTCCGGACCGACGATCTGGCATACCGTGCCGATCGCGCCCAATACGAGCGCCACAATGATGGCGGGAATGTAGTGGCGGCAGAAATGCACCAGTTTCTTCATCACACCACCGAAATCCTGCGGTTTTTCAACGGCCCCGCGGCCGCGTCCCATAGGTCCTCCTGGCATATCAGCGACCCTCGCTTTCGTTCAATTCGCTTTCGACGGACGGCTTGCCGGTTTCAATCGGTTTGCCGGTTTCGCCCGGCAGCTTGCTTTCGCCCGACTTGCCGTCGTTCAATTCGTCTTCGCTCAGCTGAGACTGCGCAATCTGACGGTACACATCGCAGTTTTCCAGCAGTTCGCTATGCGTGCCTTGGCCGACCACCTTGCCGTCGTCGAGCACCACGATGCGGTCGGCGTCCATAATGGTGCCGATGCGCTGCGCGACAATCAGTTTGGTAGAATCTTTCGCTTCCTTGGCGAGCGCGTCGCGTACGGCACGGTCGGTTTTGAAATCAAGTGCGGAAAAGGAATCGTCGAAAATCAGGATTTCCGGATGACGATAGACGGCACGTGCAATCGACAGACGCTGTTTCTGCCCGCCCGACACGTTCGATCCACCCTGCGAAATCGCGGAATCGTACTGCTTTTCCTTGGTTGCGATGAATTCGGTCGCCTGTGCAACTTCACATGCGTTGCGCACGTCGGCGCGCTGTTCCGAAGTGAGTGTGCGATGCTCGTTTTGCGTTGCGATCAGCTCTTTTTCGCGCTTTCTGCCGGCCGCGGTCGAAGTATCGGTCATGTCGACGATGCCGGCATCGGTGGTGTCGAGCGGATTGTCGCCATAGCTGACATTGGATGAGATAGTTCCTTTGAACAGGAAGGATTGTTGCGGCACATATCCGATTCTGTCTCGTAATGCCTTGAGCGTGTAGTCGCGCACGTTAACGCCGTCGACGAGCACCTCGCCTTGCGTCGCGTCATAGAAACGCGGCACGAGGTTGATGAGCGAGGATTTGCCGGAGCCGGTGGAACCGATGAACGCCACGGTTTCGCCCTTCTTGGCGGTAAAGTTGATGCCTTCGAGCATGGCTTCGCGCGAATCCGGGTAAGTGAAGCACACGTTGCGGAATTCGATTTCGCCCTGCTTGCCCGCTTCGCCGGCGTCGCTGCGGGTGCCGTCGGTGATCAGCGGTTCGGTGTCGAGCACTTCGAGCACGCGCTGTGCGGACACGTCCGCTCGCGGCCACAGCACGAACACCATGCTCATCAGCAGGAAGCTCATGATCACCTGCACGGAGTAGCTGGAGAACACCACCATGTTGGAGAAGGTGGTGAGCTTGTCGGCCGCGTCGGCGGCGTCGATCAGGTAGGCGCCGATCCAGTACACGGCAAGCATAAGACCGTTCATGATGGTGTTCATCAACGGCATCATGAAGGCCATGGCACGGTTGGTGAACAGCTGGGTGTCGGTGAGTTCCTTGTTGGCCTTGGTGAACTTGGCTTCCTGGTAATCCTCGGCATTGTAGGCGCGCACCACGCGCAGGCCGGTGAGGTTCTCGCGCGCCACAAGGTTGATGTTATCGGTCAGTCGCTGCATGGACTTGAACTTCGGCATGACGAGAACCATGAGGATCGTAATGGAGACCAGCAGCACCACTACCGCGATGCCGGTGGCGAGCGTCCATTCGAGACCGTCTCCCGCAATCTTGCAGACGGCCCAAACCGCCATAATCGGCGATTTGACAATCATCATCAATCCCATGGTGATGAACATCTGAATCTGCGTAATATCGTTCGTGGAACGCGTAATCAGCGAGGCTGTGGAGAATCGGCTCATTTCAGCCGGTCCGAACGATTCTACCTTGCGGAATTCCATGGAACGCAGACGCTGGCTGAACGATGCGCCGATGCGTGCCGCGAAATAGCCGGTGATGATGGCGCATGCTGCCGATCCAAGCGAAATAAGCAGCATTTTGCCGCCGGCGATCCAAATATCGTGCATCTCGCTGCCGGGGGTTTCCACGAGGGTGGTGATGTCGGACATGTAGTCCGGCAGGGTCAGGTCAAGCCAGATCTGCCCGACGATGCTGACCAGTGCAATGAGCATCTGGCCTATCTCCGCTTTGGAGAGGTATCGCATAATGCGGAACATGCTTGGATTCCTTCTCTTGTGTTGTGTTTGAAGTTTTTGCGATTGATGGATTGGTTGGATCAACTACATGAGTTGATCGAATTGCGATTAATGATTTACATAAGTCCTATTGAATTGTCTTACGATATTTAATTACTTACAGTGTAAGACAATCTCATATTTCTGTGTATTTGCTGAGAGCGATTCTTCTCAGCTCGGTCGCGCGCGGCCAACATATACCATTCGCGACACACTCAAGGCCGTTTGGCCAAGCTTACAGTCGCGAACGGCACATGTGAGGCGCACACTTACGTGGCGGGCAGCCCCTACGCAGGATCTTCAGATTCGGCTTTTGCGAAGGCTTGCTTTACTTCTTCGGCGGTGGGGCGGGGCTGGCCGGGGATGCAGATGGTCATGTATGTGGCAAATTCCTCGGTAAGATCCACGAATTCGCGCGTGCGACGCTCCCCCATCTGCGAAAAGACCCAGCAGACGGCGTCGCGCATATCCTCGCGCTGCTGCTTGGCCTTCGCCCGCCCCTGCTCGGTAAGATTCACATGCACAATGCGTCGGTCGTTGGGATCGACCTCACGCTCAATCAGACCCTTTTTTTCCAGCGCAGCCAGCAGTGTGGAGATCCTGCCCGACGTGACCTTCAACGCGGTAGCCAACTGCGAGGGCGTTTGCGCGCCCTTGAACTCAAGCTCGCGAATAATGAATGGCTCGCCCTTGGAATCACGCGACATCGCCTGCTGCATCTGAGACTTCTTACCCCAGACCACTTTCATCAGCTTGTCAAACGACTCCCGCTCGAAGCCCACGCTTCACCTCGCCTTATTCGATGCCCATCAGTTATGTCTCGATAATATCTTTTACTGTAAACATTTTTTCGATCGCAACGTGCAAGTACAGGAAAACGCCCAAAAAAGGAAACGATAATCAGCAAAGAAGCATCGCAAGCTCTTCTTGAGTGAGCTGAAGTTGCGTTGCAGCGAAGGAATCGTTGATTTCCTGCGGATTGCGAGCGCTGGGAATGGTGAACAGACGTTCGTAACGAGTCAATTCCCACGCCAGCACCACACGCTGGTAGGAGCAACCACGTTGCGCAGCAACCGTGCGGAACGGATCGTACGCGCTCTGATCGAACGTATCGAGGAATCCGCCGAGCGGCGACCAACAGACGAATGCGAGCCCCAATTCGGCGCAACGCTCCATCGTATGTTCCGGATCGGGATGCGACGGCGAGAACTGGTTTTGCACGGCAACCAATCCGCTGCCAATAATGCTGCGTGCAAGGTCGATCTGCTCGTTATTCACACGGGAGATGCCCGCATATTTGATCACGCCTTCGTCGAGCAGCTGTTTCAACGCGCCGCATTGGTCTTCGTAAGGAACCGCGGGATCGGGGCCATGCGAATACAGCAGGTCGAGCGTATCGACGCCCAAGTGCAGCGCGGATTCCTTGGCGTCACGAATCATGGTTTCGGGGCGGGAGTCGGCAATCCAACCGTAGCGGCTGCCTGCGGCCTGCAAATGCTGGCTTTGCGGGCGGCTCTCATCAGCGCCCACCGCATGCGTACCGTCAGTGGCCGCGACCGCTTCGCAAGTACGGCGATACCCGGTTTTGGTGGCGACGAGCACTTCATCTCGGGGGCCATCCCACAAAGCGAGCGCATCACGCACCAACTTTTCGCCGTAGCCAAGGTCTTCCGCAGTGCCGGTGCCGGGCTCGCTCGGCAGATAATATGACCAAGCCGTGTCCAAATAGCGGACACCCGCGTCCAAACCGGCATGAATCGTACGAATCGCGGTATCGCGATCCGGACGCCCCTCAATCGCCAAAGCCATCGTTCCCATACCAAGCCGAGGAATCGTAAATCCTGCCAACTCACCGTTCATCATCATCTTCCCCTTCCTTCCAAGAACATAGCCGATTCGCACACGTTCATCTCAAGACTAACCCAACGTGAACCGGCGCAAGCTTGTCGGGCGCGTGCGCGAAGATGAAGGCACAACCGAACGGGAGCCGAAAGGCTGAGAGGGAGCTCACGGAGCTTCGACCGAGGACTTGATGCGGGCAATGCCGCCGTAAGGAGACGGGTTGTTCACGCCGCAAGGCGTATCTCATCTTCCGTTCGCGATAACCGAATATCGCGTGATTAGGGTCACGGAGGGGCGCACCACCTCATAGGGTACGGTTCCTTCGGCGACCCTTTTTTCGTACCAACCTTGAGTGTCCGATTCTGCAGAAACGGACGCACAAGCGGCTCAAATAAGCAACTAAGTGTCCGATTCACCAGAAACGGACATCCGTGGACTGAAATAGATGCCGTGCGTGTCCGATTCTGCAGAATCGGACATTTAAAGACCAAAAATGAACCTCCGGATGTCCGATTCACCAGAAACGGACATTTGGAGTGCAGGAAGCATGTGTCACGACAGACACAGAAGGGAACCGCAATGATCATCAACGGTAAGGAAGAGAACATCGCCACGCCAATCACCGTGGCCGAACTGATCGAAAGCAAAGGCCTGCGCGCCGACCGCGTGGCTGTCGAGCTCAACGGCGAAATCGTGCCTCGCACCCAGCGTGCGCAGACGCAGCTCAAGGGCACCGATACGTTGGAAATCGTCACGTTCGTGCAGGGCGGCTGAACCACTTTCAAAGTTTCTTGCGATTACGACCGGCGCAATACACGCGTAACAATCGCAAGAACATACAAAACACAACCAACCCGGCAAAAACAACGCACGAACGGAAAACGAGAATACGAGAACAACCATGACTTTTGAACCATCCGCATCGCAGGCGCAGATCGACGCCCGCCAGCACGCTTTCGACAACCAGCCCGACCCGACCACGCTCGTCAGCCGCGAAGAAATCCGCGCAGCCCTGCTCGACCGCCATACCGCAGCCACACAAGACAAGCTCGACGCGGCGCACGTGGCCATTTGCGGCTGCGGCGGCCTCGGATCGACCATTGCGGTGGCGTTGACCCGCATTGGCGTCGGTCACCTGCATTTGATTGATTTTGATCGCGTGGATATGACGAATCTGAATCGTCAGCAGTATTTTTTGAAGGATCTTGGGCAGTACAAGACGGAAGCATTGCGCAGTAACTTGCGTCAGATCAATCCTTTTATTGATATCACCATTGATACCGTGAAAGTGACCGACGAGAACGTGCCGACGCTGTTCGACAATGAAGATATTATTTGCGAAGCGTTCGACGTGCCGGAAAACAAGACGATGCTGGTGAACGCCGTGCTTGAGAATCTGCCGAATAAGAAGTTGGTGAGCGCTTCGGGAATGGCGGGATTCCGCAGCTCCAATTTGGTGAATACTCGTCGCGTTTCAAAGAATTTCTACTTCTGCGGCGATGGCGAAACCGCTCCGGTACCGGGCGCAGGTTTGATGGCACCGCGTGTGGGCGTGGTCGCCTGCCATGAAGCCAATATGATCACTCGCTTGATTCTTGGCGAAGAAGACGCCTGACAGCGAAACGCAAACACAAACGCGATTGCAATTGCAATCGCAATCGCAAATTACAACGAATAACACGACACTGATCGCATAGTAAGGATTAACCATGAGCACCGAAAACACGATCACCACCGCGGAAAAGGACTTCGCGGCAGCACCGAACGCCACACTCGACGAGCTGGTCGGCACCACCACGAATACCGCACTGCTGCCGGAACCGGATGCGCACGCATATGACGAAATCGCCACCGGCGACGCCGATCCGTTGATCCTCGGCGGACACAAGTTCACAAGCCGCTTCATCCTCGGATCCGGCCGCTACGATCTGAACCTCATCAAGGCGACCATTGAGAACGCGGGCACGCAGATCGTCACCATGGCGTTGCGTCGCTGCCGTACCACCGAAAACAATCTGCTCGACTACATTCCGAAAGGCATCACCATGCTGCCGAACACGTCCGGCGCACGCAATGCCGAGGAAGCGGTGCGTATTGCACGTCTCGCCCGCGAAGTGTGCCAGACGGACTTCGTGAAGGTGGAGATCGAACATGAGGCGAAGTATCTGCTGCCCGACAATGAGGAAACCATCAAAGCCACGAAACAGCTGGCAAAAGAAGGCTTCGTGGTCATGCCGTACATGTTCCCCGATCCGATTGCGGCGAAGCGTCTTGAAGACGCGGGTGCGGCTTGCGTAATGCCGCTGGGCGCGATGATCGGCTCGAATAAGGGTCTGCGTGCACGCGATTTCATTGAAGTGATCATCAAGAACTCCAATGTTCCGGTGATCATCGACGCTGGTATTGGCCGTCCGAGCCAGGCTGCGGAAGCCATGGAAATGGGCGCGGACGCGGTGATGGCATACACGGCCATCGCTTCCGCCGGCAATATTCCGCTGATGGCACGCGCGTTCAAGAAGGCGATCGAAGCGGGTCGTGAAGCGTATTTGTCTGGCTTGGGCAAGGTTACGGAAGATCATGCCGTGCCGTCCAGCCCGACGAACGAGGCCGACTACATCGGCTGATTTGCACTGGATCCCGTAATGGGGATTCGCGCAAAGACCATGCTGAAAGGGGCGTTTGCCAAACGTACGTGATGCACTCACGTTCGGCAAACGCCCCTTACTTGTATCCTGCGTTACCTGCAAACGTTACTGCTGCAAGGCTTCCTTAAGATCGCGATTCTGGAATCGTTCGTGTAGCAGGCAATATCCGCCAAACGCAACCAGCCAAATCAGACCGGCAATCGCAGAACCAATCGTGTCCGTCGACAGGAACAACGTGACATACACGAGCACAAAGAACGTGATCGCAATCCAATCAAACACCTGCCAAGCGGGCATGACGAAACCGTCCGGTAGAAAATCGCTGCTCTGACGATACCTGTGGTGGGCGAGCATCGTCAGCACGTAAATGAAAATCACCACAGCGCTGGCGGCCGAAGCGAATAGCACGAACGCGCCGGAAATACCCGGAATCGCGTTGATGATCGGGGAGAACAGAATCATGCAACCCGAAGCGACGATCGCCTTCGCAGGCACCTTGTGGTCGGAAACCTCAGCCAAACGCGCCATCGCAGGCGACTCGGAATCCGAAGCAAGCTGATACAAGTGACGACCGGCCGAATAAATCAGCGAATTCAACGCCGACGCGGCAGCCGTAATCACCACGAAGAACACCAGGGCGGCGGCCCAATCAAGACCCGCATATTTGAACACCATGATGAACGGCGAACCGAACGAGCCATCGGAATTCTCGTGAAAGTTACGCCAGGGCACAATAGCCATGATCGCGATCAGCGCGCCCACGTAGAAGATCAGAATACGCATGATCAGCTCGTTCACCGCCTTCGGCAGCACCTCGCGCGGATTCTGCGTTTCCGACACCGTGACACCCACGAATTCGATGAGCTGGTAGGCGAAAAACACCATTTGGAAGCTCATGAAGAAGTTCATCCAACCGTTCGGCGCGAGCTGGAAGCCGTCGGTGATATTCGTAAGGCTCACCGTGGCACCCGACACCGTGCCGTCCACGCCTTCGATGTGCGTGGCGGGGTAGCTGAAGCCGATGATCAGCATCACGATGGCGGTGACGATCAGACCGACGATCAGCGTGATCTTGATCATGGAGAACCAGAATTCCGCCTCGCCGAACACTTTCACCGCAATCAGATTGATGCCGGTGAGCGCTACGAGGAAGCACAGTTCGATCAACCACTTCCACGAGTTCAGGTCTATGCCGAATGTGCCGAAGAACGTTACGAAATATGTGCTTACGGCGGTGATTTCGGTCATGCCGGTCAGAATGAGCACGATCCAATACGTCCAGCCGGCGAACTTGCCCCACCCGCGGCCGAGATAGCGCGTGATGAAGTTGATGAACGTGTGCTGGCTAGGATCGCTGTACATCATTTCGCCGATGGCACGCATCAGCAGGAACATAATCAGGCCAACGCCGATGTACACGAAAATGATGCTCGGGCCGGTCAGTGCGATCGACTTGCCGGAGCCTAGGAACAGGCCGGTGCCTATGGTGCCTCCGATGGCGATGAACTGGACGTGGCGGTTTTTCAGGCCTCGCTCCATTTCGTTGCTTTGGTCGAGGCTTTCGACGGATTTGATGTGCGCGGCGCTTGAGCCCGCGGAATTGGTGTTCTCGGAAGTCATAATGTTCACTACCCTACCCCGCGAACCGCACATTGCGCCCGCCGAAGCTTTGTTTTTGGGCACGTACGCAGATTTTGCGGCACTGGCGCATCCCGTTTGTGGTCAACCGTGCCCAGCCGACCACCTTATTCCTGTATTTTCGCCTCGCCATACCCCCTGCCGCCCTATCTCGTCTATATATGGCAGATTCACGAGGTTGACCGCTACTTTCTCGCTTATATATGGCACTTGCTCACGGCAAAACACCACTTAGGGGGTACGTTTTGGGCGTATTTCCGCAGGCTGACTGCCATATATAAGCGAAATGGCTCATGACGCATGAGCAAATCTGCCATATAAGTGAGATACGCCCAACTGTCCGACACAAATCGCGCCTCGCTTGTCTGATTCTGCAAAAACGGACATCCACAGCACACTTTCAGTACTTCAGTTGTCCGATTCTGGAGAAACGGACATCCGCAACGCACGTTCGCCGCATTACTTGTCCGATTCACCAGAAACGGACAACTGAGACCCGTTTTTGCCTGTGTACTTGTCCGATTCTGCAGAATCAGACACTTACGCGGCATAACGATGGTCTGGGTCAGGCGGTGGCGGCGATTTGCCCGCGCAGTTCGGCGTTCGCGCGCTCCAGTTCGTCGATACGGCGCGCCTGCTGTTTGATGATGATGCTCGCGGTTCCCACGTCGATGCCGTCGTCGCCTTGCGCTTTGACGGGAATATGTTCCATCGTCCTGTTGGTGATGCTATCGAGGTTGCGCCTCATCACGAACGCATGCTCATACCGGTTGACGAGTTGCGCGATGATCTCGCTGTCGCTCATGTTGCCGCTGCCGGTCACGGATTTGATGGCCGACGTTTTCCAACGATCCACACACCGTTCGATGCGCTTGTATCCGATGAGATCCGGCGGAAGTCCCGCTTCCCGGAAGATTTTGGTTGGCGATTCGCCTGTCAAGTAGCGGATGGTGCACACTTGCTTGAACGAATCGGCGTAGGTGATGCGATTGCGCGTTACGTTGGCGACCGCTGGCAGTCCGCGCAATAGTTGGATTTCCTCGTCGCTGAACGCTCCCCCACCTCGTGCCATGACACCCGCCTTTCCACTGTTTTCATGGATGTGCTTGCGATTGTAGGGTGCCATTGTCGTGAGATGCCCCCACCTGCAACCCCTGTATGATTGCTTTGGTTGACGCCTGTTTTGCCACCTACTCGCCACCTGCGGATACCTTTTTCATGCCGGATTTCGCCGTTTGGTACCGGATTTCACCCGCTTCGATCCCGTATTGCCCCGTGCAAAACCTTCACCCCTAAAAAGTATGGAAAGGCACGATAAGCGGGCATCCACGGATGGTTTCCGCGAATGCCCGCTTATTTCGTTTTTTTCGCTTATTGTTTCAGCGATTGAGCGCATATCAGCGCACGCGCTGGCGCGACTTGAGTGCGACGGTAACGCCGGCACCTGCCACGAGCAGCGCCACCACGGTGAAGAGGGTCGTGCCCGCAGCACCGGTAAGCGGCAGCTGGGTGACGTTCTTCACGTTCTTGACCTTGTACGTGTAGTTATCGGAGACCTCAGTGCTCGGAGCCAAGCCCCAGATATCGGCACCTGTATACTTGACGGCCTTACCGTTCGTAATGGTAACGGTAAATGCAGCTTTGAGATTCGGCTGGAAGCCTGCAGGAACCTCGGTCTCGGTGACCTTGTAAGTACCGTCCGCAAGACCCTTGAAAGTCACCGTTCCATTTGACTCGGAAGTCGCAGTAGCAGTGGACGGAGTCGAGGCACCGTTCTGTCCTTCGATCTCAAACTTAGCACCGGCCAGAGCATTGCCCTGGGCGTCGGTCTTGGTGAAGGAGAACTGACCGTTGGTGATGGAGGTGCTGTCGGTGGCTTTAGCACCGTTGTCGGAGAGCACAACCGTATTGGTCACGGCCTTGCGGCCAGTAGCTTCCGCTTCGGTAACCTCGGCATCGTAGGTCACAACGATCTCATCGCCTGCGTTCTGCTGCTTGATGGAGGTGATGTTAACAGTGAACTTTCCATTCTCGCCCTCGGCCACGGTGTAATCCTTACCCTTGTTCAGGTCGCTACCGCCAACCGTCACTTTAAGGGAATCGAGATGCACAGTCTGGCCAGCAGACGGGGTATCCGTGTAGGTGTAGGCGTAATCGCTGTAGTACTGCGTGTTCTGCGGAACTTTGCTCGTAATGGTGTAAGTCACCGTCTGGCCGACGGAAGCGGTTGCAGCGCTCACCGTCTTGCTCACAGTGGTGGTCTGGTTCTTAATGTCCACAGTTGCCGCAGTGAGCGGATTCAGCACGCCATTCTCAACGTTGCCGGAGCCAACGAGGATTGCGATAGACGGAGTGGCAGCCCCATTGGTGCCAACCAAGTAATCCGCGTCCACAAACAGGTACAGGCCTGCAGGGAGCTGCACAGTAGCGGAAGTGCCATTAGCGACAGCACCCAAATCAACCTTTTGTACGGTACCAAGCTTGTCAGTCGTGGTCTTCAGCGATTCCACGAACTTACGGGAAGCGCTATTATTCCATGCACCATCTGCAGAATTGTCCACAGACAGCACGCCTTCGGCGAGCGCCCAAGCCATCAGATCGCCGGTTTCAGAGACAGTCTTGCCAGTAGCAGACTCAAGTGCCGCCTTAAGAGTACCGCGGTTAACACCGTCGGCAGTCTGCACACCGTACGTTGCATTATCACCAGTGCCGTACTGCACATAATCGGCGATCTTGTAGGCGTTCAGACTACGATTGGTCAGCTGCTTGGCGTCCTGAGCAGTGAACGTGAAATTCGCTGTATCGGTAACGATAGTGCCGGCGCCATCGGCCTGTGCGCTGGTTGCGCCCAGGGCCATGCCACCGAGCAACGTCGCAGCGGCGGCGATGCCTGCGAAAAGTTTCCTCATCTTCATGAGAATCCCCTCTCATTGTGTTGTTGATGTTGTGTTTGTTTTTGCTAACGGGATCTGAAGCCCAACATGCTCCGGATCCACAAATTTGTGATGTGCGGCTGGACTGCCCTGTGAAGGTTGGTAGGGCAGTCCAGCCCGAGGAACCATCTCAGACGAGACGTTTCTTGCTGTTCCAGATGCCAGCCGCGCCAACCAGCAGTACTGCGAGTCCGCCGATCGAGCCGCCAACCAGCAGCCATTGACGATCCGTGGTTCCGCCCGTCAACGGCAACGCCGATACCGCCACATACGTATTGGTGAATGCGATCGGATCGCCGATTTTCTGCGATTCGGAAACGTTCTTGCCGTTGTCGTCGAGCAGTTTCGTCACGGATTTCACCGAAGCCGTCCATGCGCCGTTCGTTTCGGTAACGGCGACCACAATCTGGTATTTCGCGCCCGAATAGTACAAGGCTGCGATATTGCCGTTGCCTTCCGTAATGGTGTACGTGTAGTCGGCTTTTCCAGCGTTGTAGGTGATGTCACCGAACGTTGCGGAATGCTGGCTATCCGGGGAATCAGCATCATAGGCGACCGTCACCTTGCACGACTGTTGCGCCTGTTGCGCGCAATCGGCCGGCAGCGGCGCGTTGCCGTCTGCGGTCAGTTCGAAATCGAACGAATCGCCTGCCTTCCAGTCGCGCCCCTCTAGGATTTTCTGCACGGTGATCACATTGGATAGCGTCGCGCTCTTCAACGTGTTGGTCAATGTGGCCGTCATGTTGCCGCCGTTGCCGTCACTCTGCCAGACCATGGCTTTGGTGAGGTCCACGCCGGTCGCGTTGCTCGCAGCATTGCCATACTGGTAGGAGACCGCGTAGCGGCTGTCTTCCGACGTTTCAGCCACGCTGTAGGTGTATCCGGGCTGCAATCTGCCGATCGTGGCCGTCCAATTATTCGACGCGTTCAACGTGATTGGATCGCCTACTTTTTCAGCCTGTGCGACCGCTTCCCCGGTCTTCGTGCGCTGCAATTGGACCGTCACCGCGTCACTCGCATGCTTGCTCGCACCGTCGGACCACACCTTGTTGATGGTGATTTGGCCAAGTCTGACTTGCACGACCGGTTTGGCATAGTCGAGCGTCTGTTGGGTGCATTCCGATTCCTGGTCGTTAACGGACGTGACCACGCAGTAGTTCAGATGCGCTCCAGCATTGGAGAAGTATCCTTGCTTTCCTGCGGATTCATTGCCGGTATTGGCTTCTCCCGTGTCCAGGTATTGCTGCTTGCTTGCGTAATCCGCATATGCGGCGTCGCTTGGTTTTACCTTGAAGGAAACGTCGATAGTTTCGTTTTTGTCGACGATCATGCCGTTCCCATTGTTGAATGTCACGGTAATCGTGCGATTGCCGTTGTCGTCGACGTTGTAGACGGCTGTATATCCGCTTACGGTTGCGCCATTGTTGGTTGCCGTCACATATTGCGTGATATTGGTGCCGTTTGCCACATCGGCGAAATCGACCGGATCAACCCATTGAGACAGGGTGTCGGTGATGGAATACGCTCTGATTTTCGCGGTTGTGGTGATGGTGTTGTAGATCTGTTCGAATGCCTTCGTCAGATTGTCCGCGGACGTTCCGTCGTATTCCTTGCCGGTGACGGCGTTCGCTTCTTTGGCTAGGTCGCTCATCTTATTGGCGTCGGCCGAAACCTTCACCACATACAGGGCTGCGTTCCCGCGTTTGTTGGCTTCCGACAGAGCGGCCGCATAGTTGTAGCCGTAGCTATCGTCATTGCCCTCGCCGTGGATGTTTCCGTCCGAGCCGTCCGGGTCGGTTTTCCACTGGTAGGACTGGTCCAACCACTTATTGTTAGCCTCGCACTCCGCCTGTGTCCCGTATTCAGGATGGCTTTCCCATCCCTGACCGAGCCAACTCCACTTGAAGCATCCGGAATAGGATGTGATTCTGAAGGTCGGATTGCCGTCAGACAGGAAGACGATATGCTTCTGCACACCGGAACGTCCTGACGACAGATCGTTCGCTGTTTTCAGAGCGTCTTCCCAGTTGGTTCCGCCATTTGGCCACGCACTGACGGCCGTGCTGATGTTGCCGGCAGAAGTCGTGAAATTCGAAGTGGTTCGCGCCCTGTCGCTGAACGTCACCACCGCCATCTGTACTTGCTGCTCAGCCGGAAGAGCGGCATTCGCGGCCGTCAGAAGCTTACTCGCCAAGGCCGTGGCAGCGTTTTTCGCATTCGTGTCACGGTTGCTGTTTTCCATACTGCCGGACTTGTCAAGCACCAGCACAATGTCGGCAGGCACCGCGGCCGTAACCGTGGATGACGAACTATCGCCGAACGCAGTCAAATGCAACGCATACTGATCACCGTCTCCACCTTCGATTTTGGCAATGCTTTTACTATTCGCAGGCTGCAAGGTGGAAGTGTCACCGGAAGGATTCTGGTCGTCTTCCGCAATGGCGGAAGACGTGGTGACGTAACCCAAGCCGCCAAGCATGGCAATCGCAGCGAGCGCCGCAACCATGCGTTGAACAAAGCCTTCCCTCGGCTTTGCCTCGTTGTGCACATGTCTCATATGCATCCCCTTAATTCACGTCTCTCATCGAATCGCGCCACTGACTCGCCTGGAGCAATCCGACACTGCTTCAACCCTGAAAACTAAAGGAAATCAAACAATCGCGCGCACACCCTACGTGCGGGAAAGTCGGGGTTTGGCAACAGCGCAACAACAAAATCCCTGCAACACATTTCCTACGGCGCAATCACCCGACATCACAAAAGGAAAAACGTGCGAAAAGCGCGATTATTCACGCAAATGTAACCGAATCAGCCGCGCTTCGGCCACCAAGCAGCATGCCTGCGAATATGCCACGGCTTGCGTCGCAACCAAACCAACAACACGCCCACTACGAGAGTCGCAATACCTGTGATCGCACCAATCGCGCGGGCATCCTTCACCGCGTCGTTTTCGGCGGGAATCTCATCTGGAATGGCGGAACGTGTGGCCGAAACCAGCAGACGGTGCGTGTTGACGCCATACGGCGTGCAGGTCATCAGGGTCACGCGATCCTCACCGGGCACGATTTTCAGCTGCGACGTGTCGTTCGGCTCGATCACCGTGATACGGTCCACCTGATAGCCGAGCGTTCGACCCATCACTTCGATGTAGAAGTAGTCGCCGACACGCATTTCATCGAGCCGCGTGAACATGGCCGCCTCGACCAGTCCGCGATGCCCGGTGAGCACCGCATGCGTGCTCTTGCCGCCGACCGGCAAACTGCTGCCGTACAGGTGGCCCGCGCCCGAAGCAAGCACCGATTCGGAAGTACCATGGTAGATCGGCAGTCTCACGGAAATTTTCGGAATGCGAATCGTACCCATCACGCCACCGCCGGAATCCAACAGACTCCGGTACTCCGCGTCCGCCGAACTGGCGCTTGCGGAACCAGCGTCCGCGGAACCGGCGTCCGCGCCTGTACCCGCACCACTCTGATTGTCCGATTCACCAGAATCGGACACACTGGCACGCGATCCTCCACGCACATCAGCGAACGGATCCTTCGCCTCACCTAAAATCGGCTGTCCGGACTGCGCAAGCCGCTTGTTATAGTCCTGGGCCGCGGCGAACGCGTCATCCGCCTGCGGATACGGCCAGCCCGCAACCGTCTGCGCGGATCTTACCGACGTTCCCGACAGATCACGCGCCGACTGATACTGCAACATCGCCGGAAAACCGCCAATACAGATCGCAGCGACAATCAACAGCGCCGCAATCGCACGCATCGCCAGCGTTTTGCCGCGAGCGTGACGTCGTTGACGCATTTCGTCGGCAACGTCAATCGCCTCTTCGAACGACGGAAAGCGACTTTCCAACGAAAGTCGACCACCCATCGGAGCCTCTTCGGATGACGGCCAACGACCGTCATGCCATTCCGCCGTTTCCTCCATCTCACGCAACCGTGCCGTCACCCGACAAGCTTTCGCAGCACACGTTCCAGTTCGTCGATGCGCAACGCCTGTTTCGCGATCAATTCGTCGCATTGGTTGATGATGAGTTGCGCTTGGGCGAGCTGCGAAAGCGCATCCTGCGATTCCGTTGCCGACGATTGCGCATCATCGCGCATAAGATCATGATGCCGAATGACGCGCAGGTCGTCGCGGTCCACCCGCTTGCTGTTGCGGCGGTCTCGTTCCTCCTGCTTTTTCCAGCGTGCAATGCACCGCTCAATGCGTTTGTATCCGATGAGTTTCGGGTCGAGACCCGCCTCGCGGAAGATGGCGGCCGGCGATTCGCCCGCATTGTATCTGCACATGACTTCGATGCGGAAACTGTCGGCATACCGGATATGCGACGCGCTCACGCTTTCCACTGCGGGAAGGCTGGCCAAATACGCGCGCTCCTTTGCGGTGAATTTTCCATCAACCATTCTTCCCTCCCCCTATATTGCCTAAACAGCTTGGTTCAGAATCGTATCGGAGCTTTCCCATTGGCACCCTCGTTAAAACCCTCGAATAAAGCCCACCCTTCCCCCAATGAAAAGAAGGAGTTCCATCTTCAAAACAAAACAGTTCCGCCATTTTGCACAGATAGTAACGCTCATAGAATTACCCCCCCCCCATAAAATTTACAAAAACTTAACCTTGCCCCAGAGTGCCCTTTGGCTCATCATGGGGCATCACGTCCTTGAACACCGTCATGCAGACTCACTAGGCTAGAAACATGACGCAAGAGCTCGTTTCATTGACTATCATCATGGCGGTGGCGGCCGTCAGCCCGATTGTGGCGCAGCTGATTCCAGGAAGGTTCATTCCACAAACTGTGCTGCTGCTCGTCACCGGAGCCGCACTCGGTCCGTACGGACTGGGCGTAATCGAGGTGAACGACGCCGTGAAACTCTTGAGCGAGCTCGGCATGGCGTTCCTATTCCTGCTCGCCGGCTATGAAATCGACCCGAAACGACTCGCCGGACATCAAGGCAAAGTCGGCCTTGTCACATGGATCATCACCTTGGGGCTCGCCGGACTCGTCGTGACCCTGCTTCCATTCTTCGCAAAGCAAGGCATCAACGGCATCGCCACGGTAATAGCACTTACCACCACCGCTCTCGGCACACTCATGCCGATTCTCAAGGAACGCAACCTCGAAGGCACCCCCATCGGCGACGCCATCATCTCGTACGGAACGTGGGGCGAACTCGGCCCAATCCTTGCCATGGCCATCCTGCTATCCACCCGAACCGGCTGGCAGACCATGCTCGTGCTCGGCGCGTTCCTTACCATCTGTCTACTGTGCGCAATGCTACCCACGAAAGCACTGAAAACCGGCCATCGCCTGTACCGTTTCCTTACGGAAAACGCGAACACGTCATCGCAAACGCTCATGCGACTGACCACATTCCTGCTCATCTTCCTTGTCACCATTTCTGCACTGTTCGAACTTGACGCGGTGCTCGGCGCGTTCGCCGCAGGCTTCATCCTGCGTTACATCATCCCCGACGGCAGCAAGTCGCTGGAAATGAAACTGGAAGGCGTCGGCTACGGATTCCTTATTCCTGTGTTTTTCGTGGTGTCAGGAGCCGCGATCAACGTGCGCGCCGTGGCAGGCCGACCCGCGCTGCTCGTCGCGTTCATCGTAATGCTCATGCTGATTCGCGCGGTGCCCGTATATGTTGCGCTATCGCTCGACAAACGCGAGAATCCGCTGTCATCGCATCATCGCGTCACCGTAGCGCTGTATTGCACGACCGCGCTGCCGATCATCGTCGCCGTCACGTCACTGGCGGTGAAGGTCGGCACCATGCAAGGCGACACCGCGTCAACACTGGTCGCAGCCGGCGCGATTACGGTGTTCCTAATGCCGCTGCTTGGCTCGATCACATATCAGGTGGCCGACGTACATCCGGTCACCGCGGTTCGGGAGATTGCACACACACCATCCGATTGGCGGACGATCGTGCACGAACATGCGCAGGTGCGTGCGCTGCTGCACCATCAGGACCGGCTCAAGCGTATGGCGGAAACATTGGACGCACTGGAGAAGATGGGAACGATGGGACATGGCGATGCGGCACATAGCAATGCCGGACATGGCGATGAATATCGAGCCGAACTTGTGAAACGTGCGCGCCGCGAAATCGACCGGCAGTTGAAGGAACTTGGCCTGGACCCGCAGCTCACCACGCAACTGCCACACAACTACCGTTATCCGAAGAACTGAAACGCGAATCCGAGCCTTTCCGGCACTCTAAGTGTCCGATTCTGGAGAAACGGACAACCACAGGGCACTTTCGCCGCATTACTTGTCCGATTCTGGAGAAACGGACAACCGTAACGCACTTTTACCCGTCTAGTTGTCCGATTCTGGAGAATCGGACATTCAGACATGCGCCTATTCGACGGATTTGAGCGAACTAATCGGGTCGATACGATCCAACACCGGATTCACGAACAACTGCACGAGCAGCGCGAAAGCCATGGTCGCGCCGGCCGCAATCACATAACTCAACGGCGTGCATTCCACTTCGAAATACAGTGCGGGCATATTCAACGCAGCCGTCAGCAATCCGCCGACGAAACGGCCGAGAGGCAAGCCCAGCACCACGCCCATCATGGTGAGCACCATCATTTCACGGTTCACATAGTGGTGAACCTCTTTGTCGAAGAATCCGAGCACCTTGAGCGTGGCCATCTCGCGTTCACGTTCTGACACGTTGGTGTTGGCGAGCGTGAACAACACCACGAGCGCGAGCCCGCCCGCGAGCGCCACGATCAGCGCGACCACCGCACCCATCAGATCGAATTTGAAGCTTTCCGCCATGTGCGCGCAGCTCACGGCTTTCATGACCGCATCGTCGTCTTCCAGCTTTTCCGCATAGGCGGCCTGGGATTCGCCTGAACCTTTGAGCTTCGCATACATGGCGTTCCACACCAATTGTTGGCCGTTTGACGATGCGCCATTCGAGGTACCGGATTCGCCGTTTTGATTGTCCGATTCTCCAGAATCGGACGCGGAAGATGCGGAAGACGTGCCGGATGCAGCAGTATCGAACAGCTGGCGATAATAGGTTTCGCTCACATACACGTCCGATCCGATCACACTGCGGATCACCGCGCTGACATGCGCTTCGGCCTGCATATCGTCACCGTTGGTCAGCGTTACCATACCGCCCGCTTTGACGCCCATCGCGCTTGCCGCGGACTGCGATACGATCACGCCGTCATCGCCCAGACTTACCGTATCGGCCGCACCATCCACCCAACTGGAGCGCACCGGCTGCAACGTGACCATCTTGCCGAACTCGCTGCGTTCACTGTCGGGCACGGCAACCAGCTGAATGCTTTCGCTCCCCGAATCGCCGGTCAAATCACCCGATTCAACGCGCACGTCCATGCTCGACGTGACGCGACCATCCGAAGCGACTTTCTGCCGCATCGCATCAGCGTCATCATCGTTCGCGACCACCATCAAATCGTACTGATACACGTCCTGATACTGTTTCGCGCCCAATGCGGCAACGGTGTCGTTGATCGCAAGTCCGCACACAATCAGCGCGGTGCAGCCGGCCACGCCGCCGACCGTCATGATCAGACGCGATTTGAAACGGAAAATGTTGCGCGCCGTGACTTTGCCGAGGAAGCTCATGCGATTCCACAACGGCTTGATACGCTCCAGTAGAATGCGCGATCCTGCACGCGGCGCTTTCGGACGCATGAGACTGGCCGGCTTCTGTCGCATTTCCTGCGCGCACGCATACACGGTTGCGGCAAGCACGCCGACCACGAACAGCGCGACTCCGGCCGTTCCGTACAGCCAGTCGTATGCCAAGCGTACGTCCGGCATCACATACAAGCCTCGCAATACGACGAGCAGGAACGCCGGAATGCCAAGGAAGCCTGCGATCAGGCCGAGTCCACCGCCGATCAGGCAGGCGAACAGCGCGAACAACAGGTATCGTGAGGCGACCGCAAGACGCCCGTAGCCGAGCCCTGTGTATGTGCCGATCAGCCCGCGATCCTCTTCGACCATGCGCGCCATGGCGGTCAGACTCATCATCACCGCCACGAGCAAGAACACGATCGGGAATGCGTTGCCCAGCGATTGGATGGATTCCAGATCAGATTTCAGCGAGCTGAATCCGCCGATTTGCGACCGGTCCTGCACATACCAACGCACTTGCGGAATGCTGTCTTCCAGCTCGTTTTGCTTGGATTGCAGTGTCCGTTCGGTGTCTTTTTTCTGCTGGTCCAATTTCGATTGCGCCTGGTCGAGTTGCGCTTTGGCTTCCGCTAATTGCGGGCTTGCGGCAATTACCGTTTCACGTAGTGTTTCACGGGTTGTTTCGTCGAGGGATCCTGCAGCCGCGCCCGCCTGCATATTGACGATTTGGTCGATTTGCTGATTGAGCTGGCTGCGATTGCTGTCGATCTGCTGTTGCGCTGCGGCGAACTGTTTGTCGGTTTGCGCTTTCGCCTCGTCGATTTGTTTGGTTCCAGCGTCGAGTAGTTCCTGATGACGCGCTTTCTGGCGATTGGTTCGCACCGTGCCGTCGATGCGGTCAGCTACTTCGCTGACGGTGTCGTCGTACACGTCACTGAACGAGTCCTTGTCGGCGGCGCCTTTCACGAGAATGGTGACGGCCGTGTACATGCTGCCGGTCACACCGTCGGACGGCGCAAAGAACGTGTAGTCGCTGGTGGCGGAGGAACGGAACGCGTTCGTACCCGAATAGCCGTCTGGATTGGTGAGATCCTGCGGGTCAAGCACCACGCCCACAATAGTCAGTTCGGTGGGGAAGCTCGGTGCCTGATTGTCCGATTCACCAGAATCGGTCACCCGTGCGGCACGTTTGCCATCCTGCGTGTCCGATTCTGCAGAATCGGACACAGAAGAAGACGCCGAATCCTGCGGTGTCACCGTAATATGGTCGCCCTTTTTATATCCGGAATCCTTGATGAATTTGCGCGTCACCGCGATCTCACCGGACTTTTCAGGCATACGGCCACTTTGCAAATACGGCTGGTCAATGCCGTTCGTGCCGATCTCCTGCATGGTCACGGTTTTTTTACCGTTCAGATCGACCGTCACGGTTTGCGAACGTTCGCCCTGCACTTTCGCGACACCGGAAACCTTACGGAGCGCGGCAATATCGTCATCGGTCAATCCGACCGTCGACAACACCTGAATATCGTGCAATCCTTGGGTGTCGAAAAAACGATCCGTCGCAAGAAAAGCGTCTCGGCAACCCGCGTAAATGCCCGTAAGCACGGCAACGCCCAGCAACGAGATCAGTGCGATGGAGATGAATCGCTTCCACGCATGCAACCACATACGCACCATGTCTTTGATGAATGCCATGACGACCTCCAGCCCGTAGCGCTCAAGCAGCACCAACCATTGCTCCCAAAACCTTCATTTTATTGAACTATCGAACTATTGAACACTATGAAACCGAATCCACGCGCTACAGCTACAATCGGGGAAGACGCGCCATACCAAAAACCATAGGCGCGTCACCTACCACTACTGCCGAACGCAACATCGCCAAGATCGCAAACTTTTGCCGAATTTGCCGAATATTGCCGAGGCACCCAAGAAGAGGAAGCATTCATGAGCGACGCAACCGTTGCGAAGAAACCGCGCGAAACCGACGATGTGCCGGTTCCGCCGACGCTGCGCAAGTCTTTGAAGAATCGTCATATTCAATTGATCGCATTGGGCGGCGCGATCGGCACCGGCCTGTTCTATGGTTCCAGCGAGTCGATTCAGCTGGCGGGCCCGGCCATTCTGCTCGCCTATCTGATCGGCGGTCTGGCGATTTTCCTGATCGTGCGCGCCCTGTCCGAAATGGCGGTCGAGGATCCGAAGGCGGGCGCGTTCAGCTATTACGCCACGCAGTACTGGTCGAAGCGAGCCGGCTTTATTTCCGGCTGGAATTACTGGTTCAACTACGTGCTCGTGGCCATGGTGGAGTTGGCCGTGGTTGGCTCGTTCGTGAATTACTGGTTCCCGAACATTCCGAAGTGGGTGTCGGCGGCGGTGTTCCTGGTGGCCATCGCGGCGCTGAATCTTATGGGCGTGAACAAGTTCGGCGAATTTGAATTCTGGTTCGCCATCATCAAGATCGTGGCCGTGCTTGCCATGATTTTCGGCGGTTTGTATGTGATCATCGCGAATGTGCCGACCGCTTCGGGCATTCGCGCGTCGTTCGCCAACTGGTTTACCGTTGACGGCGGATTCCTGCCGCATGGCCTGATGTCTCGCAATGCGGACGGCACGTGGACCGGCCTGCTGATGGCGCTGGTCGTGGTGATGTTCAGCTTCGGCGGCACCGAGCTCATCGGCATCACCGCGGGCGAAACCGAAAATCCGCGCACCACCATCCCGAAGGCCACGAACGGCATTATCTGGCGTATTCTCGTGTTCTATATCTGCGCGCTCGGCGTGATTATGGCCGTGGTGCCGTGGAGCACGATCGACGGCAATTCCAGCCCGTTCGTGCAGATTTTCGACTCGGTGGGCGTGCATGCAGCCGCCGGCATTCTGAATTTCGTATGCTTGACCGCCGTGATGAGCGTGTACAACTCCGGCCTGTACGCGAACTCGCGCATGCTGTATTCGTTGGCGAAGCAGGGCAATGCGCCCGCGTATCTGGGCCGCCTGAACAAGCGCGGCGTTCCGGTCGGGGGTGTGATCACGTCGGCCATCATCATTGCGATCGCCGTGGTGGTGGTGTTCGTGTGGCCTGATTTCGCGTTCAATTATTTGATGTCGATTGCCACGATTGCCGCTGCGATTAATTGGATCATGATCATGATTACGGAAATTAAGTTCCGTCGCGTTGTCGCCGCCGGCGACGGTCCGAATGATTTGAAGGGATTGAAGGGCCAGGAAGCACTTGACAAACTTGCGTTCAAGCTGCCGTTCGCCAAGGTGACGCCGTATGTGGTGATCGCGTTCATGCTGCTGGTCGTGGTGCTGATGTGCTTCTCCGCAAGCTATCGCATCGCAGTGGTCGCCGGCGTGATTTGGCTGGTCGTGCTGTTCGCCGCCTATCAGATCACACAGAAGCGCGCCTGAAGTCGTAAGGCAACAATGCGCCCATGCCTCAAGCGAGGGGCACGGGCGCTTTTTGATTTCAGATTACGATTTCAGATTTCAGATTTTGATTTCCAATCCGCGATTCCCGGGCTGTTCTGGGGACTCGCGCCGTTCGACCTGTGGTACCTGTCGAAGCAGTCCGGCAACACCGTCGCAATCCTGTATGGCGTAACCCTTGCGGCGATCGCCGCGATCGGCTCGCTGCTCGCTTTCATCCTGCCCTTGTCGGGGCGCAGCAAATGCGCAATCGCAATTTTTTAATTCATCATCGCATTAACTCATCATCGCATCTTATTCCGCTGCCGGAGCGGGACCGGTCGAAGCGCGGGCACGCAATTCGTACGGCCCTTCCATCAGATGCCCCACACGCTCGCCGCCGATCAGCTTGAGCAGCAATCCGGCGGCCTGCTTACCGGTATCGACCACGTCACGGCCCATGGCGGTCAGGTTCGGATACGCCGCGGTGCACATGAGGGAATCATCCCACGACATGATGGAGATTTCCTCCGGTACTTTGATGCCTTGCGAAGCTGCCACGCCAAGGCCAGCCAACGCCATCACATCATTGTCGTAGATGATCGCCGTCGGATGCTCAGAGAACGCCAGCAGGCGCTTCGTGGCCTCGCGACCGGTTTCCGGCGTGTAGTCGGTGTGCAGGCAACGATAACGCATGCCCAGCTCGGAAGCGACGTCCGCAAAGGCGAAATCGCGAATATACGAGTGCGCAAGCGATTCGGGACCGCCGACGCGGGCGATCTGACGATGCCCGAGATCATACAGGTATCGCACCGCTCGGCGCACGGCATCGGCGTCGGCGCTTGACAGACTCGGCAGATTGCCGACCACGGAGGCATCGGCAATGGCAAGCACCGGCATCTCCTCATGCTCCTCAAGCAAGGCAACGCAAGGGTCTCCAAGCTCGACATTGACGAGCAGCATGGCGTCGACGTTGCCAGTAGCAATCCAATCATCGATGATCGAAAGCTTCGCGTCCTCACCCACGGCCATGCGTACCAGCAGAGAATAATCGTATTTTTCCAGCTCGGCGCCAAGACCGGAAATAAGTTCCATCATGTAGGATTCGACGGAAAGCAGCTTCGGGTCGTAACCCAGCACTAGACCCACGCGCTGCGTCTTCGCCTTGGCCAGCGCCTGTGCCGCGCCATTCGGCTTCCATCCCAGTTCGTGTGCGACCTTCAACACTTTGTCTCGAGTCACATCGGAAACACCAGACTTGCCGTTGAGCGCATACGAAACGGCGCTACTAGAGACTCCCGAAGCCTTGGCAACGTCAAAAATCGTCACCTTGCTTTTTTGAATAGGCATGTCCGTGTCCTTCTTCTTAACTTAAATCGCAACTTAAACGGTTCATCTACATCGTACAGTAAAAGCGCCGACCAACCTCTTGAAAAGTCAGCGTTCACAACACTTTCGTTTCTTAAGGTTGGCGGCGCTTCAACTTATGTTTTTACTCAACCGAACACGTCAACTGAAATTTCAGTAGTCCTCTATCCACTCTTCTACCGCTTCAGTAGACGGCGTACTCGCGGAAGCTCACCATTCGCGCTTCGGATCGTTGGCGGAACGCGGCACGTTGGCGGCTGCGAACGCACCCGGAGCGGCAAGCGCTGCGGCATCGGCAGTGGCGATATGCAGCACGACGCTTTCGCCCGGAAGCAGCGAGACCATGCCCTCGGCCACCGAAGCCTTCGCGTCGACCTTATCTGCCATGCAGAACAGGTCGCGCACGTAGCTCTTGGCTGTGGCGGTAAGTTCCACGCCATCTTCCACGGCAACGGCCGCGGCACTGAGGGCGAGTTTCACGTAAAACATTTCTTGTATTCACGCAATGGTTGCGGCACGGATGGCCATCCGCGCGTTCCGGAAGACGAACAGATGGCCGCCGAACTGACCGCATACCTGGAATCATTCGGCCCGGACCTCTGGCAATAGCCTATGCGCTCGCAGTGCAGCGCATTTTATTTGATTCGTTTCTGCGATTTTGGTGGCATAAATCGCAGAAACGTTGATTTTTCAACGATTTTTTATTTGACTGGTATTTGATTCGTATTTGACTGACGTGCGATCAGCAGGACTTCAATCGCAATATAAAGCGTGCGATTGCAGCACACTATAAGCACAGCAATCGCACGCTATTCATCGTCAACTATCGACAATCATGTGACGCAGCCGTTCAACGCAACTATCTAACGTGATTATTCAGCGTGATCAGAGTCGGTGTGATCGGTCAGGTCCAGCTTGAATGGGTGAGCAGGCAGATTATTGTCATTAAACAACGGTGCCGGACCCCAGCTACGCCATGCGTAGCGCATCATCACCGGCGCTGGCACTTCCGGCGTGGCCAACGTAATCGTGCCGATACTGCGGCTGTTGATCGGAATACCGAATTCCGTGGCGTTGTAATCGACCACGTTGACCTTTGCGTTGACCAGATCGTCAATATCGCAATCCACGAAAATCGCGGCGTAGGCCGGATGGAACACACCATCGGCACCGGCAAGCTCGAAACCGGAACGTTCCGGCAGACGCACCAGCGAAGGCAGGCTCTTGGCGAACTCGTCACCAAAACTGTCGGGCGCAGTACCGCTGAAATGCAGGCCGTGCGCGTACCGGAAGAACAGGCGTACGCGGCCGCCTTCGTCGCAGCGGAAACCCAGCACAGTCGGCCCATACACCGGAATACGGCTCATACCATACACTTGGCGAAGCGCACAATTGCCTAGACGCTCGCCCGGTGTACGTTTATCAACCGGATGAATGTTGTTGTATTCGCCGCAATCCATAGTGCAGATGGCGAACACATTGTCGATGGACTGCGCGGCATCCCACTGGGCCTCGCGCAACACCGGCCACAGCATCGGATCGCCGTCGCCCTCGTCGACCTTCTTGTCAATCCACTGCGGCAATTGCACGATCAGGAACGGCAGGCTTTCGCTCCACAGCGCACGCCATTCACCAATCATCATGCCCAGCAACTCACGGTAGGATCCGCAATACGGCTCGTCTTCCTCGCCCTGATACCATAGGAATCCCGCCAAGGAGTAAGGCACAATGCGCTCCAGCATGGCATGGAACGCGCCTGACGGACGCCACTGCGAGGTCGGCGTCATCGGCGGCGGCCACGGGCATTCGCCATACTGTTGGGTCAGCGTATCCCACGTCACATCAGGATCGTCTTCGCGGGCGGCTGCGATCGACGCATTCCACGTATCAGAACGCGACTGCCATTCGCCGTACTCCAAATCGAACTGTTCCTGCGTTTTACCTGCGATCGCCTGCTCATAGCGCGCAAGATAGCCGCGCCCGGATTCGCTGGAATTCAGTGCATCTTCGCTCGTCCAGCAACTGATCGACGTACCCCCGATATAGCAGTCGATAATGCCGATCGGAAGGTCGGAATCAAGTTCATCACGCAGTTTTCGCGCAAAATAGTACGCTACCGCACTCATTACGCCACTATTTTCAGGCGATGATTCCTGCCAGCTTGCCGCATGTTCGGCGTTGCGATTGATCACACCGGTTTTCGGCACATTGTAGAAGCGCAGTAACGGATCGGCACAGTTATCGAGGGCTTCCTCGGCGTCTTCACTGTTGCGCAATTCAAGTTCCATATTGCTTTGACCGCCGGCCAGCCATACTTCGCCGATAAGCACGTCATAATATTCGATGAAATCGTTGCCTGCGGTGACGCGCAACGTGTAAGGGCCACCTTCGGGCTGTGCCGGCAGCATGACGCGCCACGGTGAAAAACCGTTCTTGATCTCTTTGGAGGCGTACGCATGCGCCTGCACGATCACGGAACCATCGAAATCGCGGATTTCCGCGGAAACCTCAAGTCCGGCGCAATCGGCATCAAGCGCGCCGAACACGGCGATGGGCTTGTTACGCTGCAACACCATATGCGAGGCGAAAATCGCGGCGACGTGCAGAACTCCTGACGTGCTACGGTCTTCGGTAGGTTCAGCCGACGTTGTCATTTCAGAACCAGGTGCGGGACCAGTCGCAGTGACCATGACATCTCTTCCTATAGAAAAACCGTAAGAAACCGTACATATCTATCCTAGAACAATATGCGACAGAACATACAAAAAAGACCGCCACCCGTAAGGGCAGCGGTCTTGTAAAAGACTCAGCGATTAGCCGAATGAGCCACATCAGCCACGGGCGATCTTGCCGGTGAAGGTGGCCATATCAGCGTCGTCATCCTTGCCGTTGTTCCAGGAGAACATGGCGCGCAGCTTCGGACCGACGGTCTCGATGCGGACGTTGCCGTACTCTTCCTGCAGAGCCTTGAACTTCGGAGCGCCAGCGTCCTGGTCCTCGATGAACTCCTTGGCGAAGGAGCCGTCCTGGATGCGCTGCAGGTGGTACTGCATGCGCTCACGCACGTGCTCGTCGATGCAGGTGTTGGTGTAGTCGCCGTACTGGGCGGTGTCGGAGCAGGACCAGCGAGCCTTGTTCAGACCACCCTCGTTCATGAGGTCGACGAGCATCTTCAACTCGTGGCAGACCTCGAAGTAGGCGATTTCAGGCTGGTAGCCGGCGTCGGTGAGGACCTCGAAGCCCATTTCAACAAGCTTGTTCACGCCGCCCATGAGCACATTCTGCTCGCCGAACAGATCGGTCTCGGTCTCCTCGGTGAAGGTGGTCTTGATGGCGCCTGCACGCAGAGCGCCCAGAGCCTTGGCGTAAGCCAGGGTGATGTCCCAAGCGTCGCCGCGCGGATCCTGTTCGACAGCCACGACGACCGGGACGCCACGGCCGTTGGCGTACTCACGACGCACGATGTGGCCCGGGCCCTTCGGGGCGACCATGAACACCGGATGATCCTCGGACGGCTTGATGTAGCCGTAGTGGATGTTGAAGCCGTGAGCGAAAGCAACAGCTGCACCCGGCTTGATGTTCGGCTCGATGTCATTGGCCCAGATGGTGCGCTGGTACTGATCCGGAGCCAGAATCATGATGATATCGGCCTCAGCAGCAGCTTCCGGAACGGACTTGACTTCCAGACCCTGCTCCTTGGCGTGCTCGACGGACTTGGAGGTCGGACGCAGGCCAACGACGACGTCCACACCGGAATCGCGCAGGTTCAGAGCGTGAGCATGACCCTGGGAACCGTAACCGATGATGGCAACCTTCTTACCTTCGAGGACCGAGAGATCGCCGTCGTTCTCGTACCAGATTTGTGCAGCCATTGTACTTGGCACTCCTTTTTATGTAGTGGGGTGAACGCCTCCCGGCGCTCGGGTTTCTACCATTCGCAGATGAATTCGCGTGTTTTTGTGCATGGATTTTGTCCTGCAAACTGGGGTCTATCCTACTCCCGTCCCTTCCTAAATAAGCATTGAGTCCACAAAGTGGGCCACCGCCTAGCCGTGCGGCTCCCCCGACAATCAGTACTGCGATCCCGCATACGAAATATCCCAGTCATAAAACAACACAGCAACAAAAAAGAAGCCACCGCGGTGAGACGGTGGCTTCCAACACGTTTCGCGTGTATTGCGCTACTACGTTATTCATCGGCCCTTAACATGCAGCCGCTACAGCGAAATCACTGAACCTGGGTACGAGCGATCTTGCCGTTGAAGGACTCGGCCATATCGGCATCGGCGTCCGTCTGGTTGTTCCAAGAGAACATGGCGCGCAGCTTCGGACCAACGGTCTCCAGGTGCGGGTGGCTGTACTCTTCCTGCAGCTCCTTGAACTTCGGAGCGCCCGCGGCCTGATCATCCATGAACTCCTTGGCGAAGGAGCCGTCCTGAATGCGCTTGAGCTGGTACTGCATGCGCTTCTTGGTCTCTTCAGTGATGACGGTGGAGGTGTAATCGCCGTACTGAGCGGTGTCGGAGCAGCTCCAGCGAGCCTTGTTCAGACCACCCTCGTTGGCCAGATCCACCAGCATCTTCAGCTCGTGGAACACCTCGAAGTAGGCGATCTCCGGCTGGTAGC
>ENA-ORUB01000151-ORUB01000151.1-human-gut-metagenome-genome-assembly--contig:-NODE-151-length-91760-cov-6.638002_pt1 | contig 91760 bp, 75 predicted proteins | sample MGYA00241918_ERZ509200 | MGnify/ENA primary metagenome ERZ509200 (study PRJEB26280, sample SAMEA2338853) | human gut metagenome | biome: human gut; feature: human-associated habitat; material: faeces... | reverse complement strand
TATCATGCGGCATCCGGCGTTACAACCAATGTGGGTGGCGAAATCGGGCATACCGTTCACCAAGGCGGCGTTGATTCCTTTGCCGACGGCTCGGTATTCTGGGGGAATGGTTCGTCGGTTAATCCAGATAAAACAGTTGAATTTGACAGCGGTATAACGGTGAAAGACGGTGTAATATCACATTCCTCCGGCACAAAAACATTCGTCGAGAAAAATATAACGAAAATCATTCGTAATGACGGATACCACGAATTAAGAGATAAGGCTACAGGTGATGGCTCACAGAAATCCAGACCAAAAAGAACCATCTTTACAGGAAGAAAGAGATAATGAAGGAAGGTGAATATTATGGAACCCGAAAATCGTGGGTTTATTGACACTGCTACCTCCATTGCTCAGACTGCTACATCTGCAGTAAAAACGGTCACAAATGCCATATCAGGCAATTATGTCGGTGCTGTAATTTCAGCTGCCCAAAGTCCTTTCTTCCGTAAGCTGGTAGCCTGCATCTGTGCCTTCATTATTTTTCTGATTATTGTTGTTTGCTCGCTTCCAACAATGCTTTGGAACGCATTGATGGGCGGTGACAGTGCGTATGCAGAGGCACAACTGCGTATCTTGAATATGGCATCGCAAATCAATGCAGTATTTCTTGATGATTATAATATCGAATTGCAAGAGCTGAAGGAAATGGGCGTTGCAACGGGGGATATAACCACCAATGAACCTGTACCGCCGATCAGTCCATATAAAATCATGGCATATTACAGTGTAGCATCATTGAATAAAAATAATGAAACGGACGATAGTCCTTCTGCAGACGATGCTGCAGATACACCGGATGTTATCACAGGCGGTATTAGAATCGGGACAAGCCCGTTATCCGATACCGTAGAGGCGTACCGTTCCACAGTAAAAAGTGCTGCGGAAAAATACGGTATCCCGCAATATGTAGATATTCTTCTGGCAATGATGATGCAGGAATCCGGCGGACGTGGGAATGATGTTATGCAGGCGGCAGGCAGTGGTTATGTATACGGTGCAGTTACCCCATCATCCTCCATTGATGGTGGCGTGCATTATTTCTCTGAATGTCTGAAAAAGGCAGGCTGCACCGGTACACAGGACTGGTCACACTTGGAAGTTGCTGTGCAGTCATATAACTATGGCATGGGGTATGCTACTTGGCTGAAAAAGAACGGATATACAGGTTGGACAGCCACAAACGCTGCTCAGTACAGTAACTACATGGTAAAGAAATATCAGGCAAACGGCAGCCATATCTCACGCTATGGCGATAAGCAGTACATACCGCACGTTTTCCGATACTACCATAGCTCCGGCAGTACAGGCAGTGCCATTGATAAAATCGACATTGTACATCTTCTAAGCGTCCTTCGTGACTATGAAGGGGAATATTATTATCACAAAAGCTCCGGTGACAAATATGAAGTAATTTTTGTCACACATAGAGATTCGGATTTTTTCGTGAATAAAGTATTCCATCTGACAGCGGAGCAGAAGAAAACAGCGAAGTCCTATGAATCCATTTTTGAGCAGCTGGGGAATACGGACTTTATCAGTTCTGATAATATACTTGGCTCTCAAGCCGGATTGGATTCTCTGCCCCTGACAAATGCACAGGTAACAAAGTATCTGTCGATTGCCACATCCACAGATCCGAAAATCTCTCCTGCAAGAAAACAGGTTTTAACTGTTGGATTATCCATTGTAGGCAAGGTAGGATACTTCTGGGGCGGCAAATACAATGGGACAGGGTGGAATAGCAACTGGGGCAAAAACACGCTTGTAACGGCTTCTGGTGACCACACAACAGGTACTTATCAACCACTTGGTCTTGACTGCAGTGGATTTGTTGACTGGGCATACCGCACTGCAGGGGTAACTAACGTTCTGCAAGGCGGCGGCACATGGCATCAGTATAATTCTACTACACCAATTACAGCTGCACAGCTTAGACCAGGTGACCTTGGGTTCATTGTAAATTCCTCCGGCAGAACTACACACGTTGGGATTTACCTTGGCAAAGATTCCTCCGGCAAACGCTTATGGGTTCATTCTCAGGGCGGTACAGGTGTCAGTGTAAGCACCTGCGGATTTTCAAAATTTAGACGGGTGGTAAGCTGAAAATGGGCTTTGAGAAAAAAATCAAAGCCCTAAATTTTTTTATTGAAAGGAGTGATAAATCTTGAGTAAAGACAATGAAGAAAAGCATCAGGTCTATGACATACCCCGTAACCTGAAAAGTGCGGGTAAAATTGCGGACATGATTGAAGTAACAAGCCTCGTACAGGCAATTATCATTGCTTTTGTTGTAATGCTGGTTCTTCTGAAAATTGTGCATTTATCGTATAAGGTAACCTTCTTTGTCATGGGATTGGTAATCCTGTTTACTGTCCTGCCCTATGGGCAAAACAGCGATACTTTTTGCCGATACATCTATCTTCTGCTGCGAAATTTTTTCGTCAGAAAAACGTATCGCAGATATGTTCGCCACCGCAGCCTGCAGCAGAAAAAAACAATCAAGCAACGTCTGCTGAGAGAGCGGTATAGAGATGAATTTGACGATGAATATGATGAATTTTATGATGATGATTTCATTGAGGAAGAAGGAGGCGATAGGGAATGAAATTATCTGACCTTGCACAAAAATTCTCAGATTATGATGAGAAGGAGAAGGCAATTCTCAAAAGAAAAAATAAAAAACCCAGACCAAGCACTCGGTTTCGGACACAGAGCTTTATCAATATCAGGGATGTGTCTGACGGTATTATCATAACCAATGACGATAGGTACATTCGTATTATTGAGATTGTTCCCACAAACTTTTTTAATAAGGATGCTTTGGAGCAGGAGCGTATTGTTTACCAGTTCGCTCAATACCTGAATCACGCACCACGCACCATGCAGATTAAGGTCATGTCCGTACCGGAGACAGCTGAGGACTATCTGAAAGTGCTGCGTTCTTATAAGAATCTTCCCAATGCAACAAAGCAAACTCGTGAAATGGTAGATGATCTGGCTGCAGAAATCAAGGATACTGTAGAGATTTATAAGCTGACAGCCAATCGTTTTTTTGTTATTTACGAGTTTGAGGAATTCCAGATGTCCCCTGATTTTAATTATGTGCGAAAAATCCTTTTGGGTCATGAGTTGGCTTTGGCTGAATGCATGGAAAGATGTGGGTGTAAAGTAGTGAACCCTCGCCTGACAGATAACCAATATATCAATACCGTACTGTATGAATATATTCTCATGCACTTTGATAGAATGGCACCGGATTTTGAAACACAATCTCTGCAAATCTATCAGGAGATTGCCGACCGTAACCCAATGAAGGTTGATTCGCTTACCATAGAGGATTATCTCTCACCGAAAGAGGTTGCCTTTTATGACAGAAAGTTTTGTGAAGTAAATGGGAAATATGTCTCCTATCACTATATCAGTGACTATAGACACCGAGTAACAGCCGGGTGGCTGAATCCACTCCTGAGCAGCTCCTATGATGTGGATGTAGACATATTTTTCGTGCGAGAGGACAGAAGAAAAGCAAAAACTATCGTCAGACGATCTGTTGATATGCAGGAGTTGGTGTTAGAAAATATCAGCAGTAATACCAGTGTAGCAATGGAATCCAGACAGAATATGCGTGATGCATTATTGCTCCGAGAGAAAATGTATAGCGAGAGTGCGGATATGTATTATTTATCCGTTCTTGTTACTATTTCTGCAGATGAATTAGATGTGTTGGATGATAAAATTCGTGAGGTGTACAACCTTATGGAAACGAAGGATATGCCACTTCTTCCATTGGATTTACGGCAGGAGGAAGGCTTTCGCTCTACACTGCCTTTTGTAAAATTGGATAAGGATGTCATGCGAATTTCCTCCCGTAATATTCTCTGCGGTGAGCTGGCTTCTGTGTTTCCGTTTAACGAACCGTCCATATTTGATGAGGGCGGTATTTTTATCGGCAAAAACAAAGCAGGAAGGTTCTGTGCGATCAATAACTTTGACACCACAAAATACGATAAACCACACATGATGTTCCTTGGTTCTACAGGTAGTGGTAAGACTTATGCGGGTCAGTTGATGATTGGCCGCAGTCGAATGGCAGGTGCGAAATGCTTCGCAATCGCACCGATTAAAGGCGAGGAGTACAGACGATTCTGTGAGAATATCGGCGGACAATTCATCAAGTTTACAACAGAGGGAACTAACCACGTTAATATCTTTGATATACGCCTTCCTAAAGAAGAAATCGCATCAGCACTCATTGAAAGCGGTGATACCGGTTACTTAGGGCAAAAAAGTTATCTGTCCAGAAAATTGATCGTGGTATCCGCATATTTTGAGATTCTGATGCCCTATTTAACGCCCCTGCAGCAGTCTTTGCTTAATGTAGCCATTGTAGATGCCTACAAAGCAAAAGGCATTACAAGGGACAACAGGAGCATTTTAAACGAGGATGGTAGCTATAAAGAAATGCCTATCATCAGCGATGTTTGCATCGCCTTAAAGGATATGCTTAACCCTGATAACGGTGTCGAGGATACCTTCCGTATGACTATGCCAGATCCGCAGGAATTTAAACAGACAATCCATGAATTGGTAGGAATCATGCAGCAGTTTATTTCCGGTACATACAGCTTCTTAAACAAGCATACAAACATCGAAAATCTGGAAAATGACTACACCGTTTTCGATATATCAGACCTCGACAGCTCTGGGGATAAAATCGTCGGTGCAATGATGTTTACTATCGTAAACCATATTATGAATATCATGTCCGAGGACATCACCCAGCGCAAGATTGTTTTCATTGATGAGCTTTGGAAACTGGTCGGTGAGGGGAGTGGTCAGACTGCAGCTTTTGTAAAAGAGCTGTATAAAATCATTCGTGCATACAACGGCTGTGTTATCACTGCTTCTCAGGATATTGAGGACTGGAAATCGAAGGATAATGAATCTGTTCTGAATACAATCATCAATAACTCGCAGTTCCAAGTGCTGTTAAAGATGCAACAGCATACGCTTGGAGTTGTCAGTGAAATGCTGTATCTAAACAGTGAAACCCGCAATCAGATTTCTATGTTCTCCCAGCGTGGTGATGCCATGTTAATCTGTGAAAATAATGCGTTTGAAATCCGTTTCAGTGGCACACCTGCAGAACACAGAGCCATTACCACAGATCCTAATGAGCTGGCTATCTTGAGAAAAAAACAACAGGTTTTTAATGATTAGAAGGTGATAGGATATGAAAAAATTTGAATTGGTTCCGGAAAAATTTATCCCCTGTGCTGACGGAAAATTATATCAGATTCGAGCTGTAAAATCTTTTACCACTTCTGTTGGAAAGCACATCCACAAAGGTGATTTTGGCGGTTATATAGCACGAGAGGATAACCTTAGTCATGATGGCAAATCTTGGATTGATTGCAATAGTTTTGTCGGCGGACAAGCACATGTTTTAGATGATGCACTGGTTACTGATCATGCTTGTATATTCAGTACTGCTGTGATTAAGGATAACGCTGTTGTATATGAATCTGCAAGAATATATGGTAATGCCGTAATCAAAGATAATGCCATTATAGGCGGTGAAGCAAAGGTTTTTGGCAATGCACAGATTGGTGGAAATTTGATTATCCGAAATCAATCTATCGTCTGCTGTAACGCAGAAATTCTTAATAGAACACATTTTATTTCCATTCAAAATATTGGTTACGAAGGTGATAAAGTAACCTTTTTTCGCACTCGTGAAAACAAAATTGCAGTAGCCAGTAATGCCTTTGACGGCGCTTTAGAGCTGTTCTTAAAATTTATAGAAACTACTTACGAGGATAGTTCAATCAAACAAACTTATCAGGCTGCTGCAGATATGGCAAGACTGCAATTATCCTTGCCAACGGATACACAGGAACAGCAAAAGTGATTTTAAATATCCCATCAAGAAAGAGGTGAAAAAATGTATTTTAACAGTGAAGAATTAAGTGAATTGAAAGAGATTCGTGAGGAACAGATCAGTGATTTTTTAACCGACGGTTGGGGTTGCGTACGGATAAAAGATATCATGCGATTATTTGATTTAAGCAAAATGGACTACACACATGGCTTAAGAAGCATGCTTAACAATCATATAAAAGTAGTGGAGCATAGTGATTATGTAGCTGTTGAATATTTTCCGGGCTATGAGGCTTCAAAGAAATACATGAACACAATTTCTGCTTTAGTAGCCCTAAAAAATCAGCATAAAAATGTAATCATAACTGACGATTCCTATAGCACTCTGTTTACTGCTAAGATGTATATTCGTGACGAAAATACAGATGATGTACGAACCTATTATGTCATCGACACACAGTTTCTGGACGTACCTTTTTATGTGCTGCAGGATCTGATTAAGAATGAATTGGACAACGGTTACTCCAAGAAAAATCGGTTAATTATCATTGTATACCCTGACACTGAAGTTGAGCATATTAGTTTAGATATCCCCATCTTTCTCGCTCTGCTTCAGTTTTCAGAAAAAGATATTTCCATCAACTTTTACGATAACAAACAGTTATGAGAGGAGGGGGATTATGAAGATTTTATCCAACAAAGCAAATGCTATTCAGAGCAGGCTGATTATGTTTCAGTCACAACCATCTGATTACTACTTAGTAATGCAAAATCTCCCTGACTTAATTGCACTGATTGAGGAAGTGGAGAGCTTCTCTGTTAGCTGCCGGAAGGTTATTGCAGGGTATCAAAATGACCTTCCATATTATTCCGGTATGTTGGATCGTGTAAGCATCCGGGATGGCAAAAAATCCTTGTCAGCGATTAAAAAAAATGTTACTGTTTCAGTAGAAAATGGTATACTCACTATAAGATTATTTCCATTGATTAAGAACCTATCAGCAAGAACAAAAGAGTATATATCTCTCTTAATCAGTGATGCAATCAAGGAGTACTTCACAGCAAATCCTAGGCTGGATTTCGGTTGTGAAAATTGTGTTATCGTTATAAACAGCCACTATACACGTCCTGATTTGGTACGGGACAACGATAGTGTAGAGGTATCCGCAATCGTCAATGCAATTAAGACATATTTTCTGACTGATGACGATGGATTACACCTTGCAATATACAGAACTGGAACAATATCTGATCGGCATGAAACTGAGATCAATGTGATGAAAATAACTGATTTTGTACAGTATTTAATTCAGCACAGTAGGCACGCACATTCCTAAATAAAAGCAATCTGGATTCTTGTTTTTTTCGCTAATGAGCAGTGTTTTTTTGAAGGATTTTACACCGAGCCTTCAAGTTTTTTCACTCAAAAACTACGTTTTTTTGAGTGCCAAATCGCCAATTCCCATTTTGGCACGCTTTTGGCATTTTTTGATAGGGAATATTTCCCGAAAAATCAACGTTTTTTGAGGTTTTGAGGAAATTTGAAAAATCCACCTAAAGAAAAAGGGGGGTTTAGGGTTTTGGTTTTGCTCTATTTTCTTATCAAGTGAGCTACCTTCCGTTCACTTGATACTGCGATAAAATTTTGATTGTGATACAATGCCACTACTGACACTGAAACAGCACACCAATGATACAGTTTTTAAAAATAAATTTTAAAAAAGGAATGATGGCATTGCAACCACCAAAAACACAAACAAAATGGAATCCATATATGAAAAGCGTGTCTGAAAAACTGAAACGAGATTGGAAAGGTTTTGAAGATATGACAAATGAAATAATAAAAACCCCGGGAACACTAAAACCCGGGACAACCGGATATGAAATCCTGCACATTCTGAAACAATATGGGGATTACCCGGAAGATAAAATAAAAGAATTGATACCGGATAAAAAGCCTGATACAATTCGCAAAGCAATTCGTAAATTAGTGGACTGCAATTATATCCTGAAGCGAAGGGGAATTGGTGGGGAATATATTCTGAGCCTAACACGGTTCTCAAAAGGAATGTTGATGGTGCAAAATTATAATCTCAGCACCTCACCCAAAAAATTAACACGAGCTGCTAATCTGGCTGTAGTCTCAATGATGTTTCATAAAAGCGTCCTGCCATACGATACAAATGCAGCAGAATTTTATGAATCAAAGGATGACATTTTAAAAAAATATCCTGAATCGGAAAAGGTCTTAATTATTTCCAGAATGGCTGGGATATATCATCACTACGATGAAATTATTCCTGTGTTTTTTCTTGGAAGCTCTATGTATTGGGTAGACAATGCCGAGCGAACAGTTAAGGAATACCTTGAAAACCGTCTGTACCACAAACCAATCAATACTTGCTTTTTCTTTATAGAAAATTATGAGAAAGAAGCAATGCGGTTAATAAAAGAGCCGGAAGGTGGCAGAAATTATGGTCTTGCTCTTAGAGAGTCATTGGAGCTGTCCTCTTGCTATCGAAAAACTTTTTTATTTTCAACAGACCGCCCTGGTATTAACCAGTTAAAGCTGTTTCGTTCCTTTTCAAATATCGAGGAATTGTTTCTTGATGCCGTATTTGAAAGAAATGAAAGAGAGCTGTCAGAAGAAAGCGTCATTGACGGTAGGGTTGAGGATACAGACTGCATCGTTTTATTCAGCGGCGATATTATCCGAATTAAAAAAATCTACCGTCTTCTTGATGCGAGAATGTTGGAACGTATAAACATTATCTGTTATGACTTCCAAGAGGACTTCCTGCAGGAGGTATTTAGTCCTTGGTCGGATCGAGTAGTATTTAACAGTTACTCGATTGAAGATGTAAAGGAGGTGTTTAATATTTAAGATGCCAAAACGATATACGAATAAAAAAAAAGGAGCCATATTATATCAGTATGGCTCTAAATTTTTGCACAAACTACTCGACATAGAAAGCTTTCTTGTAAAGCACACAGACCTAACCAGAAACAGGCTGTATATCATGGGTGGGTGCTGCCTGACGATAACCGGAATGATACGTTCTTTATTCCGAGGGAAAGCTTTCACGCCGATAGCATGGATCATCAACAGTATTTTTTCCTTATCAGGACTGTTGATTTCCATTTTCTTATTCATCATTGCAGTCTCAGCTGTCTATTTCATCCAAAACCATAGCGAAGAATTTTCGGATGAATATGACGAAGAACGTAACTTCACTAAATCAGCAAGCGGCACACATGGTACAGCATCTTTTCTGGAAGGAGAGGAAATAAAAGATGTTTACGGGCTATGCCCTGAAAAAAGGCTTGAAAGTCTGAATGGCTTTTTAATCGGGAAAGTACCGGATATTTCAAGAAACGCCGGACATATCGGGGATATTGTTACAAGGGATGAAACCCTGATGCAGAAAAAATTTCTGTCAAACCGGAACACGCTTATCATCGGTTCTCCCGGCACAGGGAAATCTGCCGGTATTATGATCCAGAACTTAATAGAATCCGCAAAAAGAGGCGAGAGTGTTTTCGTAACCGATCCCAAAGGGGAGCTGTGCGATAAGACCTCGCCTATTTTTAAAGAATTAGGTTACACCGTTAAGGTATTTAACCTTGTTTACCCATGGCACTCCGATAAATGGAACGTCATGGAATGGCTCGCAGGTCTTGGGTCAGATAATGAGAAATGGGTATCAACCATCAGCTCTATGATTATTAAAAATACCAATGGTGGAGAAAAGACGGATGCCTTCTGGGAAACCAATGCAGATAAATTGCTGCGTGCCTTAATGTCTTTTTTGTTAGAAATCGCATCCCCTAAAGCTAAGCTGAAGGATAGAAAACTGGATGAATATGAGGAACGGTTGCGGGGCCTGCGTGCCGAACGAAACCAATGCGAAATCCTAACCGAAAGGGATTATATGAATCAGCAAATTGCGGATGTCATTCGTGAGCGGTATCAGTATCTCAGCAAACGTGTGGACAGTCTAAAAATACAGATTGAATCCTGCACAACACAGAATGAAAAACAAAGGCTAACAAAAATTTATCAGAAACTGGTAGCATTCCGTAATGATGAAATGCTACTGCCTATTCTGGATAAGGATAACCCACCAGATGATTTTGAACCGCTGACACTTGCAGAAGCAAAGAAACGCATCTTAAATCTTCCAACCTGCTCGCAGCTGCTACAGTTAAGGATATACATAACCAAAGAAGAAATGGCAGACTTCGCTTCATGGTATGCTCTTCCCAAAAGGGAGAAAATCACACGTCTGGTGTATGAGCTGGCATTTCAGGTACCATACGAGAGCAGAACATATAAGACCCTGTATCAGGTCTTTTCCATCTGCGATCCAAACCGCAGCCTTGCGTTCAGCTACTGGAGTTCGTTTACCGAAGCAAGCGAAAATCTTCGCACTTCCGTAAAAGGCGGACTGGATACAAGGCTATCTGCTTTTAACCAGCATTTTATCAGAAAAATGCTCTCCGAAAATGCAATCGACTTGGAGAAACCCGGACAAGAGAAATGTGCTTATTTCTGTATCATTTCCGACCAGGAAACATCCTTGTCTTATATCTCATCCCTTTTCATTACGGTTGCATTTGAAACTCTCCGGTCACAGGCGGATTCTTTAACAGAAAAACGACTCTCCCGCAGGGTTATGTTTTATCTGGATGAATTTGCAAATATCGGATATTTGCCCGATTTTACAAAAAAACTTTCGACACTGCGTTCCAGAGACATTCATATCATTCTCGCAATACAGAATCTGCCGCAAACACTGCAGCGATATGATGAAAATACCTGTTTGGAAATTTTCGGTGACTGCGACCTAATGCTTTTCCTTGGCTGCGGTAATGAAACAAAAACACCGGAGTTTGTCTCCGCACTGATGGGCAAGATGACAACAAGCACCATTGTAAAGCGTGAAAACGGAAATAAACTTATGCCTTTTCACGATTTAGATTATTCAACCAGTGAACAGCAGAATCAGCGAGATCTCATGTACCTAAGTGAGGTTAGGGGATTGGAGCAGAATCGTCTGATTGCAATTACACGAGGCGAAAAGCCCATGCAAGTAGACAAGTATATGTACTTCCATCGTCCGGACTATAAGTGGATTGAAAGCCTGATAAAAAAATATCCAGTAATAAGCGGTAAGCCATTGGATAAGGAGGATGCCATTGATCTGAATGAAATCCACGAACCAGAGGTTTCCGCTGTATATCCTGTATATCCGGTGCGGCCAACATCACCAATGGATACAATCGCATCTGCGGTTGACCTTCAGATGAAATCCGTAAACCCCAAAAATGAGATTGATGATTTCGTGGAGCATCTGCAGGAGCTGCAAGCGGAAGGGCAATATACACCGGAGCAGCTGTCCCAAATCATTCATCAGTCGCTTGGCATTAGCGAGAATGCGAAAACGAAAAATGAATTATCCGAACCAGCAAAAACCACAGATGCCACTGTCAACCCATACGAGGACGTGACAGACGGTTTTGTGCCATTAGCGGAAAATACACCGGATGAAAATAAAACGCCGCAGAAAACGCCACAGGCGATGTATAAGTACGAAACGCCACAAATAACAAGAAAATTATCAAAAAGGAAACTAAACAATGAAAACAAAGTCAATCCCAAAGATATTTAATCATCTTGTCGATTTTTAAATACCATTGGCAAAAGAATAAAGGAGGAGTATCTTATGGCAAACGAAAAAGAAAGAAGAGAAGATGAAATCGAAATTAAAAAAGCGGTGAAAGAGCTTTCCATCAATGAAATTGATGAAATCATGTTTTCTTCTCCGGATTCTGCAGCAGATGAAGAATATGAAGAAGAAAGTGATCCGTCCGACAGCAATAGTATCTTTCAGTCGATAACACCAAAACCTACGATGGAAGAAAAGTATCCATCACCTACACACGGACAACAAGGAAAGGGGAAAAGAAAAACCATCAGTTATGGCAGCTCTGACAATATTTCTCGTACAGAACAAGCATACAGAGCCTTTGAAATGGCGAAAGAGAACCGAAAAATTATCGAAGGTGTTGTAATCAGTGCAACAATGGTTAATATGCCAAACGGATTACAGGACGTACTTTTTGAAGTTGTTCCTACGGAATCCATTTACAACAATATTTCTGTTTTTATTTCTGGGGAAAATATGAGCAAGATTTTAGTATGGAATCGCAATGAAGACTCAAAAGATGCAACAACCAAAATACGCCGTCGATTTGGTAAAGCAATGCTGAATGCCGAGATTCAGTTTTGCATTGAGAAAATCACGATTACTAATCCGCAAGAAAGAAATATTGAGGAGCGAGAATATTTTATTGCCGGCAATCGCTGCATGGCAAATGAACGGATTAAGCAAATGTACTTTAACCCTGATGATCCAAACAGCCTTCAGGAGGGTGATATTGTAAATGGTCGGGTAATTGGTGTATTCCCACAGCGCATTGCTTTTACAGTTGCAGGTATTGATAAATATCTGCACATTACCACGCCATACATTACCGGAGCTTCCAGAATCATCCCCGGCACCTCCGGGAAGGCACTTGCTGTTGTCAACGATGAGAAGGAGTGCCTGATTAACACCATCAGACGGAATCCCGAAACAAAGGAAATTACGAATTTGTATATATCCTTCTATGCTCCAATCGAGGATAAAATCCTGAAGAAAATTGATGCAATGAGAGTTGGTGCTTTATACTCCGGCACAATTTTACGCTTTCTCCCCCCAACCGAAGAAAGAAAACATCCCTACATGATCGTAAAAACCGACTCTGGTGTTGAAGTGCTCTGCACACTTCCAAACTGGAAAAAACCGCCCATGGAAATGGACAGTGTAAACGTAAAAATAGTTGAAATCCGTCCTAATGGTCAGAATACACTGGTGCTTGGATTCATCAAGCGTTAAGAAAGGAATGTGACTGAAATGGAAACAAAGAGAATAAAACTGGAGGTCGAAATTCCGACTGTGATCTACATGGCACTGTTGGAAAATAAAATGCGTGACCAGGAGGACATCCTGGAACGTGCAAGAAAGGGTACGGTCGCAGCCTTCTACGCTATGTATCGAAACCCTTCACTTGTCCCTGTCCCGCTGAGACAATACTTTGAAGCTAACTACGGTGCGCCGCCTGAGCTGCCCGCACAAAAGAAAAAGGGTAAGAAAAAGACCGAAGAAGCTCAGCCAGCAGATGACCAGAATGAATTTGGCAATGAGTAACCACTGTCTCCTATAAGTCTATCTGAAACGACACAATTCCCCTATCCATGCCAAAAAGCAGGGTAGGGGAATTATATATTTGTTATATGTTATACATTCATTATTTTACATAAAGTGTATAAATTAAAAAACTTTGAAAAGTTTATTTTCAAAGTGAAAAAGGCAAGAAAAAAAGCCGTCCCCGGCCTTTTTCTCAAATAACTTACAATATAATCTAGGTTTTGTTGCACTGTCCCCAGTGCTTGAGTGACTATCCACATCACTCAAATCCACAATTAAATTATACATATAACAAATAGATTTGTCAACGAAATAGACTTTGAAAAAGCGTGAAAAAAAGGCGAAAAATCAAGCTTTCCAGCGATTTTATTATGTGCATTTTGCTAAATGTTTAATATATTACATTTATAAATTATTCGACAGAAAACTAAAAAAACGACTATGCTGCAAAGAGTTTTTAACAAGAAAATTTTTCATATTTATATAAGAAAAATCTTGTAAATTCAGCATTTTCCGCACAATAGGTCGTTTTGTATTTATCAGCTGAACCCATAACTTTTAAAAATTTTTTATAAAAAAGAAAGGAGTTTTTACTATGAAACAAAAAATGTTAGGCTCTATTGCTCTCGCAGGCGTGCTCTCGCTGTCTATAGCCGGAACAGCTCTGGCTTCCGACTATCACAGCCCATTCACCGATCTTTCACCTAATTCTTGGTGCTACGGGTATGTCACCAGCATGGTAGGGCATAACTTCCTGTCTGGTTATCCAGATAATACGTTCCGACAGGATGCTCTTATCACTCGTGCAGAAACAGCAACCGCCCTGAGCAAGTTAGGACTGCCAGCAATCATTGTAAGCAAAGAATTCTACGATGTACAATCCCTCACATGGTATCACGATGCCATCCAAAAGGCATATACATCCGGTGTAATGCTTGCAACCAATCACGATACTACCAGTGACTATTATGCTCCAAACGATTACCTGACAAGGGCTGATGCGGCTATCATTGCTTCTCGCCTTTATGGACTGCATAATACCAGTGTCAGCCTGCGGCAGTTCACCGACAGCGATGAGATTCCGTATGGTTCTGAAATCCATTTTAAAAATCTTATCAATGCCGGAATCATGTCCGGCTATCCTGACAGAACGCTGCGTCCCAATCAGCCCATTACCAGAGCAGAGTTCAGCCGTATCTTTAATTTCATCTGCAGCATGACATCCTACGATATGCAGAACAATATTAGAGATTCCTTGGAGGAGGAAAATATACTGAACAAAGATAATGATTTATCAGAGGTTTCTTTAAAGCTGGAAGTAGCTGATAAGCTGACATACGGCGAAGAATCTTCGGCAAGGGTAAAGGTAAAAGCCGAGAATATACCGAACGGAACAGTGATTCCACTCTCCATCAGCGGCAACGGCAGCAATATTACCATTCCAAGCCAGATTACCATCTACAATGATACAGCATCCTTCTTCATTTATTCCTCAAGATTGACTGCAATGAAAACCTACACATTGACTGCAACGTATGAAGGAATGGATTTCAGCACAAATGTCTACCTCAAAAAGAAGGATACACAATCCAATGATGTTTATATTGACAAGATCACTGTTGATGGCACACTGCTCTATGGTAAGAAGGACTCTGTAGAAATAGTAGTAGAAACAGAGGATATCCCTAAAGGCGAATATGTAGAAGGCTACATTACCGGGCCGGGGCTGAGCCTTGAAGATGATGAAGTAAAAGTGAAGAATAATAAAGCTGTTTTTACTGTGAATTCCAAATCCAGTACACCAACAGGTATTTATACTTTTAAGGCAAGCTATGAGGGACATTATCGGACAGCAAAGGTTGTTGTTGCCGAAACAAAAACGGATGATCCATATATCGTTAAGGCAGAAGTAAGTAGAAATCTGAAAGAAGGCAAGAATGACAGAATAAATATAACCGTATATACAAATGAGTTGCCAAACGGACAATATATGACCGCAGCACTCAGCGGAAAAAACGTATATCCCGCAAGCGTTGGCTTAAGCGTTACAGATCAAGTATTGGTATACGATAACAAAGCTGAATTTACCATCTACAGCTCCTCCTACACGCCCAAAGGCACATATTATATCACTTTCGATTATAACGGTTTCTCCCACAGAGTTAAATTCTATGTGAGTGACAGCGACTCTGATACTGATTCTGATAATGATGAAAACGGCTATATCAAATCCATTACTGTAGACGGCTATCTGCGTGAGGGCCGCAAGGACTATGCTGATGTAACTGTAAAAACAAGTGGTATCCCTGATGGTACAATTCTTTATCCAGAAGCTGAGGATGATCTGAAGGTTCCTGCGTCCTGCGTTGTTTATAACAACAAAGCTGAATTCTATGTGCATAACCCCAATTCTGTCGAAGCTGGCAGATATGAAATTTCCATCCGCTATAATGGTGAAACCTACACAGCTACGGTTCGTGTCCGCTGATAAATCTCCTACAACAGAACACTAAGTTGCTATAGCACTTTTTCCATTTACTTTGCAAATATTTTTTGCAAAGTAAATGGAATTTTTTTAAACTGAATGGTTAATAGGGCAGGGCGGCAAACGATAATTATTATCTTTTAATAACTATTCGCAAAACACAGGTTTTGCGAATAGTTATTGCTATAACAGAAAAAATCAATTTATAAAATGCGAATACCGAAAATCCGGACAAGATACAAAACAGTCTGCTGGCGAAAACATCCCTCTGAAAAATTCGGAGGGATGTGATACTCTACAACAAACTGAAAGCGAATATCCTAACGAATAATAAGCAAAGAGAAATTGTTCATTGCTTGCTAATCCTTTGTTCCGGTTTTTATTCCTGAAAATCAGTTATTGGTTTCGGCTTCTATGTCCTCAACAGGCGGCAATTCTATACCGAAATTACTATATCGCTCCAGAGAATGCAACTCTGTCTTGATAAATGCCCATGAACTGCGATAATCATCACATACAGAGAATGAAGATTCTTTCATAAACAGAGTAAATCCATCCGGATCATCGCCATACTTCAAGTCAAATTCCTCAGCACACCGAATTTTGTCCCAATCCGAAAGATTTGTTCTTCCATGAAGAATATGCTCTAGGTTCAAAGAAAAATAGTACATACTGTACGGAATGCCCGCAATTTTAGGACAAGCAGAGAGCCGATCAATATTGTTCCGTTTGCGCTGATTTCGATCAAGAATACCTGCACGATTTGGCGTTTTAATTTGTTTTTCCGTATAGTAAGGCGGAGTGTTAATTTCCATCGTATCATCTTCGACAACAGCATCATCAGGGATAAAGACACCGTCCATATCTGTTAGATGAACAATTCGGCAAATATCACTCTTTCTGTAGATACTGCCCATAAAATCCTTGACCTGCTCCCAAACGGCGGTTACGATTCTATCTGAAGAAGTGAAATCACGGGTCAGGATGTCACCATGAACAACCTGAAATTTTACCGTTGAGGAAGAAAAAATACGGTTCAATACCGTAGACAGACTGGTTTCATCCGTCGGCCCTTCTACTATAAAGAGCATAACTTTCTTTTTAGCCATTGGACACCTCCACAGATGCGTCCTCCGCCAAAGAAATGCTCTCCATACGCTTGCCGACAATTCTCATTGCGTGAGCGATTTCGGACACATTAGTTTCTTCGTAGAGAGCTGCGTCATCATCACTTCCAAGAATGACTTCCCGCAGATACATAGAACGCAGATTATTTGTTGCTCGCACACTTTTGATACGAGTATATCGAGCACTTGGATTAGTTGTTGTAAAGACGATAGAATTACTCTCCAACGTTTCCAACGGATAAAGATTGTGCGAGCTGAAGATCAGCTGACCCTTACCAGAGTTTTGCATGATCCGCAACAGCTCACCCAGCAAATACTCATAGATGCCGGCATCCAGTTCATCAACTGCAAGTGTGATGGACGGATTATTGTATGTGGCAATCAGCAGATGCAGGATCGAAGTGATTTTTTTGATACCCTCGGATTCATACTTCAATGGCAAACGGTGCAGTTCGCCATTAGCGCAGAGTAGTTCTCGTGCTAACTGGATTTTAGTCCCCTGTACACCGTCATCCATAAGCTCCGTACCGAGTTCCACAAGCGTCAATTTAACGCCGGGGATGATTTTGCAAAGTACAGTGCTGATGGTTGATATAACTTGTCGAATAATCTCCAAGAACTGAGTCGGTATTGTTTTCGGTTGGTCGATTGGCAGTGTGAACATGCCGCCAGCCGTTTCCGTTCGGAAGTTCACGGGAATAGCTGCATCCAACGAAATCAGTCCATTGTTACGGTTTAGAATGACAAAGAGCGAAGTCTTGGCATAAAGTGCCATTTCATACAGTGGCTCAACTTCATCATCATTGTTCTGCGCTGCTTCATGGAGCATCTTCAAAAACTCCGGAGCAAAAAGAAACGAACGGTGTTCCTTTTTGCACAGCAGCTTCGTAACACGAAGTTCATTCATTTTTGCACTTTGCTTAGAGCCGAACAGCGATTCCAATTTCACCTGCGGTGTGAATACATCATCTTCCTCCTGATGTGTACACACAAAGATAGGTTTCAGCCGAGGAGTCTTTTCGGGATCGTCGCTGTATGTGACACATTTGATGGTTTCATCAATCGTGTCCTTGCTCAAGATAGCAGCATAGATAAACCGTCGTTTGTATGCAACATTGCCCTCATTCAGCTTGAGGATGCTAAACTCAAATTGCAGTTCTGCCTGCTCCTGCCCAAAAGAAATACAATCCGATAATTCAGCTCCGACTTTTTGCCCTGACAATAATACTTTAAGAATTTCAAGTGTATCAATAAATGTCGTTTTACCGGAACCATTCTGTCCGTAAATACCGAGAACATCTGCTTTCGGTGCAAAAATATCTTCCCCATAATTGCATGGGAAACGAATGTCCCCGTATTCAACATTTCTAAAGTTCTTAATGCTTGCCCGCTGAATGCGAACAATAAGAGTTCCTTTAGAAGTTTCATTCATAGTGTCCACCTCCAAATTCAGTATACCCATTTTTTCAAAAAATAGCAATATGAAACGCAAAAACCGAATAAAAAATTCATATTTAGCTTTAAACTTCTTTATTATCGTATGATGACAGAGCAAAATGGCACTGCAGGCACAAATACTTAAAAAACTTTTTCAACTCAGAAGTCCAATCAGTGGAAACACATTTTAACACTATGATATAATTAGCCTACAAAAAGGAAATGAGGTGTCTACAATGAAACAATCAACTCCGGGAATGCGAATGAAATATTCTCGTAAGAAAGAAAAAATGAAACTCTCTGAATTGGCAGATAAAATAAATGTACCAATTTTCGTACTGAAAAGCTACGAAACCGATAGAAAAGAGCTTCCCTACGAACTGGCACGACACATCGCTACTGTGCTGCACACAACCGCAGGGTATCTGCTCGGATGGGAATCTGATCCCTTTCTGGCTGAGGTTTATAATCAAAAGACAAACGAAGAAGCACTGTTTAATGAAGATTTTGACGATGATGAACCATTTTCTGATGATGAAGATGACTGGGACGAGGAAAACGAATCTATCTCCCTGTTTTATGAGATGATGTATAAAAGCGAGGAAGAAAAAGATGAAATCATAGAAACCGGAGCATTTAACTCCCATATTGCAGGCTATCTGATTTGTACTCTACAGAAATTGGGCTGCTCCGCAAGTACAATTACAAAGGCTCGCCAGCTGCTTTATGATGAAATCCTCCCTACCCTTACGGCTGAAACCGCCAGAGAACTGGGTGCAGCTGCGGAACTCAAGCAACCAGATGATAGTTTGAATGAAAACCCCAATATTATCCATTTTCCAACCGAAGATTGATGCTGCAATCCTTCATAAATATTCCGAAATGGGAACATCATATAAATTTTTTGATATAGTGTTCCCATTCCGGTACATAGATTGATTTTCAGCATAATTTGTGCCGTAATCGGCATACCCCAACCTATCATGGCAAAACAAAAGAACCTCGGATTCAAATCCCAAGGCTCATTTTGTCATATTTCTCTTTTTTCATTATCCAGCAGTTCCTCATCATATGAGTACCCAAGCCATTTTGTCCTATAATCCTTAAGTTTTAAAACTCCTTGGCTACCATGACGAAAAATGGCTATCAATTCGCCGGATACACCATTCGTCGATGTTGAATATACTGCATCCAACACCGCCGGAAACAATTCCCCATAATCATCCTCATTATCGGTTTTCAATATCCGCACCAGAATCGGGTGATAAGCGTTAAACTTATCCATAAGATCATTTTCCGTTAGCTGCTGCAGTTTCTTTTTTATCTTTCTCGGCGGCATTATAAGAGGTTTTAATCTATCCGGTGATATATCAAGCACCTGACAAATACGTTCTGAAACAGCCTTACTCAGTGCTTCTTTTCCTGATTCTATACGAGATATTCCAGATTGATTTATCTCTATCCTTCTCGCAAGCTCTGACTGTGATAGTCCTCGTTTACAGCGATACATCTTAATTCTTTGCCCAATAGATATACCTAGAACCTTTGAAACCTTGTAAATGGTTTCTTCGCTAGCACCCATAGTTCCCATTTCAATAGAGGATAATGCTGTCTGTGTAATACCCACTTTCTCAGATAAATCCTTCTGAGAAATACCCATTTCCGTCCTGCAATGTCGTATCATTTCTCCTACTTCTTCATTCATTTTTCTCACCTCTGTTTCTTTTTTGATTTGGCACATTTTACAGAAATCAATACAATCATTTTTCTTGATATTATATCCGTTAAAGAAATATAAATCAAATGAATCAAAAAAACAGTGCAGCTCCATTTTAGGTAGACTGCACCGTTTTTCGGGCTATTTGTATTCATTTTTACACAATTTAGCATTGGTATTTATAAAACCATCACAAGATGCTGTGTTTTTCTTTTTAAATTAAGCCTTTTTTACTTTGGAAAAAAATTTTTTAAAGTTCACCTTTTTTGCTCAATTCTCGGACAAATCTTGAAACCGGACGGCTTACAATGTTAAATTTCGATTCCCGTTCTTTTGCAGAGGTAATGAATAAGTACTTCTTTGCTCTGGTAAGCATTACATAAAACAATCGCCGTTCTTCTTCCATAGCATCAAACCGACTACCACTTTCAATCGCATTAGCGTGTGGTAAAATACCGTCCTCCAGACCAATGATATAAACCAAATCAAATTCCAGACCTTTACAGCGATGTCCGGACAGCAAATTAACCGCATCAATCGAATCATTTTTGTCCGCATCAGTCATAAACGCTATTTCTTCAAGGAATTCATTTAGTGTCCTGCCCTTCCCTTCGCTGTCAAATGTCTTTGCAAACTCAATCATATCAAAGACATACTGCATCGTATATTTCGGGTAATTCTTCTGGATGAAATCCTCGTACCCTGATTTATCAAGCACTTCATTTATTAACTCAGGAATCGACATTTCCTGCGCTGCCTTCTGTAGATACTCTATCAGCCGCACAAAGCATTTATTCTCACAGGGCGTTTCTACACTGGGCCACACCTCATTACTCCTTTTCAGGGCCGCATACAGGGATATATGCTGTTTTCTGGCAAAGGTGGTCAGTGTATCGAAAGCCCGATCAGGGACTCTCTTTGCCGGCACATTTACAGCACGTCTGAAAGCAATATCATCATTAGGATTATCAATCAGCCGTAAATAGGCAAGAACGTCCTTTGTTTCCTTGTGATCCATAATCCCAATCCCCTGTGCCAAGCGATACGGGATACCCCTTCGTGTCAGTTCTTTTTGGATTTCTATGCTTATACCGTTAATTCTATACAGCACCGCAATTTCATTGTATGGAATCCCCTGTTTATGGGATACCTCAATAGAATTTACTACCAGTGCTGCTTCATCTACGGCATTTTCTGTCCTTGCAATGTGAAGGATACTCTGCCCAGACAGATTGGTAAACATTTTCTTTTCTATCCTGTTTTTGTTATTTGCAATAACCGAATTAGCTGCATCAACAATGTAGCCACTCGACCGGTAATTCTGTGCCAGAATTACTACTTCCGCCTGCGAGTAGTCCTTTTTGAAATGCAGAATATTGTTAATATCTGCTCCACGAAAGCCATAAATGCTCTGGTCATCATCACCGACTACGCACAGATTTTTATAGCCGTCTGCAAGGTTTTGTACCAACTCATACTGCAGGTGGTTCGTATCCTGGTACTCATCCACCATGATATATCGGTACTGCTCTTGATACTTCTTCAGAATCTCCGGACACTTTTCAAAAAGCTCCAGAACATACATGATAAGGTCATTAAAATCCAAACACCCATTTTTCTGCAAGATTGCCTGATATTCTCGATACACTTTTAAGAAAACATCATCTACAAAATTTCTTGTTCTCAGCCATTGCTCCCTGAAATCATCGACTGTCACACCTTCATTCTTTACCCTATTGATTCTCTCAAGCATTCCTTCTGCAGTCAATTCCGGAAGTCCCACCAGATGGTTCTTCTCCAACGCCTCCTGTACTGCAGAAAGGCAGTCATCAGAGTTGCAAATCACAAAACCGGGGACTTCTCTATGGAAAATATACGTTCCCAACGCTTCTTTTTCATTCCTCAGTATTTCTGCACACAGGGCATGAAAGGTTTTTACCTTAACATTGCGACCAAGGTTATCCGGCACATTTTTTAATACCCGGCTACGCATTTCCATAGCCGCCTTGTGGCTGAATGTAATAGCCAGAATATTATCAGGAGCTATCCCCTGCTCAATCATATAGATAATTCTACGCACCAAAACGGTAGTTTTCCCACTGCCTGCTCCGGCAAGAACAAGCATAGGACCATCAATCTGGCTGACTGCCTTAATTTGTTGCTTATTCAAATTTTCAAATACATTCATGTGTCGCATTTCCCTCCTTTTCTCGATAATGTTCTACATACTATTATTATAATGTGTTATACAGCTAACAGCAAGCAAACAGACACATGAATTTTAAATAAGCACAAAAAAAAGTCTACAACAAATACCCACAATTCCTTTTAAATTTTGCAATATATCTTTAGCTTTTCCTGCCTTTATAGTAATTTTTTTATTTTTTTAATTGAGTTTTTTGTAAAAAGTCAATATAATATTGGTATATAAGGATTTTTGTGTAATTTAAGTGCTTTACAGCTTAAAATGCGAACATTTAATGACTAGGGAGATATGTCTTATCTCCCTATTTTGCTATGCTACAGAAAATAGATTGAAAGGAATTAGATTTATGGACGATAGGCAACAGCGTGAAGCAGCAAAACAATTTTCTGAATACTGGAAAGAAAAAGGCTATGAAAAAGGTGAAAGTCAGTCTTTTTGGCTCTCTTTACTACGAGATGTGTATGGTGTGGAGCACCCCGAACAGTTCATAAATTTCGAGGAACAAGTGCATCTTGACCATACAAGTTTTATTGATGGTGTAATTCCCGCAACTAAGGTCTTGATAGAACAAAAAAGTCTTGAGAAAGACCTGCGAAAACCAATCAGACAATCAGACGGCACTCTATTAACACCTTTCCAACAGGCAAAAAAATATATTACCGAACTGCCTGTATCGCAACATCCTCGCTGGGTTGTAACCTGCAATTTCAGCACATTTCTTGTATATGATATGGAACGCCCCGGAGGAGAGCCAGAAGAAATTTTGTTAAAAAATCTGGATAAGGAATTCTATCGCCTACAGTTTCTTGTTGATAATGGAAACGAGCATTTAAAGCGAGAAATGGAAGTATCCATAGCTGCAGGTGAAATTGTCGGACTGCTTTATGATGCGTTTGCAAAGCAATACGCAGATCCAACAAGTGAGCAAGCAATGAAAAGTCTAAATATTCTATGTGTTCGCCTAGTGTTCTGCCTTTATGCCGAAGATGCCGGTATTTTCGGAAGGCATGGAATGTTCCATGATTATCTTGCGGAATTTGAAACAAGGAAACTGCGACGTGCATTGACAGACCTTTTTAAAATTCTCGATACACCCATTGAAAAACGGGATAAATATTTGAAAGACGATTTCCCTGAATTGGCTGCTTTCCCTTATGTAAATGGTGGATTATTTGCAAACGAAGATATTGAAATACCCCCTTTCACTGATGAAATTCGTGAGTTGCTACTGAACAAAGCCAGTGATGAATTTAACTGGTCTGAAATCAGCCCCACTATTTTCGGTGCTGTGTTTGAAAGCACATTAAACCCTGAAACCCGACGTAGTGGCGGTATGCACTATACTTCTATTGAAAATATACATAAAGTCATTGATCCATTATTTCTAAACGAGCTAAAAACAGAATTTAATGAAATTCGCCAAACCGCAGTTGCCAGAACTCAAAAAAGAAAATTACAAGATTTTCAAAAGAAATTGGCATCCTTGTCATTTTTAGACCCTGCCTGTGGCTCTGGAAACTTCTTAACAGAAACTTATATCTGTTTACGTCGTCTTGAAAATGATGTATTGCGAATATTGCAACAAAACCAAATTGCTTTAGGTGATGAATTGATAAGTCCAATACAGGTATCTATCAGTCAATTCTATGGTATCGAAATCAATGATTTTGCTGTGACTGTAGCAAAAACTGCTTTATGGATTGCAGAAAGCCAAATGATGAAAGAGACTGAAAGCATTGTGCTGATGCACCTTGATTTTTTGCCACTGAAAACAAATGCCAATATTACAGAAGGTAATGCCCTTCGTATAGATTGGGAAAGCATTGTACCTAAAAATGAGCTGTACTATATCATGGGAAACCCTCCGTTTATCGGATATTCCCTGCAAGCAAAAGAGCAAAAAGAAGATATATTGTCTATCTATGTGGATGAAAATGGCAAACCATATAAGACGGCAGGAAAGGTTGATTATGTTTCAGGCTGGTACTTCAAAGCTGCTCAGCTCATGCAAAATACAGTCATTCAAACAGCCTTTGTATCGACTAACTCAATTATACAAGGTGAGCAGGTTGCAGCTGTTTGGAAACCACTATACGAACGCTTTCATATTCACATAGATTTTGCACACCGGACTTTTATATGGGACAGTGAAGCAAGCCAGAAAGCACATGTACATTGTGTTATTGTAGGATTCAGCACAAAACTTAATACAAAAGAGCGAGTATTATATTCTTCTGACCGTTTCCAGATAGTTGATAATATCAATGCCTATCTTGTTAATGCACCTGATATATTTGTAGAAAGCAATAAAAAGCCTATTTGTGATGTGCCGGAAATGGTAAAGGGCAGTAGCCCTGTAGATGGTGGAAATTTCTTTTTAGACCAAGAAGCATATAATTTGTTCTCAGAAAAGGAGCCACAATCATTAAAATATATAAAACAATTCTTTGGAGCAAGAGAATATCTGCATAATATTCCCAGATGGTGTTTATGGTTAATTCATATCTCACCATCTGAGCTATTAAAAATGCCATTGGTTAAAGAACGAGTGGATGCTGTAAAAAATTTCAGATTATCAAGCACCAAAAAAGCAACTCGCAAATATGCTGAATTTCCATTACGATTTATGGAGTTAAGGCAACCAGAAACAAATTATATCTTAATTCCTAGACATTCTTCAGAAAACAGGAGATACATTCCATTTGGATTCGTAAACTCAGATATTATTTGCGGTGATGCAAATAATATGATTCCAAATGCTACACTGTATCAGTTTGGAGTATTAACGTCTAATGTACACATGGCATGGATGCGTACTGTTTGTGGAAGAATCAAAAGTGATTATCGTTATTCTAATGATATTGTCTACAATAACTTCCCTTGGCCAACCCCATCCGTACAACAACAGCAGAAGATTGAACAGACTGCAAAAGCTATTCTCGATGCCAGATTACTATACCCAGACAGCAGTCTTGCAGATCTCTATGATGAAGTTGCCATGCCACCTGAATTAAGAAAGGCACATCAAAACAATGATAGAGCAGTAATGCAGGCATACGGATTTTCTGTTAAGGATATGACAGAAAGTATATGTATTGCGGAGCTAATGAAACTGTATCAAGAAAAAATCAGATAATAACTGAATAGTAGAGTTATCGAATTTCTATAAAGGGTACTGTCATTTTAGACAATACCCTTTATTTCAATGAAACATCCATTCTTTCCCATATTGACAATCCTTCTGTAATAGTGTAAAATTCAATACAGAACATACGTTCTGTATTTGTAGTAGGAGGTGTCTTATGAAAAATCAAAATCGTACCTATATCGCTATAGACCTGAAATCATATTACGCCTCTGTGGAGTGTGTATCTCGTAACCTCGATCCAATGACAACCAATCTTGTGGTTGCAGACCAAACAAGAACTGAAAAAACCATCTGTCTTGCGGTGTCCCCTGCCCTAAAACGGCTTGGTGTCCCCGGCAGACCTCGCCTTTTTGAAGTGGTTCAGAAAGTAAAGGAAATAAATGCTGAGCGGAAATATAAAGCACCAGACCATAAGCAGTGTGGTACATCCTTCAACAGCTTGGAGCTGCAAAATAACCCTGCTCTTGCCGTTGATTATATTATTGCACCGCCACGCATGAGCTACTATATTACCCAAAGCACTACTATCTACGAAATCTATATGAAATATGTTGCTCCGGAAGATATTCATGTATACTCCATCGATGAGGTATTCATGGATGTAACCAATTATCTGAAATCCGGTCTTTCCGCTCACGAATTTGCAAAAAAGATTATTAAGGATGTACTGCAACAAACAGGAATTACTGCCACTGCAGGCATTGGCAGTAATTTATACCTTGCAAAAATTGCAATGGATATTGTGGCAAAACACGTCGAGCCGGATAAGGACGGCGTATGCATCACCGAACTGGATGAAATAAGCTACCGAAAGCTCTTATGGAATCATCAGCCAATCACCGACTTCTGGCGTGTGGGGAAAGGCTATGCAAAAAAACTCGCCGAGCATGGTATCTATACAATGGGTGATGTGGCCCGATGCTCCATCGGCAGCCCCACAAACCCACATAATGAAGATTTACTCTATCGGTTGTTTGGAATCAATGCAGAGCTTCTGATAGATCACGCATGGGGTTGGGAGCCTTGCTCCATGAAAGAAATTAAGGCATATCGACCACAGGCAAGCAGTTTGGGGACAAGTCGGGTTTTGTCCTGCCCATATACCGCAGAAAAAGCAAAATTGATTATAAAAGAAATGGCTGACCAGCTTTCTATGGATTTGTTTGAAAAGAAATTAGCTGCAGATCAGCTTGTTCTCACTGTTGGATATGATATTGAAAATCTTAATTCGACAGAAAAAAGAACTGCCTACAAAGGAACTGTAAAAACTGATCGTTATGGTCGAACTGTTCCCAATCATGCACATGGTACAATTTCCTTAAACGGCTTCTCCTCATCTACAAAAAAATTCGTGTCCAGTGCAACACAACTATTCGACCGTATTGTCGATACAAGCCTTCTGATACGCCGTATTGCCCTTGTAGCAAATCATGTAGTATATGAGTCAGATATTTCTAAAAACGCCATATACGAGCAAATAGACCTGTTTACAGACTATGCCGAAAAGAAAATGGAAGAAGAAAAAAAGAAAGCGGAACATGAAAAAGAAAGAAAGCTGCAGCAGGCGTTACTCGATATAAAGCACAAATTCGGAAAAAATGCCATCCTGAAGGGAATCAGCCTACAGGACGGTGCTACTGCAAAAGAACGAAACTCTCAAATAGGAGGACATAAAGCATGACTGACAAATATGCTGATATAATTTATCTGCCACATCATGTTTCAACGAAACACCCACAGATGGCACTCATAGACCGAGCTGCACAATTTGCTCCATTTGCGGCATTAACCGGATATGGTGCAGCCATTAAGGAATCTGAACGACAGACCGCAGCTGCCCCTACTCTATCTCAGGAACAGATAGATGAAATCAATCAAATTCTTTTCAGCCTGACAGACCTGTTACCTGCAGAAGTAATGATAACCTACTTTGTGCCAGATGCTCTGAAATCCGGCGGTGCATATCATAATAAAATAGGCACTCTAAATCGAATTGATGTTGATAATCAGGTTCTTATTTTTTCGGATAAAACAAAAATCCCACTTGAAAGCATACTATCCATTACAAAACAATAAAAGGCAGCACTTGAAGTGCCGCCCTTTTCTATTCCTCATTCTTCTATTATTATTCTCTGAGTTACTCCGTCCTGCAGATAGTCTCCTGCATTTACGTCTGGTATATATAAACCGGAAAGCATTTGCTCAGCCGGATTGTATTCTTGATTTGCCATGCCCGTAGCCAATTCATCCGGGCTCTTTATCGTGTGCCTAATCACACTATTCTTAATTGTCGAAAAAAGTCCAACAACCGGCACAGCCACAAGGATTGTAACTGCCAAAAGAAAGACCAAACTAGACAAAAACCGTACCAATTCTCTTTTCTTCCTATCTTCCCTCGGTTTCCCTGTTTTCAAATTTTCGTATCTCTCGTCTATTTGACTGCCGATGTATTCATCGACCTGTACAGCCATGTTCTTCGATGTATGACCAAACCTCAAAATAAGACCATGTGTCTTTTCAACCATTTTGTTTAATGCAGCTTTCATGATTAACTCCTTCCTTAGATTTCCTTGAAATGCCCTGGGCGAACATTTTACTTGAAATTTTTGATAAACACCGTAGTTTGCCCGACCTGACCAAACTTTTTAAATTCAGCAAATTGCAGTGATTCCGGCAACGTCTCATCTGCACAGATAAAGCCATATTCCGGCTTAATCAGAAAACTGTACTGCAGAATATCAGCAATCGCCATTAAAATCTTTGGCTCCAGCTGCTTTCGCTCTATACCCATTTTGCCTAATACATCTTCATACACCGTTAATTCAGATATATAGACCATCCAGCCGGATATGGGCTTTTTCCTTTTTATAATGGAAGATGCCGACTTGTTCAAATAATTGCATATTGTAGCAAACGGCTTTTCTTCATTATCTTTTTCATACTCTAAGGCATACCGCCAAAAAGCATTTTCCCTTTGGCTCGCTGTGTTCCAGAGCCTACAGGCAACATAAGCAATAAAGTCCTCCTCATCCGCCCTATCCTTTAAGCGAATCCCGAACTCTATCGTCCGGATAAATGGATTGTCCGGTCGAAAACGCCATCTGACACCATCCTGAAACGTCAGCCGCCGATTTACATCAACAATAAACTCATCCATTCTTCTATACACCTCCCTCCTGCTTCTCTTCATTATTTTTCTTATCCTGTACTCGAAACTCCGTATTAGAGCGAGACGGAATCCTAGTCCAGAGCTTGAACGCCCTGCTTTGGAATTCCGAAATATGGCAAAATGAAATTGATTCACCATCATCAACGAGAATCATACCATTTACCAGCTCATACTCCTTGGGCGGAACAAGCTTTGATTGCCAACTGCCATAGATTTCCTCCATAACTTTTTGCTTCACCCACGTCGCAAACGGAGCATAATTGGTTGCCTTTGCAAATAGATCGAACAGATTTCGGTCAATATTAACCGATTTACAAATCTGCTGCTCTTTCCGTTCCTTCTCCCACGCAGAAAAATTCTCCTTGTTTCTTCCGATTTTTCTTACCAGTCCCCGAAGGGTGATGTGGTATTGATTATTCACATACACCAGCTTATTAGCTGGACTGTTCGTTATTTTCGTAATTTCATAGCCTTCATCGGTCAGATAGTCTGCCAATTCATAAACAGACATCTTCTCTTTCGGCAATGGGATTCTTTGATTTATGTACTTAGATAAATCTAAAGCCATGTATTCCCCTCATTTCTCTATATGTTATAGTTATAACACATTATAGCACCGGTGAGCATCTCCAAACAAGGTAATTTATCCTTTTTGATTGACAAATTCCTACAATCATGCTATTGTTAAGTTGAATTTGTTATTTTTTAATAGCGGCAGTCTGTATTTTTTTACAGGCTGCCTTTTTTTGTTGTCTGAAAACCAAAAATGTGAAAAGGAGTGATAAACATGGATGAATTCAACGAACTCATCAAAGATGCAATAAGACTGCAGGAAATCCGCAATAGATTGGATAATACATCAAATCTTACGGAAGTATCTGAAATCATCGACGGTCTGACCGAGGATGAAGCAAAGAAGCTTCTAAAAATGTATTTCAAATCTTGCAGAACCAAGAACTGGTAAGAAAAGACGAGCATATAGTCCGTCTTTTTTTATATGGAAAAAAGGAGGAAAATTTTATGAAAAAAGAAATCAGAGTATTAGTAGTGGAACCTATGAGAAAGCCCTATGTAAAAACAATCCCCGACACCTTAGAAGCAATCTATCAGGTGATCGAAGGTGATTGTATGCAGGTTGTTCCCTTATACGGCATGAACATCAAAAACGCTGCTATCGTCTGCAATGACGATGGTAAACTCAGAGGACTGCCCTTAAATCGACTGCTGTGCGATAAAAATGGTAATCCGTATGATGTAATTGCCGGCACCTTTTTCCTTACCGGCGTAGACGGCGAGGACTTCTGTTCTCTTACTGATGATCAGGTGCAGGAACTCTTTACTCTTTACGAGTATCCGGAATTGATTTTCTCTACAGAGAACGGTTTTTTTAAGATTCCGATTGATCCCATTCAGTCGGAAACAGAGGAATAAGGAGGTCAGCCAATGAAACAGATTACAGAAGAACAGGTACAGGAGGCTATCGCCTACGGTATCAGCGAAAAGGATGCCAGACGTGGATACTATATTGCCTGTAGTACATACGGCAACGGTGCTACGCATATTGAGCGTATAGACTACATGAACGTGTTCTATACTGATAAAGAAGCCGCAGTGCAGGCAGAACTTGACGGTATAAAACTCATTCACGATATGCGGTTTCCTGCAGAACACGATGCTGCATATTTGGATACGCCATATAATAGACTGCTCCTGCAGTCATTGGTACTGCCGAATGATAATTAAGAGTTAAAAACGTGGGAGATATTATTGATAATATCTCCCTTTTTGTTTTTTAGGAGGGAAAATTTTATGATTTTAAAAAAGAAATTCTATCCGCTAAAAACCGGATATATTTTGCATCTGATTACAGCCAAAGATAAGAAAGGTGTTTTCTTCTTCATTGGCGTATTTGATGCAGAAAATCAGGAAAATCCGATAGAGAAATTCTATTTCAGAAACTCTATTTTGGCAAATAGAAAATACAAAGAATGCAGAGAAAAATACGGCAAGAAAAAATTGTGTGTCCATTCGCTTGAATCCACTTCCGCCGCAGCGTATAATTTATCCCAACAAGATAAATCAGCTGATATGGAAGGAAGTGCTACAGAAAATGGTAATGAAGTACGGACACATGCGGGAGAAGTTCCTACAGGAATGCAGACCGGAGCTTTACAAATCTCTGGTTCAGCAGAATGCTCTGGACAGCCATCTAAAGGAAATACAGAAACAGGCGGAAATGCGTCTGGAATTTCTCATAACCAGACAGAAAAGGCTGGAAGGTGTGACGGAAGAAATGAAAGCAACGGATCAGCTCCAATGGGTTGGCATGATGAACAACATCAAAGCATCAGCCGAGGAGATTATACTGAACGAGCTGATTTACAATTAAATACTCAGTCCAGAAAAGGAGTTAGCGTAGTAAAGGAATCGCTGTCTCCTTTTTTAAATGCAAAAGCAATCGCCTTTATTCTTTGTTATGACAGATTTTTAAGTGTTTCACGCACTGACGTTATCCGTTATTTCGATATGAATACAGATAAACAAAAACGTGTGTCTTATTTAAAAAGCATCTATAACAACGAATATACCGAGTTGAACACACCAGAAAACAACCGACTTGGCTATAAGAAGGATGATTCCGGTCTGCTTATGTGGGAAGGTGCATTTTTGACACGAACCGCAGAGTCCCATTTCTCTTGGGATCTGCTGCAGGCACTCATTGGCAGCCTAATTAAGAAAAAAATATACCTCCCCGGTATTGAGCAGAAAATAAACAAGAAAAAAGAAGGAAAACCCGAACCAATACACCAAGTTTCTCTTTTCGATACGGAAAGTACGGAAAACATAAAACAAACTTCTTCTATATCTATGGCGCCAGTACCTACACCCCCTACCCTACAGACCTTTTCTGCAGAAACGGTAGAAAATATTTTAAGGACAGGCGGAAATAAGACAAACAGCCGTACCCGTATTTATGAGAAATACCGCAGAAATAAGGATGCTACATATATGGCAGCTTTCCTGCAAAAAGAATACGGTGAAACAGGGAAAGGCTTTATCTTCGGCAACGGACTAAAGACTTCTGTATGGTTTAATGCAGACGGTATGCATATCAGCTATGGCAGTTCTGCCAGACAGCCAAATGCAGAGGTTTATTCGTGGGGAAAAATCGAAGGTATTATTCGTAGGATGATTGAAAACGGCACATACATGAGTGCAGATGAAATCAGCTGCATTGATGAGATTGAAGAAAAACGTATTGCAAACATGTCTGTAACCTTTTTCTACGATATTGTAAATGAAACACCGGAAGAATTAGATTTTCTAAAAAAACACATCTGGTCAGATGCTGAAATGAATATGCAGAAGATGTTTTCTACAAAAGAAAATCTTCAGCTATTGATTAGCCTTATTGACAGAGATATTGCACGATTAGATTCCGGCGAGGTAAAACCACGCTTTAGACTGATTTATACACCGCAGGATGTACGAAATGAAGTTGCTGACCTTCTGATTGATAAATTAGTGTTCACTACGGCGGATGTTGTAAATGTAAAACCTGTAGATTTCATTACACAGGATGAAATTGATTATGTTTTATGCGGCGGAAGCTCTATCTCCGGTGGCAAGGTACGAATTTTCAATTATTTTAAGCAGGGCCACTCTAAAGAGGAAAACATTAAATTCTTGAAAAATGAGTATGGCATAGGAGGAAAAAGCCATGCACTGCCTGCTTGTGATAACTCTTGGGAAGATCACGATGCAAAAGGTATCCGTCTTAGAAAAGGTAATATTTTAAATTCCAGTATTGAACTCCTATTAAATTGGAAAACAGTCGAGCGGCGCATCCATGAGCTGGTTCAATCCGGAAAATATAAGAACGGTTTACCTAAAAATTGCGTAAAACCCGATGAAAAAACCTGTGAAAAAGAAGAAAAAGTGACTGTAGAAAGTGAATCTACGGCTGATACAGACACATGGGATTTTGATGCGGTGGATACTGCCGTCCCAATGGAAGCAGACAATGTAGCCACAGCTGCATTGCCTAAACCGGTCAACCTGACAAACTTCCGGCTCTTGGAGGATACCAATAGTATTACGCAATCCAACACCTTCTCACCGAAGGATAAATTCCGGAAGAATATTGCTGCTATTCAGACCTTGAAAAGCATTGAAAAAGAAAATCGTTACGCAACAGCTGATGAACAGGCTGTTCTGGCAAAGTATGTCGGTTGGGGCGGATTAAGCGATGCTTTTGATAATACAAAGGAAGCATGGGCAAAGGAATACGAGGAGCTGTGTACTGTATTAACCGACAGTGAATACACTTCTGCTCGTGAAAGTGTCTTAAACGCACATTACACCAGTCCGGATATTATCCGTTTTATCTATCAGGTGTTAGACCGTCTTGGATTTGAGAACGGTAACATTCTGGAGCCGGCTATGGGCATAGGCAACTTCTTCTCCCTGCTCCCCGATAAATGGCAGGACAGTAAGCTCTATGGTGTTGAGCTTGACAGTATCTCCGGTAGGATTGCAAATCAGCTCTATCCTAATGCCAATATCCAGATTTGCGGTTTTGAAAAAACAACTTTTCAGAACGATTTCTTCGATGTTGCGATTGGGAATGTCCCCTTCGGACAGTATAAGGTTTCCGATCCGACTTATAATAAGCTGAATTTCCCTATCCATGAGTATTTCTTTGCAAAAACACTTGATAAGGTTCGCTCCGGCGGTATTATCATCTTCATTACTTCGAGATATACCATGGATAAGAAAAATTCTGCAGCACGAAAATATATTGCTGAACGTGCTGAGTTATTAGGGGCTGTCAGATTACCGGATACAGCGTTTAAAGGCAGCGCAAATACTGAAGCTGTGGCAGATATTCTGATTCTGAAAAAAAGAGACAGATTGCTTGCAGAAGCCCCTGATTGGGTGGAACTTTCCAAAACCATCGACGGTATTGAAATCAATAAATATTTCGCTGCTTTCCCGCAGATGGTTCTTGGGAACATGAAAATGGTATCTGGCCCGTTTGGTATGCGTCCTACTTGTGCCGAACTGCCTAACACAATACTTTCTACAGCGTTATCATCTACCCTACCCTACATTCATGGTAAAATAGATTCCATTACCCTGTTCGGTTCGGATGATGAAGAAATCGACGATACCATTCCTGCTGATCCGAATGTGAAAAACTACAGTTTTGTGGTTATTGAGGATACGGTATATTATCGTGAAAATTCCGTAATGTATCCAACTAAGGTAGCCAAGGCAACTGAAAATCGCATCAGAGGTCTGGTAAAAATCAGAGATTGTACCTATGAACTGATTCAATGCCAGCTCACAGACATTTCCGATGATAAAGTCAAGGAAAAACAAACTGAGCTGAATACATTGTATGACGGATTTTTTAAGGATTTTGGCCCAATCACATCCATGGGTAATAAAAATGCCTTTGAGCAGGATTACAGCTACTATATGCTCTGCTCTCTGGAGGTATTGGACGAAGAAGGAAAATTCCTCAAAAAAGCGGATATTTTTCATAAGAGAACCATCAATAAGCCTATCTCTGTAACACATACTGATACTGCCGTAGACGCATTGGCAGCATCCATGAATGAGAAGGCTATGGTTAATCTGGAATATATGGAAGAATTAACAGGAAAAGACCAGGATACCCTGATTAAGGAGTTGAAAGGACTTATTTTCTTGAACCCTATCACTCAGCATTGGGAGCCTGCAGATGAATATCTCAGCGGCAATGTTGTCAGAAAATTAAGCGTTGCAAAATCCAATGCTGCAGATGATGCTATGTATGCCGAAAATGTAGCTGCATTGGAACGTGTGCAGCCGGAGAAACTGGCAGCTACGGATATTGAGGTTCGCCTTGGGGCAACATGGATTGAGCCAAAATATATCGAAGATTTCATGCACGATGTATTTAAAACATCCAGTATGATGATTAAGAACAGTATTCAGGTTCAATATAGTGATATTACCGGTCGATGGTTCATCAGTAACAAAGGCAATGACTCCGGCAACCCGCTGACAACCAAAACATACGGCACCGATCGTATGAACGGCTACTATATTCTGGAGCGCACCCTGAATCAGAGTGATGTAAAGATTTATGATTCCGTTCCTACTCCTGACGGAAAGGATAAGCGTGTATTAAATAAAACCGAAACATCCCTTGCACTGCATAAACAAGAGGCGATCAAAGAAGCCTTTAAAGATTGGATTTTCTCCGATCCACAACGCAGGCAGGAACTTTGCGAGGTTTATAACTCTACGTTTAACACAATCCGTCCAAGAGAATATGACGGCAGTCACTTACAGTTTCCAGGCATGACACCGGATATTTCTCTGCGCCCTCACCAGAAAAATGCAATCGCACATATCCTGTATGGCAAAAATACCCTTCTGGCACACAGCGTAGGGGCTGGGAAAACCTATACCATGACCGCCGCAGCAATGGAGCTTAAGCGTATTGGACTATGCAATAAATCTATGTTTGTTGTACCAAATCACTTAATCGGGCAGTGGGCAAGCGAATTCCTTCGCCTGTACCCCGGCGCAAATGTTCTGGCAACAACAGAGAAGGACTTTGAAAAGAAAAACCGTAAACGGTTCTGCTCAAGGATTGCAACAGGTGATTATGATGCAGTTATTATCGGTCACTCGCAATTTGAGCGAATTCCCCTCTCTACAGAACGTCAGATTGCATCCATTAACAAGCAGCTGGAGGACTTGGAAATGTCCATTTCTGCATACTCTGCAGAAACCGGTATGCACTTTACCGTAAAGCAGTTTGAGAAAACGAAGAAAAATCTGGAAGCAAAACTTGAACGCCTGATAAGTGGGAAAAAGGACGATGTTGTTACTTTTGAGCAGCTTGGTATTGACCGTCTTTTCGTAGACGAGAGCCACACATACAAAAATTTGTTCTTGTATACGAAGATGAGTAATGTTGCAGGAGTGCAGACAACGGATGCAAAAAAATCCTCCGATATGTTCAATAAATGCCAATATATATCTGAAATCACAGGGAATAAAGGCATTACATTTGCAACAGGGACACCCATCAGTAACAGCATGACGGAGCTTTACACGAATATGCGTTATCTGCAGTATGACACTCTGCAGGATATGGGATTAGGTCATTTTGACAGCTGGGCAGCTATCTACGGCGAAACAAAAACGGTGGTAGAACTGGCCCCGGAGGGTACAGGATACATCACCAGAACACGTTTCTCCCGGTTCTATAACCTGCCCGAACTGATTGCCCTTTTTAAAGAAGTGGCTGACATCAGAACCGCCGAAATGCTCAATCTCCCCCGTCCTAAAGCTGACTATGAGAATGTGCAGCTCAAACCGAGTGAGATACAGAAAACGCTTGTAGCCGACCTTGCAGAGCGTGCAGAAGCCATCAGAAACGGTAGTGTTGATCCCAGCGAGGATAATATGCTGCGCATCACCAATGATGGCAGAAAGCTGGCTCTGGATCAGAGACTTTTTGAGGATATTTACCCTGATGATAAGAACTCCAAGATTAACTCTCTGGTTCAGCGTGCTATTCCTATCTGGCAGGAATCTAAGGCACAAAAAGGCGTTCAGATTATCTTTTGTGATATGTCTACACCGAAAAAAGACGGTTCTTTCAACGTGTATGACGATATTCGGGATAAACTGATTGCCGAAGGCGTTCCTGCAGATGAGATTGCATACATCCACGATGCAAATACCATTGCTCGCAAGAATAAGCTGTTTGCCAAAGTACGCAAAGGCACAGTCAGATTTCTTCTCGGCTCCACAGCAAAAATGGGTGCCGGCACAAACGTGCAAGATCGCTTAATTGCCCTTCATCATTTAGATGTACCTTGGCGGCCAAGTGACATCGAACAGCGTGAAGGCAGAATCCTCAGAGAAGGCAATAAATTCGGAAAAGTCAAGATTTTCCGGTATGTTACGGAAAACACATTCGATAGCTATAACTGGCAGATTCTCGAAAATAAGCAGAAATTCATCAGCCAGATTATGACAAGTAAATCGCCTGTGCGTACTGCAGATGACATCGACGAATTAGTCTTGACATTTGGTGAGGTAAAGGCACTTGCAACAGGGAATCCATATATTAAGGAAAAGATGGAGTTGGATGTTGAGGTTGCCAGACTGAAGCTATACAGAGGGAATTTCAACAGCCAAAAATACAGACTGGAGGATGATATTAACTTTAATCTTCCTCAGCATATTAAACACCTTGAGCTTATGATTGATAGCTATGAGAAGGATATGCGGACATATCAGGAGCATTACGAAATGTCCGATGAATTCACTCTTACAATCAATCATGTGGACTACACCAGCCGAAAGGAAGCAGGTGCAGCACTCGCCGAGCAGCTGCATAACCTTCCGCCTAAAACGATCGGCGAAGCCGAGAATTTCTTAATCGGCAAGTACCTTGGCTTTGACCTGATATTCCATAGAGAGCCTTATGATAAGTATCTGATTCTGAAAGGCGAACTGAACCATATCATTAGATTTACAAATACTATCCAAGGTACTATCATGCGTCTGCAGGATGCTCCAAATGATTTTAAAGAGAATTTAGATGAGTATATAGAAAGACTCAGCTATAACCAGACGCAGCTTGCCAATGCGATGGAAGAAGTAAAGAAGCCATTCCCAAAAGAAGAAGAATTAAAAGAAAAGCAGGCTCGTTTGAACGAGCTGAACGCACAGCTTAATATCTCCGGCAAAAGTACCGAGCTTGTCGCAGGATAAACAGCTGAAGGATCAAAATAAGCGGACAGGGGATAACTCCCCTGCCTGCCATTTGATTTGTGCTTAATAATGATAAGGAGGATAATTTCATGAACAGATATTTTTATTCTGTCGAATCGGATAATGGTGTGATGTTTCTGCATTTGTTCGGAAACGTCTATAAAAACGATTCCGGAGACGAAAAGGACTATTCTTGTGCAGAATGGACACATTTCTATGTGAAAGTAGAAGAAGCGAAAAAAATGTTAGCCGCTGGCAAGTTTTTCGATTATGCAGACGAATGGGTTTGTTATCTCGACAATATCTCAGAAGAATCCGCTCAAAATATTTGTTATAGATATTTCGGTGACTATTCGGGCCTCGAACTTTCTATTGCAGATATTTCGGAAAATACACCTGTCGGTGACTATTGGTTTGATTATAAGGAAAGGTGAGGGTCTAGTCCCCCACCTTTTTTCAGCTCTAATACCGCTCAAGATATTCGCTATGAATATTCTGATAATTATCCACATGGAGCTTTCTATTACGGATATTTTGGAAAATACACCTGTAAATAACTATTGCTACCTATACAGCCACTTCACATTTTCTCGCTTTATTTGCCATCGAGAACCTGTTTCGCTGTCTTTTCATCGAACAGCCAACGGAGCTGTCCGACCACCTTTTCTTTTGCGTCCTCGTCAATGTCTGCACTCTGGACAGCCATTTTGAGGTAAGCTCTGATGATGTCATTAAATGCCGAGCTGTCCACCATTCGACATAAATCGTCACTGTCACAGGTGGCAAGGAAGTCATAAATACGAATCTCCTTGTCTGCCGTTTCCTTTTCAATTCTTCCCTGTTTCATCAACTGTCTGTAACTGTCTGCCATCATTTCGTATCCGTTCATTTTCACCCTCCTATTATCGCTATTTATCGAATTTGATATTTGACTGCTCTATTTATGTATATATTATATTGCAATAGATCCACACTCGTCAAACCATTGCTTCTGCCATTTACGGATAGGTTTAGTGTCAAGCCCCGCATCCAATCCTTGTATCTCATGCGAATATCACGAACAGTTCTTCAGACATAACCCTCCCATTTTTATACAAAGGAATACAGCCCCAAGGCAATTTGCCCCGGAGCTGCTGGATGAAAAATTTTATGAAAAGCAACCTTGAAAATATTATTTTCAAAGTCTAAAGGAAACTGCCACAAAAAATTGTGCTTAGCAACCATTAAGCTATTGCTCCTTAAAAGCTGCTACGAGGAGTGCCTCTCATGTGTCATAACTATCTTGGTGATATGTATCTCTGCATCTTTGGCGAAAAACCTGCACCCGATACAGTTCCCTCTTATGGTTATACTACCAAAAAATGCCTGTTCAAGCAAATAACCAGACCACTTCTTTTCTGCATAGATCTTGGACCTGTCTCATACACAGACAACAAGCCCTTTCGGTTGCTTGAATTGTTTTACTTAAAATATTCGTCTAACTTTTTGGGGTCAGTTCACTTTCCCATTTCTGATAACATTTTTTCTATGTTTTGATGCCGACCTCGGATTTCATTTTAGCTTTTTGATAACGAAACAACAACATGCCAATATCTGTCGGCTTTTTTCTAGATTTTCACCACCTACTTTCTACTGCATTAGAAGCAGATGCATTATGTCACACTGCATCATAGCATGTCAAAATTCTTCAGATTCTGCTATATTATATAGATTCTTGCAGTTTTACATACAGTAATCAATTCACTCTTTTATTTGATGTATCCTAAAACTGAATCGGAAGTATTTATAAGTAGCATTCTTTTGTATGTTTTATTCGTAGTAACCACCACAAAGTATACTATCATTAGTTGTATCAATTAGAAAATAATAAAACGGTGTATCAAAGATAAGTTCAGGAGTATATGAATATCCTAAAATATCAATATATTCGGTAGTTTCATCAATAGTATTACGACTTGAAACACCTTTTTCATTAATATATAATGCATAGTCATTTGTTTCTAAAGATATTTTGGGTATATGCACACAAATACTACGTGTATCTTTGTATTTTTGAATACGGTTTAAAAGATCACTGCTGATTTCATTTGTTGATACAAATAACATTTCGTATTGTTTATTCTTTAGTGGAAGTGAAACAGCTTTTGTGCTTTCTTCTTCATAATAATCAAATAAACTATCTGTCATTAAAAATTCCTGTTTTTCTTTTGTGCCGTCTGTTCTTGTAAATTCATTAACATAAGTATTTTCTGTCATAAACGGATATTGCCACATAAAATGAAAATCCTTTGGTTCAAACAGTACTAGATTATAACAAAAAATTTTATTTAAAAAATCGTCATAATTTTTATATATCCATTTATGTTGTTTTGTAGACATAGAAGTATGTCTAAAATATATATTCATTGTTCCATCCGAAGTTAATTCATAATCGCAATGCTGCTCTTTACTACTATCCAAAATAAATATATCATCTGTTGATATATAAGTAGTACCATTTATTACTTCTGTAGAATGTATTAAAACACTATTAGTCCCGTTCACTTCTATACTATTTGTACCTGGCACTATTTTAATAATTCTATCACCTGATGTATTTGGTATTCTAATAATGGCATAGGGAGCCTTATACATAACATCACAGTGTCTGATATTAAAAAATTCCCTAAGTGGTATATAGACAATCTGATCTTTTTGATATGGCGTTACACTGAAGTTAATCTCTTTTCTTCCATCTTTATAAAATTTATGATTTACTGTATTTGCAAATATTATATTATTACAACCTAAAGTCAATACAATCGCCATTAATATTGTCCTTAATTTCATAAAATAATACCCCCAATATCAAGTAAACTAGCCGTTTTTCCATCAACGTCTAGTCTAGCACAATAAGCTAACGGCTTATAAATCTACGTTTTCCCCTACACAGTATGCGGCTCCAGTTTCATCAACAAAAGTTTTTACTACTCTGCAATAAAATTTATTATTTTTTGAGTCATACAATTTTATTACATCTGTAGTTTCGCTATCTGTAAATGTTCTAGGATAAGAAAGCATTGCCTCATCTAATTTCTCGTTAGCCAAAGAAATATCAAATTCCCTATCATAAAGTTCATAGCCAACTTTAACAATTTCCTTAACTTCGTTATCAATTACAATTACATTATAACCGAAATCAGATTTAAAATCATCAATCATATATCTAAATGTAATCAATGAATTACTTACACCTTCTACCATTTCTACTTCATTGTAAGCAAATTCATTCAAATTAAAATCAGCATCAATATTATCCTGAATATATCTTGCAACATTAGTATAGTCATTAGAAGCAACTTGATGTTCCACATTCGTAATATTACTATAGATATTGATATCCTCATTAGGTAATGTATAACTCTCTGCAGAACTGCCCGACTCTATGGCTCTAGTATTTGTAATGCGAACATTAATATCGCCATACGAGCATGTTCTATAATAAGGGGGATTATCCTGTGGTTTAGAATAGTTAATTGTATCCCACTTAAATCCAGATTCTGTGGTACCAGCTGCCATAGAAGCATATACATAGGGCAATGCATCAATAAATCTATAACCTTCCGCTAAATTTTCTACCAGCAAAAAATCAAAATCTCGCAAAGCAGCATGTTCAACCTCTGCTTCCCAACCAAAAGCCAATTGAGCTCCTTTTCGATTTATGTTATATGCCAATCCAACAGGTCCGCCAGCATAGCATGCAGCTAGAATGGCAACTTTTGTATTACTAAAGGATTTGTTTGAAGTACTTACAAATCCGCTGGCAGGGCTTAAAGATGTTGTTAAACCATAAGTTTTATTCGAATTTTTAGGCAGCCACTCAACCGAATCTACAGAGCCATGTCCTGCCAAAAACAATAAAGAACTATTCAAATTACTAGCTGTTAAATCCGCATTTGTGGGTTCTGGAACTACTTTTTTTCCATATCCTGCAGATTTAAAGTATGTTGCTGCATTATTTGCTTCTGGTATGGTGTTTATAGGAGCTTTACCAGCCTTAACTGGTCGCATATCACACCCAACACAAAAGGCATCTCCATTTGCACCGTAAGCCATACATGGCATTAGGAACATTAACATAGCAAGAAGTATAGCCTTAATTTTCATATTATTACCCTCCAATCTATTTTTCATAATATTTTTATAATGTTTATACTATGATCAAGTATATCCCGTTTGAAGTAGATTTTGTGTTAATCGCACAGTTCTAGTTTTTCATTCAGGATTTTTTAATCCCCTCCATTCCAGATTCTTTCTTACCATTCATAAAACCATCCCCTTCCAATTAAATATTAAATAACACTTATATTAGTGGTATTTTTCTTCAATCAAATTAAAATGAACCCAAAGCATTATGAATTATCTATATAAATATCCGCAATAATAACCAACATAAGTTCCGTTGGCTGTCTTTTCCCCATACGAAAAGGTTAATGTTCCTGTATATGTATATCCATCCTGCTTCATGGATACCTTCAGACTAGCCGGACAAGAAGTTTTAGATGTATATTTGTAATCTTTAATATAAATAGATTTTGTAGCTCTTTTAGCATCATTCATATTTACATACGGTTCTAACTCCTCATAGGAAAGATCCAAAGTAACAACCTCATCGCTCACAAAGCAAATTTTCTCGTCAGACACCTCTATCACCTGTATTTGATCGTTATTGCTATCATTCATTTCAACAGAAACTCCTGTTGTAGCAAAAGCTGTTGCTGCACTTGAAAAAATAAACAGGGATGCCAATGTCATTACCAGAGAAGTCTTTTTAAATTTCATAATCATTACAATCCTTTCTTTTAACATACTTTTTTTAATGAAATTATTTGCCAAAATCTTACTTTCGTTCTGCCAAAGTGCCATATTTACAAGCGTTCTGGCATACATTTCTCTTTTATCCTCATGTAAGATTTGAACGACCTTTTTATCGCAAAAAATTTCTGTATCCTTATCCATATACCAATACAGCAGCCACATACACGGATTAAACCAATGTATACAAACAACAACTACCGATACAATTTTCCACAGATAATGCATATATTTGATATGAATACACTCATGCAATAAGATATATTTTAGGGTATCCTTATCATTTATATCTAAATCTTTAGGCATTATAATAACCGGGCGCAGAAAGCCATAAGATACAGGCGTATCTAAAACAGCAGAAGTCTTTATTCTTATCTTTCTCACAGGAAATTTTATACTCTCAAAAACTTCTTCCATCTCTAAACTCTGTATCAAAGCAGAGTTTTCTGCAATATCATTACAGTATTTGTGCATTTTTAAAAAATATCTTGCAAAAAATACTGAAATACAAATTATAAGTACCATACAAACTATCAAGCCTATGGAAATTATCCACTCTGTTTGTTCTCTCTCCGAGAGTGTAAGATTTAAAATTTGCCTTACGCCACCTTCTAATGCTATTTTCGCATTGTAAATACTATAGTTAGATTTAATTGAGAATGGCACTAAGGCTCTGAGCATTGCCAACCACCATAGTCCGCAGAATAATTCTATTGGCAAATATCTTTTAAAAAGCCCCCTTAAAATAACTGTAAACAATACAATACAACTTGCCGAAAAACTCATATATAAAAAACTCATGGCACACTTCCATTCTTCAGCACATTATTTCTTTAAATCATCTATTACCTGAAACAAGCCTTTAATCTCATCATTTGTCAAATTATCTTTATTTAAATACGCCTTAAAAAAAGCAATTTTGGAAGGATAAAATTTATCAATCTGTTCAGAAACACTGCTCATTTGTGCTTCTTCTTTTGTAATTAAAGCCTTACAGGTAAATTTTGGTTTTTTCCTTTCAATATATCCTTTATCAACGCATTTCTGAACCACTGTATAAGCAGTTGTCCTTTTCCACCCATCTTCTTTTCCTAAAATTTCCGCAATTTGCCCAGCGGTAAGTTCTCCATGCTCCCATAGAACTTCTAAAACCTTTATTTCCGAATCATAAAACCTCATATAACCAACTCTTTTCCATAAACTTTTTTCTCTTTCTTCTCTCTAAAATATCTCTAAATACATCCCATAATATTGTCTATTGGTGTAGTCAAATTATACCATTGACTATTTCTATAGTCAATATGGCATATTGCTATATCACCTTTTGTTACATTTTGCCAAAAAATGGCACAAAAAAACGGTTAATTTATAATCAACCGTTTTCTTACTAAGCTATAATTCTTTTCTTGCATCTGTCGCAAAACCACTTCTATATTCACTCCAAATCTATCTACCCCCCTAAAAGCTCCTTGGTCTTTCCGACTAGATATAATGGAATATTGGTAATATTACCGTCCTTTCTATATCCCATTTTTGAAAATCTGACTGCGTATAGAGGGTGATTGTCTGCAACATATTTTTTGAAGGTCGGTGCCGATTTATCCTCACCGCCTTTTGTTTCAACAGGAATAATCTCCATGCCGCACTGCAGCACAAAATCAATTTCCCCATTTCTGCTTGAGAAGTATCTCGGCATTACCTCAAACTGCCCCCTAAGCTGCTGCAGGACATAATTTTCCGTCAGCTGGCCTTTGAACTGATAGGTTGACTTTAACAGGATTGCACTGTTATCAATGCCCGCCATCTGCTTCAACAATCCGGTATCAAATAAAAATAATTTAAATTGGTCTAACTTATCAAAGGCAGAGAGCGGATGCTCCAGCTTAGAAACATTATATATCCGGTTTAGCATACCTGCCGAAACAAGCCATTCTATTGCTTCTTCAAAATCTCTGGCTCTTGCCCCTTCTCTCACTGCTCCATACATGAATTTTTCATTTGACTTTGCAAGCTGCGTTACAATACTGCGAAAAACCATAAGGATTCGTCCGCTATTCACCTTACCATTGTGTTTAGAAAAATCGTTTTCGTATACCTCGATCAGTTCACGTTGAATTTGAGCAATTTTAGCCGGGTCTTTATGCTTCAACCAAGAAGAAACACATTCAGGCATTCCCCCTATGATAAGATAATTGTTATAAGCTTCCAACAGTCTATTATGAAAGATTTCCTCTATCTGCTGTTCCTTATGGATACCCTCATAATAAGCAAATAAGGGTGCATCTGTTGCTTCCAAGAACTCCTCAAATGTCAAAGGAAAAATATCTAATAAATTTACCATTCCAACCGGATATGATTTCGGCTTTGCAAGAAGCGTTCCAAGGAGGCTCCCGGCAGCAATAACATGGTACTCATTTGCCTTTTCTTTAAAGTATTTCAGCGCATTTAATGCCTCCGGGCATTCCTGCACCTCATCAAATATGACCAGTGTATCTAATGGATATATTTTCTCCCCGGCAATCATTGACAGCAGCTCAATAATACGCTGCGGATTTTTATTGGTTTCAAAGATTGATTTTAACTCATCTTCTTCATCAAAGTTGAAATATACAAAGCTCTTATAGTAGTTTTTACCAAACTCTTTCATCAACCAAGTTTTCCCAACCTGTCTGGCTCCCTTTAAAACCATTGGCTTACGCTCATCACTTGATTTCCATGCCACTAATTTTTCCATAGCTGTTCTTCTCAAAGTATCCCCTCCTTTTCAAATTTAGTATATCACATTTTTCTTAATATTTTCAATTATATTTTTCACATTTTTTTAATTTTTATAAATGATAAAATCACATTTTTCCGCATTTATATTTAACAAAACCACATTTTTTTATATTTTGTATGCCATAAATGCACATTTAATACCTCACCTTAAAAACCATATAGCATATATAATTACGTAAAAAACGGCTGAACTATAATCAACCGTTTCCTATCAAATATGTGATTTATTTTTTCTCTACTATACAATAGCCAAGGTCTAATAGAAATTCTGTGATCTCTCCTTGTTTATTCTCTACCAGAGCTACCATTCCTCGACCTATGGCTCGCAGTTCTTGTTGCCGTCCCAGCTCCTCTTTATATCGTTCTTTACTTCGTTCATTCACACATTGAATGAATTTTACCTCCTTATCAAAGGCATCTCTCACACTCTCTGTCGGTGTCAGCAACACCCTTAAACAACCTCTTACTTTTCGTGGAAGCCTGCCATTTATTCGCCGAAAGGTTTGAATCGCAGCATAAGGTTTCTTCATAAACGAATAATCCGAGAAAATCATCCAATCTTCCGATAGTTTTTCCTCTTTAGGTATCTCTGGCAAAGGATTTTCTAGTGCCTTCCAGCATTCTTCTATTACTTGATTGGAAAGGCAAAACGTTTTTGCATACCCATCAATAGTAGCAATAGGTATATTATGAAAACACTTCCTACATTCTGATTGCAAATGAATTTCAAACTCAAAAGAATTTTGTTCTATAATACAATCTAAGAAAACCGGTAGCGTAGAAAGCTGCTCCTTGCAAAAATCACAAATATGTTTATTATCCGGCTGCACCTGATACAGAAAGTTCATACCTTCTACACCATAGGTAAACAGCTTTTTCAGAATCAATTCAGGAGAGCTTTTTGTCTGCTTTAGACAATCCAATAATTCTTCTGCCTGCTCCATAGTCATACTTAATTACACTCCTTTCCTGTGCCATACGCATTTCCACTATACGGTTTAAATCATCAATTTTTGTCCATTCCTTACCAACCGATTTACTCCCTCCAACTTAACTCCTCTTTTATCTCTTTTTTATATTTATAATAGGAATTTCTACTAATCCCAAGCAGTTTTATAACCTCCTTATCCTTCAGCATACCGTTAAAGGACAAAGAATACTTATATATTTCTCGCTTTTTTTGCTTCGTACTTTCGTATTCAATTTTTGTACCGGCAGCTCGCCCTATTTGCTTACCATTCAAACGAGCCGTTTCGATTCCCTCAATGGTTCTTCTCCGCAAATCCTTAACTTCCTTCTCTGCCTGCTCAAAGCATATTTTTATCTGCTCCTTCGCAAGAGCTAGCATATATTTGTTTACGCCCTCCAAAATATAATCTACAGTAGTTCCGGTCATTTCAATACCAGACTCCAATGCCTTCTTATAGACACTGGTATTGATATGTGGTTCTTTCAGAAATACCAAATCAATCCCCCTATGATATAATTCCTCATAGGCTGTGAATCCTTCTTCCGCATCCCTAGACATACGGCTGACCGAATCAAAAACAATTCTGTCCCCTTCTCGCACGTTTTTAATCAACTTCAGCCACTTTTCTCTTCCTTCCATCTTGGTTCCCGTATATATCTCCTCAACAATCATTGCTTCAGGATATTCGTCCCTTATATTCCTAATCTGTCTTTCTATATTCTGTTTACCTGTAGAAATCCTACAGTACCCATATGTTTTCATTTCCTCACACCTCCGAGAATCGCCTGCTAATACCAACTTTAACGGTCGTTCAAATTGGTATTCTTATTATACATTAAATTTTCGCTTACTTCAAATGATTTTGATACAAAATTCGTTATCCTTTAAAATGGTACTATTTTGAGGTTAATTCTGTTTTTTACTACTTTGAAAATAATCTTTTCAAAGTTAAAAAAATTTTTTCACGAAATCAAGAATTTTAACATACAGTTATTACACGTTTTCAAGAGATTTAATTAGTATGCTAATTAAATCTCCGTATAAGATTTTTCTAAAAAATTTTTATAATTTTTCGATTTCCCCTGAAAAATGAAAAAAATAAGCAGAGATATAAGTATAAAGGCAAAAAAACAACAAGGACATATTTAAGGAGGAATAGCAATGAAAAAAGTATTATGGATTTCCAGACACGAAATGACTACCGCCCAGTTATCCGATCTGGAGCGAATCATGGGAGGAACAGTTAAATTACTTTGCTGGAAGGAGAACGTCCGCAATGTGACAGAACTGATGCCCCTGATCGAACAGGCTGATGCGATTGCAGCAGTGCTGCCGTTACAGATGCAGGCCAACCTGTTAAAGGTAGCAGAAGGAAAACCGGTTCTTCAGGCAGTGGCTGAAAGAGTCCTCTCTGACACAGAGCGAACTCTGGCTGATGGAAGAAAAGAAAGAGAGGTGCAATTCATTCATAAACGCTGGGAGCAGCTGCTCCGGATTGAAGTGCAAACCAGAGTGCTGTGAACTAAGATATTGCAAACTAACTAATACCAAAAAAGAGAGTACCCCTACTCTCTTTTTTCTTTATAAAAAATCTATATATAATAGGAAGAAACTCATTCTTTTATATCAATAACACATTAGTCCAAATCCTCCAGTGCTTCAGAAAAACTCGTATACCGTTTAGCATTTGGATCTTTACTAAACATCTTAGCTTCTTCCATTGCTTTTATAACTTCCGGTTTATACTGAGGAATCACTACCTCAAAAGGAAGTCCTCCTCTCATCACACATTGCTTTAAAAATATATTTATAGCACTTGACATATCAATCCCTAATTGCGAAAAAAGTTCCGTTGCCTGTTTCTTTAAGTTTTCATCAATTCTTATTTGAACCGGTACCGTAGCCATAGCAATGCCTCCTTAGCACAAATTTTTTCTTCTTTCCATTTCTAACAATCTTCTATGTCGAACTTTGAAAATATTATTTGCAAAGTATTTCCATTGCAAAACTCTTCATTGATTTTTTTCTTTTTCTATGTTATCATAAGTATAAGAAAAGGATTACCGCTTTTGAGCAGGCGGTCAGTCCTGGTTTATAGGAAAAGACCGTCTAACATCTGTTAGGCGGTCAATTTTTATTTATCCCCTGTTTTTACACAGGGCAATAATTGCAACGATAAGAATACCTGTCTGAACTAAATCAGAGTATGTAATATACATCGTGCATCACCCCCTTTTCAGAGAGTGACTGAACCGCCAAGCGATAACCCTCGCTTACAGCATAACATAAAATTTATTACTCGACAAGTTACTACAGAAAAGAAAATCTGTCGACTTTGAAAATATTTTTTCCAAAGTTTCTTGACTACCTACCAATAATTAAGTATACTGTAATTGAATTTGTTGTATTTTTTTATAGTGGCAGTCTGTTTTTTAACAGGCTGTCTTTTTTTGTTTTCTGTTAAACATAATGTGAAAAGGAGGTTTAAAATCGCTATATAATAGCCATTAAAAAGGAGTATTTAAAATTGAAATGAATCAAACAGATTAGTTTCCGGACTGTGGATATGTTTTAGGCATAACCACTTTTTTATTTAAGGAGGAAAAAATGGACTTTGAAAAATTAGCAATCGCAATTATTTATGCATGGGAAAGTGATAGGGAGGAATCTGGCAGATGTGAAATTGTAAAAGGTATGCGTAATGTTCTACGCAGGCACCCTTCTGAGCATGATCGAGAAATCATTGATGAAATGCTTATTACCTTTACCGGTTACTCACTCCAAACTCTCATCGAAAAATCCGAGGAACTTTGTAAAGAATAATATAATAATATTATGTAAATTGGCTGAAATGAGGGATAAATTATGGAAAAAATTAACGCAAGAGAATGGGTCGCAGCTATTTGTGACACAGTAGAAGATATGTTATCAGAATATGATATTAAAATTCCGGATGAAGAGCGAAACGGCGAAGAAAACGAAGCCTGCTTATATGGTCGCTCTTATGACATTGTTGCAGATTCTGTGCAGAATATTTTACAACAGCTTGTGGATGAAATTAAAGCAAACCCCACAGCTGAGTATGATTTTGATTTATATTAAAGTTTGAAAATCTATTTTTGTATGCATTACAAAATGTTATCTTTTGTTTTAGAGTTTCAAATTTTATTGCACGAATGACTGCAAACCTCATTATGACTACCAGAGCTACAGAAAAAAGGATAATTAGAATGCTTCAATGGAAGAACCAAAAGGTACTGAGCAAACAACCTTGCTCACTGACTTCAACTTTGAAAATATTATTTTTAAAGTTATACCATACTTCCTACCACATTCTTTATCCGGTGTAAAATACGCAAATAATCCAAAGGCAGCAGATAGAAAATTCTTTTGCTGCCTTTTTTTATTACAAAACCTATGTAACCTTGAAAATATTATTTTCAAGGTTACTTTGAAAGGAGTAATTAAAATGTTGAATAGCAGAGATTTAGAAACGCTTTCTCCCTATCTTTCACCGGAGAAAGTGGTAAATATTGAGATAAAAGACTATGGGCGAAAAGGTCGAGAAATTATGCTTGAATATCAATCCGGGCGCAAACTCGTTGGTAATTTGGACAATAACCCTTTCATAATGAATGAAGTAAAGGGTATCACCTCAATAGCTTCTTATTTTGCAAGAGGAAAATACGGAAGTAATACATGGCGTGGTAACTGTAGTGGACTGCTGATTAAAGACCTTCTCCAATTCTACAAGCCTGATACGTTTGGTGATTTGGCGGTTGGTTCCGGTACCTCAATCGAGGTTGCAGAAGATCTGGGCTATACAAAAGCCAATACTGTTTTCTCTGACTTAAACCCGCAATACGGCGGTGTTGATCTAAGTGACAGTCACTTAGATTTTCCATTGATGGATTTCATATTTTTCCACCCACCCTATTACGTTTTCCCCGGAAGCTCTATGCCGGTATATTCCGGTAAAGAAAAAGGAGGAATGTGGGGAGAAGAAATTCATTCAAGGGACGGCAGCCGTATCAGTAATCCCGTGGAATTCAAAAAATGGTTTGATACCTGTAACGCAAATCTCTATAAACTGCTACATAACGGCGGCAGACTTGCAATCCTGATGGGCGATTCAAGGTTTAAAGGTAAATACTATTCCATGTTTAAAAATATGAATTTGTTCGGGGAGTTGGAACAGGTTATTATTAAACAGCAGCATAACTGCATTTCTTCTTCCAAGAAATATGGGAATGCTTTCATACCAATCCAACATGAATATCTGGTTGTTATAAAGAAAAACAGTCCTTATATTGTCCCGATTACTGCAGTTTCCTTTCTCCAAAGAGATATTAGAGAAAGCAAAGTCATTACCTGGGCAGCACTAATTGCAATGGTGTTAGAGAATAACCATGGAAAAATGGATAAGAATGACCTAATCCAGTTTATGCAAAAACATCCAAAGGGGAAAAATAATCATCACTGCGATGCCAAACTCAGGCAGCAACTACAAATGTACCCAAAGATGTTTTGTAGAAAAGGAGATCAAATTTGTTTGGTTTGTCCAAGCAAGTCATAATTTTGGAAATGATATTAACTTTGAAAATATTATTTTTAAAGTTAATATGCAATATAAACTGCTATATCATTACAAAGGTATTGATATAGCAGTTTATATATGATATTCTCAAAAAAAATTCTAGAGGTGGCACAGATGGCAACTACAATTCAAATAAGAGTAGATGAAGATTTAAAAGAAAAATCGGATGCTTTGTTTAAAGATTTAGGGACCGATACTACAACAGCAATCCGCATTTTTTTAAAAAAAGCACTTGCAGTAAATGGATTTCCTTTTGAAGTAAGACGAGGGAATACAAATCCTTTTGATGCATTAACAGAACAAGAAATCCTTGATAAATTAGAAAAATCTCGTGAACATGCAACCCAAGGATTGTTCAAAGATGCAACTCAAGTAACTGGTACAATGAGGGAAAAATATGGATTATAAAGTAGTAAGGAACCTTGAAAATAATTTTTCCAAAGTTCCTTGACTTTTCTCTACCGATTAAGTATACTAAAAGTGAATTTGTTGTATTTTTATAGGAGCAGTCTGTATTTTTTACAGGCTGCTTTTTTTGTTATCTGAAAAACACAAGTGAAAAGGAGACTATGAACATTGGCAAAAAGGCACATATTTATGATGCCTTTTTTTGCTGGAAAAAAGGAGGGAAAGCATTATGGAAGAAAAGAAAAAAAGAATTTTTCTTTTGTTGCCGGAGATCAGCAAAGAGACGGCAAAGGAGATCAACATTCCTACGACAAAGGATTGTTACGATGAAAATGCAAATGTAATGATGCTGAATGTGTACGAACACTATCGTACATTTTACAGCAGACGAAAGGCAACCTGTCTTGCATTGCAGCTCATCGAAGGATTTGATGAGATATGGTACTACGCAGGATACGGTATTACCGATCCTATTAAATGCTGCTTAAAAAAAGGAGAGGAATTGAATATTCCAATCAGAGCTGTAAAAGGAGTGGATTTTAAAAAATCTTTCTCCTGTGTTTATCTATTTCTAAATGAATTTCATCCATCAAAGGAGCAATCTGAAGAATATTGGCAGAAAGCTGTGCATGACTTAGGAGTTCTCTCGTCAAAGAATCCACTTATAGGGCACATTCTGGTATCTCTCATGAATTACCTAGAAGCTGTCTATAGGGGGAAATTACCTCCCGTAGAGCCAGACAATAAATTTAACAAGGAGCTGCGCTCTGCGCTAAATTTTGCAATCTGGGCGGATAAGAATAACTATAAATTTGATGAGAATGGTGTAAACCCCAAAAAATTATCTACAGAACCAACTCCGTTACTGGAAGCTCTATTGGATGGATACTACAAGTATCATTTAGAGAAACAAAAAATTTTAAGTGAAAATAAGATAGAAAAAGAACAGGAGTGACTGACTATGAAAAAGAGCGAAATGATTTCAAAATTACTGCGTTATAATGGCGTAGGTGTGCGTGTTACTACGATTACGGGATTCACTGATTACTTATTCTATGAGGACTTTTCTGATGAAGAAGGAAATGTGAATGATGGCCTCAGCCGGGCCTATAAGCACTTTTCTCATGGAGAACAGTTAGTATTTTACTCCAACAAATGGGCAAAACAAATAATGTTCAAACAGTATCTAAAACATTATTACGCTCTGGAGAAAATTGCAATATTGTATCCGGATGATAACGATATACAGGAGAAATGTGACCAATTTCATGAATTTTTAGTTAAAACTTTAGTACGATACACAGGATTCTCTGACAGAAAGGCAAAACGTCAGATCTTGCTTAACGCTATAAGTTACAATAAATTCAAGGAAAAGGTGGTCTAAGGAATGGCTCATAAAAAGAAAACAGCAGAAGAAATCAAGAACGAGGTCAAAAATGCCTATGTAGAGCTTGAGAGCGGTCTGCAGGAGATTATGACTTCTGAAAAATATCTTGATTTTCTGAAGACAATGGCAGAACGTCCGAGGTACTCATTCAATAATACAGTTCTTGTGTACCTGCAAAAACCGGATGCAACATTTCTCGCAGGATACGGAAAATTCCGAGAGACGTATGGACATCAGGTAATGCAGGGGGAGAAAGGTATTAAAATCTTTGCTCCCATTATCCGCAAGAAGAAGAATAACCTGCTAGAAGAAGAAATAGAAAAAACCAAAGACAATAAGGAAGAAAAAGAAGAAGAAACAATAGTTGGTTTTCGCATGGTAAAAATATTCGATATTTCCCAAACAAAACCAATCATGGAAAAAACAGAAGAAGGAAACGAAATTCCTTGTAATAAAGCACAGAAATTGATTGATAGCTTATCATATTTAAAGATGGTCAATCTATGGGCGGAAGATGAGGAATTTCAAGAAGAATTGTTAGCTGCCGCAAAGGATATGATTGATATTCCCGTAATGGAGAAAGAATTAAGTCCTGATTTAGGCGGCTATTTTCGTTTTCAAGATAAGGACAACTTACACATCGTCCTCAACAACAAATTTGGTATTACTAGCAGATTTACAACGCTGCTACATGAATGGACGCATTATCATCTACATAATCCATTTAAAAAAGAAACAGAATGGATAACAGAAAAATTCAAAAAACAGGATAAAGAAATTCAAGCTGAGTCTGTTGCCTACATAGTAGCAAAGCATTTCGGAATCGATTCCAGTCCTGAGTCATTCAAATATGTAGCATCCTGGTCTAAGGAAAAAGACATCAAGGATCTAAAGACTTCCATGGAAATTATCCAAAAAACTGCAGCTACATTCATTGAGTTAATAGAAACTCGATTGGAAACAGAAGGATTTGCATTAAAAATTCATGCTTGAGGGTATAAGAGATAGGACTATATGGTTCTATCTCTTAGTTTTAAACTTTAGAAATATTATTTTCAAAGTACCAAGAAAGAAGGGCAAAAAAAATGAAACAAAACAAAAAACAGCTATTTGTTATATTGCTTATTACGGCAATTATAAGTGGATTTATCACATACACCATATATTCTATTAAGCAAACAGCAAGCAATAAAAAAGATGAGAATAAACCCAGAACTACATATACAACGGAGCAGCTCCCAGATGAAACATATAGAAACCCAGAAACGCTCCATATGCTTTTTGAGAAAATGAGTGGTCTGCAACTCGATAATGAAGTACAAGAAAAAAAGTTAACAGTATACAATTATAAATTCACACCTGACGATGCTAATCAGGACAGTGATATATTTTTAAAGTTTGGAAAAAAACTTCAAGAAAATGGTTACGATCACATATCCGAAACCGCCGACAGCGATGGATATAAAAATCAGTTTGAATTATACTATGATAAAATACACTTCATGATTTATACAGAAAGCTCACCAGATACAGTTAAACTTTCCATCTTAAATTATAATGATAATAATGAAATATGAAAAAAGCACCTAAAAAGGTGCTTTTTTTTAACTCTAATCCAGCTTAGACAAAATATCCTACCCATGGATGATGAACCAAGCAGGGGGGAAAGTTTACGGTGTCAAACCCCACCCAAAAGATTAGAATTACGCCCAGAGCAATGAATTCGTCAATCATTGCTAACTATTATTATACCATAAAAATAGTGAAAAGTAAAGCAAACTGAAGATTTCGATACTCAATCTATCATAACACTTTGAAAAGAATCTTTCCAAAGTAAAAATAGACACTAAAAAAAGACCAAAGCCTGAAAACTTTAGAAAAAAACAAAATAAAATGAAAAATTAAGCCAAGGGATCAAACCCTAAGCCATTCAACCAATCTAAACTACTCTTGTCAGTCACAAAACTTTGGAGTTTTGCAGTCGGAGAAATGAGGTTAGTGGTTATATTTTGGGATTTTGGAAATAATATATTATTTTTACGACAGTTTTGTCTATAGGGGGGTGTAGAAGAACAACGGACGAGTATGCCGTTGTTAGTAATGCCTGTTTGCTCATATTCATCAACGATTCGGATTCTGCGTTCGAGAATTTCTTTTTTGTCAGATTTTATAATTTCTATGGTAATATAAAGGAGTTCCCGGAGTTTTCTGAGCCAACGAGTAATGGTACGAGGAGAAACATGGTGGAGCTTTGCCAGGTAGGCGTTTGTAGCATAGCAATAGCCTTTTTTCTTCACCAAATCAATAATGTCAGCGAGAAGCATTCTTTCGTTGTTGGAAAGACGTTCATCAAGACGAACAGCTTCGGAAAACTGTAAAGAATTTTTATAAAAGAGTGGACTTGTAGCCCGATTAGACTGCGAGTGTAAACGAGTAGCATTATCTTTGCATGTGAAAAGAATGCCACTCTTAGAAAAGTAGCGTTTCATTATGTACCTCCGATTATATTGTGTAATGTTATTTGAGTTTAAGGCGAGTAATTGGATAGATTACTCATTTTTTTTACTTGGTAGTGGATAGCTACCGTAAAACCGCAGTGGATAGCTGCGATATTGTCGGCTGTGGATAAGTGCCAACCGGATAATCAAAGAAAAGCAAAAAACACAGCTTTTCTGTGGATATCTTTAGAATAATGGAATTATTGATATTTGTCAATAAAAATTTTTATGGATATATCAATAGAAAAACATATAAAGATGATATTAGAGAAAATAATGTAAAAAAATAAATAAAAAAAGCAATAGAAAAGTTGTTGACATTTCTGTTGAAATATGATTTTCGTTACTGTATAATAAAATAATCTGATAGTAAGAGAAAGGAGCGATATATAGTGGCTGAAAAAAGCAGTATATTTGAAAAAGTATCGGCAGAAACAGTTTCGTTGTCAATTTCGTTACCGAAAGAGATGAAAGCGACTTTACAGGAAAAAGCCAAGGAAGTTGGCTTATCTTCATCGTACTATTGTCGAAAGATTTTCGATATTTACTTAGAACATGAAGATGAGATCATTGCTCTTGCCGAGGGCAGGGCAAAAGTTGTAATTAAGAATGAAGAATAAAGAAGGAAGTGAGGCAATGAAAGTTATTACGGTATACTCTGCCAAAGGTGGCGTTGGTAAAACAACGACATCCATCAATTTGGCTGCAGCATTGGCCCACAGTGATAAAAAGGTGTTGCTTATTGATGGTGACTGGCAAGGCAATACAACCTTTGGTCTTGGCGTAGACCCAAGGGATGTGAATCGTGTTGCATTAGCCGACCTGCTGGTAGCACAAATAAACAGCCCAGATAAAACAGCTGAGTTAATAGAAAACAATATTATAAGTTTAGAAGATGAAGGTATGGATTTGATACCCACAAATCCTTTAATGAACAATGCAGAGTTCAGAATGCTAATCTCTCATCCGGATAACTGTTATGCAATGTGTGAACTGTTATCCCACGTGGATTACGATTATGTAATCATAGATACGCCCGCAGCACTCGATGGATTTTTAGATTTGGCAATGATGGCTTCGGACAGCGTTATAATTCCAACTGAAATGGAATTTTTCAGTTATGATGGATTGGAAAATTCGTTTAATATTATCAATGTGAAAAGGGAAAGATTTAACCCTGAATTGAATATCGTAGGAGTGCTTTTAAATAAAACAGGCAGTTCCAATCGTGCAAGGCAGATTAAAGAATTGATCGTAGATTATGCAGAAACATCAGACATTCATGTATTTCAAACAGAAATTCCTCGTAGGGAAGTTATTCATGACTGCTCTGGAGAACAGGTCAGCATTTTTCAGAAAAGAAGCAAAGTAAAGCAGAATTATCTTGATTTGGCAAATGAAATTATTTGTTTATTAGAAGAAAACGGAAAGGAGGAAAATTGAAGATGGCACAAAAAGATTACAGTAAATTCAAAAAATCTATGCCACATAATAATTCGGCTGGCAAAAGCAAGTTGGATGCTTATGATATTAACCTGCCTTTTCGTGGGAATACAGATGGCGTTGAAATAAAAAGTATTGCAACACATTTGCTTGTACCGTTTCAAGGTGAGACACCTTTTGCGTCTTATGCCGGAACGGAAAAATTTGAGACATTGGTAAGGGATATAGAGGAGAATGGTATTTTAACACCAATCATCGTAAGAGCTAGGGAAAATGGAACCTATGAAATTCTCGGTGGTGAACATCGAACAAAGGCTGCAAAAAAACTAAATCTAGCCACGGTGCCTGCTGTAGTATATCCTGTTGATACAACGGATAATAAAGCAATGCTAATTCATATAAATACCAATATTCTCAACGGTAGGGATGAACTTTCCTTTCTGGAAAAGGTTCATGCTATGGTTGAGTATGAAGCCTCTTTGGAGAAGCAGCAGGGAACAAGAACAGATAAAAAGGAAAAGGCTGAAAAGTTTGACCGTTATCAGCAGCTAGCAGATGTATTCCATATAGGGAATAAGACTACGGCAATTCAGTATGTAAAAGTCGGTAAGGAAATGCCGGCGGATATTCTTAAAATGATAGATTCTGCAGAAACTACATTCTCTGCGGCTTATAAAATTATGACACAGCCAGACGAATCTTTCAGAGAGGAGCTATATACATATCTCCGAAACGGGAATAAATTGTCAATGCGCATGATTGATGATCTGGCAGCAGAATTCCAAGTGAGAACAGAAAAATCGGAGGAACAACCGGAGCCGGTTGTTACAGAGCCGCCAGAGGAAGAAAGTCCATACAGTGGATTCCAGCCGATTACAGAATTTGATACATCTGTGGTAGCAAAGCATGAGGATGCAGTAGTTGAGAAACAAGTAACAGGTTCTGCGGAAACACAACCAAAAGAAACAACTTTTAAAGCTGATGAATTTGATAAGGTCATCAGTAAGAGTAAAAAGAAAAAGGTTGTGACATTGAAGGTTGAGAAGGCACTTATTCCTGATCGGTTTTTAAACCTGAATGATGAGGAAAAATCCAACCTCATTATTTCCTTACTTCGCAGTTGGGAAAATGATTATTGGGAGGGGAAATAACTTTGGAAATATAATTTTCAAAGTATATCCATCGAATTATATTGACAGAATAAATATGCTTGAAGTATACTTAGGATGAATTTGTTTTTTTAATAGAGGCAGTCTGTATTTTTTTACAGACTGCCTTTTTTTGTTGTCTGAAAAGCACAAGTAAAAAGGAGAATAAAACCAAAAGGAAAAAATGGGCGTTAAGTCCATTTTTTTATTGGAAAGAAAGGAGCGAAGAATAATGAAAAAGCAAGGCTGTTGCATGAAAGGGCAAATTGACTTATTTACTTGGTACGATAGAGAAGAACGTGCTGAGAAAAAGTTATACCGCAAGGTGAGCAAATGGCAGTCGGTTATGCCGTTTCGCCTTTTGGTTTTTCAAAAGGCCTATGTTGCACTGAAGAAAAGTGGAAAGATTGCCGGAACCGATATTCTGGAGTTTCGACAGTTTGCAAGTTTTGAAACTTATGAGAGTTTGTATTTAAACGCACTGCATAAGGTATTCAAATATTGCCGGAAACGTGTGAGAAACCCGGAATTATTAGAAATTCTTACAGATGCTTACGAAGCTGAATACGACTGGATGTGTCAGCGTTTTCAGACATTTAAGGAAGCAGAGTAAAAATTTCTGAGGATACTTTGAAAATATTATTTTCAAAGTAGAGAGAAAAACAAACTTTAGGAAAAAGGAGGAAAAATTTTATGGCAACCAATATCAGAGACGGTTATATGTCTCCTCAAGTATGGGTGGCAAAGCGAGAGCAAAAGGTAATTGAGGTTCTGGATCGTTTAGTTCCGGCTCGTGTCGAATATGCAGAAAACATATTCGCAGGGGAAAAGTACCTCGAAAATGGAATGGTCAAAAGGGAGTATGCTCTTTTGACTATGGTTATCTGCGAGGGGAAGGGAACTGAACGGAAACAGGTTCGATTTAATTTCAGCCCGGATAATTTCTTTGCGCTTCGCAGAGAGTGTGAGCCGTCGGTCTATGCGGGCCGAAGCTACCGGAAGGCATTTATCAAAAGAAATTGCAACAATGGTGAATTAAAGATTCGTGCTGTCACAATTACTTTTGAACAATACCAGAAGGACAGAGAAGGCAATATAAAGACCAGTAAGGATGGTAAACCTATTGTAGCTGAATACCCTTGGTTCATCGGTATTTCGGAAGAAACTGGTATAGCCGATGAGACAGGAGAAAAATTTGCAGGAAAGAAAACAAAAGTGCAAAGTTTTATTAAGATGAGTTCGGATGAATACCAGAGTATGATTGACAGCACCTGCAGGTATATTGATGTGTTTGCAATGGCGTTTGGTGTACCACTTTTGAGAGAAAAAGCGAAGATAGCACAGAGAAAGAGAGAAGAATATGAGAGAAAAAATCATTGAATGAGGTGAGGAAAATTTGAAAATGGTAGAGTATTTTGGATTTTACCAAAGGACTGTATACAGCAACGGAGAGTATTCTGTTGCTGTTTTTTCTAATGCTGAGACAGGAGAAACATTTAAAGTATGCGGCGAAGGCATTCCGACAGCGAAAAAGATAAAATACCATTTTATCGGTGAGATGCAGACTTATAAGAAAACAGGAGAACAAACCTTGAAAATGTCCGATTATGAAATTGCAGAGTTGGACAATGAAAGTTCTTTTGTAGAGTATCTTGCAATGCCGCCGATACGGTTAGGGCGGCTACAAGGGAAAAAGATATATCGTTTGTATAAGGAGAATGCTATTGCAATGCTTGATACGCAACCGGAGGCTGTCTATGAGGCTGTATTCAAGCGGTTAAGGAATGGACAAAAACGATTCGATGAATTTATCGAATTATGGCAAAGCCAACGTAGTTTGCTAAAAATTACATCATTTTTAGTTCGATACGGCATCAAACGGCGTGATGTTGTTAAGCTGAATGATGCTATCAGAATGGAGAAATATGACAGTCTTGGGGAAGCAATTCGGTCTAACCCATATTTCCTGATGAATGTGCAGGGTGTCCATGTTGATATTGCTGTATGTGATGAAATTGCGAAAAAGCTGAAATTCCCGCTGAATAGTCCAGAGCGGATTAAAGCTGGCATGAAATATGTCATTCGGCGAGCAATGCTACAGGGTGATATGTTTATGTATTGCTTTGGACAGCGTAGCTTGGTTGAAGAAGTGTCAGTGTTTTTATCTGTAGCTGTAAATGAAGTGGCTGCTGTGCTAAATACCAGACCGGAGGGATTTGTTCTGGAGAAGGATAAGCAGCAGGGCAACTACAGAATTTATCTCGATTATGCGCATGATTGGGAGTCAGGACTGGCGAAAAGTATCTTTCGGATTATAACGAAATCCATTGAACCAATTATGCCTGAAAAGGAGATAAATAAGTTTATCGAGAACTACCAGAAGGAAAAAGGAATTGAGCTTGCAGAAAAACAGAAAGAAGCAATAAGAACGGTATCCAACAGTGTAATCACAATTATCACAGGGGGAGCAGGAACAGGTAAAACAACCAGTTTAAACGCAATTCTTGCTATGCTCCATGCAGTTGGTATGGATAATAACTGTTTATTGGCATCTACGGGGAAAGCAAGCCAGCGAATGGCTGAGGCAACAGGCTATCCTGCTACAACGATACATAGCTGTATTGCCTGCGATGATAATAATGACAATGGATGCAGTTATAGCCATGATATTATCTGTGATGCTCTGGTAGTCGATGAATTTTCAATGACTGATTGCAGAGTAGCCTATTTGCTTTTTTCGGCGATTACGGATTGCGAACGCATTATTATCGTTGGTGATGTAGAGCAGCTGCCATCCGTAGGTGCAGGTAATGTGCTGCGAGATATGATTAACAGTGGTCGAATCAGTGTGGTGGCGTTGGATGTTATTCAGCGTCAGGCACTGGATAGTCCTATTGTTTGTAACGCACAGAAAATTTTGCGAGGAGAGAGTGACTTGGTTATAAACGATAAATTTCGCTTTATCCATTTATCTAATCCCGCAGAAGCTGGAAAGTACATTGTCAATCGGTATGTTGAGCTGGTGAAGGAATATGGCTTGAATTATGTGCAGATTTTATCCCCGATGAAAAAAAGGGATGGTGGCACTATAAAGCTGAATGAGGATATACAGGAGAAATTGCTCCCGACAATTAAAAAAGAGCGATTCCGGCTTGGGGATAAGGTTATGAACACGAAAAATAAGCATGATCTGGATTTGAATAATGGCGATATTGGATATATTACCAAAATTTCAGACGGTGAATATACCATTGAGTTTGATGGAGAACGGACAATCACGTTTTCATCACATGAAATGGATTCCGTAGTTCTTGCTTATGCTATTACGGTTCATAAAAGCCAAGGTTGTGAGTTCCCTTATGTGATTATGCCGATCCTGGATAATCAAGACATCATGCTGTTCCGTAATTTACTGTATACGGGCGTTACAAGGGCAAAAGTCAATATTGAACTGGTAGGCTCTGAGGAGATGCTAAGGAAGGCAATAGACACTGTAAAAATTGCAGACCGTAAAACAACACTTGCAAAACGTCTGCAGTTTGCCGATGTTTTATGTCGGCCAAAGCAGAGAAAAAAGAGGGTTGAAGAAGATGGAACCCAGATCGAATTGCCTTTGGGCAATATAAGCTGAGAAAGGAGTATATAATTATGGAAAAAGTGAGTATTCAAAAGTATCTGAGTGAGAAAAAAAGTATTATGAACGGACAAAAATATAAGGAGATTCTTCATTTGCACGAGAACGAGGATTATACAGAGTATCGAAGGGAGGATAATAAAGCAGCCTTCTTTGAAAAAAGAGGTAAGGAGCAAATTGAATTCTGGACTTCAGAAGAAAGTACCAGACGGATTTGTGTTGGATATGAGAAGCTTAAAGAGCTGGAGAAGAAAGAACAGCTGTTTAGAAATCGCAAAAGGGTAATCAAAAGAATGTATAGGTTAGTCTATTTCTTTGCGGATTCCATGCTTAATGAGGAAGAAGCAGGTAAAAGAGAAGAAGTTGCTTTCGAGAAAGCAAGAGAAGAAAGTCCAGATAAGTTAATTATCCATCTTAGCGCACACGAATCGAATGCGAATGTTATGAAACAATGCTTAACAGATTCCAGAGACATCATTAAATTTTTAAGAAACGAAAAAAATGATGTTGAAGAATGGCAATTACAGGGTATCAACGCAATGTTTGATTCGTGTAATGAGGAGAATATTGTTCCGTATGACCTGCCTTGGGCTATCCATGGTGTTTTGTGTATGGATAGTGCAGCTGCAGAATCTTCTGCAGATTCTGTCAGAGAAGGATAAGTGAATATGGATCATGCTTATCCCAGCAAAATGTAACGTTGTGGGAAAAAGGGTTTTTTTAGGCGATTGCCGGATAATGAAACTCGTCGGGGAATATCTCCGACGAGTTTTCGTTTTATAGTGTTTCGGCCAGAAAACTGATTTTTTTAATGCTTGCTGTTTTATGTTGGGTGGTTGCTCTGCTTGTGAGTATTTTCAAATAATGTTATACTATGGCTATAAGGAATAATTAAAATTAGAAAAGTGAAACTTTTAAGTATAGAGGATGTTGATATAAAATGGGTAAAAAAGAAAAATTTATGGAGTTTATATTGGAACGGTTTCAAATAGAACGTAAAAAGTTCGACCGTTCCGGTGTGTATGCCTATACGCAAAGAATTTTAGCATATAATTCTAATAAAATAGAGGGCAGTACATTAACAGAAGAACAGACTGCTTCTTTATTTGACAGCGGCATTTTGCCAAAGACCGATGATTTTTATCGTGCAAAAGATGTCGAGGAAATGAATGGTCATTTCCTGATGTTCAATAAAATGCTGGATACACTGGAAGAACCCCTGACACAGGAGCTGATTAAAGCGTTCCATTACGAATTGAAATCCGGTGTATTTGAGGATCGTGCAAATGGTTATGCTATTGGTGACTATAAGAAGCGTCCAAACATGATTGGAATGTATACTACCGTTAAACCGGATGCAGTAGCAGATGAAATGGAGAAGCTGCTTGCTTGGTATCATACGCAAAAAGTTGATTTATCTGTGCTTGCAGAATTTCATGGGAGATATGAAAGTATCCACCCGTTCCAAGATGGCAATGGCAGGACAGGAAGGCTGATTTTATTTAGAGAATGTTTAAGAAACGACATTATTCCGTTTGTAATTGAGGATGCCAACCGGCACGAATATGTAGAAGCTCTGAAGGCGTATCGTGAGAACGATTGCGAAAAGTTAGTCGCTCTTTTTCGGAAAGAGCAGGAGTTTTATTGTAATAAGTGCAGCTACTTTTTTGAATAAAGAATGATAGCTTTTTTGTTGACAAATGTATGAGTATTGATTTATACTAAAAATGAATTTTTTGTTTTTTTAATGGAGGCAGTCTGTATTTTTCACAGACTGCCTTTTTTTGTTGTCTGTAAATAAAAATAAAATGTGAAAAGGAGTGTATGAAAATGGAAGATTTCAACAAAGGTTTACTGTCTGGAAGAATTTCTAAAAAAACAGTAAGAAGGGTGAACAGCAAGAGTGAAAACAATCCGCAATTTGCGATTGCGAACATTAACCTTGCCGTAAACTACTATGATAAGTCGGAAAAAGCTACAAAAGCACTATATTTTCCTATCAAAATCGTAGGGCAGCAGGCTGAGTATATCGAGAAATATCTCGATGTAGGTGACGAGCTGTATGTCACAGGCGAATGGCGGCCCAACGAGTGGACAAGCAAGAATGGTGAAAAGCACAGAGAGATTTATCTTGAAGCCAGCGAGATAAAAGCTGGTCGTAAGAAAAAATCAAGTACAGAAGGCGCTTCTGCGGAGCAGAAAGAGCAGATTGCTCCAGCAAAGAGTAAGGATAGAAATTATAATGGGTTCTATCCTGATGATGAGCTGGAAGATGATGAACTGCCGTTCTAAATTCAAGTTAGTGAAAAGGAGATAAAACAGTTGAGAAAAAGGAGACATAGAAGTCTCTTTTTTTAATGCGAAAAAGGAGGTATGATGATGGCTTATATTTTTATCTCGGACATTACGAGTATGTCAAAAGAAGGCTGGAGACAGGAGCGAAAAAAAGGTATCGGTGGCTCTGATGTAGGAGCAATTCTTGGTGTAAACAAGTTTCGTTCTGTATCGGATGTCTATTACGATAAAATCGGTGCAAAGATGATAAGAAAAGAAATAGAGAAATCTAAAATCACTCTGCAGATTGGCAACAGCTTGGAAGAAGTTGTTGCGGAAGCGTTTCAAGACCGCTATCCATCAATCGAGGTACGCAACGATAACGCTATGTACCAGCATGAGAAGTACCCATTTGCATTGGCAAATATCGACCGTAGGCTGATTTTGCCAGACGGTACGAATGCAATTTTAGAGTGTAAAACTCTAAGCAGTGCTGCGGAATGGGAAAGTACAGATTTCTGTAAAGGTATTCAAGGCAAATGCCCTTTATCCTATGAATATCAGGTGCGACACTATATGGCTGTCTTAGATTTGGACTTGGCCATTATAGTGGGATTGGATTTGCTTACAAAAAACCTGTATGTTGTCTACGTTCCAAGGGATACCGAAATCGAAAATAAGATGTTGGCTGCAGAAATGGAGTTTTGGTATTTTGTAGAGAATAAAAAAGCTCCTGCTGTAAACAGCTACTTCAATCGGCTTTGTACAGAGATTAAGGCGGATGCCTTCAAACGATTTTACGGAGCCAATAAGGATGCTGTGTATGAGATTAGATTTGAGGATGAGATTGCGATGTTTAATGCAATAAATGAGCTTAGCATCAAGCAGCAGTTTCATGCAGCAGAAGCAGAAAAGGCGAAGGAAGAAAAAGAAGAAATTGCAATGCAGATGTTCCTGCAGTGTGAGAAACGGATGCTTATAAAGCCGAGTAAGATTGTTTTAAACGGCAGTGCAAACGGAATGGCTGTTTCGCAGTATGTTTCTCTGACGGATGCGGTAGCAGCAACATTTGATGTTCCGCAGTTTGTTGAGAGCTATAACAGTCAAAACGAACAAAAGCTGTCCAAGGATATTGATGAACAGACGGCAATCTTAATTTGCAGTCACTCTATGCCGGATAAGTTGGGACAGTATACAACGCTCAGCGAGAAGGGTGGAGCAAGATTTTACTTTGGAAAGAGGAAAATCAAGGCAGAAAAAAAGAAGGCAATAAGTAAAAAGGCATAAAGAATGGACTTTGGAAAAAATATTTTCAAGGTTAGGAGAAATGAATATATGAATACACTATATCTTTTATGCGAGTTAGGCGATGAGCATTATACTGAGCCTGTTTTTACAGTGTTTCAACACCAAAAAAAAGCGTTTGTTCATGCAATAAAAGCTTGTCTTAGCAATGTAAAAGATAATGATTTTACAATAGAGATTGAAAGTCAGGAACGAGTATCCGTTAAATTTGGTAGCAGTAATTTCTATGTTACCGAAGTTAAGGCGTTCGATTCTACAAAGGGAGATTATATGCTCGTATGGCATCATGCGTATGATGGAGTAGGATTTGATATTGACTATACTGGATCGTATGAAGAATGTAAAAATAAAATGAGAGAACGTGTTAAAGAAACACAGGAACAATTTCAATGTGAATTGGAATGGGAAACTGGTGTTCAGGCGTGTATTGATACAGGCAATGAATGGGAGCTTTGGACGATTATAAATAGTGCCAATGAATAACCATCAGGAAAAATTATGAATGAACTGCTCATAAGTGAGCGAAGAATGAAAGGAGATAAAAACAATGGAAGAAAAGAAAATGAAATTAGACCTCAAGCAGTTTGAAAATGTAAACTATTTCAACGGTATTGACAGAGGAAATCTGGTTATTCAGGGGGATATGGATATTTATGTCCCTCATGTAATTCGTCAGCTGTGGTTCCGCAGTACTTATCCGAAAGGACAGATTAAGACTTCGATGCTTAATACAATGGAGGACTTGGCGGTACATAAGTATTGCTTGTTTGCTGCAGAGGTATATGATAACGAGCAAACACTTCTTGCTGTTGGTCATGGTTCCGCAAATGTGGAGGAGGATAGTTTCTTTGAAGCTGCAGAGCGCCGTGCGGTAAGTAAGGCACTTGCTAATGCTGGGTTTACATGGCATAATGGGAATTTTTGCAATGATGATGATATTGCAAAAAACCAGATGAGCATTTACAATAAATACATCACGATGGGTAATTTTGATATTACCGATCAGACGGTTAAAATGCTGTATGATGATGCATTGGTATCTGTTTTGCCGGAAGGTTATGGCATAGCAACCGGAAAGCCGATTGCAGCCATGGACAAACTTCAGCTGGCAAACATTGCTCAGAGCTATGGCATTACAGAATCTGGGGATGTGTTAGTAAACGCCAAAATTCGTTTTGTTTATATGTATCAGTTGATGGAAAATGAATCCATGAAACCAGCTGAGCAGGAAACGATTGAATTAGAGCAAGAGCCGAAGAAAGAACCAGAGCCGAAAAAAGAAAGAAAAAAAAGACGCAGTAAAAATACCAAAGATGGTGTCCTTGATGTTGCGCTGGAAGTAACCCAGCAAGAAGCACCTCAGACCGATGAATCTGAGAAAATCAAAGAAGAAGCACATAATCTGTCCCCTGATGCAGAAGATGTAAAAGCAACTGAAACACCGGAAGAAGAAGCAAAACCGGACGTTGATTTTACAGTGGAGGAAGAAACAGCAGCAGAATTTTTTGAAGATGGGTTAGAACAGCCAGAGCTGTCCAATGAACCGGAAGATGGTGTAGAATTTCCGATTGGGTTTGTGGAGGCAGAAGATGAAGAAATGCCGCCTTTTGGCGATGCAGAATATGAGCAGGATAATTCTATAGTAGATACAGTAGAAGATGAAAACTTTTTTGACATGGATATTGAGAAAGAAATTCATAAAGAAAAGGTATTGAAAGAATGGGGGTACTCCAGTGAAGAAGAAATTTGTTCTGACTGGCAGGGACACCTGAAGAACGTTCGTGAGAAGTATAGAGAATTATCTAACAGCACTCCGGAGGAGGTTCAGAGATTTATTGAAAATATCCCTATTTTCGATAATTTCTTGGACATGGATCAGTGTGATAAGGATACAGTAGTCCTTTTGGGCGATTATTTAAATGCACACAAGGATGATGTAATAGCTGCCTTGGATGACGGGAGATTCCCTATTCCAACACTGAGAAAACCTGCTACTTGGTATGCAGATTTTGTGTGGGATAATTTTTAATACGGAAGTAGATTGAAGTATAAGGTGGTGTAAAGGGTGAAACCAATATATGAAATTATGCATGGAGACAGAAAGGTAGCATGGATTGATACGCATGGTCATTGCAAAGTGTATTATAAGAGTTTTATGCCATTTAGCCTGTATCTTGAAGAAACAGATAACGATGTAGATACTTTAGTAAACAATGTTACCAATTTTCAATATTGGTGTGCCTGCAGGCTTCTTACGTTAGATCGCCAGTATGCAAAAGCAATCTTAAACAGTATTGGTGCATTACAGGCGTTTACGGATAAAGAACGTGCAGAAATTGCTCTGTCCTATAGGTGTCTATCCTTAACCGATATTTATTGGGTACGCCGGAAAAAAGAAAAAATATCCTTTGCCGAAGTAAATTTATATGAGAATCATTTAGAGAATGCTTTGGTGGATGTGTCATTGAAAGGAAAACAGCTTACGATTCAAAATGAACATTTAGAAAATGAATTTGCAAAGGATCTTTCTACGAATGGATGTTTTCCAAAAGCTTGGATCAGAAAAAACGGTCATTTCCAGCTTTACAAAGGCGGCGGAAGGGCAGTTGTCGAAAATGAGGTTTTAGCGAGTAATGTTTGTCAGTGCTTTGACTGTAAACAAGTTATATATACGTTGGGGCAATATGACGGGGAACTCGTATCTGTCAGTGATATTATGACATCAAAAGAACAATCCATAGTATCTAGGGAGGCATTTGAGATTTATGCTGTAAACAAAGAAATTGATCCAATGAAATACATTTTACAGCTGGATGCCTATTCGTTTTATATGATGAATATTTTGGATTATCTGGTAGGCAATGTAGATCGGCATTGGGGGAATTGGGGCTTTTTGGTTGATAACCGAAAGAATAAGCCGCTTTCCTTGCATCCATTGATGGATTTCAACCAGTCCTTTCAGATGTATGATACGATAGAAGGGGCAAATTGTCAGCCGATGTTGCCTTTGGTTATCTCTCAAAAGGAGGCTGCGATTAATGCAGTAAAAAAAATCGGATTGCACCAAACCGCAGAGATTGATCCGGCATGGTTTGGTGGAAAAGAGAAGGAGTATGATATGCTGATGAAAAGATTGCATATTTTACAGTCACTTAAAGCGTAAGGGAGGCTTTCTGAATGGAATACAGAAGCATTAAAGAATTACTAGACGCTTTTTGTCCTGATATGGAGTATCGTCCGGTATCTGGTGGTAATCTTAGGCTTAGCCGATGTCCATTTTGTGGCGGGAAGAAAGCTTATATCAATCCAAAGCCATCAGTAAATGGATTTATTTGCTACAGTGGAAAATGTGGCAAACAGCTTGGATTCATGTCATTATACAAAGAGCTATCCGGACAGAACGATGCTAAATATCCGGATGCAGTAGCTTTTATCGACGGAAACCATTCAGAAGCAAAATCTTATGAGCAGGCATTGCCAGAGGTGCATGAGGAAACTCGTGCATCTCTGGCCCAACGCCATAAGGTATACAGTAAAATGCTGTCACTGCTTACGTTGGATGATGAAGATAAAAGAAGCCTGCTAAAAAGAGGGTTAAAAGAAGAACAAATCACAAAATTGGGGTATAAGAGCTGCCCCACAAAAGAAAAAATTCCGGAAATAGTAAATGCACTGGAACAGGAAGGATTAAACCTTTCCGGTGTTCCGGGATTTTATAAGCGTTATGGGAAAAATACCATGATGCTTGCAAATGGTTTTTTTATCCCATTTCGTAGCTTGAATGGACAGATTCAAGGCCTGCAGATTCGCAGGAACGGTGATGAGAATGTTGAAATCACGCAGGACATTGATTTTAGTGATACAGCGGATTATGTTATTCGTGTTAAGAATAACAATCAATATCCGCTTGTACTGCAGATCATAGATGAAATTCCTTCAGGTGCGGTTGTTGAAAATAAAAAGACAACAGAGGGCTATGAGTTAAAAGAACCTAATATTATCCGATGGGAACATTATTTCCAAGTGGATGAAGAAAAGGTTTTTGCTTATTCCTTGCACACTTCGGTGCTGCTAGAAACAAAACCAAAGGCTATTGTATATCCAAGATACATCTGGTTTACCAGTGGGAATAAAAACGGCGGAACGCCTGCGACAAATTTTGTACACTTTGTAGGTAAACTCAATGAGGTGATGTATCTCACCGAAGGCGGTCTAAAGGCAGATGTTACATACTGTCTGTCTGACCGAAAAAAGAGTTTTATTGCTGTCCCCGGTATATCCAGTATCAAAGATATGCCATCCGTTTTTTCTTATTTTAAGGACAATGGGGTAAAGGAAATTAGCATTGTCTTTGATATGGATCGAATTTATAATGATCGAGTAATGGAGGCAATAGACAAGGTTAAAAATATGGCAGAAGAAGCTGGACTTTCATACTCTGTCCCTGAATGGGATATTGACATGGGAAAAGGCATTGATGATTTCACGTTATCGTATTTAAAACAGAAAAAAGGTAAGTAACATTACCCATTTGACGGTATGCAGGATAAACTATTACCTGCATATCGTCTTTTTTGTATATAGTCGAATTTTGGTACAAATTTCTTGCAATAATTAAAGTTATGTGTTAGTATGGCATTGTAAACTTAGTCAAAGGTTTAATCACATCCTACCCAATGGATTGAATAGAATAGCCATCAAAAAGAAAAAGCCTTTAGTGTTGATGAAGTTGCATGTGGCTGAAAAAACAGTATATCAGCCAATCTCGGATTCGTCACCCGAGTGCAAAAGTGTGCCAAGACAATAGAATACAAAAGCATTTATAAAAACGCCCAATACGCATAGTAAAAATGTTAGGTGTCTATTTTAGCACGCCATTAACTTAATTGATTCATAGATCAGCTTCAAAAAGCAGATTATAGGGGGAGATCCCCATTTGGCGATTCCCTATAGATGTGTGGGCTTTACAGGCACTATGTTTTTATTTGTTTTGACCTGTTTGTTTTTTATGAAGAAGGAGGAATGCCTTTTCATGCTCATGCGAATAAAAGCAGGAGCGAAATCCATGGATCAAATAAGGCATAGTGGATAGTCTGTTGTATTTTCTTGTGATGGAAAATTATTTTTGGCTTTGAAGTGAGGGTAAAACCTGATGTAAAGCCATTGAAAGTTTACGGTATGCAAAAGAGTCGCAGGTTTGGTTTGCAGAGTCAATTTTATCCAAAAAATTTAGAGTTACCGCCCAGTAACAATAAGCTTTGATAAACTGTTTCGTCGCAACGCTATATACACCCAATAACCCAAAAAAGTGTTGCATAAATGTGTGATTTACTGTAGGAGTTGATTTTCTCATACAGTCCCTTCCCGGCACACGAGGGAGTTTGCATCATAGAAAATCCTTAACTGAGAATGAAAAAGCAGTTGGCTATGCTGTGTTTTTTGTTTGTTAAGCTACCTCGCATTCTGAGACTTCAATGGTTTTACATGAGGGTTTACCCCTCCCAGAAAAGCAATCTGAATTTTTAAATTTTCAGATTGCTTTTTTTATTGCAAGGAAGGAATTTAGGGAAGGAGGATGTCATTGTAATCAGATGACAAAAAGGGTATGAAGAAAAATTTAACAAGGGCTATGGTTTTATGTTCTGTTGTCGCAGTCGGAATAACCGCCTGTAACAAAGAAAAGGCACCTACACCGGATGAGTTGAACAGGAATATCACTGCATATACCAATAATCTGGATGAAGATGAGAAAGTTTCTGATTCTGAGGACAATAAAACTGCAGATAAAGAAAATAAAAAGTCAGCTGCAGACAAAGAATTGGATAATTCAGAGGGAAAAGCAAGGAAAAGTACAAAGGTTGAAGGAGCAGCAGGGCGTAGCTCCACAGAAGAAGAAAAGAAAGATACGAAAGAAAGTCAGGGTACAGAAAATTCTTCTTCTGAAGAAAAGGCTAAAAAAGAAATATCTTATGCAATCAGCGAAGAAACAAAAACATATATTGATGACTTCGGGATTCAGACGATTGAAAAGAAATATGTAATCCCCTACGATGCGGATATTAGGGATATTGCCCCTGCACTTATTACTACCAATGCTGTGCAATATGGGATCGACAGTATTGTTAGCCCACAGAGTTATGAAGAAAAGAAAATTTCTAAGGAAATCATTGCAGACACAGAAGAAGCTGCAAAGAAATTCGATGAAGAGCTTGAATACAACGAAACAGATGGGAAGGGTATACTGAAACTCGATAAGGATTCGGTTAAGGTAGAGTTGAACAAGAATGACAGAATCCCTTCCGGCGTGTCGATTGTAAAAAGCTATACTATGTCGGTAAAGGATCAGGACAAGGTGCCACAGACCGTTAAGCAGAATGGCATTACCTATTATCAGTCAAGTGTTTCTTGGGCAGACATGGGTGATCCCGGCACAGGCATCAATGGCACAGAAGGGGATAGCGGCTATGGTACTTATAACACAGTCGCATCCTCGTGGAAAGCCACTGTAACCTATTCCGGTACGAAATACACAGAGGATAAGGACTACAAAGGCACAGCTACATACATCGGTAAAATCCTCATGAATAATTCTCCGACAAGGAATTATACAGTCACCTATAAACCGAACACAATGGTTTCTAATGCGAGTGGCATTTACTATAACAATTATATGAACAATATGTATAGCAAAGAAAATGCAAAGTTATTAGAAACAGGTGCTTCGGATTTAATGGGGATGTATACAACAGAGAGTGCTGTTAAAATTCCTATGATTTTCACCCTGTTACCTTGGGCGCTGCTTTATCTTATCACAATGGCTGTTGCTTATGTGGCTTTCCGAGTTTGGAAAAAATCAAATGAATCGCCGGAAGAACTGGTCGGAACAGCGGTATCTGAGGAAGATATTCCTGTGGGAGATAACAGTGACAATAATGAATAAGGAGGATAATGAAAATGAAAAACCTGATAAGAGCAATAGTGCCTGAGTTTAGAAGGCTATTTCGTTATATATTGATTGTTTCCGCACTTGTGTATGATTGGAAAGGTGTTTTGAGGTTTTTCATAATCGGGCTTCTAATTAGGTTACTGATCTTTGCGCTGCAATGGAAGTTTACTGAACCTAATCCTAATGGGCATAGTGAATCGCATAAAGATTCGGATTGTTTGTCTGTTTTAAAATGCTTTTTAAATGTTGAATAAAGAAAATCATAAAAATAAGAGGGTGATGTAGTGGAAGGTTTAATAGCAGAGATCCAAGGTAATACAGAACAGTATTATGCTCTTTTTTGTCTTGTTATAGTATTTTTTTTGTGGCTTTTTATAGATTCTAAGCTCTATAAGATGATTGAAAAAAGAAAGAAGATAAAAAAAGAAATGGAAACAGCTCAAGAAATTCAAACTAGATAAGGGAGGGAAAAAGATGGATGGAGAACTGATAAGATTTGCTGTAATGAGTGCAATGGGTATACTTTGTTTAGGAACTATTTTAGATTTTATCTATGCCTTAGTCAAAATTTGGTTGGAACATAGGGTTCAAAAAAAATAAAAATCTAAATAGGACAAGCAATATAAGGAGGTTCAAATGGAAGCAGATATTTTAATGCAATTATTATTTCTCTATTTTATGTATCAGATATTATGTGTGATGCTGACAATTCGTAAGTTTCAAAGAGAACGAATGGTAAAATATGTTCGCAGATGGCTTGAGAAAAGAGAAAAATAAAAAAAGAGAGGGATGTAACACAAGGATTATTAAGACAGTAATAAATAATAAGTAAGGAGGGGATATGATGAACATATATTTGTTGTTCATACTGGGATTGATAATACCGCTTGTTATCCTGTTTGTATTTTCTATTTACATTATCATTTCAGTGTTGAATAGAAAAAATATTAAATTAGACCTGTTTGCGTTTAATTTCCGTTTCAAAAAAAGGCGAAATATCGAAAATACCGAACAGGTGGTAAACACTTTGAACCAGCAACAGGCGGTGCCGCAGGCTCAGGCAGAACCGAATATGCCAGCATCGCCGGTATCGGATGCTACACAGCAGGAATCTTTAACTGCACCGAAAAGCTCTATGCAGGATTCTCCGGAAGATACAGATTTTCAAGATAATATGGATACATTAGGCGGCTTGGATGCTCTGGAGGATTTTTCTGATTTTGATGATTTTGAACTGGAAGATGAGCAGGAAGAATCTTTTTTTGGTCGCATGAAAAATAAATTTTTTGGTATCCGACAAGATGCAAAGGCACGAGCAATCGAGCGAGAGGAAATGCGTATGCAGGATAATCTTGAAATTTATGATCCGGATGAAATTCCGGAAGATATGCCGGAGGATTTTGGCAGTAAGCTGAAATACTGGTGGCATAATCACATCGGTTTTCGCATTGGAATCTGTTCTCTGGCGGCGTTTTTGATGTGCGTAATGGTTTTTTATGGTTTTCAGGCGAGAAATCGTGGCAATGAAAAGCCGGATACCGAAATAGCCGAGAATGCAGACCGGAATAAGGACAAGAATAAAGATACCAAGAAAAACACAACCGATGCTGAGTTGGATGAGTTCCGACAAGGATTGGATGATGAGCTGCTGCCCGTTGATGTTGCTTCAACCGCAGCTGATCCAGACCTTGCGGAGATTGTAGCAACAGCTCAGAGTAATGTAGGTGCAACGCCTGCAAGCTATTCCGGTTCCAGTACCAAGACGCAGCCTTCCGGCTCGATTGGTACAATTAGCATTCCATCCATTAACCTGAGCAATGCGCCTGTTATGGGAAGCGTGGCACTCAGTGATTTGTCCAAAGGAACAGGACACTTTGAAAATACACCCTTATTTGACGGGAATGTTGGTATTGCGGGGCATAACAATACCCATTTCAAATATCTGGTGAATGTAGACATCGGGGATACGATTAAGTACACCGTAAACGGTGTTACTCGTACATATCAAGTAACGGATATGCGTGCCATTTCCGATACGGACTGGGGTGTTTTCAATGATCAGGGCGATAATCGTTTAACACTTGTTACTTGCGAACATCTTGTTCCAAACAGCCGAATTGCTGTTACTGCGGTACAGGTTGGGGCAGACAGCGGAACATCTAAAAAGGCATCTGCCAATACGGTACGAACTGCTTCAGCCGGGAAAAGCAACTCAAGCAACTGGCAGGACAGCGGTGAATATCACGATGCAGGCTCCGGATATACAGATTATGTCGGTGTGTTTACTGGCAATAATTAAAACTTTGAAAATAATATTTCCAGAGTTTATTTTTTTAGAAAATTTTTAAAGTTTGATGGGAGGAGAATGTATAAGAGATTTTTGGAATAAATGGAAAAGACAGATTTTGTTTTTTCTCATGTTGATTTTTGTCGGCAATATGTTTTTGTGCGATACAGAGATTGGACATAAATTCCCTGCAATCTACAGGAATTTATCCGTATTGCCGGCAGCGATAGTCACCTTTTCATATTTTATTCTCTGGCTCAAACAGATTGCCAAGGACTTTACTCTTTGGTCGCATGATATGAAAGGGTACTTTTCTATTTTTGGCAAGTATGCCGATAAATTTATAGAAATTTTTACAAAGGGTAAAGGGGGGAGAAATAAGAAATAATGAAGAAAAATTTAGTAGGCTTGATGATTGGCTTAATGGTTCTTTCTCCTGTGAAGGCATTTGCTGCAGATGATTACACGATTTCTTATTTTGATGATATCAATGATTATTATGCTGGCAAAAACGGCGGGAGTTACAGTACAGGCACATCAAATAGTTACTCTGGTTCTATTACGTCGGGCGGGTCGTATTCCGGTGGTTTAACAAGTGACTACACAGACTATTCCGGCGGAGCGATTTCAGACGGCTTTTATGGTGGAGATGTGATAGATAATTCCGGTTTGGGTTCTGATGTGATTTATGATAACACCGGTACACCGACAACAAGACTTTGGTCGGAGGAGCCGTTATCTTCTATGGTGACAGCCAATCAGTATCGGAATAAAAAGAATGTGAAACCAATCAGTATCAAAATTAACGGTACAAAATATACCCCTCGTGATACGCAGCCATTGCTGATTGAAGGCAGGGTTTTTGTGCCGTTAAGGTTTGTTGCGGAGCAGCTTGGCTATACAGTCAGCTGGGATGCAGAGAATCTGGTAGCTGAGGTAAATGACGGTGCGATTGTGATTGAGGTAGGCTCATACACGATGTACAAGTATGATAACCTGACTATCCCCACAGATACACCGCCATTTTTATACCAAGGGACTTTAATGGTGGGTTTGCGGCAGATTGGCTCTGCCTTAAACTATAAGGTCAGCTGGGATGCAAAGGAGCGTCTTGTTACACTGGAAAGGGCAACACCTAATGTATCTCTGAATGAGCATAATGTGTTCGACAGGTCTAAGAATTAAAATTTGCGAGAAGTAAGACGGGTATTTTTTTGCACGTCTTTTTTTTATTTTCAAAGGAGGGGATCGAAAAAAGGAAAAATGATTGTTAATGTCAGAAAAAATAGAGAAAAAGGGGAAATTGCAGCATGAAGAAAAAAATTAGTACAATGGCTTTAGTTGCTGTCCTTGCAACGGCTGCGGCTACAACACCTGTCTATGCATCGATTCAATATCCGGATATAAACGGACATTGGTCTAAGAATATCGTTGAAAAATGGGCGGAAGCAAATGTAGTGAGCGGTTATCCCGACGGCACATTTAAGCCAAATGATAACATTACACGAGCAGAGTTCGGTGTCTGGGTATATAAACTCTTTGGCTATCAGCCCAGCAGTAAGGACTCAAAATTTGCCGATGTCAACGGGCATTGGGCAGAGAGTATTATTGATTCATTGGTAGAGCATGGCGTTATTGTAAATTCTGAATACGGAAATAACTATGGGCCGGATACAAAAATCACCCGTATGGAAATGATCCGTATGATGGTTCGTGCCATTGAAAAGCAGGGCGAAACAAGCGGTGCGGTTGGTGCAACAAAATTCGTTGACAATGCAAGCATTGCTCAGAAGGACACAGGTTTTATCAATGTGGCAGCAAAATATGATATTATCACAGGCTATCCTGATGGCACATTAAAGCCTTATGCAAAATCCACCAGAGCCGAAGGTGCTGCAATGCTTGTAAAATTGCAGAAAATCTCGGAAGAATTACCTGTTGAAGAACCGAAACCGGAAGAAGTTAAAGAACCGTCCTCCGGTGGCGGTGGCGGCGGTGGCAGCTCTAAGGTACACCCTGCAACCATTGATTTTACTTTGGCGGCTTCGACCTATGTGACTGATAAAGAGCCTGTTGTAGCAACAGTCGGTGGAGCAACCGAAGTAGAATGGAAGTTATTGAAAGACGGCGTGCAGGTGGATATGGATACCTATGCGACAGCTTCTTTAACACAAAATGGCGGTGAAATTACATTCAAAGAGCAGGGGGACTATGAGCTGGTCGGCGTTGCTAAGAATCGGCGTGGTGTAGAGACTACCGCAAGCAAGAAAATCAGCGTATACCCTAACGCAGAAATGCGTTTGAGCCTGCCGGATACAACTCATACCGATAGAACGGCTCCGTTTGAGCTGACAGTCGATAAAATCGGTAAGACCGATATTGAGTGGACAATTACAGACAGCGACGGTAAAGAAATTGCTCTTGCAGATGTGATTGTCGGTGAACCGAATGGCAATACGGGACTTCTGCAATTTAAAGAAGCAGGGGAGTATACCATTACTGCAAAAACAAAGGATTCTTATGGCAAGGAGTTTAAAACAGCTCAGACCATTAAGGTTTATCCTGTTGTCTATCTTGATATAGACGGTCAGGCAATCCGACATACGGATGAAAAAGAAAATATCACACTGAAAACTAAGAACCTCGGTGATCTGGATGTGGTATGGACGGTTACATCCAACGGTGCTGCGGTTGATTTGGCTGACATTGGAACAGGCACACTGGATAATACAGGCGGTGAGTTGCAAATTACCACTCCCGGCAATTATGTATTTACCGCAACCGTTACAGATGAAACAGGCAGAGAGTACACAGAAACCTATTCTGTAACGGTTTATCCTGTCGGGAATGTAATGTTTACGATTCCTGCAGTATTCCATACCGATACTGAGGTTACGGTAGATGCAGAATTTAAGGAACTGGCAGATAACAATATCACATGGACACTGCTGAAAGATGGTCAGGCAGTCAATATTGCAGACTATATCAGAGGTGATTTAACAAAAACAGGCGGTAAAATCTATGTAAAGCAAAAAGGCAATTATACGCTGAAAGCCTCCTTCACAGATGGCGGCGGCAGAAAATATGAGCATGAACAGGATTTTAAGGTGTATGGTATTCCTGAAGTTACAATGGAAATGCCAAAAACGGCACATACTGATACTGTTCTTGATCTTAATGCAGTATTAACCAACACAGAAAACTGTAAGATAAGCTGGATGGTTGATAATACCTACGGTTTCCAAGATTGGGCAACCTTCATTGACGGCACATTTGCGGACAACGGCGGAAATATCCGTTTCAAGCATGCAGGAGTGTATCAACTGGTGGCACAGGTGACAGATCCAACAGGTCGAGTATTCGTATTCGATCAGCTTGGGAGATGCGAGGTATATCCCAAGCTTGATTTGAAGTTTACTCTGCCGTCTATGATGTACACCGATACAACAGCAGATATTAAAACAACAGGGAATATCTTCAATCAGCCGATTGATTGGACAGTTACAAAGGATGGGGCAGAAGTTCCCCTGCAGGATGCTGTTATTGGCAATCTGAATGAGCTTGGCGGTCGTATCCAGTTCAAAGAAACAGGTGAATACACCTTGAAGGCATCCATCACAGATGCAACAGGACGTACATTCTCTTATGAGCAGAATACAAAGGTGCTGCCGTTGATTACCTTCGATACAACTGTTGGGCCGGATGTCAAGAAAAACGTACCGACTAATATCGTTTCCAATGTAAAGAACATCGGGGATAAGACAGTAGGTTGGACTTTGAAAAAAGACGGCACAGTGGTCGATATGGATGATTATATCGAAGGCGAACTGGACAATAACGGTGGCAGCGATATTATCTTCAAGGAAAAAGGCAATTACACACTAGTTGCTACAGTAACAGATGAAATGGGCAGAATTTTCACAGATTCTACGGATTTCACTGTAACATTGATGGCTCCAAATGCACCGGAAGGGATTGCATATCCTACCAGAAAAATCAAAGATCAGAAACTATTCGTTGATTTCGATGTAAGTATTGAGAATCCTTATCAGCTGGATATTCATTACGAATGGAAGGATATGCCGGAGGATAAGTATTTTGCACTTGGTACACATACGGTGCAAGTGCGGGCAGTCAATGAGGACGGAGCAGCTTCTGAGTGGGTTCCCGTTACCTTCACACTGACTAACAGACCACCTTCTCGCCCGAAGATTGAGGGCAAGCCGACAGGCAGTTCCAATAATTACATCTCTCCTTCTCAGATGGTGAATTTAACCGCAACAGGCAGCAAAGACCCCGATGGCGATACAATTCATTATGTTTGGGAGAATTATAACGGTACCGGACAGACCTACAGTAATGGGAAACAGCTGGTTAAGGTAAAAGCAGTAGATGCTTTTGGTGCAGAATCCTCACAGGCGGCTATTTTGTTCTTCGTAGCCGATGAAACAGGTGGTGGTATGACGCTGAAGGACTCTACATCATTTATCCATGAGCCGGGTGTAGAAGGTGCAACCATTACAAGCTGGACTTATAATGTTCCGGAGGTTTCCGGTCATAGTGGCAATGACTATGGCTTGGTTGAAGGCTATAATCAGAATACGAAGGAGTGGGAACAGCTCGATAAGGTGACAACAAGCAACGGTGTAACAATGAGTGGCAAGCTGACACCCGGTGTATATACTGAAATGCGATTTACATACTACACCAACCATGATTGTATGTATAACAAGAGCAATATCACATATACGGTTGAATTTTATTTCCCCGATGATGAGTACAGCAATATCACACTTACTATGCCAGACAAAGCCTATGTTGGTGAAACGGTAAAAGCACAGGCTACAGCAGAGAATATGACCGATAAAAACCTTACTTGGACAGTAGAAAAAGGCGGACAGAATATTCCATTAAGCGATATTGCTGTTGGGATTCCAGACAGCTCCGGCGGCGAATTTAGATTTACACAGGCTGGGGCATACACTGTAACCATTACAGGAAAGGATAATTCCGGTAATACCATTACTGATTCTCAGATGGTTCATGTATATGATAAAACAAATCTTGCTTTAACACTGCCGGAAAAGGCGGCATCTGGCGAGAAAGTACAGGCAAGCCTGAAAGCTGAAAACCTTGGAATGAACAGTGTGACTTGGACGGTTGAAAAGGATAATCAGGATATTCCTTTGGACAGCGTAGCCGTAGGCACACCCAATAATGTCGGCGGTACATTCCGATTCACTGAACCCGGTACATATACCATTAAAACGGTTGTAACTGATAAAGGCGGCGGCGTGACGATTGAGTATAAGCAAATCACAATCTATCCTGCGGCTAAGCTGGAGATTGCTATGAAGGATACGGCGAATACCTTGGATAAGGTATCTGCAACGCTTACAGCCGAAAATCTCAGTGATATTAACTGGGCAGTGAAAAAGGATGGCACAACCGTTGCGTTGAGCGAAGTAACACAGGAAACACCCACTCAGGCAGGCGGTACTTTTATTTTTAAGGATGCAGGTGAATACACCATTACCGTAACCGGTAATGATGAGGGTGGCAAAGAAGTAACAAAATCCCATACCATTACAGTTCTTGCAAGAACTACGGTTGATATTGATATGCCGGATGCCGTTAAAAAAGGCACAGATGTTACCGCAAGCATTATTGCAGATAACCTCGGTGATAAAGATGTCGAATGGACAGTAGAAAAAGACGGTGAACCGATTGATATTGCTGATGTAACAACAGAAACACCTGATAAAACAGGAGGTAAGTTCAATTTCACGCTCCCCGGCGAGTATGTAATTAAGGCATTGGTAACAGATGGCGATGGCACTACTACTTCCACGTCGCATACAATTACGGTATTTGAGCCTGCAAAGCTGCAGCTGGATATGCCGAATAATGGCAAGACAGGAGAAGATATTACAGCCACTCTGACAACAGAAAATATCGGTTCTTCCAAAGTGGAATGGTCGATTACCAAAGACGGTCAGGCAATGAATATTGCTGATGTAACGACAGGCACACCTGATAATGCAGGTGCTAAGTTCAATTTCACAGATCCCGCCAAATATGAGATTACAGTGAAAACAACAGATCCCGCAGGGGATGAAGTGAAAGAAACGCACACCATTACCGTTAAGGACAGCTCTGCTATATCTTCTGATCTGGTAATGACATTGCCTGAAAAAGGAAAAGTTGGGGAAATCATTCCGGTAACTATTTCTCTGAAAAATGGCACACTTGGAACAGTAAATTTCGATACCACAACCGATATCGGTGAGGACTACACAATCAATAATAAAGGAAACGGCAGCTATGAATTGAAATTTACAAGCCCCGGCACATACAACATTACTGCAAGCACAGCAGGTGCAGACGGTAATACGGTTTCAACAACAGAAACAATTAAGGTTTATGCTGCAGTCGCACCGAAGGTTATTTTGAGTATGCCCGAATATACACACACTGACAAAATCCTAAGCTACACCAATACTGATAAGAATTTCTACGGGTACACAGTTGAATGGACAGTACACGATGAGAATAATGAGGTATTGGATTGGGACACCTATATTGATGGGCAGTTTGATGGTGCAAGCGGACAATGTCGATTCAAGAAACCCGGTGTTTATACACTCCATGCCAAGGTTACAGGCCCAGATGGCGATGTGTGGACATACGATGATTTTGATTCCTGTACAGTATACAAGGCATACTATTTTGATGTGGTGCTGTTGCCGGAAGAAATCTGGACAGAAAATTATTCCTTCACTTTCGGCACAAAGGGCAATGCCAGTGCAGTAAGCGACCAGATGAAATGGACAATCGGCATTGATGGAGATACGATCGAGCTTGGCAATCAGGATGAGTTTAACGAACTGCTTGAAAAACATGGCTCCGGCGAGTATACCGTCACTTGCTCCTACACAGACGCATCTGGCAGAGAGTTTAGCAACAGTGCAAAGCTGAAGGTAAATGCAGGTTCTCCTAATTCCTATCTGGATATTGCAGTAAGTAAAAAATCTGTATCGGTTAATGAGGATGTTGTTGTAACAACGGAGCTGCATAATGCGGATGGCTTTGATGTGGAATGGAATGTAATTAAAGATGGCGCACCTGTTGGATACGATGGATTTATGAAAGGCAAGCTGGAGAACAACGGCGGCACGATTCAGTTCACAGAAGCAGGGCAGTATACGATTTGTGCGTCAATTACTGACAGTAATGGTGATTCTTATATGACTTATAAATCCGTCACTGTAACGGGCATTGCTACACTTTCCTTATTAGAGACTGACGAAACGGATGAAGCTACAGTTTCTATCGGTGGCTCGATGAAAGGCAAAGTATTTATCCAGAATGAAAAAGCTGAGGTTGAAGAAGTACCTAAAGCGGATACACAGCCTACAAAGGAAGAACAGATTATCACTGAGCCGGATATTGTAGAAACTCCTGCAGAAGAAAAACCGGGGGAATCCATTGAGGAACCCGTAAAGGAAGATAAAACAGATACTACAGAAAATACTGAACAGGCTGCCGAAGGAACAGATGGAGAAAATAATCTGACATCTGGGTCTGCGGCCGAAGCTGAACAGCCTGCAGTTGAAGAAACTTCTACAAATAACAACGGAGCATCTTCTATATCTGATTATTCTGAATGATAAAATCTGTATTACTCAGCGAAAGTGGTGATATTGAGCAGTCAAAATCTGTAAAAAGCAGAAACGGGCGGTTAATAATCCGCCTTTTTTGCTATCTATCACTACTTATTTCTAAGGGGAAATAGGAAAAATGAAATAAATTTTTCGATTTTTGCAAATTGGGGTGTTCGATTTGATGAAATCGTATTTCCGCTATGGTAAAATACGGATAATTCAATCAACCATTTATCTGAGATAAAAATCAAGGAGGAGATACTATGAAGAAGAAAAGAATGGTAACTGCACTGCTGACAACGGCAATGGTATTCGGTGCTGTTCCGACAGCTTTTGCAGCTGACAACATCACTGTAACGGTAGATGGCCAAAAAGTAAGTTTTGGTGACCAGCAGCCTGTGAATATCAATGGGCGTGTTATGGTTCCGGTAAGAGCAGTGGCAGAAAAAATGGGCTGGAATGTTGAATGGTTTACTTATTACGGTAATACAGTAGTAGATGGACAGTTTCAGCAGGAACATGATATTGTCTTAAAAAATATCGTTAAAAAATCTGATACTTATTGGGCAGGCTATCAAACCAATATCAATATTGAGCATCAAACCAGAAGCAGCCGTATTGATGGAAAAACTCCCTATCAAACCAAAGAAGCTCCTGTGACAGTTCCGATTGCTACAATTAACGGCAGAACCTTACTTGGTATCAGAGATATTGCTGAATGCACTTATTCTGATATTAAATGGGATAGTGCATCGCAAACTGTTCAAATCACAACAAAACCTGTAGAACAGTTCCCGAAATACAGTGATGTGCTGGAATATGCTAATATCCGAGAAGGTGATACAAAAAGATTGCAAACTGAATCGGAAGAAGTAAATTTGAAAGATAAAGAAAAACAACAAGAAACCACTCAGATGGATGAAAGCAACTATGCCGACGAAGTAATTCGTTTGGTTAACGAGGAGCGTGAAAAAGCAGGATTAAATCCATTGGAAAAAAATGAAAAAATGATGTCCGCAGCAGCAGTAAGAACAGAAGAAATCAATGAGGTTTTTGGACATACCAGACCTAATGGTAAAGCTTGTAGAACTGTATTGGAAGAATTAGGGTATGAAGGAGACTATGCTGGCGAAAATATTGCCGGCGGACAGAAAACACCCGAAAAAGCTGTGCAGGCGTGGTTAAATTCTGAGGGTCATAGAAATAATGCCTTAAACCCTAATGCTAAGTATACTGGTGTAGGATTCCTGCATAAAGTTAATGGAAGCTATACATATTACAATTGGGTTCAAATCTTTGCAAGATAAAAAACTTAAAACATATAGCAAAAGAGATACGAAAAAAATCGTATCTCTTTTCTATTTGCAAAAAAAGAAAGGGTGAAGAAGTATGCAAAAAAAGAAAAGATTTCTTGCACTTTTGCTTGCTCTGGTAGTTGCACTGCCTTTTATTCAGTCACCACTTACTGCACAAGCAGCAGGCGAAGGTAGTGTAACGAGAAAAATCACAGTAGTAAAGGGAAAAGACATCAACGATATCCAGTATGATGGGAAGAATGTTCTTCATTCGTCTGCATGGTGGTATGACGAGGATGGGACAAAAAATCCAGCTTTTTGCGTTGATCCAAAGCTCGCCGGTCCCGGTGAGATTGCTGCTGGAAAGTATGACGTTAATGTAACAGGTGCAGAAACAAATGAAAAAATTGCAGCAATCCTTAATAACTCAATCCCTTATAAAACATATCAGGAGTTGGGTGTTGCCAATGAAGAAGAAGCATACGCAGCCACAAAAGCTGCCATTTGGTGCGTCATTGGTGTTTCTAAGTACACTGATCAGTCTCATTGGAAGTCTGCCGGTAATCCCAAAGTTCAAGATTTATTTAACAAATTAGTAAATTTGGCACAGAACAATCCGGAACCTGTAAAACAAGCTGTTTATGGCTCTGCAAAGGTAGATAAAGAGCCTGTATTAGATGGTGATTATTATTATCAGCGTTTCAAAATAGCGGAAACATCTAATTCCGGCAAATCCGTACAGAAATACACTGTTAAGCTGACAGGAAATTATCCAAAGGGTACGAAAATCACAGATGAAGGTGGGGCTGAAAAGAACTCTTTCAAGGGTGATGAATTATTTGCTATTCGTATTCCTAAATCTGCTGTTCCGGCCAATGGGAATGTTGAAGCAAATGTAGAAATTACTGCTACATTATTTTCAAATGTTATTCTTATTGGAAAACCACTGAACGGATTAGATGGCAAGGTACAGGATATGGAAATCGCAATGCCTTATCAAAATGTTGTAATAAAAACAAAAATGACGATGGGGCAGACAGAAGTCGAACCTGATCCATCCGGTTCTGGAAAATTAACAGTTATTAAACTGGACGCAAGGGACAACGCAACACCACTGGCCGGAGTAACCTTTGATTGCTATAACTCTAATGGTCAGCTGGTTGATACAGGTACAACAGATAAGAGTGGTAAATGGATTCCTAAAATCTCCAAAGCAGGAACATATACCGTAATTGAGCGTTCCACCAACAATAAATATCAGTTGACTGAGCCTACAACGCTGGTTATTACAGTGCCTACGGATAATGATGTGACTGCAACGTTCAGAGATTATCCGTCTCAGACTGTCACTATGGAGAAGGGGGATGCAGTAACAGGTAAGCCCGTCCCCGGTTGTGAATATGAAATCATCCAGATTGATGGTAAGGGCGTATGGAGAGCAACAGGTAAAACAGATGCCAGCGGTAAAATTTCTTGGAATGATGTGCCTGACGGTACATATCTGGTAAGAGAAGTTTCTACAACCGACGGATATATCCTCGACCAAACACCGCAGTATGTAACAGTACGAAATGGGCAGGCTCCCAGCTTGAAGTTCTTGGATAGCAAATATCCCGGCTTAACCATTACAAAGGTTGATAAGCAGACAGGTGAAATCATTAAGAGTGCTGCAACCTTCCGTATTGAGCAGATAGACGGTAGCTACTCTACAGATGTAACAACTACAAACGGCGTGGCAACAATTAAAAATATCCCCGTCGGCTCTTATAAGATTACAGAAAAATCCGCACCCGAAGGCTATGTAGTGGCAAATTGCCCCGATAGCATATACATCGGCAAGGATGAAAGCAAACAAATCATTGTATACAATGCGAAGAAACCCGTATTGACGATTGAAAAAATCGACGGGGCAACAGGAAATGCTATCCCCGGTACAAAGTTTGAAATCAAGAAATCCGACGGTACAAAAATCGGCACTGTCGAAACAGGTAAAGATGGCAAAGTAACGGTAGGTATGAAAGGCGGCGAGCTTGGATACCTTGAACCCGGCACATATACCGTAACAGAAGTATTTGTCCCTGCACCTTATGTTCTGTCTAATGAGCATCAAGACATTAAACTGGAGGCAGGCGATACAAAAACACTTTTGTTCGCTAACTTGGAAAAACCGAAAATCACTGTAGAAAAGTATGATGAAAAAACAGGCGAAAAATTAGCAGGCGCACAATTTGCCATCTATGAGCAGTCCGACCTTTCCCGCCCTGTGGCTGAAGGTATGACTGATGCAAACGGTAAGTTCAGCTCCGGCTATATTGCTCCCGGCACATACGTTGTATCTGAGCTGAATCCGCCGAGTGGATATATGTTCTCCGATAAAACAAAGCCTGAACGGACAATCGTTGCAAAAGCAGGGGACGGCGAGATCATTGTGAAGGTAGACAATATTAAGCTGCCTCAGCTGACCATTAAGAAGGTTGACAGCGTTACAAAAGCACCAATCGCAAATGTAACGTATGAGGTAAAGATGGTTGATGATACCAGTGTATTGCCTGCAACCGCAACAACGGATAAAAATGGTGTGATTACCATTCCGGGATTGAAGGAAGGCACATACGAAATCAAAGAAATTTCTACGCCGAAGCCGTATATCCTGAACAGCACTCCTCAGAGAGTAAAGCTGGTTGGCGGAGACGAGAAAACATTGTTGTTTGAAAATACCAAGTACCCTACTCTGATTATCCAGAAAACCGACGGAACAACGAATAAGGGTATTCCGAACACCACATATCTGATCGAGCATGAAAAAGCGGACGGCAGCACTGAAACCGTAGGCACATATAAAACAGATGCAAAAGGACAGATTAAGCTGCCGTATGTAGAAACAGGTTGGTATGTGATTACAGAAACAAAGCCTGCACAGGGCTATCAAAAGCCTACAAACCCTGTAACAAGAATTTATCTGAAGGCGGGAGATAATTCTTATACCGCAACAGAAAATGTAGCAAATAGTAATTCCAATAAAAATAATAATCCGACCACAACAGGAACCATTGTGGTTACAAGTGGTGCTGATTATGAAAAGGTTGGAGATATTGTCAATTATCCGCTGAATAGCCTTGTAATCAAAAAATCCGATGCCAATACAGGTAAGATGTTGGAAGGTGCGATTTTTGAAGTAATTAAGACAACAGGCGAAACAAGTGGGCAGAATGGAAAAATCATCTGCACAGTAACCACAGACCATTCCGGTGTAGTGGTTATCACAGGCTTGGAAGCAGGTGCGTATGCAGTAAGAGAAATCAAAGCACCTACAAACTATATCATTGATGAAACCGACCTGCAGACAGTAAATCTGAAAGCGGATGGCACAAGCGTAGTTGAAGTGGTTTTCCGTAACTATCCTTACGGCGCAATCTCCATTAACAAAACAGATGGAGATACAAAGCAGCCATTGGAAGGTGCAGAATTTACCGTTAAGACATCCAGTGGTGCAGCTGTCGGTGATGGCAAATACGTTACAGATGCAAATGGTAATATCCTGATTCCCGACCTTGCTCCCGGTTCTTATGTAATCACCGAGGTAAAAGCACCGGATGATTATGTCCTGACTACTACTCCTCAGACGATTCAGATTGGAACAACCGGAGAAACAAAAACGGTAAACTTCACCAACTATAAAAAAGGCGGCATTATTATCCGTAAATTCGATGCGGACAATAAAGAATTGCTCGCCGGAGCAACCTTCAAAGTAGAACGTTCCGACGGCACAGTAGTAGGCACGTCCAACGGTCTGTTTACTACAGATGAGAGTGGCATGATTAAACTGCCTACTCTGGAAAAAGGCACATATATCATTACCGAAACAAAAGCACCTGACGGATATGCTTTAAGCGATAATCCTTCGCAGACGATCAAGATTGATAATACCAAGACTTATACAGTTGATTTCTATAACCATAAGCAGCTTGGGGTTCAGATTATCAAAATCGACAGCGATACAAAACAGCCACTGAAAGGGGCAGAGTTCCAAATTTGGAACACAGGTGCATCCAGCAGCACATCTGTATCCGGCGGTACACCTGCAGGTACACTGGTAGGCACATATACCACAGACAATAACGGTGTTATCAATGTAGTCCTGCCCGCAGGTACTTATGAAATTTTGGAAACGAAAGCTCCCGAAGGCTATCAGATTGATAGACATAAACAGGATATTGTTGTAAAGGATGGCAAGCAGACTTCTGTTACATTCACCAATACAAAAATTCTTGGTCTGGAGATCATCAAACAGGATGCCGATACAAAGAAACTGTTACAGGGTGCAACCTTTGAAATTACAAAGGTAAATGGCGAAAAGGTCGGCACATATAATACAGATTCCAACGGTCATATTATGGTATCCGATCTGAAAAGCGATACCTATGTGATTACAGAAAAAAATGCACCTGCGGGGTATGTATTGGATTCTACACCTCAGACGGTAACTGTAAAAGCAGGTAAGGTAACAACCGTAACATTTACAAACCGCAAGAAAGGCGGCGTAGTAATTCAGAAACTTGACAGTGCAACGGAAAAACCGATTGAAGGCTGTAAATTCCTGATTACTACATTCGATGGTGATACGGTTGGCACATTTGAAACCGACAGATCCGGTCAGATTCATCTGCCTAACTTAGCAGATGGCACTTACATCGCAAAAGAAATTAAGGCTCCTTCCGGCTATAACCTTGCACAGCCCAAAACATTCAAGGTTTCTTCTGGTCAAAATTCCTATCTGGAAGGTGCAAGCAATCAGAAAACCGTTACTATTTACAATGATCCTTTAGGTGTCAGCCAGATTATTAAAACAGACTCCGTAACAGGCAAACCGGTTGCAGGTGCAACGTATGTTATTGCAGCATTGAATAATGGCACAGGCAGATTCAGTCAGACAGTCATTGCGGCAGGGCCTAATGCGGCAAACACAATGGTAAATGGTTTGACTACAATTATCGGCAGATTCAAAACATCTGAAAACGGTATTATCAACATCAGCAATTTGCCCGAAGGTTGGTATACACTGCAGGAGGAATCCGCACCAGAAGGCTATGAACGTGATACAACGATTTATAACTTCCAGATTACAGGTAATGGCAAGCCTACAATCATTCAGCTTACCAATAAGCCGATTATGGGACGTATCGCACTGACAAAACTGTCTGCAAACTATAACAATAACACCGGTTGGGACAGTGGTACACCTCTGGCAGGAGCAGTTTACAGTGTTCTCGATAAAGACGGTGTTGAAGTAGATAGACTGACTACAGGTGCAGACGGCACAGCTATTTCCAATAACCTGAAAATTGGCACTTACTATCTGAAAGAAGTAAAAGCTCCCGATTGGTACGGTATCAACCCGAATAATATTGCAGTAACACTGAAAAAGCAGGGACAGGTTGTTTCTGTAACAGCGAAGGATTCTTCTGTGAACCTGATGGTTGGCATTAAGAAAACATCCGATACAAAGACCTGTTCTGCAGGCGATACCATTAACTACTACATCACAGGTGTAGGTAACGAATCGAATGTATCCCTTGATACCTTCACAGTACACGATAAACTGCCTGATCCAAAGGCAGCACAGATTAAATATCTGGATACAGGTATGTGGAATATCAAGTATAACTTCAAGGTTGCTTATACAACCAACAAGAATACGGCATATACCTATCTGCCCGGCACATACTCCTCCGACAGACATAATCATATTGACCTGTACGCAGGCAACATGGGTTTAAGATCCGGTGAATATGTAACACAGGTAAAACTGGAGTTCCAAGGCTCTGTTGCACCCGGATTTAAGCTGATGGAGGCAATGTCCATGCAGATGATCGCCGGAAATAACTACACAAATGGCTACCAATTTACAAATTATGCAGATGTATCCGGCAGATGGCATGGTCAGATTGTTACGGCAAACAGCCATTGGACAATCAAAATGTACGGCAATCCTGGAAAACTGCCTAAAACAGGCTGGTAATCATTTCTCGAATAACTTTATAAAATCTATCGTTTTGTATATCCAACTTCATATTACTTAGCTTTCAAAGCCTGACTGTTCCCTATCCAAGAATGGTCAGGCTTTTGAATTTTTATTACGAAAATCGGAAAGGGGGTGAATGCCATGAGAATTAAAGCACTCAAGGAGAAGGTCACAGCAACAGCAACCCTGCTGCTTTTCTCTCCTAAAACAGTTTTTGCCGCCAATGAAATCCAAAATGCAATTAACAGCTCAAAATCGAGTAGTTTTGACAATTTGGATAACTTCTTACAACGCATGGTTGATATGGCAGACGGCTGGATTGGATACGTCGGTGCATTTGCATTTACTACAAGTATTTTAATCTGGCTCGCAACTTCGTTCACGAAAAAGCATCGTTGGCTGGGGTTTACCTGTATTTTGACTGCACTTGCAGCACTTATTGTTTGGTTACTGTTGCCTGCTATTATTAGCTCGATCAGTGGCTAAGCCACATATCCATAAAAAAGCTTGAGATGGCTATATGCCTTCTCAGGCTTTTTTTAAATCTAAAATCAAAGAAAGGGGAGTGAAATTCTTGTCTGCAATCGTAATTGGTATTTTAAATGCCCTTATCGGGTTAATCATGCAGATTTTATCTGCAGCATTGGAATTTTTTGCAGACACATTTCTTACTACCGTAACGTGGGATTTTGAAACATTCGGGCAGTATATTCCGTTTTTTGCAAATTTCCTTTCATTTTTCCGAGTAATTGCTGCTGCATGGCTGACAATCGTAGGCACATTATTTATCCTGAAATGCTTCGGCTTAGCCGCCGGATTGCAGATCAGCAGGTCACGCATCTGGCAGTTTATCTTACGCTATATGTTCTTCGGTGCATTGGCAATCAATAGCTGGGGATTTATGTCATATATCTACCTGTCTCTTGTATCGGTGCTTGACGATATTATGGCGATTGACGCATCCGGCGATTTGAAAATTTCATCATTCCTGATGGATTTAGGTGTGCGTGTTGCTGAAGGTCTGTTTACAGGAGCAACAGGTGCCGCCGGAGCAATGGTCGGCATTGTAAAGGTGCTGGTTATGCTCGTTATCGCAGTTATGCTTGTAGTAAATTTCTTTAATCTAATCAAGGTATTCTTCATCCGATACATTCGTTTGGTGTTCTTGGTAGCACTTGCTCCAATCGCATTTGGTATGGCAATCCTTGAGGAAACCAAAGATATTTATAATACCTACATTCGCACATTCATTGCTGATATGTTTGTGTTCCTTATGACAGCATTATTCATCAAAGGGTTCATCAGCGTAATGAGCTCGTCCACCAATCGGGATTTTGACGGTTCTGTCGAATTTGCCGATATTGCGTATGGTGATTTAATCTGGGCATTCTTCGCCATGGCATACTCAACATTTGCAGTACAGTTCGATCAGTTCTTAGCTGGGTTAGGTGTGAATGTCAGTCGTGGTGGTTCGTCAGGCGGCGGATTCCTCGGTGCTATGGGTGCTGCATCACTCTTATTGCGGCAATCCATAGGGCGTGGCAGTTCGTCCGGCGGTGGTATTGGTTCTACGATAGGCAATACCTTCTCACAAAACTGGAACGGCTTGAAAAGCTCTGTATTAAGCGGAGCAAGAGGTGGCTTTGCCAAAGGTCAAACACCTGCCGATGCAATGATGAAAGGTGCCATGGGTGCTGCGAAAGGTTTTGCAAATAGTACCAATATTGCAAAAGCCGCAGCTATGACAAGAGACGGCAGTTTAACTGCTGCAGCTATGAATGAGCGTTTTGCTGAAATGCGAGCCGCAGCCGGGCATGATATGTCCTTGAAGGACTACGATGCTACCAAAAAACGTGCTGCGGATAATAACCTATCCTTCGATCAGCAGAGACAGCGTGATGCAATTTTGGCCGATATGCGTAACGGGAACATTACACCGAAAATGGCACAGTCTAAACTTGCAGCAAACGGACTGCTGACAGAAGATGAAATGCAGGGGAATAACTGGTCGAATGATGTCGGAATGTCCGCAGGCGTAGCTGCTACCAATTTTAAGAATGAAAATATGGCAGAACAGTTCAAGGCGGCAGGCAATACGGCTGACAAGCCGGACATCGGCCCTGACGGGGCGATTAACACCAAAGACGGTCTGAATATCAATCCAAACGAATCGTTGCACATGGGCGATGGTACAGCCTTTAAAGGCGGTGTGAAAACCATGGCTGACGGTACGCAGATTATGCCGGACGGCAGTGTAAAATTTGCAAATGGTGCTGTTATGGATAAAAATCTGCGGGATGCCAACGGAAATACAATGCCACCGGGTACAATGCTGCATCCAGATGGCACAATGACTTCCGGTAATAAAATTTACTCGCCGGATGGCAGTGTAAAACAGGTAACTGAACCAACTACTTTATCGGACGGCACAACTGTCCAGCCGAACGGTGCGAGAGTTCTTGGCGATGGAGATAATCAGGTTGTAATTGGGTCGAAAGGCTCTGTATCTCATGCAAACGGTGCAGTGACGAAGAACGGTGTTACAACACATGCAGATGGCTCACAGAGCTTCTCTGACGGTTCAGTACGAACATCCGATGATGAAATTATCCATATTGACGGATCTGCTACCAGAGCAGACGGTACAACAGTTACTGCAGAAGGTGCGGCTATCTTCTCTGATGGCTCGGTACTGCACGATAATGGGGATATTACATCGAATGGTGTTACAAAGCATACAGACCAGTCTACATCCTATCCAGATAGGGTAGAGTTTGGCAACGGCTCTATTGCATATAACGATGGCAGAGGCAGTAATCCGGACGGTACAGTGATAGATGGCATGGGGAATATTTCTACAGACGGAACAAACTTCCATCCGATTCAGGAGCCGTATGCACATCCAAATGGAGATATATCGTATCCCAATGGATCGGTGTATCATGCGGCATCCGGCGTTACAACCAATGTGGGTGGCGAAATCGGGCATACCG